>Ga0210404_10001224_pt1 | contig 11265 bp, 11 predicted proteins | sample IncBWH28MmetaG_FD_155455 | JGI IMG/M metagenome (GOLD analysis project Ga0210404, IMG submission 155455) | Forest soil microbial communities from Barre Woods Harvard Forest LTER site, Petersham, Massachusetts, United States - Inc-BW-H-28-M | ecosystem: Environmental > Terrestrial > Soil >... | reverse complement strand
CATCCAGCGACACGGTGCTTTGCATTGAAGCCGAGGCTTTCGGTTCTGGGTCTGAATGACGAGTCAATCTACGAAGCCTTCCTGTTCGGCATCGAGGATTCCCTGCTTTATTATTCCGCCCGGTACAAGTCGTTTCTTCAGGATTTATTAGCCTGTGAGGCCCAGTATTGGCTTGCCTGGGAGGGGGAACGTGTGACCGGCGTGCTGCCTGTCATGTGGCGCGACGGACCCTATGGCAGAGTGCTGAACTCGCTTCCTTACTACGGAAGTAATGGAGGCGTCCTTGCGAAGACGCCCGATGCCGCTTTCGCGCTTACGGAAAAGTACAACGAACTGGCCTCCGCATCGGATGTGGCGGCAGCGACATGGGTCTGCCACCCGCTGCATGACGTCGATGCCCTGCCCGTGCACACGCTGGTTGACGAACGAATCGGGCAGTTTACCCCACTCGACTGGGGACAGGCAGACGTCGAGTCCGCCATGCGAACCGCGATGGACGGCTCAGCGCGGCGGAATATCCGCAAGGCGGAAACCAGCGGCGTCACGGTTCGAGTCGCCAACGATCAGCTCGACTTTATTCGCGCTGTCCACTGGGAAAATATGGCCAAAGTCGATGGAAAGGCGAAGGCCGCCGATTTTTTTGCGAAAGTGCCCCGACACTTCACGGCCGGAAAGGATTACCGCGTCTACGTCGCCGAGCACAACGGAGCGTTGATCTCGGGACTGCTCCTGTTCTATTTCAACCGGACGGTCGAATACTTCACGCCGGTCACCGTCTTGAGCGAGCGCGAGAGCCAGCCGATGGCACTCATCCTTGCGCAAGCCATGGTCGATGCCGCGCGGGCCGGATTCCTTCGCTGGAATTGGGGAGGAACCTGGCTGACCCAGGACGGGGTGTTGCGGTTCAAGCATAAGTGGGGTGCTGAGGACCAGACGTACCGCTACTTCATCCAGTTGAATGCGCCGGACATCCTGAGGCACGCGAAGTCGGAGCTCCTCGCAACGTATCCTGATTTCTTCGTTGTCCCTTTTAGCAGTCTCACGACCACGGAGTAGGCAATGAAAAAAAAGGCCATTATTTTTGGTACCGGCAGCCTTGGCGAAGTCATCGATTTCTATCTGACCCGCGATAGCCCATACCGCATTGTCGCGTTCACCGCCACGGGCGACTCCATCAAGGAGTCGAACTACCTGGGTCGTCCGGCCGTCGCTTTCGAGGACGTTGCAAAAGATTTTCCGGCCGAGTCACACGAGATGTTCGTCGCGGTCGGTTACAGAAAGCTCAATCAATTGCGGGAACAGTACTGTTCAGAAGCGCGCGCCAAGGGCTACAGGCTCTTGAGCTACCTCTGCTCGAAGGCGACGCATTGGGGAGATACTCGTCTGGGAGACAACGTTTTCGTATTTGAAGACAACACGCTACAGCCTTTTGTGCAGATCGGGAATGGAACCATTTTGTGGAGTGGCAATCACATCGGCCACCATACGTCTATTGGCGCCAATTGCTTCATAACGAGCCATGTCGTCATTTCGGGGCACTGCAAGGTCGGCGATCGCTGCTTTGTGGGCGTCAATGCCACAATAGCCGACAGCACCGCCATCGGCGACGACAATATAGTCGGGCCCGGTGCGCTGATTCAGAAGGACACCGTCGCGGGCGATGTTCACGTCGCCGAACGTACGAAAAAATTTCCCAAGGATAGCAGCAGATTCCTCCGATGAGCAACGACAAGAACACCGATCTGACGCCGATTACCAGGTTGTATGAAGACAGCCTGGTACAGCATGGCGTGAAGCCTCTGGGCGTGGGCTGGCGTGACGAGGGTTCGCACCGGCTCAGATTTGACAAGCTTTCGTCGGTCATCGAAGCAGGCGATGGTGTCAGCATCAACGATCTCGGTTGCGGGTACGGTGCGTTCTACGACTATCTCGTCGGCAAGCGCGTCAAGGTGTCGCTGTTCCGGGGTTACGACATCAGCGAAAAAATGCTCGAGGAGGCCAGGACACGTGTGCCTGAGGGCGAATTTCTCAACGGCAGCGTCCTGGACAAGACCGCGGACTATGCTTTTGCCAGTGGAATCTTCAACGTACGGCTGCAGGAAACCGAAGAGAATTGGCGGACCCATGTCGAACGGACACTCGACAACCTATTCGAAAATTGCAGCCGCGGATTCGCATTCAATGTCTTATCCACCTATGTCGATTATCGTGAGCCGCATCTGTTCTACGGCGACCCTTTGCACTTCTTCGATCTTTGCAAGAGGCGATATTCCCGTCGCGTTTCGCTGCTTCACGACTATCCACTGTTTGAGTGGACGATGGTGGTGAGGAAATAATCATGGCTGCGTGGAGGAAACTGGGGCGAGTCTTTAAGGCAGAGGGACAGCGACCCTGGATGGCAAGCCACACTGCCTGTCCGATCCCCCTTGCGCTGGGTGGAGGGCTCGTTCGCGTCTATTTTGGCACCCGCGATACAAATCAAAGGCCACGAATCGCTTATCTAGTCCTCGATATGGCCGAGCCAACGCAAATTCTTGAACTTAGTGCCGATCCGGTTCTCGAGCCGGGCCCTTGGGGACATTTTGACGACAATGGTGTCTATCCTGGTTGTATCATTAATAAATCTGGAAGGTTGTTGATGTATTATATTGGGCGGAGCAATGGACGTGGGCCGCTTTACTCTATGGCAATCGGGCTTGCCGAAAGTGTTGATGTTGGGCAGACCTTCAAAAAGACCATCCCGTGTCCGCTGGTCGATCGTGGGCCTTTCGATCCTTGGATGGTGTCGACACCGTGGGTCTTGCACGAGCCTGGAGGCGGGTGGCGAATGTGGTACCTCTCGGGCATCAGTTGGGAAAGCATTGAGAACGACGTGTCCCTTTATCACATCAAGTATGCCGAATCTGACAATGGGCTCGAGTGGAGACGTGATGGTCGTGTGGCGCTTGACATAGTAGGCGACGAAACCAACATAGCATCACCGTGCGTGTGGTCGGAGGACGTCGGGGGCTACCGCGCGATGTACTGCGTCGCTTCCCGCCACGGTGGCTATCGCTTGGGCGAGGCACGATCCGATGACGGCATGCGCTGGCGGAAACTTGGGGAGCCTGCGGGGTTGGAATGGTCCAACGCCGGTTGGGACTCTACCTGTATGGCATATCCGGCAAGCTTTCTTCACGGGGGGCAGCGCTATCTCTTTTACAGCGGAAACGGAAACGGGAAAGATGGCTTCGGCATTGCGTTGGAGGAATCTTGGCGGCAACCAGGCTCACTTTGACTTTCGACGTTGATTGGGCATCGGATTGCGCCATCGACACAGTCGCAGAGAAACTCGTCGAATGGGGCGTCAGATTAACGTGGTCCGTGACACATTCCTGTTCCGCGGTCGACCGTCTGCCGTTGCGTCCTGATCTTTTTGAGCCGGGTATCCACACGAACTTTCTTACTTGTTCGACGCATGGTGTCACCCAGGAGGAAGTGTTACCCCAATGTATTGACCTTGTACGGGAAGTGCTTAGTATGCGCAGCCACTCTGTCTACCAAAGTGGACCTCCGCTAAATCTTATCGCACAGCGTACGCCCATAAGAGTGAGTCGACAACAGTATTTTTCTGCCAGAAATGGCCGGGTTCGGCCTCTCGATCAATGGTTGGCGCGCGCATAGCCGAAGGCATTGTTCCAAGTCTCCCTCATACACGGGTGGTCCTTGCCGACGACCTTCTCCGGGATAAAAGCTAGTCGAATGACAGTCTCGCCACCACCGTCCTGTGAGCAGACTAGAGTCGATCTTGCCTATGGCGGTTCTTGCAATCGGAATGCGGCAAGGCCATGAAAATCGGTATCTACTGTGGGCTTGCAAACAACATGTACCTATTTGCTCACGCTTTGGCTGCCCAAGGGGAGGATGTATGCTTCATCAGAGACCGCGACGACCGATACCCGATGTCGCAGCCCATCTGGGAAGATATTGCCTTCACCTTGCCCTATGATGAAGTGCCTCGTGCGATTTTTTGGCCCTGGAGCAGGTGGACTCAGTTGGAAAGCCAACTGAAATGGGATGCGCCAAAGTGGTTATACGATCCTTTGTCCGAGCCGGGCGGCAAGGCGATCGTGTCGCCATTGCGGACTCAAGGGGTTCTCGATTCTGCCGTGCTGAAATGGTACGCACGCGCGTCGCACCGGGCACCGGTAGTGAGAAAAATGCAGTCGTGCGACGCCTTGTTCGTGTCGGGCATCGAAGGCAGCTTGCTTGCGAACGCTTCAGGTCGGCCATTTGTAATTTATCCCTACGGCTCGGATTTGATGATCGCCGCCGGTCTGCTCCGGCCCAAGCTCTACCGGGCTCGCCCCAGGCTGAAGCATAGCCTGGTCAGGCGCCAGCTTGTATCTGCATACGCAAACGCCATTTGCATCGGCTCCCATGAACCGACGGCTCTCGCTGCGGATTTCTTTGGTGCGGAGCATTTCTTTCGGAGACAGAAGATTGCCCACATTCCAATGCCCTTCACCGCTCGCCGTCGAGGATCGAGGGGTGATCGACGGTATTTCCTCGAACAGCTTCTCAGCGAGTTGGGATGCAAGGTGCCGTCGAGCGAATATGTGGGATTTGTTCCATCTCGGGTCGATTTCCACTGGAAAGGTCAGGACCGCTTACTATATGCGCTGGCGCGGCTGCATACGGAACAGAAAGCCTCAAACGTCCATTTGATCTTCTCCGGATGGGGCGAGGATTTCGACAGAGCACGGCAATTTGTGCGAGAGAATAGTCTCGGGGAGCGAGTCACGTTCCTCGATTGCGCCTTGTCCAAGCCGCTTTTGTACCGGTTCTATCTTAGCGCCGATTTTGTGGTAGACCAATTCATAGTCGGGATGTGCGGTACCTCTGCGCTAGAAGCTATGGCCTGCGGTGCCCCGCTCATCACGTGGATCAATGAAAATGTTGAAAGGCCTTGGGGCGCTCCGCCGGTGTTGCAGGCGCGGACGACAGACAACATTTTCTTTGTGCTCCGACAACTAGGCTCTGGGCGGATTGATTTGGAGGAAAGGGGGCGAGCCCTTCAAGAATGGTTGAGTCAAAATTACAATCCTGCAACTGTAGCTCGCGAACTTATGAGGTTATTCAATGAAGGATGAGTTAAACGTGAGTCGTAGAGGTGTTCCTTCGTAACATCGCGATCTTCTCCATCGTGGACTCTGCAGGGATCGGGATTCTTACCGCTCCTATCACCACATGGCTGCTCGCGGTTGATCAATGCGGTCGAAGCGATGGCCAGCGGGGTTCCTCTCATAGCAAATCTTCAAGACGAAGCCTATATGCGATTATTCCGTCGATACTCGTTTCTGAATGAATGCCCGATACTCTCTACAACTCCCGAGTTGATCAAGACCAACCTCAAAGCCCTGGTCAACAGCTCCTCTGCTGAGAGAAGCCCTTGGGCGCGCTTCGCGTGATTACGCCGAGAAGTACCACTCGTATGAAACGGCGGCCTACCTGTTCGGTTCAATATATGACAAGCTCCTCAATGGCAATGACATCGATCTTCAGAATCTTTTCCATCCGCTGACTTCTGAATGTGTGCGCAAGTGCCGTGTGAATCATCCTCTCGTGGAAAGCCGGTTGCCCTCCGCGCCTCAATGAAATGCTAAAGAAACTTGTCCGCGACGTGGCTATATATGGGAGTGGCGATTTTGCCATCAAACTGCTCTCGTTTGCCGTTTTTCCCATCTATGCTCACGTCTTCACAGTGGAGCAGTTTGGAATGATGTCACTTGTCACCACTACCGCTGGGTTTGTTGCCATATTTCTCAACATGGGATCGAGCCATGCAGTGCAGAGGTTCTATTGGGATCCCGGCACTAAGGAGGCCGAGCGCCCGATACTGGTCAGCACTGGGCTCTGGATGCTCATTGCCGGTGCAGTGGCACTCACTAGTGTGATCCTGTTGCTGGTTTATTCAGTGCGCGGTCCGATCCTGGAGCGCTATGGGATTCTATGGATCTTCCTGTTGCTGGCGTTGGCCAGCAACGTTCCGTCCGAGATACTCCAATTTTCGCAGAACGTCCTGAGGCTGCATTTCGCCCCCTGGCGTTTCACGGTCGTGTCCGCGTGCAACAATCTCTTTGGAGTCCTGCTCGGACTCTTCTTCATCCTGTACCTCGATAAGGGGCTCACCGGACTCTTCCTTGGCGGCTTCACGGCGCTTACGCTCTCCGTTCCGCTGGGGCTGTGGCTTATCCGAGAGGAGTTGAAGCCGCGCTTCGATACGGCCTGGGCTGTAAAGCTGTTCCAATTTGGTTATCCATTCCTATTTTCAGGACTCGCATACTGGATTTTCGGATCGCTTGACCGATGGATGCTGAGCGAGCTCAGCAACAACACCGAGGTTGGTTGGTATTCCATCGCGTTCAAGCTTGCGACTGCCATGGTTTTGGTCAACAGTGCCTTCGGGCAGGCGTGGAGCCCCTATGCAGTGAAGGTTTATGCGGACGATCCGGATTACCGAAAGGTCTTCAGTCGAGTCCTCTCTTACCTTTTTTTTGGCCTCACCATGGCCGGCCTGGGGCTGAGTTTGTTCGGCAGGGAGGTCCTGATGCTTACAACCCCGGAGCCCTATTGGAACGCGGCGACTGCGCTTGGAATTGTCGCCATGAGCATGGCTCTGGCTGGGACCCAGCAGATCACTGGTATCGGTATTTCCCTGGAGAGACGGACGCACCTGTTCTCCGTCGGGGCTTGGACCACTGCGATTCTGAATTTCCTACTGAACATGATACTGATACCGCTATGGGGGGCAACCGGCGCTGCACTGGCGACGCTGATGTCGTATGCGGCCTTGAGCGGCATGTACGCCTATTGGACACAGCAACTTCATCCGATCCCGCTTCAAAAAGGCAAGTTGACCTTCTCGTTGGTCGTCCTGGTCCTTGGGCTGACCGTTTCGGCATATTTCAACCAACTCACATGGGGTACACACTTGTTGGTACCCAAATTCGCAGTTGTCATTGCAGTCTTGGCGGCCGCCTTTGTCTTCAAGGTTTTTCCCATCAATGAAATCAGATTGGCCTTAAGATTCCGGGAACAATGACGATCATCCACTCGAATGCCAGCTTACAGACCATATGGAAGTGAAGCTGCATCCGGACAATTAACCGAAATCCTTTTTTGACTTAACGACAATTACCATGACTGATGATGCTGAAGAACTGAAACGACGTTACGAAGAATTTGCAAGGTCGCTCGACTAGGGTACGACCGCGAGCGATTACGATCTCGGCGAACTCGAAATCGATATTGCCGCTAGACATAGCCGATCCGGCATGGCAGTCGCCGATGTAGGGTGTGGATGGGGCTATGTCGCCACTACAGTTATAGGGGCGCCGCTTGAGTTACTAGAGTGTGGTCGCGAATGAAGAAACATCTGCAAGCGGTGTACAACATTGCTGTGTGGATTGCGTGCGCACTGGCGGTCGCCCTCTATCCCTTTAGGCTCGTCCGAAAGCTTTTTGCCAGACGTGTCGTCAGTCTCTGGGTGGGAACTCCTATTATCACCATGGCGACCAACTCGAGGGCTGAACGGTTGCTCGGCGTGAACGCCAAATCCCTCGTTTTCACCACCTTTTACATAACTGACGCATTTGATTACAACCTTTCACGCTTCACGGCGATTCCTCTGCTTGGGCGATTGGTCCCGTTGCTGGTATTTGTATGGGCGTGCATAACGGTTGGTCGCCTTCATTTCTACTGCTCCCGCGGAAGATTGCCATCAAGAGGTGCATTCACGTTCGATTTTCGGGAGCTGTATGTATACCGGTGGGTCGGGATTGATGTATTCCTTGGGGCCTACGGAGCAGACGTCAGAAACCAGCAGACAGCACGCGCCATGGGTTATCCGAATCCCTGTACCGATTGCGACGCTCCTGGCTGATATTGCATCTACGATGAGCGACAGGCTGCCAAAAATATGCAAAAGCTTTTGCGCCTTTCTCGAGCGATGTTTGCCAGTATGGGGGAGATGTTCGGTTATACCCCAGGCAGCATTGATGATTTGTTCTACTGGCCCATCGACTTTGAGGCTGACTGTGGAGAGAAGTACCGGCCTGTCTTCCCTGATCCGGCTGACGATCGGCCACTCAGAATCGTGCACGCACCTAACCATCGCATGTTTAAAGGTACACGGTTTCTGATCGAGGCAGTTGAGCAGCTGCAGGCAGAAGGGGAGTCTGTCGATCTGGTGCTGGTCGAGCGGGTTCCCAACGATCGCGCCGTGGAACTGTACCGCTCAGCCGATGTCATCTTCGATCAGTGTTTGATGGGCAACTACGGCTACTTCGCCCTTGAGGGCATGGCACTAGGCAAGCCGGTTATGTGTTTCGTGCGCGAGCCTGCACGGTACTTGTTGAAACCGGACGAGTGTCCAATCATCAACGCGCACGTTTCGACGTTAAAGGAGGATCTCCGTCGGTTAGCGCACGGGCGGGCACAATTACCTGAGATCGGCCGGCGCAGCCGCCGATACGTTGAAACGTACTTTTCGCTTCCAGCCTTTGCAGACCGCCTGGCCGATGCATATCGTAGGTCGGATATTGCGGTATGATAGGACCATATCCATTACTAGCATGAAAGTAACACCGATTCTTCAATGACGAAACCCATCTGCGTCGTTACCGGTGCAACTGGACTTATCGGGTCAGCATTGATTCCCGTTCTGCTTTCAAAATACGAGGTGCATGGCGTGGCGCGTTGTCCACCGATGGTTTCAGGTGTGAGATGGCACACGCTCGATCTTGCTACCCCTTGCGAGCTTGGCTCGCTTCCTCAACGTATAGACTCCGTGGTGTACTTTGCTCAATCCGAGTTCTTCAGGGATTTTCCCCAACACAGCCTGGATGTATACCAAGTCAATACAGTCAATCTTCTGAGGTTTCTCGACTACGGGCGAAAGGCGGGCGCACGGCATTTTGTGTATGCCTCTTCGGGGGGAGTATATGGCAGCGGAGACCACCAGATGTCGGAGGAGCTAGTGATACCAACGCGAAGCGACCTTGGTTTCTATCTCACGACTAAGCTGTGTTCCGAGATCGTGGCGCAGAACTTCTCTGAATTCCTCAGCGTCGTGCTTTTGCGCTTCTTTTTCGTGTATGGACCGACGCAGCGTCAATCCATGTTGATTCCGAGGTTAATCATACGTGTCCGAAACGGAGAGCCTATCCAGTTGCAGGGCGAGCGCGGCATTCGCATCAACCCGACCCATGTTTCGGACGCAGTGGCTGCTACCATAAGCGCCCTCGAGATAAGCGGGAGTCATACGATAAATGTGGGCGGACCGGACGTTCTCAGCCTGCGCGAGATCGGCGAAGAGATTGGTCGCGCCCTCAACCGCAACCCGATCTTCAGCGTGGACAAGAATTCGACCCCGAGGCATCTCAGCGGCGACATTTCGAAGATGCGCGAACTCCTTGTCCCACCCCGTGTTTCTTTCTCAGACGGCTTGCTTTCAATGCTGTGACCTCTCGAAAGCTGCCGATCGTTAAGCAAATCTGAACCGACATGTCTAATAATACGGATAATACGGAACGAAGTTTTCGCGATAAGTGGGAGAGGAACCCAACTCTCGCATTCGCGGAGACATTGAACGAGGGGCACGAAATCAATCAGTGGATATTGAAACGCAACGGGTTCGCAAGCAACGAGAATCTGAAGGCCTATCTTGCGAACAAGACGAGAATTCTCGACGCCGGCTGCGGCAATGGGCGTGTCACGGCGCTGCTTCGCGAGTGCTCATTGCCAGAGCGGACGCAGATTGTCGCCATTGACCTCGCGGCCGCTGAGGTGGCAAGACGAAATCTCTCGGGATACCGCAACATCGAGATCAGAGAGGGAGACTTGCTGGGAGATCTTTCGTCCTTGGGCCGCTTCGACTTCATCTACTGCCAGGAAGTTTTGCACCACACCGCTCATCCTCAACAAGCTTTCATGAACGTTTGCTCACTATTGGAACCCGGCGGAGAGATCGCCATCTATGTGTATAAACGCAAGGCGCCTGTTCGTGAGTTTGTAGATGATTATGTTCGAGGCCAGATTGCTCCCCTTAACTACGAAGATGCCATAAAGGCGAGTAGCGACATTACCGAACTTGGGCGTGTCCTTGCGGAATTAAATTGTAAGGTGCAGGTCCCTGGCGTTCCAGTGCTTGGAATCGAGGCGGGCGAATACGACCTGCAGCGCTTTTTCTACCATTTCGTCATGAAGTGTTTTTGGAACCCGAGCCTATCATATGACGAAAACGTCGCGATCAACTATGACTGGTACCATCCGCAGCTCTGTTCGCGCCACACATCCGATGAGGTGCGGCAGTGGTTTCAACGAGCTGGTTTGGCGGTCGCTCACGAGTACGTGGATTTCTATGGCATCACCGTGCGCGGCCGACGTAACTAGTTCCCACATATAGAGCTGGCTGACAAGCTTTGAAAGAACCACGGGCACTCAAGATCCTGCATTGCCCTGAATTGGTAGGAGGCCATCCATATGGTATCGCGAAAGCCGAGCGGGCCATCGGGATGACGAGCCATTGCGTCGCGCTGCGACCTCATCCCTTTGGGTATCCTGCAGATCAAATCCTTTCTTCCGGGAGTAAGATTTCCGCGCAGATTGCGCGATGGCGGTTGCTTGCAATCGCCATGGGCGACTATGACGTCATACATTTCAATTTCGGCCAAACGACAATGACTCAGCGAATTCCCGAAGACGCCTCATCGAAAGCCGGCAATCCTGCATGGTTAAAACAATTACGCAATGTTTATGCGTCGATATTGGAGCTCAAGGATCTCAGACTCCTGAAGCTAATGGGAAAAGGCATTGTCATGACGTATCAGGGTGACGACGCACGGCAAGGCGATTTTCTCAGATCTCGATACAAAATTAGTCCGGCCGATGAAGTGGGTTTTTACACGGAGAAATCAGATTGTCTTAAACGAGAACGGATCGAGATAGTCGATCGATATGCTGACGCTATTTTCGCAGTAAATCCTGACCTTCTCCACGTGTTGCCTACCCGCGCTCGGTTCATGCCGTATGCGCATCTAGACATCGCCGGCATTCGACCGGTCCCCCCGAGTTCACGTTCCGTTCCGGTCGTTATCCATGCTCCAAGCCATCGAGGTGTTAAGGGCACGCGATTCGTTCTCGATGCCGTCAAACGGCTGAAGTCCGAAGGCATTCGGTTGGAGTTTGTTTTGGTGGAGGGTGTTTCTCATGCTGAGGCAATGA
>Ga0210404_10001221_pt1 | contig 11292 bp, 9 predicted proteins | sample IncBWH28MmetaG_FD_155455 | JGI IMG/M metagenome (GOLD analysis project Ga0210404, IMG submission 155455) | Forest soil microbial communities from Barre Woods Harvard Forest LTER site, Petersham, Massachusetts, United States - Inc-BW-H-28-M | ecosystem: Environmental > Terrestrial > Soil >... | reverse complement strand
GGAGAAACTGATCGAGGGCCGACAACACGGGACCGTTTATAAGATTCTTAAGAAGAGGAGAAAGAAAGTCAAGAAGGAGAAAGCTCTAGGACTGTGGGAAGGGTCAGAGCCAGCCAAGAAAAAGGCGTAACGGCCGCAGCATGACAGTTGCCGAAGTCTTTCAGGAGATTAGCGCGGCTGACTTCTTCTACAGAAACCGAGACATCGCAGGCTTCACCAGTCCCTCTAGATCGATCTACTCCACGATTAGAGAGCTTGTGGAGAATTCGCTTGACGCCTGCGAAACTGGAGGAATTCCTCCCGACATCTATGTCAGACTCTCCCACGAATCCGGACCCTTAGACGGTCCCGGAGTATACGATCTGAGAATCGAGGACAATGGAATAGGCGTTCCTGGAGACGTCATACCTTCTGCGTTCGGTCAGGTGCTTTACGGTTCGAAGTACAAGCTTCGGCAGACCCGGGGCACGTTCGGGCTCGGCGGGAAGATGGCGTTACTGTATGGACAGATTACGACTCACGGCGAGGCCCATATCAGCTCCAGTACAAATCCGAAGCAGAAAATTACCGAGATTGGCCTCCGGACCGACATCCAGCACAACAAGCCGATTGTGCTCAAGAAGAAGACGCGGCCGAATGGTTCTCACTGGAAAGGGACCATTATCGAGTTCAAGACTGAAGCAGACTATTCTAGGGCGATGCCGAGGATCCTTGAATATTTCAAGCAGACCGCCATCATCGTCCCCTACGCTAATCTCACCTTTGTCGATCCTCGCGGACGACTATACCACTTCACAAGAGGGACCAATGTGGTACCGCCTGCACCCACCGAAACATTGCCGCACCCCTACGGAGTCGATGTCGAGACAGTCCAACGGATGCTGAAGCTGACCAATGCGAAAACTCTGCAAGAGTTCTTGCGAAAATCCTTCCAGAGAATCGGCGACACAACCGCCAGAAACTTTCTGAAGTATGCTGGCTTCGAAGCACAGGAGGGACCCACCAAACGAAAACGCAAATTGAGCAAGAAAGAAGCTGAGAGAAGAGACCCAAAGAACCTGCCCGCTGAAGACATTGTAAGACTCGTCAACGCTATGAAGAGCTATGAGGACTTTGTCTCTCCTGACCCAACAAGCCTCTCCCCCCTAGGCGCTGAACTACTGGCCACAGGAATCAAGAAGGAACTGGGAATAAGCGATGAGGACGTTCAAAATGGGTCGGCCTATGTTGCAACTCTTCAACGAAAGCCCGCCACATACTCAGGCTTCCCATTCATCATCGAGGTTGGGATCGCTAGTGGGAAGCAGATTGAGATGCAGGGGAAGATACTGCTCTTCCGGTTTGCGAACAAGATTCCCTTACTGTTCGACGAGGCGAGCGATGTTTCATGGAAGGTGGTTGACCAGATAGACTGGCGGGGCTACAAGGTCATCCCCGGCGAGACCCCACTAGCTATATTCGTTCATTTGTGCAGTACAAAGATTCCGTACAAGACTGTTGGAAAGGAGTTTATTGCTGACCGTCCCGAGGTTGAACATGAGATTCTGAACGCCATCAGGGAAGCCTCTCGGAACCTTAGAATCTACCTGTCGCGGAGGGAACATCTTGCTCAGGAGAAGAAGCGCGTCGATGTATTCGAGAAATACCTTCCGAAAGTCGCGCAGTTCTCCACAAAGTTGTCCCGCGCTAAGAAGGAACCGGATATTACACCGCTGCTTAGGGGTCTGATAAAATATGGTGTCGAAGAAACAGAAGAGAAGCAAGGTTAGAGGGGTCATCAAGGAGAGGAAGGAGCACGTCCTCTCCTCCCTAGAACAGCTTGGAGGCCAGGTGTATGACCAGCTGGCTAAGAAGGAGTTTCCGACCGTCAAAATGCCGAGCAGGTCTATTGCTAACATAATCTACGACGACAAGACCCGACAGTATATTCTTGGGAAGAGGAATGTGAAGAGAAGCGCCCGGAACGTCGGGCAAATTCGGCCGTTTACGCAGCTTCTCTGGACCGCCATGTTCACGGACGAGCTGACCGGGCAAAACAAGACCAGCACTCTGCGGGACGTCTTCTATTCCGCGCAAGCTTACGAGATGGACTTTCAGGACCAGCAGGAGAGCGATAGTCTCATCACCGATCTCGAGACTGTCACTGGTTTCTCCAGAGAGGACTTTAACGTGTTTCCTGAAGAGCGGAGCGCCATCTTCGGGGATTTGACGGTCGAGTATACGGTGCCAGGATATGAGGGTCGGACGCTCAATCTAGCTTCACACCCGGACGGCGTGATGATAGGTCCCGCCTTGACAACCTCAGAGTTTGTACGGCCTGACAAGAAGAAGGTGGACAAGGTGATAGCCATTGAGAAGGGAGGATTGTTTACGAGATTTATTGAGGAACGGGTCCACCAGCGGTTCAATGCCGTTCTGATTCACACTGCTGGCCAGGCCCCACGGGCTACCCGGTTTCTCCTTCGCAGACTGAACCAGGAGCTGGATCTTCCAGTCTACATCTTCACGGATGGAGATCCATGGGGAATGCACATCGCTATGGTCATCATTTCCGGCTCGGCGAACGCGGCTCATCTCAGAGAGTTGAATACTCCGGACGCGATCTGGGGCGGAGTCTGGGCCACGGATATCGTGGACTATAAGCTGCCTAGTGATCCGCTGACGGATCTGGATTTGAAGCGGTTGAATGAACTGGAGAAAGATCCGCGCTATGCCGGAGGACTCTGGCAGAGAGAGATCGACACGTTCAGAAAAGTCAAGAAGAAGTCGGAACAAGAAGCCTTCAGCAGATACGGACTAACATACATCGTAGACGAATACTTACCAAAGAAACTCAAACTAAAATCAAACGAATCCTAAACCAGTGTTTGTTATGCCTAGAACGGCTAATAGAAGTCCGGGATCCTTTACGCAAGGATAGTGAGACTTCGAAAACTAATCAATGTCTACGAGTCGGACGTGACTTAGCAAGAAAGACCCGGAGCTACGGTTGTCATCTCAGAACCGTGTAGGTGGATGAGGATGTCATCAGCCTCAGACTACGTGTCCTTCCTAGCCGTTAGTTTTTCCGCTGTCTCGCTCCTTTTGTCGTATCGCTATTACACTGGGAACACAAGGTTATCGACGTTTGCGGAAGTCTTCGTTAATCTCTACAGTGACGAGACCCGTCGCAACCGATACACGGTCAGGAGTCAGAAGAACGAGTTTTCACGGTTGAAACAGGATCCAAAACACGATTTGTCCCCAGAGGTGGAAGACGCCGGGAGATACGTTGCGTCCGCGTATGATCGAGTGGGTTTCTTTGTTAGTCACAACAACAAACTGACTGATGAATACCTAAGATGGCAAGGAGATGTCATCTTGGAAATGTGGGACATTCTCGGACCATGGGTTGAAGGACCATGGCGAGACGAGTATCTAGACTCCGTTAGAGTCAGAAGGCCCAATGCTACACCTATTGATGTTTCGCGAGCCTACTCGAACTATTTTCAATGGCTAAAGGAAAGAGCAAAGGAGAGAGAAGACAAGCTTCTCAAACAGTGACCGGACTATCAAGCACCGACTCAATTAGAAACTGACTGGAGACTCTCGCTTAATAGGGTCCTCCACCGATTCTTCAACTAAACCCATCTGGATTGTCATCCATGGCCAAAGAGGTCCGAGTCTTCCTAAACCTGTTTGTCGAATCCAAAGAACTGGAAAACGTAACCCTGAGTCTCGTCAAACTCCCTGAAGTGACAGACGTCTACGAAGTCACAGGCGAATACGACATCGTCTGCATGCTAAAAGTGGAAACCATCCTCGCCTTCCGCAACGTCCTCAAAGACAAAGTCCTCAAGATCAGCGGAGTCAGAAGCACAGTCTCATCAGTTGTGCTCTACGAGCACAAACGAGAAGGAGAACCGGTTTCCGACTGATTAGTCCGAGATTGAGAGCCGCGCGATTGTCGGGAAAAGAAAAGCTAAATATCGTGTCAAGATCGATGTCGTGTCAAGGACGGATTAAATTGGGTGAACTTCTTCCAGATTCACCTCTACCGCTCTAGACCTTTTTCCGACCAACAAGCCGGACGGATATTCCAATGAGCACGAAGGATCTTGGTATCACTGTAAAGAAGGCGGACGATCTCTCCGAATGGTACACTCAGGTCGTCACCAAGGCTCAGCTGGCTGACTATTCCAGCGCTAAAGGATTCATTATCCTGATGCCATACGGATTTTCTATATGGGAGAACATCAAGGAACACTTTGACCGCAAGATCAAAGGGATTGGACATCGAAACGCCTACTTTCCCTTACTCATCCCTGAAAGATTACTGAAAAGAGAAGCCGAACACTTCGAGGGCTTCACACCCGAGGTCTTCTGGGTCACCCACTCCGGCAATAATGAGTTAGGTGAGCGGCTCGCCATAAGGCCCACCTCGGAGACAATAATCAACGAGGCGTACAGCAGATGGGTGAAGAGCTGGCGGGACCTGCCCGTCCTCATTAACGTCTGGAACAGCGTCTTGCGCGCTGAGATAACCTCAACCAAGCCCTTCATTCGCACGACCGAGTTTCTCTGGCAAGAAGGTCATACAGTACACGAGACCGAGGAGGAGGCCGAGAAAGAAGTGATGACGATTCTGGAAATCTATAGACAGCTCGTAGAAGATCAAATCGCGATACCTGTCTTGGTCGGGAAGAAAACTGAGCGAGAGAAGTTCAAAGGTGCAGACTACACAACAACTCTGGAGGCTATGATGCCAGACGGGAAAGCAATCCAGATGGGTACCAGCCATCACCTGGGACAGAATTTCTCCAAACCCTTCGAGATTAAATATCTAGGCAAGGACGAGAAGGAGCACTTCGCCTGGACCACGTCGTGGGGAATCAGCTGGAGACTCATCGGAGCAATGATAATGGCTCACGGAGACGACAAGGGACTAGTCTTACCTCCTCGGGTAGCGCCTACACAGGTCGTGTTCGTCCCCATACACTACAAGGAATCCGACAAGAAAGTCATCCTAGAAACAGCCCACCACATCGCAGAGAGTCTTGGGAAGCATTCCATCCGGACCTACATTGACGATCGGGAACAGTATACCCCCGGCTGGAAATATCACGAGTGGGAGATGAAAGGAGTACCCCTCAGGGTCGAGATAGGACCACGTGACATGGAATCTAAACAGATCACACTCGTAAGACGCGATACTGGAAAGAAGACGGCAGTACCTCAATCGGACTCGGTTACACAAATCGTCAACGCTCTCGACGAGATTCAACAATCGCTACTCCACAAGGCCAAGGAAACCCATGCCAAGCTTACAACCACTGCGAATAACATGAAGGAATTCGCACACGTCATAGAGACCACCGGTGGGTTCGTCAAAGCATTCCTATCTGAGGACAACGACTGCGAAGAAAGGATCAAACTAGAGACAGGAGCAACAGTTCGCGTAGTCCCATTCAAGGAATCCGCAACAGGGCAGTGCGTGTATTGCGGTGCTGCTAACTCGAGAGAAGTAGTCTTCGCAAGATCCTACTAGAACGACGGAGAGGCGGGAGTCTGCGCGTTTGGGTCTGTTGGCAACTGAGGGCCGCGTCCCAGTTTTCCTCACGGTGGATTACAAATTGCGCCGTTTTGGGGGCGCCTCCATCGCTGTCTTGATTCTGTTGCTAGGTGGGATGTTTTGCGCGAATGGCCTTCACTAGCTCCGATACGCTGTATCGTTTACCACACTTTGGACATACGTAGTCCGTCCAAATCTTGGGCAGGAGCCAGAAGTTGCGCACGTCAATGATGAGTTCTTCCCCACATTGAGGGCATAGTTGATTCGTTTTGTTTCCCTCATGGAACCATTGACTACATTGACTGGATTTTGGGTAATTCGTGAGTGAACTTAAAGGATTGGTGGCGATTTGTTTTTTGTGAAAGAGCTGCAGATACTAGCCAGCATGGGTCGCTTCGATATGATTGTAGATCCAAACGGCACGCCGGAATAGCTCAGTTCGAGATATCAGGAATTTGGAAAGTCCGGTTTTCCGAGAGGCCAGCGACGCGAATGCTGACCCCACAGAGGATGCCCATGCCGGATCCTTCGTTGAGAGATAAGTACTCAGCCAAGACCCAGCGAAAACATCTCCAGCACCGGTTGAATCTCGAATGCTATGATCTGAAAAAGCAGGGACGAAGCAAGTGTCGTCATGTTGCGAGCCTAGCCAGGACCCAATTTCTCCCATCGTGACAATTGCGTACTGCGCTCCCATTGTGAGAAAGCGGTTCAAGATGACTCTCGGGTCACGGGATCGTGTCTGAGAACGTGCTTCCTCAATTGAGGCTTGGACCATATCGCACTGACTGACCAATCGACGCAAGTTCCGTGGAACGGTCCGAACAGCTCCGTTAACGGATACGGCACGTATGAATCCTTGAAGATCTGCGGATAGGAACTCGCACGTTTCTCGAAGCCTGCTGACAAGAGAACTTCGTATTTCGTCGAATACTGGTCCCAAGTGGACCCCTTGGAAATGGCCGGTACTTTGAGGTACCTGTATTTGGTCACCGGGCTCAAGAACTCGGAGTTTTCGGGATCCATCCAATCGAGTTATTTGGAATCTAGTGGAAGGCCTCACACTCTTTCTTAGAAAGCGGGTGTCGATATGTAGGGCTTTGAGACGTCGAAGGATAATTGGAGGATAGTCTTCGCCAATATTGCCGAGAATCCCAACCCTTGATCCTAGATATGCTGCCGCGCATGATGTGAACAGAGCGCTACCACCTGGAGATGAGCGGACCCTGCCGTTCTGGACCAGTTCATCGATAGTTGGGTTACCGCATACTGCGATGTCCAAAGTGCTGTGGCGTCCTAGGTCTGAGCCCGCGCAAGAGGTTAATAGTAAAGGCCCCTCCCGTATGATTGGAAATATAGAGAGATGCCAAAGAAAAGACGATCTCGGGGACGAAGCAAGGGCGGAAAAGGCCGAAGCGAACTAGTCCAATGCTCAAACTGTGGGATGTTGAGTCCCAGAGACAAGATGAAGCGAGTTACCTCGTGGGTGTCCCTTGTTGAGCCCACTTTGGCTAAGGAGCTGCGGGCAAGAGGGGCGTACATTGCGCGCCAGCGAGTTATGAAGAACCTGTGCGTCTCCTGTGCAGTCCACTTCGGAGTCTCCAAAGTCCGATCCGCGGACGAAAGACGCGGACCTCAACAGTTCAGCCAGTCATCGCGATAGAGCCCTAGAGGCCCTATAGACTCTATCAAGCACTGTAAACGAAGACAGTACTGCGATCAGCAAGACCCCCCAGAAAAGAAAACCGTGAGAGAGCGGCCAGAGCAGGGTCGCCAACGCAAGTATCAGAAGTCTTTCGGGTCGTTCAGCGATCCCAATGCCCTTCAAAGTCACCCCTTCGGCTGCGACCCGTGCCCTGACATAGCTGACCATCAACGCTGCCGACATAGCCCATAGAGCTAGCCAGAACGATATGAGAGCTCCAGCCGCCAGCCCAGCATAGACCGCGATTTCTCCCAACCTGTCAAGCACGCTATCCAGAACGCCGCCGAACTTCGAAGTCTTGGCATATTTCCGCGCCATTGCTCCGTCGACTGCATCTAAGAATCCTGCAACAACTAGGACGAGGATAGCAGCTCCCCATTCCCAACTAGACAGGCCACCCCAGTACAGAATCGAGGCTACAAGCCACAGAAGGAAGCCTAGCGCAGTAAGTGAATTTGGCGAAAGTCCTGCTCTGTGGAAGAGTCGAGATGAAGACTGAAAGATTCCTTCAACCAAGTATTGGATTCGCGACAGCATGATTGCCCGATCTTCACAGCACCTGGCTCTTTAGAGGATTATCCTCTTTCTACGAAACTTTCTATTAGGGCTGAAAAGCCTCCTGCATGGGTTACACCTTGGGAAAGGTCGGTAAAGGAGTCAAATGCTCGGTCGTCGGCTGCACAGGAGACGCCGTTAGATCCGTCCCGCCTGACGATATCTCGAGAGCCGGCCTTCAAGTCTCTACATCAGGCAGGGGCTATCTTTGCAAGAACCATTACAAGGACATGAAGAAGAAGACGCGCAAAGACAAACAGGTTGAGAGATGGAGGTTCGGACCGTGAGACTCCTTCTCATTCACGCTGACAAGTTCGAATACGAGTCAAAGGAGAAAGCGGTCAAAGAGCCGGAGTCAATCCCGGACCATGCCAAGAAAGGCGTGTTGCAAGACGGGCTTGTCGTGTTCACTACGGTGGAGAAGGGGGATGAACAATCTCCCGAAAACACTGCGACCAACGCCGCCGCTTCAGTGGAAGAAGTTCTCGGCTGGCTCAAGACCAACCGTGTCATGATCTATCCATACGCCCACCTCTCAACCGACTTGGCTGGCCGAGAACCTGCTCTCGAGACCCTGAAGATTCTCGAAAGGAAACTGGCAGAGAAAGGCTACGAAGTAAGTAGAGCGCCTTTCGGATGGTACAAGAGCTTCACGATATCGGCCAAGGGCCACCCCCTCTCTGAACTGTCGAGAACCGTTACCTCAGGTCAGCAGACTCGTCATGTCTCGGCACAGCTCAAGAGTGAGTACATGGTAATGGACGAGAAGGGAGAACTTCACTCGCCCGAGGCATTTCAGTACGGACCAGGAATGAAAGAGTTCGAGTCGCTAGTCGAGAAAGAGGCTCTCAAGAAGGGCCTGACTGGAGGAGAACCACGCTACCTCGAATACGCCAGACGCTTCGGGCTGGAATGGGAGTCCTACGCTGATCTAGGCCAGATGCGCTTCGGACCCGAATCCGACATGATAATCCAGCTACTCTCCGACTACGCCAACCAAGTCATCAGGAGAATCGGCATCCCGATCCTTAATGTCAGAGGCACTAACATGTTCGATGTCAACGTCAAGCCTATCAAGGAACATCTTCAGCTGTTCGGCTCAAGAGCCTACGAGCTAGACGTAGACGAACGCACCTTCGTACTCCGATACGCGGCGTGCTTCCAACAATTCTCCATGGTAAAGGACTGGACCCTCAGCTACCGAACCCTACCATTCGGAACATTCGAAGTCGCGGACAGCTACCGGATGGAACAGAGCGGAGAACTACTACTCTCGTTCCGGCTCCGAAAATTCCTGATGCCAGACCTCCACATCTATCTCAAGAACCTGAGCGAGGCGATCGATGTGGGAAGAAAGGTCCATGATAGGATCTACGAGGAGATTCGGAGGATCAACCGAGAATACGTCTCGATCTACAACACTACACGATCCTTCTTCCAGCACAACAAGGATCTATTCATCGAGATGGCGCGGGTGGAGAAGAAGCCGCTCCTCCTCAACTTCGTCCCAGAGGGCCACTACTACTGGGTGCTGAACGTGGAGTACAATATCATCGACGATCTCGACAGGCCAAGAGAAATTGGCACGTTCCAGATCGACGTAGGAAACGCCCAACGATTCGACATTCACTACGCGAACGAGAAAGGAGAAAGAGAGTACCCTGTCATCATCCACACAGCTGTCATAGGCGGGCTGGAAAGATACCTATTCGCACTTCTAGACTCCGCAGTACGAATGGAACGACAAGGAAAGAAACCAATGCTCCCAGTCTGGGTATCCCCAGTCCATGCAAGAGTGATCCCCCTCTCCAAGCAGTTGGTGAAAGATGGAATGGTGATTCTAGACAAGCTTGAGGAGGCTGGGATCAGAGCCGACTTGGATGATCGAGACGATACACTTCAGAGCAGAATCAGGGACGCGGAACTAAGCTGGGTCCCGTACATCGTTGTCTTCGGCGAGAGAGAACTCAAATCGGACAAGTTGTCTGTTCGAACCAGGGAGGACGGGAAAGAAATCAAGACTTCCGTAACAGAACTCATCTCACGAATAAGAACGGAGACCCAAGGATATCCGACTAGAACGCTTACCTACCCCAAGCTCCTCTCTCAAAGGCCAGGCTACAAATGGAACTAGAAAGAATCCTTCAAGGTATTGGATTTATATACAGACAAGATAGGGCACAAACGCTAAGGTAAATCTGAAATGAACAAAGACCAGTCCTATGGTGGACTAATCTTCGTGATCTCAGTCCTAGTATTCATCGGGTATATTGTATCACTGACGAACTCCGCTTTGAGGCCGTGGGTCCTTGGAGCGCCAGTAGTCTTGGCAGTTCTAGGAGTGTTGGGCATAACGGGATGGATAGGATGGACCATGCTCACAACCCCACCACCAGCACCGCTCGAAGCCGACATGGGCTCAACTACGAGCACGACTACGGCGTCCGCCCCGAAGACTGACGAAAAGCAGTAGCTATTTTCGATTCTGACGCGGTAACTGTCTCTAAATCCTTAGAGTTACATCACCCATAATGGGGCCTACGGACCCCTAAGGCTCAACTTTAGGGGCAGATGAGATGAGCGAAGTCGGCATTGACAAAGTGATGTCGGACATCAATAGCTTCCGACAGAGACTCTCTATGTTGAGAGAAGAACTAGGACGAGCTAACCGAGCGATGGCAGATAAGATGTCGCAGCTCGGGGAAACATTGACTCAGAGGGTCAGAGACCTTCGTGATCAAGTGACCAACGCTCCTCAGAACCTTCTAGCCTTAGAGAGTCGCTTCATGTCAGGTGACATGCCTGAACAGGAATACAAGTCTACTCGTGAGGAGTATCGAAACCAGCTCACAAAGAATCTGCGGAGCATTGATGAAATCAGGAGTTTGCTCTTGATAATGAGCCAACTGGACGCTCGGCCTACTGGTCCTGGACCTCAGGCTCCGGGCGTGATGGGTAGGCCAGCTTCGCTGGATTAGCCTTCTTGGCGTAATCTACCTTTTTCCGTAGAAAAACGGGAAAGCTTATATCCATTTACCTAAAAAAGGTAGCTTCCTACGGGAAGACTCGCATGGCCACACGAAGAGAAAACCACCTGAGCCGAGATAGGGAACCAATAATCGAGAACGAATCAGGCTGGCACGATAGCCAACTCGACAGGCACAGGCTAGTCATAGCCTGCGTACGAGGAAACGTAAGCGTTAGAGAGACTATTCGCACGATCCTCCAGGACGCTCTACCTTCTGACGCCCCAGCGCCTTTACTGGTGCTTGGACCAACCGCCCCGGAAGAGATCTCCAACGGGAATTCAAACAGAATAGGATGGGTCACTTTTGTCGACGGAAGTTCAATGGCCCACCCGTCCGGCCGGGTCGAGATAATCTCCCCTGACAACCTCTTGGAAGTCAATTTGTTCATTGAGAAATGTGTTCAGGAGAGCGAGAGCAAAGTCATCGTCGGCGACTTCCTTGACAACGTCATC
>Ga0210404_10001219_pt1 | contig 11301 bp, 7 predicted proteins | sample IncBWH28MmetaG_FD_155455 | JGI IMG/M metagenome (GOLD analysis project Ga0210404, IMG submission 155455) | Forest soil microbial communities from Barre Woods Harvard Forest LTER site, Petersham, Massachusetts, United States - Inc-BW-H-28-M | ecosystem: Environmental > Terrestrial > Soil >... | reverse complement strand
GCTACCTGCAGACGAAAGACTATCCTAACGCGCGCAAAGCGTTTGCCAGAATGTTCGGCGTGCCAGAGGATTCCGCGGCAGGGTATTTGTTTACGGCGCGCATGCTGCTGCGGCAGGATTTTACTCCCGTGGCGGAAGAGTATGCGAAGAAGGCCGTGGAGCTCGATCCAAAACTCCCGCGCGCCCATATGTTGCTCGGAGAGCTTTATCTTTATAAGTCGCGCATCCCGGAAGCCGTCGAGGAATTTCAGAAAGAGCTGGCACTGAATCCGGGAGAAGCCGCTGTTTACTACAAACTAGCAGACGCCTATTCGCGGCTGCAAAAGTACGAGGAAGCGGAAAAACTTCTGCAAAGGTCCATATGGCTCGACGCGACGTCAACCGGGCCGTACATCCTGATGGGAAAAGTGCTGGAAAAAAAAGGCGAAACCTTGCTGGCGGTACGCGCTTTGCAGCGGGCGCTCGTCATGGATCCGAACAACCCGATTCCGCATTATTTACTTGGTCAGGCCTACCGGGAGCTGGGAAAAACGGACGAAGCGGAACACGAGCTGAAGTTGTCAGAGCAATTGCAGGCTCAGCAGGACAAGAAGCCCTGAACGGATATTTCACCCAATGAAGAGACCGGCGTTCAACATCATCGGGCTCGGTGAACTGCTCTGGGACATGTTTCCCGAGGGGAAACAACTCGGCGGAGCGCCCGCGAACTTTGCTTACATCACAAGCCTTCTCGGGGATTGCGGAATCGTCGCCAGCCGGATCGGCAAAGATACTCTTGGGGAAGAAGCATGCCGGCGGCTTGCGAAGCTAAGGCTGCAGACCAGTTTTGTTCAATCCGACGAAGCGCATCCCACAGGCACGGTTCAAGTACAGGTTGATGCGCAAGGCCAGCCGAGCTTTGTGATCACCGAGGACATTGCGTGGGACTTCATGGCCTGGACACCGGAATGGGAAGCGCTGGCGGAAAAAGCGGATGCGGTTTGCTTCGGTTCGCTGGCGCAGAGGTCCGCCATCTCGCGCGCCACCATTCATAAATTTCTGGCCGCGGCGAAGACAAAAGCTACACTGGTTTTCGATGTCAATCTGCGGCAGCATTTCTTTTCCCGGGAAATTCTTGAGAATTCCGTCCAACTCGCCGACGTCATTAAACTGAATCATGAGGAGCTTCCCCGAGTCGCGCAATTGCTGGGCGCCCCGCCGGCCGAGGAAATAATCTCCGCGCAATGGTTGCGCCACAAATACGATCTAAAGTTGGTGTGTGTTACGCGCGGCGCGAAGGGAAGCCTGCTTGTCAACGAGAAGTATTTCCATGAACATCCCGGCTTCCGGGCGATTGTCGCGGACACGGTGGGAGCCGGCGATGCCTTTACGGCGGGACTGATTCATCATTTCTTGCGTGGCGCGCCGCTGGCAGCGATGAATGAGGCGGCAAACCGGTTAGGAGCGTGGGTCGCGAGCCAAAGAGGCGCTACGCCTGCCCCGGAAGATGCCCAGTTGAAGCGTGTGCGGGCGTAAGTTCGCGCCTATTGTTATTTTTTGACTTCGGGCGTGGCCGCCACGTTATTCAGGCGGTCCACATCGTTCTTTGGCAGGCCATGCAGTAGTTCCAGGAACACACCGTTGGTCCAGCCGAAGCCGATAATGTTCTGATGGTATCCAGCCGAAACCTGCGTTTCCGAGGAGCGGCGCACGGCGTCGTATTTCTCGCGGATGGTGCCATCCCGCTGAAAATTTTCAAGAACGTCAGAAAGAAATTGATAGGAAAGGCGATCAGCCTCCTTGGCAAATCCGGCGCGGCGTATCCCCTGGATGGCAAGAAATTCGGTGGGCGCCCAGACATACGGATAATCCCACTGCCCGCCCGTTTCGTGCGGGCTCATCACCAATCCTCCCGGTTGCTCGAACACGGAAACATTGTGCAACACGGCTTGCGCTTGCTCTTTCGTAGCGAGGCCGGCCCACAGCGGGTAGAAAGTCGTGATGTATTCGTAGCTTGAACGCTTCTGCGCGACGAAATCGTAATCGAAAAAGAGCCCGCGTCCAGCGTCCCAGAAATACTTTACGATTTTTTCCTGACGTTGCCGCGCACGCTCATGCCATTTCCCGGCTTCTTCCTTGTGTCCAAGAAGCAGGCTCATTTCTTCCAGATCTTTTTCCGTTTTGAAAAGCAGGCTGTTCAGGCAAACCGGAGCATAGTGATGCGTGGCCGCGCCGTACGGGCCGAAGCGAAACGAGACATCGAAGCCCGATTCGCGCATTGCTCGATCGCCCTTGTAGTAATCGGCGCTCAGCGAGACGGATTCCGCAGGCTCGCATTCAGGCCTTTCCATCGTGCTGGCGCTTTCGCAAACCTGAGCAGAGTACTTGCGGCCGAGGACAGCTTCGCCCGATTTCTGTTTGCTATTCAGAATGATGTAGTTCGCGTCGAGTGCGGGGTGCAAGAGAAAATAATTCACCACTTTGCGGTGAAACCCAGTTTCGTCTTTCAGACTTTCCTGCGTGGGGCCGTCGCCGTAATCGTAGTAACGAGAGAGCCCGGTATTCCCGGCAAGATGAGGCTCACGCACCCAAGTTTCATAATCCTTCGCGGCATAATTGTAGGCTTTCGCCAGCCACGCGGAGTCTTCGTGGCCAGCGGCCTTCCGCGCTTCATAAACAGACATGACCATGGAGCTGAGAAAGGGAGGCTGAGAGCGCGTCAGATAATAAGTGCGATTCGCATTGAGAACAGTCCCATAGTGTTCAATCTCAAAGAAAAAATTCTCGACCATTCCCTTGGCAAGATCGATCCGGCCATCCCGCACCAATCCGACCACAATGAAGTAGCTGTCCCAGCCGTACATTTCATTGAAGCGTCCGCCCGGCACCACGTAGCGATTCTCAAGATAGAGAAGCCCCGGCTGCTCCAACTTGATGGGATTCAATTCACCGGGATGATGAATAACCGCAGGCAAGTGCTCGACCTTGATGTTGCATTTTGTCTGCAATTGCTGAATCGCCTGAGGAACCTGGTAATCGGCCGGAACGTAGAGGACAGAGCCTTGCGTTAATTTGGGATCCACGACCGTACTGCAATCCGTGATGGTGCGCGTCAGAGAATCCCAGCCGGAAGAGATATAGCTCCGAATCTGATCAAGCGGAGGGGCATCGACACGAGAATCCGGGGTGGAGGAGGAAAGCGATTCGCGCACCAGGAGGCAGAGAAGTAACGCAAAAAACAGACGCACAGCTTTCACGCAGGCACCCCCAGCGGCGGCTTCAATGGCAGCTAAGTATAGTATTTTGTAGGCTTTAGGGCAATTAGTTGGTTTCTAATTCTAACACCGGACTTGGCCCATCGCGACGGGTTCCGGAGACTCGAAAGCGAAGGCGTTTGACATGACAGCCATTCCAAACACGTTTGCTCTCGACGTTGACGTTTCTTAGCGTGAACGCATCGGCGATGCCTTGATCGAAGGCAAGCTGAAAAAGCTCCTGGCCCGAGCGCTTGAATTGCAGTCAACAGGGAATTTCCGGGGCCAGGTTGAGACAGTTTCCCAGTGCGGCTGCCAGGTTGGTGAATCGCGAGACTCTCGGCGGGGAGTCAAAAGAAGATCTTCCTCTTTCTGGCGGTGTTGCCCCAAAAGATGGCGCGCCCGGGGAGACTCGAACTCCCGACCCTCTGCTTAGAAGGCAGACGCTCTATCCAGCTGAGCTACGGGCGCCTAGTTGATTTTAAAGGATTTCCCGCTCTCACGACCAAAGATTTGTTATTGCGGTCAACAGAGAATTCCTTGAAATCAGCCGGCATTCCCGAATTCTGCCACACTTGCTGCCACGCATTCGCACATTTTTCAGGTCCGTGGGCCGCCCAGATATTCTTACCGTGTCACTCGGTGTACAGCATGAGCAGGACGCCGAGTAGGATCATCGGAAGTGGCCACAGCAGCGCAAAAATCGCCTGTCGGCGAGTGGGTAACTCCGACAATCCTTTGAGAACACCAATACCGATTCCGGTGGCAGCAAAACCTTGGTGCTGCGCCATGATGTGCGCCATCGTCGTCATGTGCCCGGCGCCGTGCATCCCGGTGTGATGTTCATGAAAAAGGAGCATCACAGAACCGCAGCAAGCAAGCACCGGGAACAGCCATTTGACCCAGGCCGATTTGAGAACGCCGCGGGCGCGCTGAACCTCGATGCTGCCGAGAACAAGCAGAATTACGGCAAACGTCTTGTGCTGCAAAACTTCGAGATGGTTGGTGAGACCGTACCACCAACTCTGCGGACCGAAAGGCCAGAGCTCCGTGTCACTGAAGACCAGCAGGAACAGTCCGGAAAGCAGAAAACAGGCAGGCCAGGCGAAACGCAGGAAGGACCAGCGCCGGGACAGTGTGCCTTCAGCAAGGATGAAAATACCTGCGAGGATGACGAAGAATCCCGCCAGATGGTGGTTGAATTCACTTTCCTTTTTGTCAGCCAGGAGTTTGCGCTGGTGCGCGGCGTCCATTTGTGTTTGATCGTCCATGGGCATAGTCATGCCTTCGTGTCCGGTGTGGTCTGCCGGCATGGACTGGTCCTGAGGCGAAGTTTGTTGCGCGGCTGCGGGTATCACAAGAAAAAACATAGCACTGGCGCAGATGGCAAGGAGGGATCGAGTGCAAGCGGTTTTCATTTGTGTTTTTCTTCGGTGGCTCCGTGAATTCTTCCGCGTACTTAGTCATTCGTATTAGAACTGAAAATGACCTTGTCCGCAATTTTTTCAGAGGGCCCCTGGTCTCAAAAGTCCTATTGCCAAAACCATTCCGGCCATGTATCCTTGCAAAATGTTGGCTTACCACCAGAAGAACGCCGCATTGTGCATCTGTTGTATGTGCTGTACGCGTGTGTCTTCTGGCGCCGGGAGGCTAAGCATCTAGCAATTTAACTTAGCCAAAGAGTTTTACAGCCCACCGCCAGAAATAATCGGCAGGTGGGTTTTTTATTTTGGCCGCAAAAATTCTCGATTCGAATACGCAGAAGGAGAAAAACAATGTCCGAGTACAAACATCCCGAAGTTCTGGTTTCAACCGATTGGGCCGCGCAAAATCTGAATGCTCCCAATCTTCGCTTCGTCGAAGTCGACGTCGATACTACTGCCTATGATCAGGGCCACCTTCCCGGAGCCGTTGCCTGGAACTGGCAAACACAGCTCCAGGACGGCATTCGCCGCGACCTGATTGACCGCGCCACACTCGAGAAACTTCTTGGCGCTTCCGGCATTTCCAACGACACCACCATTCTTCTCTATGGCGACAACAACAACTGGTTCGCTGCCTACGCGCTGTGGCAACTGAAGATTTACGGCCACAAGGACGTCCGCTTAATCAATGGTGGCCGCAAGAAATGGCTGGAAGAGAAGCGCGCGCTGACCAAGGATCCCGTCAACGTTGCGCATGCCAGCTACAAGGTCGCTTCCACCGACGATTCCATTCGCGCACGCAAAGAGGAAGTTTTCGCCATCGTGGACGGTCGCAAGCCCGGCCAGTTGGTCGACGTCCGCTCCGTGGATGAGTTCACCGGGAAAATCATCGCTCCCCCGGGAATGACCGAAACGGCGCAGCGTGCCGGCCACATTCCCCAGGCTGCAAACATTCCCTGGGCCCAGGCCGCTAACGAAGACGGCACCTTCAAGTCGTTCGACGACTTGAAGAAACTCTACGAAGCGAAGGGCATCACTGGCAAGGACGAAGTCATCGCCTATTGCCGCATCGGCGAGCGTAGTTCGCACACCTGGTTCGTGCTGAAATATCTCCTGGGCTACGAGAATGTCCGCAATTACGACGGTTCGTGGACTGAATGGGGCAACCTCATCGGCGCCCCCATCGTAAACGATACTCGCGCCGCTCAACCCGAACTAGCCGCGACCGCCCGCTAGCCCGGTTTTCGTAGCACAGGCTTCAGCCTGTGCCCTTTGGCTCTTTGTAGTGGCGGGTCTTTAGACCCGTCAGCCAAAGCGGCGGTATGAGTTTGCAGGTGCAACACAGAGCAGGGAACTGGTTGGCGAAGGTTTCTATCTCCGGTCTTCGCCAACTAGCTCTCGTTCCGGAAGGCGAAACTCTTAATTGGTTTTCTTAGCTGAAAACGGATGACTGACAACTGACAACTTTTTTCCCGGTGGCGCGGTCGCCAAGTGGTAAGGCAATGGTCTGCAAAACCATTATCGGCGGTTCGATTCCGCCTCGCGCCTCCAAACTTTTCGTTTCTTGTTTCGGAGTACTTGAGTTCAACAAAAAGGGGAAACCACGGTGAGTAACATTCTTTCAGAAGTGCTCGAAGCCAATTCGCAATACAGCGCCAATTTCGGTGAAAAAGGCAAACTCGCTCTGCCGCCCGCTCGCGGTTTCGCCATCCTTACTTGCATGGACGCGCGCCTCGATCCCGCCAAATACGCCGGCCTCGCCGAAGGCGATGCCCACGTCATCCGCAACGCCGGCGGCCGCGCCAGCGATGACGCCATCCGCTCCCTGGTCATCAGTTACAAACTGCTCGGCACTCGCGAATTCTTCGTCATTCACCACACGGATTGCGGCATGGAATTCTTCACCAACGACGTCATGCGCGAACTCCTGGCCTCCAGCCTCGAAACCGCCGCGCTGACGCCTCAGGGTTTCAAGGACGTCGGCAAAGGCCCCGGCTCACGCGCCGGCGAGTACATCGAGTGGCTCACCATCAACAACCAGAAACAGGCTGTCCTCGATGACGTCGCCCGCATCCGCAATCATCCTCTTGTTCCCAAGTCCATTCCAGTCTACGGCTTTCTCTATGACGTGCATTCCGGAAAACTCCTGGAAGTCGAAGGCGCCAAAGCCGCCGGCGCTTCTGCCTAGCATATGCACATTCAGCGGCAACGGCCCTGGAGTCATGCTTCGCACGCAGCGTGGGCGATTCGGCTCGTTTTCATTACTCTTTTTCCGCTGATTTTTTCCGCCGTGGCTTCAGCGCAGGAGCCCAGTTCGGCGCAATCAAAGATTGACGGTCTCTGGGACGCTTCCGTTGTCGTCGGCCCCGCAGAAGTTCCATTCAACTTTGAAATTTCATCGAAAAGCGGCCAAGTTCAGGGCTTTTTCTTCGAAGGCAAGAAAGGGATCGGCTCGACCTCCGGCCGTTTCGTCAACAATGACCTCCAATTGCAATATGAGTTCCTCAACAGCACACTGACCGCGACCTTTGATGGAGAACAACTCCAGGGCACCTACCGCTACAACCGCAAAAACGGGAAAGAATACGCCTTTCACGCCCGCCGTGCTCACCCTGTCCGCTACGAGACCGCCTTCTATCCGCGGGTGGCCGCCGATTGGGAAATGAAGCTTGTGGGCGAAGACAAGAGCCCCACGAAAGATTCGCGCTCCGCTCTTTCATGGAAACTCTTTCTCCATCGGGAAGGTCAGGAGATTTACGGCTCCATCCTGCGCATTGACGGAGACACCGGCACGCTCACTGGTCACTGGCAAGGCCATTCTCTTGTCCTGAGCCATTTTGCCGGCGAACGGCCCGTTCTTCTTGAAGCCGTGCTCCAGCCCGACGGCACTCTCGACGTCACCTACAACCGCCTCAACAAATATCTTGCCGCGCCCGTCACCAAGGCCCGCGCCAAAGGCATTCCCGAGCCGCCCGATCCCGCCAGCTTCAGCAGCGTCAAGGATGCCAGCGAGCCATTTCAATTCCAATTTTCCGATCTCGATGGAAAGCTCGTCTCCAGCGCTGATGAGCGATTCCACGGCAAAGTCGTCTTGATCAATATCAGCGGTACCTGGTGCCCCAATTGCCGCGACGAAGCTCCGTTTCTCGTCGAGCTCTATAAGCAATATCATGCTCGCGGCTTGGAAATTGTCAGCTTGAGCTTCGAAGCCGACGGCGATCCCGTGAAAGACAAACCTCGCATCGCTTCCTTCATCAACGAGTTTGCCATCCCGTATCCCGTCCTGCTCGCTGGCGCCATCGGCGAAGTCCCCGACAAGCTTCCCCAACTCGTCGGCTTCGGTGCGTACCCGACCACTCTCTTCCTCGGCCGCGACGGCCGCGTCCGCACCATCCACGCCGGTTTCGCCAGCTCTGCCACCGGCGAAGCCAGCTCCGCCCTCGCCCGCGAAACCCGCGCAAACATCGAGCGGCTCCTCGCGGAAACGTTCACCGCCTCCGCTCCTTAGGATCCAGGCCGTGGCGGCCCAGGCGATAAATCCTAAGACGAATTTGGGTGCCCCGTCCTCGGGTTGTGAGGGCGGGGCTTTTGACTTTGGACTGGTGGCCCGGATGAGCCCCCGATCTTTCAAACTCCCTCCGATCAAACGAGGAGATTTTCGCACGCTCATAAACCAAAACAATGCGGAGGGTGTCCCAGGTTCGCCGTATGAACCTGGGTCTTGGGGTTGCCGCGCACAGTAAATTGCAGTAGTGGTATCCTCTGCCTGTGGAGCGGCTGTCTATGCGAAACCCAATGGAATTGAGTGCGCCAGCCTCTGGGCTCTCATGCAATGCCCACTCTCAGTGGTTCTATCTCAATTATCTAATCCAAGTCTTTTCGCTACTATGCGTTGTCTGGTTTTCCGCTATGAGCGGGGCTGCCGGGCAGGCCTCAAGTTCTGCCCGGGATCGTACACCGCCGAAGGACCCTAGCGAAGTCTCTGGCACAGTGGTCGAGCTAGCCGGAGGGCAGCCTCTTAGCAAGGCACGGATTCGACTGCACGGCATCGACGACCCGGCAGCTATGATCTTGCTTGTTTCAGACGGTGACGGGCACTTCCGCGCACGAGCGGTTAGTCCAGGTCGTTACAGGCTAACCGTCAGCCGGGCTGGCTTCGTTCCACAGGAATATGGGCAAAAAGACCCAGGCAGCCCGGGCGCGATTATGACTCTGCAGCCGGGAAAAAAAATTGAAGGGTTGGTCTTTCGACTAATCCGCTGTGGGGTAATTTCCGGCAGGGTTCTTGACGAGGACGGTGAACCACTTTCTTCGGTGATTGTTGACGCTTCGCAACTTAGGTACGTGGACGGAAAACGTAATCTTTCTACTGCTCGAAGGGCGGAGACTAACGATCTCGGCGAGTACCGATTATTCGGCTTGAGGCCGGGACGGTACATCGTCAGCGCTGTTTATCCGCGATCAAGCCGATTTGCCGACGAAGCCAATGACTACGGTAGCGAGGTTGAAGGACAGAGCTACGCAAAGATTTACTACCCCGGAACCACCAGTGCCACTGACAGCGTTGCGATCGACGTTGGACCTGGCCAGGAAGTTACGGCCCTGCAACTCCCTATGCCAAAAGTACAGGTGTTCAAGGTCAAAGGAAATGTCTATAGCGGCGCTACGCAGAGACCTGAAGATGGAGCCAACGTCCTACTAATGCCTAGGACGCGGGGCGAACAGTGGCAGTTTTTAGAGCAACAGGTCTCTGTCACTCCCCCGAATGCCGCATTTGAAATCCCTGAAGTGCTGCCTGGATCTTACATTCTCATAGGCTTCTCCTTTCGGGAGGGGAAATTCTTCTCGACGAGGGTTCCGGTAGAAGTAGGCAGAGGGGACGTTGAAAGATTAAAACTTGTCTTGACGAGCGGTAGAGATGTTAGCGGACAAATTGCTTGGGATGGGCAGCCGCGGGTAGAGGAAGCACAACTGTTAGTAACTGCTGAGCCCACCGACGGAGTGTTCGGGACGGGGTGGCACGCGAAAGTCGCGCAAGACAACTCTTTTCTTCTAAAAGGCCTGCCTGAGGGAGTATACAAGCTCAGCATCTCGGGACAATCACCAGATTGCTACATAAAGCAGGCGCACTATGGCAAATCGGACGTCATCAAGGACGGACTCAATCTAACGCCAGAGGAATCGCCGGAACTGGGAATAACCATTAGTTCGCGCGGCTCTCGATTGGATGGAACGGTCACCGACGAATATGAATTGCCAGTAGCAGGCGCTCGCGTCGTACTTGTTCCGGAATTCACTCACCGTTCTGAATCCTATCTCTACAAATGGCAGACCACAGACCAATACGGTCGCTTCCAGATCCGAGGCATCGCCCCAGGCGGCTACAAGGTGTACGGTTGGGATTATGTTGAGTCCGGTGCTTGGGAGGACCCAGATTTTCTGAAACCGTTTGAGCAATTTGGACAGACAATCATGTTTCAGGAACAGGACCAAAAGACAGTGAAGCTCCTAGTGATCAAAAACAAGAAAGTAGCCGTGGAAGGAAAGGAGTAGGTATAAGAGAGAGTTTCTCTCTGGAAAAGATCCGGGAGCCGAGTTTTGCACCTGGACCCGGAGACAGACGGGAAGTTTCCCCGTTCTTTCAACTCGCCTCCTTACGCTCAAATCTTCTAACGTACAACATTTCAACGCTTTGCAAGGTCATTCGAACGGTAACTAAGAAACTAGTTGACACATCGGGTACTTTCATGATACTCTTTTTGTAGTAGTTGACGCTATGGAGACGCCTCGACCTCTCAGTTTTTACCATAGCCCGATCCCTATCCGCTGTGCTCCCCTCCCTCCTTCCGCTCTAAGTCTTTTAGAATGCGCACTTACAGACAAACACCGCGTTTTGCCGGTTTTTGGCCGCAATCGCCTATGCTCAAGTCCTTTAGATGCAACACTTCCAAGGATGTCCATAAGTGTTGCATCTAAAGGGTTTACGGGAAAGCTAAGTTCTTTAGAATCCGCACTTACAAAAAACACGGGGGGTAGGGGGGTGGTCTGTAGGAGGATTTTACGCGCTGGCCAGTTCTTTCAGCAACGCCTTGCCCTTGCGGAACCACGGCCGCTCCCGCCTCTGCATGTACCGTGGCAAAGTTCGCTTCTTCGCTTCCAGCTTCTGCAGCCACTCGCGCGACTCTTCGCGCCGGTTGGCCAGTTTCAAAAAACTCGCATAGTTGTAAAGCGTTTCCGGGGTCGTCGAGATTTGCGTCACTTCCACAAAAAGCGGATCGGCGCGTTCCAATTCTCCCGTTTTCGCGTACGCATCGGCCAGCAATCCCATCGCCCGGTAATAATCAAATTTCCTGTCGGCCACTACGACTCGCTCCAGGTCCGGAATCGCCGCCGCCAAATCGTTCAGCCCCAGCGAACATTTCCCCCGCGAATAAAATGTATAAATCGAATCGTCCCGTCCGGTGATCGCGTGATTGAACGCCTCGCGCGCCTTTTCAAACTGCCCTTGATCTTTGTAGAGTTCGCCCAGCTCTTCGTAATTGGCCACCGAGGGATTGTCCAGGATCTGCGTCTCAACGATCTGAATGCGCGACCGTCGTCCGAATCCCTGAAACACTCCGCGCAGCAGACCCAGGTCCGGCAGC
>Ga0210404_10001216_pt1 | contig 11308 bp, 11 predicted proteins | sample IncBWH28MmetaG_FD_155455 | JGI IMG/M metagenome (GOLD analysis project Ga0210404, IMG submission 155455) | Forest soil microbial communities from Barre Woods Harvard Forest LTER site, Petersham, Massachusetts, United States - Inc-BW-H-28-M | ecosystem: Environmental > Terrestrial > Soil >... | reverse complement strand
CCGCGCTGCCGCAATTCCAAATCGATGTCTCTACAGGCCGGCTTTGGCCGCGTCATTCAAGATCATGGCCAACCGGATTCCCGCTTGCGCGAGCCGCTCCTCAATCACCGCTGCCGCCTGGTCGCGGTACCCAGGCCCGATCACAAAGTGCTTGTGCAGCATCCGCTGCCCGATGTTGTTATCGTCCGCGCAGCTGTTCAGGGGAACATCGGGCTCAATCGCGATTGGTTTACCGAAACCTCCATACGCCGTTTCCAACGCATGGTCGTGGCTTTCCCAGGCCCACGCCTCCAACTGCATACCGCCTTGCTGCCAGGCCGCAAATGAACTATCGAATGCTGCATCGAGGGTGTCCGCAAACTCCGCGGAGTCCGCTCCTTGCATCTGGCTTTCCGGAATTTCCGTGTCCCAGACATGGTGGAGATTCGGCGTGTAGGAGTTACTTCTGGCGTGCGGGTTTCGCCCAAAGTATTTCACCGGAACGCAATTTCCGCCGCGGTCGCTGTTCGTCGAACCGTGCAGGGGCTGGTGCAGGTCCCCCACAAAATGAATGATATAGCGCAGCGCTGCGGCGCGCTTCGCTCCGGGCGCGCCCTTATCCTTCAGAATGGCGAGTTGGTCCGTGATGGCCTGAAGCACGCACCCTCCCGCGCCACAGAAACTTTGCGCCGAGCCGTGCGTCGCGCTCAAGGGAATGTCGATGAAGTGCCATGGCGCCGTAGCCGGCTCTCGGCCGCGCTCATCATCGGCCCAAGTGGAAGAATCCACAAAGGCGTCCAGCGCGGTTTGTCCGCAATACCGCTTCAATTGCGGATCGATCGGGTTTGCAGTGAGCAACGCGAGCAGTGCTTGTTTGGCTTGTGGAGTGAGGTGGTTCTCCGCCAACGCCGCCACGGTTTCATGGCCTCGACAGCCCCAGGCTTCGGCTACTGGCGTGCACGCGAGATAAGAAAAATACAGCGCGACACACACATACACGAAATAACGCTTGATGGGATCCTCCTTACGCGCTCAGCCAGCGCCCAATCGGGCGCCACGACTCCGTATGGTCGCAAATCACTCGCAGCGTCGCGGTAATCGGTATTGCCAGCAGCAGTCCCATACCGCCCCACACCCAACCCCAAAATAGCAGCGCGATGGTGATCGCCACGGCATTGAGCCGCACGCGGCGGCCCACGAGTTGCGGCGCGACAAAGTTCAACGCCAGCACATGAATCGCGGTCAGTCCGCTTGCAAGCAGCACGAACGACCCGACGGTCTTCCACTTCGCCAACCCGATTACAAACGCCGGCAGCCAGGCCATCACCGCGCCTATGTACGGCACCATGTTTAACAGGCCGGAGGCGATTCCCGTCAGAATCGGATAGTCCATATCCATCAGCCAGAAAAATAGGCTGCTTGCGGCTATTACCATCAACGTGACCAGAGTCATTCCCGCAAGGTAATCGCGCAAAACGTCGCGCAAATCTTCTAGTGTTTCTTTCACCTGGGTTCGCCGCGCCACTGGAAACAGTTGCAGCGTCCCGTGCCAAACCTCGCGTTTCGCCGCCAGCATAAAAAAGACCAAAAACGGAACGAAGGTGACTTCCAGGAACAATGCGTACAGGGATCCTATGCTTCGCAGTATCAACGTGTGCACCACGCCAGGCTCCGAGCGCACTTCGGCGTGGGCGGCGTTTGCTGCATCTGTGCCAATCTCCGACACGCGCCCCTCGAGACCGCTGATTTTGCCTTCCACCGTGCTTGCGGCTTGCCTCAGCAAAGCGCCGTATTTGGGCCAGTTCGCGGCAAAATCCGCGGTACGTTCGCCAAGGCCATAGCCGACCGCCACCAGCACTGCGATAAGTATCAGCACCATGGTCATCGCGCCCACGGTGCGCGGTACATGCACGCGTTCCAATAGTTCTACAGCCGGATCAAGAAAATACGCCAGCAAGATCGAGAGGAGCAGCGTGATCACCACGCCCTGCGCGTAGTAGCAGAACAGCAGAATAATCGCCGCGGCAAGCACACGCAGGCTGAACGTCGATCCCGTGATGCGCACAAGGTTTGGCGGCGTTTCGGTTGCCGGCACGTTGACTCCGTTCCCGACCCCACTCGGTTCCAACAAAATAACACATTCGCGCATGCGCCATGCCCTGGCGCGCCGCGTTGTTTCTTTGCCGCTATGAGCAGCTATTTTGGAAGTGTCGCCCTTTCGCAACAAGCCGCTGCTGGTGTACAACCATACTCACTATGCCTATTCGCATCGTCCCAGACAAAGACCAGCCTTCCGCTTCCATTGAGATCGCCCTGGACAAACCCCTGCCCGATTATGATCTTGAACAAGTCGAGCAGCCCACCCCCCGTGACGTGGACGCTATTTTGGTCTCCCAGGGTTTTCGCGATCTCGTGGATGACGCACGCGGCATCTTGATGGACCTGCTGGCCCACCCTGCCGCGCACCACCCAGGACTCGATCTCGTTTCAGATCCTCCTCTTGTGGTTGCGCAACTGACCGGCGCGATTTGCCCTGGTGACGGTGAGGTGTATATGCCGGGCCTGTGGATTGTTTTGCAGGATCCGCATGCCAAGCCCAAAACTGCACTCCCCTCTGCGACCCGGGAACGCATCGCCGTGATTGTGGCGGAGTTAGCCAAGCGGCTCCAACTCGACTAAGGGCACTAGCAGTCGCTAAATTTGCAGATTGTTATTCGGGGCGGTATCGTTCCGTCGTCGTGCAAACAAGAACCGGCGCGTTGTTTCGTTGGCGGATCCGACCGGGTTCATCACTAACCACGCGCATCGCGTAACGAGGGATATGCCGGAAGATAAGGGGCTGTTGATTGTTTACACGGGGCCGGGCAAAGGCAAGACAACCTGCGCGTTAGGGACTGCGTTTCGGGCTGTCGGCCAAGGTCTGCGAGTGCTCATGGTGCAGTTCATCAAAGGCTCCTGGCACTATGGGGAGCTGGATGCCGCCAAGATGCTCGGCGACGACAAGTTTGAGATTCGTCCGATGGGGCGCGGCTTCGTAAAAGTGGGCGGCGCGGAGACGGACCCTGAGGACATTAAGATGGCGCACGACTGCTGGCAGGCCGGCCGCGACGCAATTTACAGCGGCCAATACGATCTGGTCGTGCTCGATGAGATCAACTACACCATCAGCTACAAAATGTTGGACGCGGACGAGGTCGTGGAGGCTCTGCGCAACCGGCCGGAGCGGGTGCACGTCATTTGCACCGGGAGGAACGCGCATCCCAAGCTGGTGGAGCTGGCCGACCTGGTCACCGAGATGCGCGAGGTGAAACACCCATATACGAAGGGTATACTAGCTCAGCGAGGAATCGACTACTAGAAGCCGGACGCTAGAAGTGAGACGCAGGAAATACGCGTTAGGTGCTGAAAAACAAGCATCAGGCTCCGATCCTAAACTAACAACTGAAAGCTGATAACTGACAACTTCTCATGGCTTGGTTTAAGCGCGACAAAAAATCGATTGATCAGCCCACGCCCCCCGAAGAGCGCCGCGTGCGCACGGAAGGTCTGTGGGTCAAGTGCGAATCCTGCCGCACCATCGTATTTCGCAAGGATCTGGAGGCGAATCTCCTGGTCTGCCCGAAGTGTCAATTTCACTTCAAAATGAACGCCAAGCAGCGCCTGGATATGCTACTGGATGGGCGGTGGAAGGAGCACGACGCGCGCATGACCTCCACGGACCCGCTCCGGTTCGTGGACACCAAGCCGTATGCCACCCGTCTGCGCGACGCGCGCAAAAAATTGGGCATGTGCGACGCCATCATTACCGCCGAGGGCCAGCTCAACAGCCGGCCGATCGTCTGTTGCGCCATGGAGTTCAATTTCATTGGCGGCTCGATGGGCGCGGTGGTCGGAGAAAAAGTGACCCGCGGCATCGAATTGGCTCTCGATACGCGCCAGCCGCTGGTGATCGTCTCGTGCTCGGGCGGCGCGCGCATGATGGAAGGCACCATCAGCCTGATGCAGCTGGCCAAAGTTTCCGCCGCGCTCGCCAAGCTCGACGAAGCAAAAGTGCCTTACATCTCCCTAATGACCGACCCCACCACAGGAGGTGTCACGGCGAGCTTCGCCATGCTGGGCGATCTCAACATCGCCGAACCCGGCGCTCTGATCGGCTTTGCCGGACCGCGCGTCATCGAGCAGACCATCCGCCAAAAGCTGCCGGAAGGCTTTCAGCGTTCGGAATTTTTGTTGGAGCACGGATTTCTCGACGCCGTAGTTCCCCGCAAAGATTTGAAAACCTTCATCGCCAATTCTTTCGATCTGCTGTTGAGCTGAAATGAATTACGACGCTGCGGTGAGGTATCTGCTCTCTCTCGGCCGCGAATTGGCTGCGCCGACGCAGGCGGCCGCTGCAAAGTTTGATCTCGAAAATATCCGTGTGCTCTCCGAGCGTCTCGGGCGGCCCGACCGCGCGTATCCCGCCGCACATATTGCCGGAACCAACGGCAAGGGATCGACGGCCGCCTTTCTTGAATCAATTCTAAGGCATGCCGGATTTCGCACCGGACTGAACACCTCGCCGCACCTTGAAAAAATCAACGAGCGCATTCGCGTGAACGGCGCGGAAATCCCCGATTCCGATTTTTCGCAAACGCTCACTCGCATTCAATCGCTCATCGAAGAACTGCTTGCCGCCGGGAAGCTTCGCGCGCATCCAACGTATTTTGAGTGCGTCACGGCCATGGCCTTTCAATATTTCGCGAAAACTCGCGTGGAATTTGGTGTCTTCGAGGTCGGCCTGGGCGGCCGGCTGGACGCGACGAACATTTTGACCCCGGTGGTTTCCGTCATCACGCGCATCGACTTTGACCACGAGAATTTTCTCGGGCATTCGTTGCGCGAAATCGCTGCGGAAAAAGCGGGCATCCTGAAAAAGGGCGTTCCGGTCGTTGTGGCCGCGCAGCCGCCGGAGGCACGCGAAGTCATTCTGGCTCGTGCCAAAGAGCTAGCGTGTCCGATCGTCGAAACGACTTCGGCGTATCGCGTCGATCAACAAACCATGGAAAACGGCTGCATTCGCGCAAGCATCACAGAAATCGCCTCCGGGTGGTCCGCGAAAATCGCCCCACAATTGGCCGGGCGTTTCCAGCTGCAAAACGCGATGAACGCGGTAGCGGCGGCGCGCACGCTCTGCACGCGTGGTTATCGGATTTCGGCGAGCGCGATCGAGCAAGGCATCGCCGCGGCCGTCTGGCCGGGACGCCTGGAAAAAGTGCAATCGCGCCCCGACGTCTATGCCGATGGCGCCCACAATCCGGGCGCGGCTCGCGAGCTGGCCGCCTTCTGGGAAGAAAACTTCGCAGGCCGCAAAATTTTCCTTCTTTACGGAGCCCTGCGCGATAAGGCGGTCGATGAAATCGCCGGCGTGCTCTTCCCGCACGCGGCCGAAGTCGTCTTTACCGAGCCGCGCACCCCACGAGCTATCTCTGCTTCGCAGCTCAGTGAAATCGCCGCGCACCACGCCTCGCGCAGCTGCGTTATCGCCGATGCCGAGCAAGCCCTCGACTATCTTTTGTCCAAAGCAGCCCCGCAAGACGCCGTTTTCGTCACGGGCTCTCTTTATCTGGTTGGGCAGCTCCGGCATCATTGGAAGCAACGCACGCAGGTCGCGGCGGGCTGAAAAACACCGTAAAATGTCCGCTCCTCCTCGGTGAAGGTGAGAATGGCGAGAGAATCGACTACGGTCGGCAAGAGCCCTTTGGTGGGAATCGTCATGGGATCCTCCTCCGACTGGGAAACCCTCGAACACGCGGCGAAAGTCCTGGATGAACTCGGTGTTCCACATGAAACACGCGTGGTGTCCGCGCACCGCACGCCGGATCTTCTTTTCGAGTACGCCTCGACCGCCGAAAGGCGCGGGATCGAGGTGATCATCGCGGGCGCGGGCGGCGCCGCGCATCTGCCCGGTATGACCGCCTCGAAAACGGTGCTGCCCGTTCTGGGCGTGCCGGTGGAGTCAAAAACGCTAAAAGGCCTGGATTCGCTACTTTCCATCGCCCAGATGCCGGGCGGCGTTCCCGTCGGCACGATGGCCATCGGCAAGGCGGGCGCGATCAACGCCGCCTTGCTGGCTGCGGCCATCCTCGGCGCGAAACATCCCCAAGTGCGCGAGGCCTACCGAAAGTTCCGCGATGCGCAGACGGAGCGCGTCCTCGCCAATCCAGACCCGAAAAGCTCGGCTCGTGCCTTGGGAATTGCGACGGCTTCCACGCCGGTGAAAAAAGGAACCCGGGCGTGACCATCGGCATTCTCGGCGGCGGGCAGCTCGGATACATGCTCGCGCTCGCCGGCTATCCGCTGGGTCTTCACTTCCGTTTTCTGGACCCCTCGCCGGAGGCTCCAGTCGGACGAATCGCCACGCGCATCACCGCCCCATTCGACGACCATTCCGCCCTGAAGAAATTCGCAGCCGGACTGGAGTTGGTGACCTACGAATTTGAAAACGTGCCCGTCGAGACGGTGCGTTTTCTTGCCGAGCACGTGCCGGTTTTCCCGCCTCCCGCCGCGCTCGAAGCGGCGCAGGACCGCCTCAACGAAAAGCGCCTCTTCCAAAAGCTGGGGATCGCCATTGCAGAATTTGCCGAAGTCGCCGACCGAGAGGCGCTCGACGCCGCGGTCAAACAGATTGGTTTGCCGGCGATTCTGAAAACCTGCCGCATGGGCTACGACGGCAAGGGGCAATGGATTCTGCGAAGCCCCGAAGATGTCGCCACAGCAAAGAGTGAATTGCCGCAAGCCAAGACGCCGGGGAAGCCCGGAGAAACCGAGACGGCGCAGCACACGCCGTTTGTGCTAGAACGCCTCGTTCCTTTCACTCGAGAACTAAGCGTTCTGGCGGTACGCGGGCGGACGGGAGAAACCGCTGTCTATCCGCTCGTGGAAAATCACCATCGCGGAGGAATCCTGCGCTTGTCGCTGGCGCCGGCGCCGCAGCTCGATCGCGCGGTCCAGCAGGCCGCCGAAGACGCCGCGCGCCGCGTGCTCGACGCGTTGCACTATGTCGGCGTGCTGGCCATTGAGTTTTTCGAGCATGAAGGGCGCTTGCTGGCAAACGAAATGGCTCCTCGCGTCCACAATTCCGGTCACTGGACAATCGAAGCCGCGGTGACGAGCCAGTTCGAGAATCACCTGCGCGCCGTCGTGGGCCTGCCCTTAGGCTCGACCAACGCCATTGGCTGCTCGGCCATGCTCAATTTGATTGGCGACGTGCCCGACCCCGCCGAAGTCCTCGCGGTGCGCGACGCGCACCTGCACCTCTACGGCAAATCCCCACGCCCCGGCCGCAAGCTCGGCCACGTTACGCTGCGCGCCTCCTCCCCGGAGCAATTGGCCTCCCGGCTCAGCGAGCTTCCCAGCCACTTCCACCGCCCCGAATTCAGCCTCGAAGCAGTCTTACGACAGTCCGCATCAGTCCGACGCTAAAGGACGGTCGTGGGCCAACTTTTCGGTTTCCGTTAATCAGGCACGTGGACTCTTCATTCCCGGATGTGCAAACATTCCTGCCTGGCGTTTTATTCGGCCAGGCGAACGATGAGAATGCTTTGGTGCTGGCGATGCAAAATAGAGGTGCCGATGCTTGACGATGATGAATTCAAGCTCGTTTCATCGCTCTTCAATACAGGCACAGAAGGCGACACCAGAGAACGAATGTTTGCTCCTGCGCTACGCGAGTACGAGCGCATCACCGGTTTCCACGAAGCAAACCCGAATGTTCTGTACCATCACGTGTTGTCCATGTACGGCCCACCGTGTGTGAATTGCGGAAAACCCCTGAGAACACCAAGAGCAAAGTTGTGTGGGTCATGCATGCATCCCCGGAGCATGTGACGTCGTGGAAGCATCTGACTGCGTACTGTACCGGGCACCCACTTTTCCGGTAAGCGGCTAATCGGGAGTTGTGACTACGGTTTCGATGGAGGTGGGCTGTCAATCGGAAAAATCGGTAGTGGTGGCGGTTGAATCTCAATCGCGGGTGGGGGTTCTAGCTCAAACGTATGTACGTCGTGTTCACCAGGAAAAATCTGAGGTGGAGAAAGGCAATCGGATGGACCGATGCCGTTCGGACAAGGGATTGGAATTTCCAGCACGACTTCACCAAAAGTCCGATGGTTTGAATGGTCGGCCATCCGAACATAGGTCCGTCTCCCTTTCCCTTGTGGCTGATCAATGATTCTCCATGTTGGAATTTCGTAGCCTGCGACAATGCGAAGCTTGCCCTGCACACGAACTTGCCTGAGTATCTCTTTGCCCGTCTGTTTCACGGGGAAAGCCTCGGCGATGCAAAGGGTATTCTGCCTTCTGGCTCCGGGTGCCAACTCAATTGGCTCTGAAACGACATCTGTCCAGCCGTAAACAAGCATCCACGCTTCTCCTGGGCCTTGCCCCAGCGTATTTGTGGCATCGCTCACTGAGGAATAGACTCTGATCCCCTCATACGTCGCATCCAAGAAAATAGAGGACTTTGAAAGGTTCGTGCGTTGAACGCTCAGTTCTAAACAGTTGCCCTTCCACAGCGGGCCTTTCGTGAGCTTGAGTTCGAGCGGTGGAGGACCTGGCTGGCCCGTCTGTTTGGCAGACTCTTGGCCGCAGGTGAGCGAAACCAAAAGTATGGACAACAGCTCGGCTTGGTAAACAAACCTCATCGAGGACACTGCACCTACGTCGTTGGACACCGTCGAAGCGAGAATTGTTTCGCAGACAAATACTCAGTAAGTGGGCAATCGGAAACTGACCCACCAATAGACCCACCGTCGAAAGGACCGGCGTGTTGCCGCTTCTCCCTCGCGAATGCTACGATTCCAGGTTCTATGCCCCCCGCAATGACATCTGGACGCGCATCGGTTCGGCCGCGAGTGGGCATCCCCTGGCGCACTTCCCAGGAGGAAGCCGAGGGCAACCACCCCAAAATCAAGAACTATGAGGATGCGGTCCGCCGCGCTGGCGGTGAGCCGGTCCTGCTAACGCTGGCAGACCCGCTTGAACTTGGCCGCGCGCTGCCAACGCTGGACGCCTTCGTCCTGCCGGGTAGCCCTGCCGATGTAGAACCGGCGGAATATGGAGGGGTAAACCGCGGACTGTCAGCCCCCGCCGATTTAGCTCGCGAAACGGCTGACCGAGCCATCCTGAAGCATGCCTTTGCCGAGCAGAAGCCCGTTCTGGCCATCTGCTACGGTTGCCAGCTCCTGAACGTCTATCTGGGTGGCACTTTGATCCAAGACTTGCGAGCGGAGACCGGCACAAGCCTCCCGCACCGAAAAAAAGACGTAGTCCCCGAACCCAAGGATGATCCTCGTCATGCTGCGGCGTTCGATCAGGGCAGCCTGCTCGCCGCAATTACGGGCGCTACGCGAGGCGAAGTCAACAGCTCGCATCATCAGGCTATCGCCACGCCGGGTAAGGGCCTGCGGGTCACGGCGCACGCCGACGACGGCACCGTCGAAGGCGTCGAGTGGACTGGCGACGCAAACTGGGTGGTGGGTGTTCAATGGCATCCCGAGCGAATGTTTGGTGATGCCGCCGCAGAACGTTTGTTCGCCGACTTGGTCGGGGCCGCGCGCGCCGCTCGCAGCACGGTGGCAGAAAAGAGCTAGCGTCCTTCGCGTCGCGAAAGGCGCGCTCAGTTCTTCGGTACTCGCTTTCGAGTTTCGTTTTCGATTTTCGTACGTGTGATCCTGGGGGGATGATGATTTCACTGGCTGGCAAGGCGGCGCTCATTACTGGCGGTTCGAGGGGAATCGGCGCTGCGGCAGTCAAGCTGTTCGCGCAGGCCGGCGCCGATGTCGTTTTCAATTACAACAAGGCGAAAGACGCGGCGGAGCAAGTGCGCCAGGAAGCAGGCAAGCACGGCACGCGCGTCGAAGCATTCAAAGCGGATGTGGGTCGCCATGCCGACAATAAGAAACTTGTCGACTTCGCCATTTCGCGCCTGGGCCGGCTCGATGTCGTGGTGGCCAATGCCGGCGTCTGGAACGCGGACGACCTGCCCATTGAAAACATGACCGAGAAACAATGGGACGACATGATACGCGTCAACCTGAACAGCGTGTACTCGATCATTCATTTTTGCGTGCCGCAGATGATCAAGCAAAAAGCCGGCAAGATTATCCCCATCAGCTCGACAGCCGGGCAGCGCGGCGAATCGTTTCATACCCATTACGGCGCTTCCAAAGGCGGGATCATCAGCTTCGCGAAGGGCCTCTCCACGGAACTCGCGCGGCACAACATTCTGGTAAATTGCGTGGCGCCCGGCTGGGTGGCCACGGACATGTCCAACGCGGTAATCAACTCGAAAGTCGGCGGCAAGGCCATTGCCGCCTCGATTCCCCTGGGACGCGCGGGCACTGCCGAAGAAATCGCCGGACCCATCCTGTTCCTCGCTTCCGATTTGGCCAACTTCATGACCGGCGAAATCATCAATGTAAACGGGGGGGCGATCTTGTGCGGTTGAAGTATGCCGAGAATCTTCGCGGGGTTCTAGCGCTTGCCGCGCTGTTAGCGGCGTTACTTGTGCAGCCTGTGGTGCGCGCGCAAAACCCGGACAACATGATGCCGGAGGAGCGCACGGCCAAGGGCAAGCAGGTTCTGGACCAGCTAATCACCGCGCTCGGAGGGCCGACCTACCTCGATATCCGCGAGAGCAATTGCGAAGGGCGCCTGGCGCAGTTTGGCCACGGCGGTGAGCTGGCCGGCTACACGAACTTCAAGGTGTACTGGCGCTATCCGGACAAGAATCGCACCGATTTTTCAAAAAAGGGCGTAATCGTAAATATATACAACGGCGACCGCGGCTGGACGCTCGATCGCGGCGGTGTCAGCGAGATAAGCAACGCGGCCGTCGCCGATTTTCAGGAGCAGGCCAAGCGCGACATCAACAATCTCCTGCGCGTGCGGCTGAAAGAACCTGGAATGGCCATCCGCTACGGCGGTACTGACGTCGTGGATCTCCGGACCGTGGATTGGGTCGAAATCACGGATACGGAGCAGCGTGATTTCCGCCTGGCCGTGGATCGCAGCTCGCATTTTCTCGTGCGCAGCGTCGTCACCCTGGCGGACGATACTTCCCCCGACCGCAGCGTCGAGACGCACATCTACACGAATTATCAGCTCATGGATGGCGTGCAGACTCCGTTGCAAATCACGCTCGACCGCAACGGCCGCCGCATCAACCAGGTTTTCTTCCAGTCCTGCAAATACAATCCCGGTTTTTCCGAGGATTTCTTCACCAAAGCCGCGCTCGACAAGCGCTTCTCCGAAGTTGGCAGCAAGAAATACAAGAACGAAAAAAAGA
>Ga0210404_10001214_pt1 | contig 11322 bp, 10 predicted proteins | sample IncBWH28MmetaG_FD_155455 | JGI IMG/M metagenome (GOLD analysis project Ga0210404, IMG submission 155455) | Forest soil microbial communities from Barre Woods Harvard Forest LTER site, Petersham, Massachusetts, United States - Inc-BW-H-28-M | ecosystem: Environmental > Terrestrial > Soil >... | reverse complement strand
TTGCAGCGTCTTCCGTCCTCGAGTTCGTTCCCACTGTCAAGGCAGAATCGGCACCCGGCGCGGATGTTTCCCCGGCACCGGTTGAAGCGTTGCCCTCAAATGAAACCGTCACCGTGTTTCCCTGGCCCTTGATGCTGTAGCGGGCGGGTTCGCGAAGGTCGATCACGACTCGCGAAACTTCCGGTGAGAATTGAGCCAGTCGAATTTCTCGGACGGGATCGAGATTGCTGGCAATCTGTTTCTCCGTAGTTGTCAAGTGAGAACCATCGAAGTCCAGCACGAGACGGTCGGGGTTCTGCAAGTGAAGGGAGTGATAGGTCAAAGGGCCTGAACCGGAAATGCTGACTTCCGTCGCCGCACCGTTCTGCTCCAAGTGCACCTGCCGAATCGACTGATGCGTCGTCGGGGTGATGTCCGAGGCCTTGGCGGATGCAGGTACAAGAGTCGCCTTCGCGGCCGCCGGGGCGGAATTGAGCGCGGCAGCGCCGCTGCCGGCACGCGAGACCAAGACCGTGAGATCTTCATTGCCCTGGCGCTCAAGCCTAGGTTCGACGCCCTCGGCCAGAAGAATCTCCAGCCGAACGACGGGCTTGGCTCCCGAGGTGTACGTAATCACGCGGTAGCTCTTCACGAGGTCCGACGCAACCACGCGCGCGCCCGCCGGATCTCCGGCGGACACGCCGCTCAGATCCAGCACGTAGAGGCTTGCGCTGGGGCGAAAGGTCGTGTATTCGAAAGGAGCATTGGCGTCCGCTTGCAAACGGACAGCGCCTTCCTTGACCTCCGCCTTCACGTGCACCACCGGCGTATCACTTGCCCGGAGTGCCCCATTTGTCCAAATTAGACCGGCCGCCAACAGCGCGCCCAGTCCCAACGCCCTCCATAGGATCCTCATTGCTGCTCTCCTGCACTGGCGTAGATTCGCTTCGTCACCACTCGTTCGACCGGTTTGCCGAAGGCGTCCTTCGAATTCTCTTTGAACGTAACCCCATCCAGTCCAATCTTTTCCACATCTCCGTCATACAGGCGATCGCCCTCCCGGATGAAATAAACGCTCTGCTCCGGGTTGGATACCACCGCGATCATCGAATTCCCCGAACGCACGGCGCCATCCACGCGAACCGTGGCAATTACCAGGCCCGCTTTGCCCGGAGGCAAATGCTGGCCAGAATCCTTTTTGTCGTTAATCAGCGGCGCAAACGGATCGCGCTTGCCAACCGCTTCGATCTTGTCGCCTGCGGGAGATGCGGGAGCCGCCTGCGCTTCTGCCGCCTCAGCCGCGGGTTTCTGTGCCGCGGCGGACTTGGCGTGTTGCGCTACCTTACCCGCGTGATGCGGCTTAGCGGGCTTGGCGCTCTGAGCTTTCATGGCCATGGCGTTCGCGGGCGCGTCTTGCGCCCACCCGCCAGTCGCCAACGGAAGCGACAGGGCCAGTACTGCGAGCAACGTTGCGGATGTATTTGCCATTTTCATCGTCGCCTACTTTTTCGCCGGCGGCGCAGCAGGACCACCAGCTGGCTTCTGTTCCGCCGAATTCGTGAAGAAAGTGGTGATCGTAAACGTGCCGTTTACAGTCGTTCCAGCCGACATGTGGAATTTTGCGGCGGTATTGCTAAGAGACGTCAGCTTCAGGTCACCCACGTTGATAATCCGCGAAAGACGGCCCAGCCGTGAGAAGAAGTCGAGAACCGAGTAATAGGGTCCGTCGGCCTCAATGGCGAAAGGCATTTCAAAATAGTAGGGCTTCTGTGCGATAGGGCTCGCGGTTAATGACCGGATCGCGACGCCCGAGGTTATCGCGGCACGTTGAACCATCAAGATGAACTGATCGGTTTCCTTATCCTCGGGAACGATCGTTTGCAGCGTTGCGAGCTGCTTTTGCAAGGCGTCCATCTCCGTCTGCAATTCCGCGCGCCGTTGCTTGTAGACCCGGAGACTCTGGACATCCGCCTCGAGCGGCTTCACTTCTTTTTGTGCATCTTCGAGCTGCGTACGAACTGTGGTCAGCGGCGAACCCGGCACATAGAAGCCCGCCAGAACCAGCACGATCGCCAATCCCACATAAAACAGGGCCTGTAGGGGCCAGGGCCAATCTCGGAACGATGATGCCATGGCTTAGCTCCTTCCCTTGGCCGCAGGTTGCGGAGGCTGCGCCGTTCCGACTGCCGAGGCGTTCGCCGGACCACCCGTAGGAGGAGCGACGGTAACGGTCATTGTGAAGCCGTAGGTCTCGACGCCAGGCAAGAGATCGTTTTCCTTGGCGCTCTTTATTTCAACTTGATCGAAGTAACCCGACTTCTTCAATTCGGTAATGAAATTGGCGACGGCATTGATGGATCCAGCCTCGCCCTGCAGTTCGAGTGAATCGCCCTTCTTATCCAAGGATGTCAGCCAAAGGGCGTCAATCCGAACCACGGTATTGGCCACCATTTGAAGCATGTCCTGGGCGCCGCTGCGGTTTCGTTGCAGCGTCTCGATCACGTCAATGCGCTGCTGCAGGACGCTCTTCTCGCTTTCGAAGCGGTCCACATCCAGCTTAATCTGCTGCAGGCTGGCTTTTTCCGCTTTCAGGGAGGCGATGCGCTTGTTCGTTTCGTCCAGCTGATGCTTCTGCTGGTAATAGGTGATTCCGAGAATCACGAATGCCAGACCGATTGCCACGCATGCGAACAAAATCTGCACGGTGGCTTCGAGCGGCACGGCTTGCTTGGCGGCCTTGGGACGAGCTTGGCCGAGTAAGTTGATCCGGATCATGGCGTGTCAAAGCTCCTCAGCGCCAGGCCGACGGCGATTGCCAGGCGCGGCGCCAACTCGCGAAGCTGGGTTTCATCGTGACGCCCGGGATTGATTGCTACCTTGCGAAATGGGTAGAGCTCTTCGACCGGCATGGCGAACTCTTCTTTCAAGAGGTCAAGCAAGCCGGGAACCCGCGCGGTTCCGCCAGCCACCACGATTCGGCGGATGTTCTCGCCGCTGGCCGTCGCGCGGAAGAAATCGAACGTCTTCTGGATTTCCAGAATCAGAATGTCGGAAACGGAACGCAGGATGGCCGTGCGCTGTTCTTCGCTGACTCCCGCCAGGGTGCCGCCCATCTTCAGTTTTTCGGCGTCTTCGAAGCTCAGGTCGAGTTCCTTCTGCAGCGCGTCCGTGTACTGGTTGCCACCCACCGAAACGTCGCGAGTGAATAGCGGCGTCCATCCGCGAATGATGTTGATGTTCATCACGCTCGCGCCGATGTTTAGCAGCGCCACGACTTGTGACGGGTCCGGCTCGTAGTTCACTTCAAAGCTGTTCTGCAAAGCGAAGGCGTCAATGTCCACCACGACCGGCGTCTTGCCCGCCTGCGCGAGCACGTTGGTGTGGTTCAGAATCTTGTCTTTCTTGACCGCCACCAGAAGCACGTCCATCTGGTTCTCGGTTGCCTCCAGAAGTTGGTGGCTCAGGTTCACGTCGGCGATATCGAATGGGATGTGCTGACTGGCTTCCGCCTGGATCCGGTCGTACAGCTCCTCTTCGGTCATCAACGGCATGCTCACCCGCTTCACGATCACCGAATGGCCCGACACAGAAGTGGCCACGTCCTTCACTTTAATTTTCTGTCCGTCGAAGATCGAAATGATCTTTTCAGCCACGGAAGGAGCGTCCATGATGGCCCCGTCCACGACGGTATCCTGGGACAATGGCTCCAGGCCATAGCTCACCAGCTCGTAACCGTCCTTCACTTTCTTCAATTCGACGGCCTTAACTGAGCTCGAGCCAATGTCCAGGCCAATCAACGATTTCGTTTTACCCAGATTAAACATCGTGTGGCCCCTCGCTTCTTGCTCCGCCCCGCTTCGCAGGGAGGATTCCACATAACTTTCCCGAGTCGCGCGCCGCTTGAGAAAAACCCAATGCCCTTCGGTTCTGGTTCGCCCCAACCCCTTTGGGGATCCGTCCGGTGAGCGTAGGCCGGTAGTACTGATAGACCCGGTACGCTCCCCTTGACTCGTTTATTGCATCCGCCACTCACAGTGTCAACCCACATGTTGAGGGCGTGTGCTTTTGGTAAAACCCGGTCGGACGTACAGGAGAGGCCTAAATATGGGGAAAAGCAGAGGAATACGTAATTTCTGGAGGCTTCGGAGCTTACGCTTTCTTTTTGCCCGAACCGATTTTTAGTTGCGCCCAGATGGAATCAATGCGCTGCTTGATAGCTGGGTCCATCTTGATCTCGTCGGGCCAGCGCCCCGAGAAGCCCTCCTCGGGCCATTTGCGCGTGGCGTCGACTCCCATTTTCGAGCCGAAGTCCTGGCGCCGAGCCGCGTGATCGAGTGTGTCCACGGGACCGAGCACAAAGGAGATATCGCGCTCGGGATCAATCGCACAGAGCGCTTTCCAAACGACCTCGCGCGAGTCCTGCACATTCACATCGTGGTCCACAATCACCACAACCTTGGTAAACATGGCCTGACCAAGCGACCAAATCGCGTTCATCGTCTTCCGCGCGTGACCGGGATAGCTCTTGCGGATCGAAACGATCATCAGGTTCTGAAAAATACCCTCGGCCGGCATAGCGACATCCACGATCTCGGGATGCTGCATCTTCATCACTGGAAGAAAGACGCGTTCGATCATGTGGCCGATGAAATAGTCCTCTTGGGGTGGAGGGCCCACAATGGTTGTGAGATATAGAGGATCCTTGCGGTGCGTGACGCAGTTCACTTGAAACACGGGAAACTGCCCTTCGAGCGAGTAAAAGCCGGTGTGGTCCCCGAACGGGCCTTCGGTTCGCGTGTTTCCGAGTTCGACATGGCCCTCGAGCACGATCTCAGCATTCGCCGGGACTTCCAGATCAACGGTCTTACACTCGACCAGTTCGACCGGATCGTTTCGCAAGAAGCCGGAGAAAAGAAACTCGTCCATATCGGGCGGCACCGGTAGAATTCCGCTCAGGCACGTGGCAGGGTCCGCGCCGATCGCTACGGCGACTTCGAGCTTGCCTTCCTTATTCTTTGAGCGCGCGCTCCGAAAATGCTCGGCGCCGTGCTTCTGGGTCTGCCAGTGCATTCCCGTGGTGCGTTGATCGAACACCTGCATGCGATAGCAGCCCACGTTGCGTTTGCCGGTTTCAGGATTCCTGGTGATAACCATGGGCCAGGTGATATAGCGGCCGCCATCCTGTGGCCAGCATTGCAGAATCGGAAAATCGAAGAGCGAAAATCCCTCGGTCCGCACGACTTCCTGGCATTCGCCGCTTCGCACCACCTTCGGGAACAGATTGCCGAGCTCCGCAAGCTTCGGCAACATCTTCATTTTATCGAGCAGGCCCTGGGGCGACTGCATATCGAGAATCGAACAAATGCGCCCGGCAATTTCGTCCAGGGAATTGACTTCGAGCGCCAAGTTCATCCGGCGCTCGGTGCCGACCAAATTCGTAATTGCCGGAATACGCGAACCTCGCGGCCGCTCGAAAAGAAGCGCCGGGCCGCCGGCCTTCACCGCGCGGTCGGAGATTTCCGTGATTTCGAGGACTGGATCCACCTCGGCGGAAATTCGCTCGAGCTCGCCTTCCTTATCGAGCCTCTTCAGGAAATCCCGCAAGTCTCGGTACGCCACTTCCCCTCCCTGGGTCTTGTGAGCCGCCCACTTTAGCACGGAGCCTTGCGCGCAACGAATCGCTGAATCGCTGACCGCCGAGGCGCCGAAGTTCTAGTCCTTGCGCAGGTAACCGGAAGCGCGCAGACCGCGTCTTTAGTAAAGAGGGGAAAAGAGATAGTCCAGCCGGAGCGCCTCGTGCTTCGTTGACAATACTTCCCGCACAATCGGAGATCCATGTCGCTGAAAGCGTCTTATCAAAAGCACCGGAGTGCGTACTTCGTCGGCATTGGGTGCGTGATTCTGATATTTGGGTACTGGGCGTACGCGCGCGCGAAGGCAAAGGAGCCCAAGTACACGACCGTCGTAGTGCGCCGCGGCGATATCACGTCGGCTGTGCAGGCCACGGGAACCATCAATGCGCTAACAACGGTATCGGTTGGATCGTACGTTTCGGGCACGGTTCAGTACATTTTCGCGGACTTCAACACGCGCGTGAAAAGCGGGCAGGTGCTGGCGCAGCTCGATCCCGCCATTTACGAAGCGCAAGTGACGCAGGCGCGCGGCAATCTTGAAAACGCGCAGGACAATCTGGCGACACTGGCAGCGAACGTCCGAGTGGACGAAGCCAATCTAGCAAAAACGCAGGCGAACGTGTCCTACCAACAGGCTACGGCGAAGCGCTCGTCGGATCTTTTCAAGGCGGGCATTGTCTCGACTGATTCGAACGATCTGACGCAATCCACTCTCGGGCAGGCGCAAGCGGACGTGCTATCCGCGCAGGCGGCCGTTACGCAAGCAAACGCCACACTGGCGCAGGCGCACGCGCAGGTGACCGCGATGGAAGGCGGGCTCAAGGCCGCCGAAACGAGCCTGAAATATACGACGATTATTTCACCGATTGATGGGACCGTGGTGGCGCGGAACATTGACGTCGGTCAATCCGTGGCGGCGACATTGCAGGCTCCAAACGTGTTCACGGTTGCGCAGGATTTGACTCGCATGCAGGTGTATGCGGCGACGGACGAATCCGACACCGGGAATATCAAGGTAGGCGCACCGGTGACGTTCGCGGTGGATGCGTTTCCCACGGAACTTTTCCACGGGCGCGTCAGCACCGTACGGCTGAATCCCACAACGGTTCAAAACGTGGTCACCTACAATACGGTGATTGACTTCAGCAATCCGGATGAAAAATTGCTGCCGGGCGAAACAGCGTACGTGACGATACCCACGGGCCACACCTCCAACACCATCGAAGTTCCCAATCCAGCGCTCACGTTCAAACCCCCGATGGTTCTCAAAGACCTACAGGCCGTTTACAAGCAGTACGACATTTCGCGCGAAGCCTCGACCACCCATCTCGGAGGCTGGCAGGTGGTCTGGAAGCTTGGAGCGAACAAGCAGCTGATTCCCGTGGCCGTGCAGATCGGCATCACTGACTACAACAACACACAGCTCATTTCCGGTGATCTCCATGAAGGCGACACGCTGGTGATCGCGGCAACCCAAGCGGCCGGAACCGCGGGCGGACAGCGGCCACCGGGATTTGGCGGCGGACCGGGGCCGCGATGATGCTCGCGCGGGAGGCAGAGGCATGAATCTGAGAGAAATCATTCGCGTCGCACTTCGGGCTCTCGCGCGTAACAAGCTGCGAACGATCCTCACGATGCTCGGCATCATCATTGGCGTCGGCGCAGTGATCGGTACCGTCGCGATCGGACAGGGAGCCAGCGCGCAGGTGCAGCAACAGATTCAGGCGCTCGGCGACAACATGATCATGGTGTTCGCCGGAAGCGTGAACACCAGCGGCGTACGCATGGGCAACGGAGCGAATAAGACGCTGACCGCGGACGATGCCCAGGCAGTTCTCCAACACGTTCCAAACGTCGTGATGATTTCACCCATCGTCGGCGCGTCCGTCCAGGTGGTCAACGGCAACCAGAATTGGCTGACCCGCGCTTCCGGCGTGTCCCAGGACTACACGCAGATTCGAAATTGGCCAGTCGTTTCGGGGAGCATGTTTTCCGAGCGCGACGTGGACATGGCCGCGAACGTTTGCGTGCTCGGAAACACGGTGGCGCAGCAGCTCTTTGGCGATTCAGACCCCGTGGGGCAGATGATCCGCGTGCAGAATCTTCCCTTCCGGGTCATGGGTGTGCTGCTTGCGAAGGGGCAGAACTCCAACGGCCAAGACCAGGACGATACGATGGTGATGCCCTACACCACCGTGCAAAAGAAAATTTCAGGAATCAGCTGGCTGCAAATGCTCATGGTTTCGACCAGCTCTCAGGATGCGATGGCGCCGGCGCAGGCGGCGATTTCCGCTCTATTGCGGCAGAGGCATCACCTGCGGCCCGGCGAAGAAGACGACTTCATCATTCGCAGTCCAAACGAAATGGCACAGGCGGCGGAAGCAACTTCTCTTGCGATGACTGTATTGCTCGGAATTATCGCTTCGATCTCGCTGCTCGTAGGCGGCATCGGAATCATGAATATTATGCTGGTCTCCGTCACGGAGCGGACGCGTGAGATTGGGATACGAATGGCCGTCGGCGCTACGGAACAAGATGTCCAATGGCAATTCTTGAGCGAAGCGCTGGTGCTTAGCTCGCTGGGCGGATTCGCGGGAATCGCGCTCGGAATCATCGCCTCGACGCTCATCACGCGTTTCGTTCACTGGTCCACTTTTGTTTCTCCGCTGTCCGTGGTGGTCGCCGCATTTTTTTCCGCGGGCGTTGGAATATTTTTCGGATATTATCCCGCGCGCAAAGCGGCGCGCCTAGATCCCATTGAGGCCCTTCGATATGAATAGGCGCTTAGGTTCCGCGGTCATCGCTGCGGTTTTGTTGGGAGGGAGCCCGTTCGCTCCCGCCGTTCACGCTCAGCAAGGAACCGTGCCCATGCATCGCGGGCGACCGGGCGGAAGTCCGATTCCGGCTACAGGTCTGTCCCCTATTCCTCGGCTGGCTCCTGCTCCGGCAAGGATCAGCGGTGCCGCTCAGGACAAGAAAACGGCCGCGGGTGAATCTTTCTTCATCGTCGCGTCGGTAGATCAGTCGAAAGCGCAATTCTTGCTGAAGCGGCCTACTGAAGTCACGCTGCTCGTGAAGGTGGATGCGAATACGAAGTACCTCGATGACTCCGGCCAGCCGCTGAAGAGCACGGATTTCCGCGCGGGCGACACCGTGTGGCTCACTTCGTCCGGTGGCGGCGACGAACCTACGGCCGTCCGCATTCGCAAAGGTGAGATGACCGTTGCGGACCTTCACCGCTACTACCTCGATTATCCGGAGATTAAATAGGCCAGCTCTAAAATCCGAGTCTTGCGAGATGCCGAGTGCGGCAGCCAGACGCGTTCTTCAGGCTAGCTACCGCGCTCGATCAGCGGCGCGCTTAATTACCGAGGCTTCTCGCCCTCCGGTGCCGCCCGCGGCGCGGCGGCGCGAGCCGGAGGCGGTTGCTGCCTGTTCTGCAGGTTTTGTTGCTGCTCCGTGTGCCGCTGCACCATTTGCTGGGTCTGCTGCTGGTGCGTTTGCTCTAGCTGCTGAGTTCTCTGATCGTCAGCATTCTGCTTCGTCAACTGCTGATGCTCTTTGTCCTGTTGCTTCTGGAGATTCTGCCGTTCCTTGTTCTGCTGCGCCATAAGTTGGTCCTGCTGCTGCTGGTATTTGTTGTCCAGCTTGGCATCTCCGGTGCTCGGCGCAGCGGGACGCTCCATGGGTGGAAGATCCCGGGGATGGACCGTTGCTTTTGGCGCAGCGCTCGCGTTGACGCGTTCGGCCTCGTTGCCCCGACTGGCGGGAGGAGTGTACGGCGCGCCAGCGTCTTTGGCTTTCACGGAGTCGCGATCGTTGAACGCTCCGGCGCGGGGAGTCGCCGCGATCGGCGGCTTCCCGTGATTTACCGACGCGCGCAATTCCGTATTTCCGCGCGCGGCTTGCACCTGTTGACTCTGGGCAGCTATCGGCCCGGCGCGCCGATCACGCGCGGCCGCTTCTTCCGGAGCCGTGGCACGCGCGCTAATTCCGCCATTGCCTCCGTTGAAGCTGACGCGCTGGTTATTCCTCACGTCCACTCGTTCGTTGTAGACGTTATGAATGATGGTGACGTTTACGTTGCTGACGTCGCGGTTGTAGAAAAAGTGCCCGCCGTCCCAACGTCCGCCCACATATCCGTCTCCAAAATAACCGAAACCATAATTAATGCCGCCGTAGAATCCAACCTGCGGGCCCCAGTAGCCTTCGTTGAAGATAAAGCCACTGCCACCCCAGCCCCAATAGCCAGGAGTCCAGAACAAACCGACTTCGGGCGGCTCGACCCATGTGCCGGGAACCCAGAAGTAGTCGCTGTTAACGTCGTCCCATGCCCAATATCCCGGTGTCCACAGATAACCGTCGCCGGGGCAAACGGGTTGATCATAAACGGGTAGCGCAGGCGGTCCGAACGCGACGGACACGGAGATCTGTCCGAACGCTGGCGCCGAAACTGCCAACATGAGAGATGCGAAAAACAAGGAACAAACGGCGGCCTTGCGCATCGTTATTCCTCCTCACGAACTCGAACTATTCCCTAGCCCAACTGCGATTCTACACACCCAAGGTGCCATGCTCACACGGACGTCGAGTCGATCCCATACAGGCAAGGTGTTAGCCGCAGCCGGGGTGTTGCTGTATGTTGAAATTAGGCGGGCGGTCAAGCGAATTCCGAGAGCGGGCGATTCCAGGCGAATTTCGTTGGATCGAGTGAACCTTGCGTTTTCTACTATGCAGTGCTGCCAGAAATGGAAAATAATGGCAGACGCAGCGGGATTGCAGCCAGGGTCGGTTCAATGACGAGCGGGCGTCGTACAATGGCAGCATAGAAGCTTCCCAGGCTTCCTCTAGCAAACCTTAACACGCTGATCTGGCGGCACTTACGTGGACCGAATTAGCCCCGAGTTGGAAAATGATGGAAAATGGAGGGCCATCTGGCACGATTTTTCGTTGCACCGGGCTGACCACACCTGTTTGCTCGAACCATCAAAGTTCGGTCAACCTGCGGACTCGAAGATTTCGATCCAGCGCTCCAGAGTCCCGCCGTGATGTTCGGGCGGGCGATCATATAAACCCGCAGTTCCCTGGGATACCGCTCCCGGAGAATTTCACCCTGCAATTTCCTCAATCGAAATAAATACGCCGCGTCGTCGGAATCCTTCAGTCCCGCCCATTGTGCCTTCGACAAAATGTAATCATAGGGATCCGGCACGAGAAGGCTCAGCCGTTCAAATTGTCCACCCGCCATTTCGGAGAGTCTCTCTTCGTATTCTTCCGGCAGAGTTGTAACCGTGGCGAAGGGAGTGTTATGCCAGACGTTTCACCGGACATAGGAAAGCTGCTCCGGTCGCATGTCCGCGAGCAGATTCCAGTGTGCGGCATCCGCGGTGCGAGTCTTTGAAAGCCATTCCCGTTCCCTCTCGAGTCTGTCAAGCTCGTGTTGGCCGCGACCAAGGTGCATGCCTCTCTTTCCCAAAGCTGTGATCCGCTCACGGGCGCTTCATCACACAAATATTGTTGTGAATACCAGAGTTCCATAGATAATTACCTGCCAACTCAGATGACTCGTTTTATCATCCGAAGTGCGAAGCGCTCTTGCTCGGGAGGTCCGGATGCCCGTAAGTTCAAATGCCCTCACTCTCCGAGGTTATGTTGGCGATGGGGCTGTTCTGCTTGCCTACAGCCTGGATCCGGGGGAACTAAAGGCCCA
>Ga0210404_10001213_pt1 | contig 11341 bp, 9 predicted proteins | sample IncBWH28MmetaG_FD_155455 | JGI IMG/M metagenome (GOLD analysis project Ga0210404, IMG submission 155455) | Forest soil microbial communities from Barre Woods Harvard Forest LTER site, Petersham, Massachusetts, United States - Inc-BW-H-28-M | ecosystem: Environmental > Terrestrial > Soil >... | reverse complement strand
CGATTCCTGGGACGCAACCCTGCTCGAGCTTCCCGAAAATCAGTGCCGCCCGCATCCCTCCGACTACGCCTGGCGCGGACCTGCCCTTCTCCGCATCTGGAAGGAAGTCGACCCGCTGACCGAGCGCCTCCTCGCCTATCACACGCACATTTCCTGGCAATCGCCCGAGCAAACCATCTGGATGGACGGCCGCTCCCATCCCCCCGATTACCTACGCCACACCTGGCAAGGTTTCTCCACCGGTAAATGGGAAGGTGACACACTGGCCGTGGTCACCGATCACCTGAAAGAAGGCTGGATTCGACGCAACGGAATTCCCCGCAGCGCCAACGCCACCGTCAGCACGCACATCATGCGTCACGGCGAGTCCCTCACCGTCGCCGTCGTGATTTACGATCCTGCCTATCTTGAGGAGCCTTTCATCCGCACCACCGATTTCGTCGCCGCGCCTCAGCAGCAGATCGATCCGTACCCTTGCGAAACGGTTGAAGAGATCGACCGCCCCCTGGGCGTCGTCCCGCACCACTTGCCCGGTGCGAATACTTTCCTGAACGAATTCCCAGCCAACTACGGCATTCCGCCCGAAGCCTCCCGCGGCGGACCCGAAACGATGTACCCCGAATACATCGCCAAAATGAAAACGATGCAGAAATTGCCGCGGCCCGCGGGCAAACATGCCGATCGCTAAGTTATCGCCGAAGCCCAAATCGCCCGCCGTGTTCGCCGCGCGGATATTGGCCGGTGCAATCTGCGCCGCGGCGTGCCTGCTCCCAGCCTTCGCCGCGCGCGGGGCCGCCGATTCCGAAATCCACATTGTTCCGGTCCAAGGGCACGTCTACATGCTGGTAGGCGCCGGTGCCAACATCGCCGTGCAAGTAGGCGACGACGGCATCCTCCTGGTCGACACCGGCGCCGCCCCGATGAGCGAGAAAATCGTCGCTGCCGTCCGCACTCTCTCCGACAAGCCCATCCGCTACATCATTGACACTTCAATCGACTCCGATCACTCCGGCGGCAATCAAGCCATCGCCAAAATGGGGAATACCGTCGCCGGAGGCAACGTCCTGGGCGACATCGGCGAAAGCGCCGCCCAAGGCGCCGCCATAATCTCGTTTCAATCGATCCTCGACCGCATGAGCGGAACCAACAACAAAGACGCCGCTCCGCAAGCCGCCTGGCCCACCGACACCTACGGCCTGTCGCAGAAAAATCTCTTCGTCAACGACGAAGCCGTGCAAATCATGCATGAACCCGCTGCCCACACCGACGGCGACAGCATCGTCTTTTTCCGCCGCTCCGACGTCGTCGCCACCGGAGAAATTTTCTCGACCACCGGCTACCCGGTCATCGACCTCGATCGCGGTGGCAGCATCCAAGGGATCGTCGACGCGCTGAACATTCTGCTCTACCAAATCACGGTCTCCGGTCCCAAGCAGGAAAACGGCACTTTGATCATTCCCGGCCACGGCCGTCTCTGTGATCAAGCAGACCTGGTCGTCTACCAGGAAATGATCACCATCATTCGCGATCGCATCCAGGACATGATCAAGAAAGGCATGACGCTCGATCAGGTAAAGGCCGCCAAGCCCACCAGCGACTACGACCCCCTCTACGGCGCGACCACTGGCCCATGGACCACGGAAATGTTCGTAGAAGCCGCCTACAAAAGCCTCGCCGCGAAAAAAGAGGCAGCGCCATGAGCCGCCGCCCTTGGGGACCGCCCATCTCCAGATTGGCGAATTTAGCGGCGTTAATTCTTAGCGCAACGTTGATATTCTCGACCGCAGCGCCGTCGCGAACCCCAGCCCAGTTCGGTCCTCCGCCTCCGCCCAAGCCTCCCCGCGCCGCCGCCCCCATCGATCTAACCGGCTACTGGGTCTCCGTGGTCACCGAAGACTGGCGCTTTCGCATGATCGTCCCCGACCGAGGTGACTTCGCCAGCGTCCCGCTAACCCCCGAAGGCCGCAAGGTAGCCAACGACTGGGATCCCGCGAAAGATCAAGCCAGCGGCAATCCTTGCCGTTCCTACGGCGCGGCCGCAATCATGCGCGTTCCCGGCCGCCTCCACATCACCTGGCAGAACGACACCACGCTTCGCATCGACACCGACTCAGGAACGCAAACTCGACTCCTGCATTTCGGCCTCGCGCCGCAGCCCGACGCGGTTCCGTCCTGGCAAGGCTTCTCCGCAGCCGAATGGCAAGGCACGCGCGGCATGTTCAATCCCTATATGGGCCAGCACACGCGCGAACAGGCGCCGGAGGGCTACCTCCACGTCGTCACCACGCGCATGCTCCCCGGCTACCTGCGCAAGAACGGCGTCCCGTACAGCGCCAACGCCGTCCTGGAGGAATATTTCGATTCGTTCCACGAATTAAATGGCGACACCTGGCTCGTCGTGACCACCATCGTGAAGGATCCGCAATATCTCTATCAGCCGTTCATCACCAGCAGCCATTTTAAGAAACTCACCGGCGCCTCCGGCTGGGACCCCACCCAATGCAAATCCGACGAACCCCGTTGACGTTTCATTTGCCGTTTAGCAGGTCGGAGCTTCAGCTCCGACCTGCCGGGACAAAAGTAAAGACGGGCTTCAGCCCCTGAGGGATGCATGGAGTCATTTGCGCCCCGCCCGGTTCAGCATTACGATGCCTCCCACACTAAGGAGCTAGCGATGCCCGACGCCAATACCGCCGCGCCTAATCCCCCCACCCGCACGCGCCCCTTCACTTCGCAGGAATTCATGGAAAGCCTGCGCGACGGCCGCGAAATCTGGATCTACGGCGAGCGCGTCAAGGACGTCACCACGCATCCCGCCTTCCGCAACACCGTGCGCATGCTCGCCCGCCTCTACGACGCGCTGCACGACGATCGCAAAAGCATCCTCTGCACGGAAACCGACACCGGCAGCGGCGGCTACACGCACCGCTTTTACCGCCCCGCACGCAACGCCGAAGAAATGGTCGCCTCGCGCGACGCGATCGCCGAATGGGCCCGCGTCACCTACGGCTGGATGGGCCGCAGCCCCGATTACAAAGCCGCATTCCTCGCCACGCTGGGCGCGAATTCCGAGTTTTACACTCCCTATCAGGAGAATGCCAAGCGCTGGTACAAGAAAGTCCAGGAGGAAGTGACCTTCGTCAATCACGCCATCGTCAATCCTCCCGTCGACCGCAACAAGGAACTTTCTGACGTCCGCGACGTCTACATGCACGTCGAAAAGGAAACCGACGGAGGCCTCATTGTCAGCGGCGCAAAAGTCGTCGCCACCACCTCCGCGCTCACTCACTACAACTTCATCGCCAATAACGGCGCGCTCCCGATCAAGACCAAGGACTTCGCCTTCGTCTGTATCGTGGCGACCAACGCGCCCGGCGTGAAACTCTTCTGCCGCCCCTCGTATGAATTGGCTGCCGCCGCAGTCGGCAGCCCTTTCGACTACCCGCTCTCGAGCCGCCTTGACGAAAACGATTCCATCATCGTCTTCGACAAAGTTTTTGTGCCCTACGAAAACGTCTTCGCCTACGGCGACATCGACAAGGTTAACAACTTCTTCCCGCGCTCAGGTTTCTTGCCGCGGTTCATGTTTCACGGCTGCGTGCGTCTCGCCGTGAAACTCGATTTCGTCGCCGGTCTGTTGCTGAAAGCCGTCGAAGCCACCGGCGCAAAGGAATTTCGCGGCGTCCAGGCGCAAGTAGGAGAAGTCCTCGCCTGGCGCAATCTTTTCTGGGCGCTCACCGACGCGATGGCCCGCACCACCACGCCCTGGACTCCCGGCTACGTCCTGCCCAACCTCGACTACGGTCTGGCCTATCGCGTGATGGCCAGCACTGCTTACCCGAAGCTGAAAGAACTCATCGAAAACGTATTGGCCAGCGCGCTGATCTACTTGCCCTCGCACGCCGTCGATTTCAAAGTCCCCGAAATCCGCCACTATCTGGACCAATTCGTTCGCGGTTCGAATGGCTACACCGCCGTCGACCGCGTGAAATTGATGAAACTCATGTGGGACGCCATCGGCACCGAATTCGGCGGCCGCCACGAACTCTACGAGCGCAACTATTTCGGCAACCACGAAAGCATCCGTTTCGAAACTCTCATGGTTGCCGACATGATGGGCCAGTCTGCGAAGTATAAAGGCTTCGCTGAAAAATGCATGAGCGAGTACGATCTGGACGGCTGGACGGTCCCCGATCTCATCAATCCGACGGACGTCAATCTGGTGATGAAAAAGGCAAGCGGGAAGTAGCTAAGAATTCCGTGACGGAGAGGAGCAATTCAATCGCAGGCGCTCAATCGTTTGACCCTCTCCGATTCCGTCACGCGCTCGGCCGCTTCGCCACCGGCGTCACGGTGATCACCGCGCGTTACGAAGGCCGCACGCACGGCATGACCGCCAACGCGTTCACTTCCGTATCCCTGGACCCGCCGCTGGTCCTGGTCTCGCTCGACAATCGCTCCAACATGCACAGAATTCTTCCCATCGTGCGCCGCTACGGCATCAGCGTTCTGCAGGAAAATCACGAGCATCTCAGCAATCATTTCGCGGGGCGCTCGATCGAGGGCCTTCCGGTGCGCTTCGTCCAGCAAAACGGCATCCCGCTGCTCGAAGGCGCGGTCGCTCACTTCGTTGTGGAAGTGATCGACGCGCATCTGGCTGGCGACCACACCCTCTACATCAGCCGCGTCGAATTCTTCGAAGTCTACGACGAAAAGCCGCTGCTCTTCTTCGCCGGCCAGTACCAACAGATGCGGCCCGAGAAAATAAAATCCGCCCCGTACCCGCAGGACGAATTCTCGCTCTTCTCCATCGGCTCGGTCGACCCGCCGGTTGGATAACTACGTACGCCAGGAGGGCGAATCGTGCCACAGGATAAACGGTGCCTCCAGCGGCACCGATGCTGCATGGTGATAAGCAACCAGACGCGGCGTGAAGTCCGATGCTGGGCGAGTCGCCGGTATTTGAGCCGTGTAGACGAAACCGTCCGCGGATTCCCCCAGGCGTTCGCCCCGATTCATGGCCAGTAGCGCCGGAGCGCCACCGTTTTCCCCATTCGCGTAGATTTCCGCACTCACCGCCTCGGGGTTGAGCTCGCCGAGAAAGACCTGCACCTGGAAGAAATAATCCTCGCCTTTTCGTTCAACAGTGGCCGAGCCGAATCGAAGCGCCTGCCAATGTGACGAGAGTTCGGCCTGCCATTTCAGTACACTGGTTCCCAGTGAATCTTCGTTTGCGGCGCGCTGCCGGAATTCAGCCGCGGCCGCCACGTAATGCTCGTCGGTATACTCACGAACTGACCGATTCGCGGAAAATACGGGTGTAAGCCGCGCCATGCTCTCTCGCACCCGGTGAACCCATTCGCGGGAAATTCCGTCGGCGTCGCGCCTGTAGAATTCCGGAACGATTTCCCGTTCGAGCAATCCATACAGCGCTTCCGCTTCCGTGGCATCCCAGCTGGGATCGGTATCGTGCTGGCGGCCGTCGCCGATGGCCCAACCAACTTCCGGAGAGTACGCTTCCGCCCACCAGCCGTCGAGTTCGGAAACGTTGAGCCCGCCGTTCACTAGAACTTTCATCCCGCTGGTCCCGCTCGCTTCCCAGGGACGCCGCGGCGTGTTGACCCACACATCAACGCCCTGCACCAGCTGCTCCGCCACCAGCGCGTCGTAGTCGCTCAAAAACACCACGCGCGACCGCACTTCCGGCCGGTGGACGAATTCGATCCACTGCCGGATCATGTCCTGGCCTTCGCCGTCTTGAGGATGGGCTTTGCCCGCCAGCACGAGCTGCACCGGGCGCTCTCCATGGGTCAGGATGTAGACCAGTCGCTGCGCGTCATGCAACAGAAGGTTCGGGCGCTTATAACTCGCAAACCGCCGCGCGAAGCCCAGAGTCAGTGTGTGGGGGTCGAGCACCTTGGCAGCTTGCGAACGTTCTTCCGAAGACGCGGCTCGGCCCGCCAGTTGCCGCACGTGTACTTTGCGAACGTATTCGACAAGCGACTTGCGAGCCGCTGTGCGTATGTGCCAGAGATCGTCGTCGCTGACGCGGCGAAAATCGGCTTCGAGATTCTCGCCGGCGTCCTGCCAGCAGCCTTTCCCGCAGGCTTCCTCCCATACGCGGCCCGCTTCGGCGGACTCCCAGGTCGGCATATGCACGCCGTTCGTAATATGCGTTACCGGCACTTCCGTTTCCGGCCATCTCGGAAACAGCCCCTGGAAAAGCCGGCGGCTCACCTGTCCATGAAGCCGGCTCACGCCATTCACCGCGCCGCTACCGCGCATCGCCAGATAGGCCATATTAAATGGCTCAGACGAATTGTTCGGATCCCGGCGACCCAGTGCAAGAAAGTCATGAAATGAAATTTTCAGATCGCTTTCCGCATACTCTCGGAAATATTTCTCCATGAGGTCGGGAGAGAACCGGTCAAAGCCCGCCTCCACGGGCGTGTGCGTGGTGAAAAGGTTTCCGGAGCGTGTGACCGTCAGAGCCAGATCGAACGGCTTCTTGTTCTCACCCATGTGGGAACGCGCTCGCTCCAGCACCGCAAACGCGGCATGACCTTCGTTCAGATGGCAGACCTCCGGACGTACGCTCAGCGCCCGCAAGAGCTGCCAGCCGCCGATTCCGAGCACCTGCTCCTGCCTTAAGCGCAGGTCCGGATCGCCTCCGTATAGTTCGCTGGTAATGCCGCGGTACGCCGGGATATTCGCGGGATCGTTCGTGTCCAGCAAATACAGCTTCGCCCGGCCCACTTGCGCCTGCCAGGTGCGAATCCAAAGTTGGCCCGCGGGGAAATCAATCGAGATTCGCAGCCACTCGCCGTTGGCCGCGCGCAACGGCTGAATCGGCAATTGGCCCGGGTCATTGAATGGATAAAGAGCTTCCTGCCTTCCGTGCGCGTCGATCTCCTGTCGGAAGTATCCTTGCTGGTAAAGCAGCCCTACGCCGATAACCGGAACGCCCAGATTGCTCGCCGCTTTCAGTTGGTCGCCGGCGACGTTTCCCAAGCCGCCCGAATAAATGGGCAAAGCCTCGCTCAACATGAACTCCATGGAGAAATACGCCACCGTCGTGAGCGGCGAATGAGGGTGCGCCTTTTGGAACCAGGTCTCGGACTGCTCGGCGAGTCGCTTCTCTCGATGAAGATCGGCCACCAGCGATTGGAAGTCCGGATCGGTCGTAGCCGTCTGCAACCGTTCCCTCGACACCATCTGCAACACGACCCAAGGGTTGTGCGTCTGCTCCCAAAGTTGCGGATCGAGATGTGCCCAGACTTTGTCCGCGGAATGATTGAAGGACCACCGCAGGTCCAGCGCCAGCTCCGTGAGGGCGCCGGAAGTCGCTCCAGCGGCGGGCATCTTATACGACGGACTGCTCATGTCGAACCATTACCAGTGTAACGCTTTGGGCGGTAACTCGAGGTTGCAACATTGTTACGCGCCGATGAACGAAGGCGCTCTTGGTTTTATCGGATCTTGTAAATCATCTCGAAAGCGCTCGGGGGAAAATGGTGCCGGCGGGGGGAATCGAACCTGATGCCCCGTTGAGCTTACGCAAGTTACGGATTTTCCGAACCGCCAAAAAAGCGAAAAAACGCGACTCACGCCAGACTCGGGTACGCCAAGTGGAATCGAAGGGAACGGTAATTCGGTCTCCGGTGCGAATGTGATGTAACGGAGGGAGGATGCTCAACGTCTTCTCAGCTGGGCTAAAGTGGCAGCTTTGCTTCGAGCCCAGCTTGAGCTGGGATATCAAAATGCTGGACATCCAGACTCTCGCTAAAATCGCCCGTTTCAACTCAAGGAGAGAATCGATGAAGAGAAACTGTATTTTGATTGCGGCAGTTTGTTTGGTGGTTCTTTCACTGACGCAGGTCGCCTCGGCGCAGGATGCCAAGGTCGCTGGCTCGTGGGATCTCAGCGCGCCGGGTCGCGACGGCAACATCGCGACCCAGACACTCACACTCCAGCAGGATGGCACCAAACTTACCGGGACGATGAAGGGTCAGCGTGGAGAAGCGCCAGTGACAGGCACCATAAGCGGGAGCAACATAAGCTTCTCTGTAACACGGACCACGCCGAACGGTGAGGTGAAGATCGACTACACGGGTACGGTCAGCGGAGATGCGATGAAGGGCACGCTCACCGTGATGGGCAACAACGCGGAGTGGACGGCCAAGCGCAGTGCTGGAGGCGGCGCGGGGAACTGAGTTCCCGGCAATCTTCCCAAAATCTGTTTTAGAACGGCGTTTTGGTTGCGCTCGCGAGTCGCTCCGGCAGAATTGTGCCTGGGGTTGGTTTGGGGGTCAGATCAACTAGGATGCCTAAAGAGAGCAAAGCGAATTTCTCAAGGCCGGCACATTGGCATCCACCGGCTCGTCGATCTCACGCTGGGATCATATCAATCGTAATCCGATCATCTGCGTCCCATCCGGCGTAATAGAGTTCGACCGTCAGATCCGGAAAATCTCTCTTCAGCGTTGTAGTCACCCGCCCGAGGTCTTGTTCTTGTCGCTCACGCAGTTCAGGAGAGGCGTGCAAGTGAAGGGGCATCGTCTGGTACCAAGCGCAATCCTGATGCTGAATTAAGATTAGCCGTCGAATCCCGTGTCTTTCCACGAAGAATCGGAACCACTTCCAGCTGGCCCATGAAAACTTCGGCAGATATTCGAAGAGTGTCAAACTCAGCGGGCCGCCGGGTATGACCATGAGGTCGTAATTCTCATTCAGGTTCAGGGCGTGGTTGAGGAATTCGTAGAATGCCCCCTGAAATCGGTAATCTCCGCAGTGAACCACGAGTACTTCCGGGTCACCACGCTTAAGCTTGGAGTTGAGCTGAAAAGTGCGCATCGACGGATTCGCCTAACGCGGAACTCGAGCAGTCTATCGCGTCTAGGTCTGCGCCTTGGACTTGCTCTCGACAACCTTGGAGGGTGTCTCGGTCAGCTTTCCGCCATTGATCCCGAGCTGCGAGAGGACAGTGGGAAGGTCGAGACCCAAGGCCTGCAATTGTTGAAGTAGACCAAATACCAACGCGGGTCCGGTGTGCGCGACACGCCCGATGCCACCGGTCCCGTCGCCGTTTGCTCCGTTCCCTTGTTCGATGACAATCACTTTGTCGATGTTTCCGAGCGGGGCGGCCACCGCTCCGAAAATGCTAGCAGAAGCTTGCAAAACGCTCGGCAGCCGCTCGAGGATTGTCTGAAGTTTGGCCGCATCGTTAAATTGCTTCCAAGCCTCCGCTTTCTTGAGGATAGCCTGGGCCTCTGCGACACCTTGAGCTTCGATCGCCCTAGCCTGCGCCAGCCCCATGGCCTCGATTTTGGCCGCTTCCGCCCGCCCCTCTGCTTCGACCGCGGCAGCTCGTCCCATTCCTTCCTGCTTTAGCTTTTCCTGTTGAGCTTCAGCGAGAGCGATCTGAGCGGACTTTGAGCCCTCCGCCTCGAGAATCGCCGATTGCTTGGCAGCCTCGGCGCGCAAGATCGCCGCCTGCCGATCGGCTTCGGCGGCCTTAATCACGGTGGCCTCAAGTTCCTTTTGTTTGCGCTGGACTTCTTGTTCCTGGACGGCTATCTGTTCCTGCGTCCGCATCTTTTCGACACGCACCTCTTCAACCACAACTTGCTGCCTCGCTTTGGCCTGCGCAAGCGGTCCCGCCTGAGCGGCCATGGCCTTCTGCGTTTCGACCTCCGCAAGGAACTGTGCCTGCTTTATGTTGAACTCGCGTTGAGCTCCCGCAATGTTGGCATCCGAATCGAACTTTGCTTTCTCCCCTTCCTGCATGGCGAGTGCGGACTTGATCTTCGAATCGCGTGTGGCTTCGGCCTCGCCGATCGTGCCATCGCGCTTAACTTCCGCGGTGCGCTTCTTCCCAAGCGCGTCGAGATATCCTTCCTCGTCACTAATCTCTTGGACGGTGAGCACATCCACTCCAATACCCATTCGTTCCAAGTCCTGAGCCGCTTCTGACGTCAGCTTCTGGGCGAAGCTTTGTCGGTCGCTGTTCACTTCCTCTACTGTCAGCGTTCCAAGGATGGCTCGCAGATGGCCTTCCAGCGTCTGAAAGATAACCTTCTGGATCTGGTCAGGTGGCATCCCGAGAAAACGCTCCGCCGCCGCTCGGAGCGAGGTGTCGTCGCTTTTGATCTTGACGTTGGCCACGGCCTTCACGGAGATCGGCACGCCCTTCAGCGTGTAGGCGCGTTTGATCTCCAGAGGAATCGTAAATACGTTGAGTGAGAGGTAATCTACCTGTTCCAGCAGTGGGAAGCGGAACGTCGCTCCGCCGTTCACGACGCGATACCCGACGATCTTCCCGTCCGCCGTCTTGCGCTTGCGCCCGCTCAGTACGGCTACGGCGTTCGGTGGTACTTTCAGGTAATTGCGGCTGAAAAGCGACATCGCCACAAACAGCGCAAGTATTACCAGGATGACGATTACAGGAATGAAGAACTGACTAGGCATTCTCATACTCCCTATCTGATTTCGAATTAGTCGGTGCGTCGAACCAGAAGCGTTTCCCCTACGATGGACTCGATCCTCACCGATGTATTGGCAGGGATCGCCAGGCCATCCACCGTTCGCGCCAGCTTCTCGACTACGTTTTCACCGAGTGCACAGCGAACCTGGCCCAGTCCGCCCGCGGGAATCGCCACACTAATCTGCGCCGTGCGGCCGACGAGTTCGCCCACGCCGACGCCGCTCGAGGCCTGCTGGCCATACAGAAAGCGAGCAAAAAGGTAAATGATGCCTCCGAATATCAGTCCCCCGATGATGCCGATCGCCGTGCTGATCTCGATCCGGTAGCCCAAATGGACGCCGATCGCTCCAAATCCGCCGAACGCCGTTACGAATACACTCAACACGCGCACGTTTAGGAAGCTGATGCCTTGGACATCGCCATGTACATCGCCACCGTGGCCGCCGACGTCGTGACTGAAGATTTCGCCAAACACGAAGCTAACGAGCAAGAACAGGAATCCGACGGCAGCGATGGCCAGGAATATGGAGAAAGCTGAAAAACTGATCGCAAGGGACATCCGATGAGCCTCCCCAAGCCGAGGGCTTGGAACCGAGTGTTCAGCTTCGCGAAGTGCAGCCTCTTTGCCGCAGGGGGCCTCACTCTAGATCGCGACTAGTGTGAAGTCAAGGTGATGTGTTTACTCCGATGATGAGTATCTCCCGAGCTGCTTTCGCTTGACGATTCGTAGGGTCGGGTCTCAAGCTAGCCCGAGATGCTCGATGCTGTGCGAATTCCGCCCAACGAACTTTTCGCGGTCTTGATAGCAATCAGCTTCGCCGCCGGACTGAATGTGTATGCGACCGCAGCCACGCTCGG
>Ga0210404_10001212_pt1 | contig 11346 bp, 1 predicted proteins | sample IncBWH28MmetaG_FD_155455 | JGI IMG/M metagenome (GOLD analysis project Ga0210404, IMG submission 155455) | Forest soil microbial communities from Barre Woods Harvard Forest LTER site, Petersham, Massachusetts, United States - Inc-BW-H-28-M | ecosystem: Environmental > Terrestrial > Soil >... | reverse complement strand
CTGGCTGCGCATGGCCTATTGCACCACTTGTCTCGATGGTCCCGAAGATCGCACCGGCATCGTCCTCGAATGGGGTGACTCGGCCGGCGCTCCCTTTGTCATTAGCGGCCAGGCCTGGGGCGAAGACAATCTTCTCCGTCGCCCCGCCATTCTCGACATGCCTACCGGCCGGGGTCACGTCATCTCATTCAACTTCAATCCCTTCCATCGCGACATGAATCGCGGCGACCATCGCCTAGTCTGGAATGCCATCCTGAATTGGCAGGCCATTCTCGCCGCCCGTGCGCCTGCTAATGCATCCGCGTCCGGCGACTCGGATGAATCGGAACCATGATTTTTCCCCGCGCGCGAAGGAGATTCGGTTAGCGCCGTTTCTTCCTTTCGATCTGTGCCACCCTCGCCTTCACCATCTTTTTGACCAGCGCACTCGGCAGCGGCTTGTCCGTCGGAAATTGGATGGTCCCCTTGGATAGGGTGAATCCCTTCAATTCTTTCTTAAATGCTTCGATCACTGAGGCAGTCGGAAACAAACTGCAATGGTCCGCAAAGGCCGCATACCAAACCAGCACTCCCTTGTGCTTGAAGGCAGGAATCCCGTAACTGATGATCTCGGTAGCTTCCCGTGGCGCCGCCGCCCGAATCGCCGCGCGCACCTTGTTCAATGTGCTGCGCGCCGGTTCCGGGACGCCGGCAAGATACTCAGCAACGCTTTTCGCAGCGCCCCTGCCCTTTGGCGCTGGACTGCGATTGCCCGATTTCCCTTTCTTCATGTGGGCCATGCTAAAAGAACTTCCGTTTCAAGTCCACGCCACAAGCCACCAAAGCCATTCCGACCAATCCACGACAGTCCGATCCCAGTGCGGCGCGCTGCTCCGGAAATTAACTTGACAGAATTTGAGGCTGGTAGCAGGATGCGGGCAGTTTTTCTCGGAATTAACGGCTAGTCGCGGCCTATTACGATCACGATGAGCGCTCGCGCTCCCAGAACGAGCATGTCTTTCGCCCATCTGTACGGCTTGAGTCTCTCGTACTCTCCCTCGGAGCTTCGCCTTTGCCTCGTTGGTCCCCGGAACCCGGATAGTCGTGCTTGCAGGTCCTTTGCTCTTTCCGTGCCTCGGAACAACTGCACGGGAAACATTAAGTGATCTGCGGCTGGATCGATGCCATTGCTGTGCGAAATAGTTTGGACGCGACTACTAGCGATAATAGTTGCAACCCTCTTGGGAGGCTTTGAGTCATGCGTAATCCCCAGCCGAATCCCCAGCCGTCATCCTCGATGGAGTTGATGCGCGCAAAATTCCGCGCCTCGTTCGCGCGATTGGCTGCGCTCGCCCGCAGTCTCAAGCCCCTGCACATCTCTCTCGCGTTCGCTCTCGTCGGCGCTCTGGTAGCGACGTCTCTCTACATGCTTGCAAACCACGGCAAGCGCTCTCCCAAAAATGCGCCGACGCTCACTGCTTCTGCAGTCTCTGAAGCCAACGCGCTGCCCGCTCAAGCGAAGCTGGAATCGAAGCAAAGCGCCATTCGAACCGAAAGAAAACATGTTTCGCAGGTGAAGAACGCGGAGGTGAAACAGGCGGCGAAGGAAGAGAACGAGCCTGCAAAGCCCCATATGGATGGAGCCATCCTAACGCCGGCGCCCCAGTTTGCCCCTCCCGCGCAAACCACAAGAGAAGCGGGTGAGGAAGAAAACTCGGACACGGCGCGCCTCCGCGCGAGTTGGTTCTTCGACCAACGCGCCTATCCTAACAAGCATATTCCTGCAGGAGCATTGCAGAAGGCAATTGAGCAGCGGGACCGCATGCGACAGGATCAGCGCGCTGCTTTCAAGCCTGCCCCTAGTGCAAATGCCGTCATTTCATTTCCGGGGGACGCCCTGTGGCATTTGATGGGGCCGGCGCCGGTGAATAATCCCGTTGGACTGAACGGCGGATTCCCAACAGCATCTGGCCGCGTGACGGCAATTGTTGTAGACCCCACAAATGCAAGTATTGTGTATGTTGGCGGAGCGGCGGGCGGCGTTTGGAAGACGACCGACGGAGGAAATACGTGGGCGGTACTGACAGATAACCAGCCGTCTCTCGCTGTCGGATCGATCACGATTGACCCAAACAGTTGTACTCCCGGCCCTTGCACGACGATCTATGTGGGGACTGGCGAAGAGAATTTCAATGGGGACGCCTTTTACGGCGCGGGGATTCTGAAGTCCATTAACGGCGGAACGACATGGACCCAACTCGGTGCCTCTACGTTCGCACAACAGTTGGGGCCAAGCACAGGCGGCGCATTCATCGGGGCGATCGCCGTGCAGCCTGGGAATGCCAATATCGTTCTCGCGGCGGTCTCGTTTTTTGTGAACGGAACGATCGGTGGAATTTACAGGTCGACTGACGCTGGTGTTACCTGGACCGAAGACGCCTCGCCACAGGGACTGGCTGCGACGAGTGTGGTTTTCGAGCCGACCAGCAATGCCGGAACCACTGCTACCGCGTGGATGGCCATGGGCGATCCTTTTGGCCAAGCCGTCAACGGAATCTACAAGTCCACAGATTCGGGCGCGACCTGGACGAAGCAGACAAGCATCTTGCCTACCGTCAACGTAGGCCGAATCATCCTGGGTTACGCGCCGAGTACTTCGGGCCTCGGTGCAACCGTTTATGCTGCGATTGCAGACTCTTCGACCACCTCTCACAATTTGCTCGGTCTCTTCAAGACCACCAACGGCGGAACGACTTGGACTGCCGTCACCGGCCCGGCAATTACAGGTGGGTTTTGCGATCACCAGTGCTTCTATGACATGGCCATCGGAGTGAGCCCGGCCAACGCTAGTGTGGTGGTTCTGGGCGGCGGGCCCGGTCCGAATAATTTTACCTCGTTGTTCGAATCCACCAACGGTGGAACCTCGTGGACGCCCGCGAGTGCGGCTGCCGGCGATTTCGCCTTCGGCTCGAATACAACGCATCTCCACGTGGATACCCACGCGATCGTTTTTAGCGCGAACGGCGCAACGCTTTACGTTGGCGACGACGGCGGAATTTGGAGCACGATCACTCCTACTCCAGCTGCAGGTGTATCTCCCACGTGGACAGATCTGAATCCCGGGCTTGCGATTACGCAGTTCTATCCGGGGACCTCGGCCGCGGTGTCGGACGAAAACTACGGCTTCGGAGGAACGCAGGACAATGATACTGAATTGTTTTCGGGCTCGCTGACCTGGCAGAACGAATTTGTCTGCGGAGATGGCGGCTTCACAGCCATCGACCAAATTACCCCCACTACGATCTATACGGGCTGCGACGCCGGGGCGGGCGCCAAAATAAAAAAGGCGGCCTTCAACGGGCAGTTTGTGAACACCACCGTGGGGACAATCCCGGGATTTGACGTTGCGGAGACGGCTATCTCCAAGTCTGGCGACGCGATGCAGTTCATTCCGCCCATCGCGCTGGATGACAAAAACTCCCAAAATCTGTACTTCGGCACTTGCCGCGTTTGGATGACCAACAATGCCGCTTCTTCTTTGGCCAACACCTTCATCCCGCTGACACCGTCATGGACTGCAATCAGCGGCGATCTTAGCGCTGGGAATGCTGCCGTTGCACAGTGCCTCCCAATTGGCGGCGGTGGGACCGGAAACATCACAAATCTTGAAGTGGCACATTCGAATTCCAGTGTCGTCGTTGCCGGTACGACCAATGGAAAGGTGTGGGAAACGACTACTGCGGGAATAACAGGAATACCACCTGTTTGGAACGAGATCGACGGCGGGGCGCTGCCGGGGCGGCACGTCACAGCGGTACGCACCAAACGAAGCGATTCCACCGGCGCAATCGTCTACGCGACTCTTTCTGGATTTGACTGTGGCGGAGGCTGTGGTGCTGTGGGCCATGTTTTCAAGACCACGACTGCTGGAACTACAAATACATGGACGAATATCACCGGAGACCTGCCGGATATCCCGGTGAACGACATTATTGTGGACCACAACGGCAGCCCAGCCCACGACGCTCTCTATGTTGCCACTGACGTTGGAGTCTTCTCATGTCCCGACCCGGAGGCCGCAAGTCCTTGCACGAATTGGACGGTGATTGGAGATGGCCTGCCAAACTCGCCCGTTCTCAGCCTGGCCATGCGTCGCTCTTCCCGTATTTTGCGCGCCGCTACCCACGGCCGCAGCAGTTGGCAGATTCAATTGACTGATGTGAGTCCGCCGCCCTTTGCAGCGCTCAGCGGAATTACTCCAGCCGCGGTGAATGCGGGTGCAGGGAATACCGCCGTTACCATCACGGGCTTGAACTTCAGCGCCAATACACAGGTACAGTTTGCGGGGTCGACCACCGGCGTGACCACCGCCTTTGTTAACACCACCCAACTGAATGTAACCCTTAGCAGCACTCTACTGAAATTGGCTGGTGTATTCCCGATTACTTTGACAGACCCTGCTGGCGTCGATTCCGGCTCGTCACTGCTAACCGGCGGTGGCGGTCCGTTTACGGTGATGAACTCTCTCTTGGATCCGCTCACGATGACGCCAGCCGGTGCCGTGACGTACACGCCCGTGACTCTCAATCTGACCGCGAACGCGGCCGAACCTTTTGTTGGCAACAGCGTTCTGGCCTTTTATGACAGCAGCAATCCTCCCGTCTTGCAATTCGAGTTGCCAATAACGCCGGCAGTCCCCACGGTGAACGCCAACGGAACAACCTATTCCCTGACAACACAGTTCACTACGCCCCTCACCTATAAGGTGGTGCCGTTTAACCCCGCCCCGGGTGGCGGCATCGATCCCGTGGCTCTCAACGTTCCCGCCTTCGGTCTCAGCGGGCCTGTGCCGTTTACTTTCACCGTTACTCCAAACCCCAATCCACTTGCGATTGTCAATCCGAACCCCATCGCCCTCTCAGCAGCACTCAATACGACCTCGCCAGTCTTGACCGTCTCCATTACTAACCCTGGAGGCGCGGCCCTAAACATCACGGCACAGAGCATTACTGGCCCAAACTCGGCCAACTTCGCATTCGCTGCTCCTAGCTTCGGGACAACCTGTAACTTCCCAACCAGTGGGCAAGCTGGAGCGGGAACCATCACTCTCACGGCCGGCGGCGGAACCTGCAACTTCGGAATGACTTACTTCGCCAATCCCGCGACTCCAGGCAACGCCGTCAGTAATGCCACGCTAAACCTTACGGACAACGGCTCCGGCAACCCGCAAGCGATTCCAATCACTGGAACACCCTTCACAGCAGGGCTATCGGGAGTGGTGTTATTCCCGGTGAATTTCGGCGCGGTTCCCATCGGCACGACGAGCGCCACCAAGAATTCCACACTCTTCAATGCGACAGCAGCAACAGTGACGGTTTCTTCTCCGGGTTTAACAGTTTCAGGCGGAGCGAATCCTGCGGACTTCCATATCGTGCCATTCGTTTCGAACGGGGATGGGTTTCCCGCTTGTTCGACGACGCTTCCCTTTGCACTGACTTCGTTCACGGGCTGCGATGTGAGCCTTACGTTTACTCCCACGGTTGTCGGAAATGAATCGTCGACGATCACTGCCACAGACGACGGTCCTGGATCGCCGCAGAACGCGGCATTGATTGGTGCCGGAGTGCAAATCACGTCGATCTCTCCCTCGATTGTCGCGACGGGCGGGCCGGCGTTCACGCTAACCGTAAATGGCGGCGGGTTTGCGCCGAGCGCAGTGGTGAACGTCAGTAGCATCAACAGTACAAATGTGATCCCGCGCCTCACGACTTTTGTCAGCGCCAATCAACTTCTCGCATCGATCCCAACTTCGGACATCGCCGCCGCTGGATCTCTTGCAATTACGGTTACGACTCCCGTACCAGGCGGCACCACCTCCGAGCCCAAGACTCTCATCGTCGGCGAAGCTCCTTCCGCCACCAACGACAACATCAACTTCGCCACTAGCGCCAACACCCCTCCATTCCGCACCACCCAAGACACCACGCAAGCCACCGTGAACACCGCCGGCATCGCCGACCCAACTCCCGCTTGCGCACCTGGCGCCGCCACGCAAGGCGGCAAAGCGCGCAGTGTTTGGTTTACCGCTACGCCTCCCACCAACGGCAGAGTCGTCTTTGACACGCGCTTCAGCAGCTACCCCACGATTCTCTCTGGTTGGACAGGCACTCCCGGAAGCCTCGTGGCAGTGCCAAGTGCCTGCCAAAGTGGCAACGTCCCGGGCGCAGTACCCGCCTCGCAGGTCGTCGTAAATGTGACCGGCGGAACGAAGTATCTCATTATGGTCAGCGACGCGAGCGCCACCGGAGCCGGCGGAACGTTGACGTTCAGCCTGGATTTCCAGCAATCCGCGCCTGCCAACGACGACAACACCACACCCACAGCGATCGCCTCAGCACCATTCACCAACTCGACAAATTCCATCCAGGCCACCGCCAACACCAACGCCCACGCAGACCCAACTCTTCCCGGATCTTGTGCAACAGGATCAGCCAGCGCGGGCCAGGCGAATAGCATTTGGTACGAATTTACGGCGCCAGGTAACGGCACAATCACGGCGGACACGCTGACCAGTCCGTACGACACCATTCTGAACGTGACGAGCGGAACTCCCGCCGGCCAGCAAGTGATGTGCAACAACGACGCAGCGGCTGGGATTGCGCAGTCACAGGTGTCTTTCGCCGCGACCTCAGCGGTCCATTACTTCTTCATGGTCTCCTCCTTCCTCGGCGACGGCGGCACCACCAATTTCCATCTCACCTTCACGCCCGGCGGCGTGGGAGCTCCTGCGAAGCTGGCCATCACGACACAGCCGACCAACGTAGCGGCGGGCGCTTCAATCGCCCCAGCCGTGCAAGTAACTATTCAGGATGCCGCCGGCAACACCGTCACAACCGCGACGAACTCCGTGACCATGGCCATCGGGACCAACCCGTCGGCTGGCACGCTCTCGGGCACCACTACCGTCGCGGCCGTGAATGGCATCGCCACCTTCTCGAATCTCAGCATCAACAATGTGGGAACTGGCTACACGCTGGCCGCCAGCGCCACCGGTCTCACCGGCGCGACCAGCACTGCCTTCAATGTGACCCCCGGACCGCCGGCGAAGTTGGCCTTCTCCGTCCAGCCCACCAACGTCGCAGCGGGCGCCTCCATCACTCCGGCCGTGCAAGTTACGGTTCAGGATGCGCAGGGCAACACCGTCACTACCGCCACGAATTCCATCACCATGGCCATCGGCACGAACGCCGGTGGCGGAACGCTGTCGGGTACCACGACGGTCGCAGCCGTAAACGGCATAGCTAGCTTCGCGAATCTCAGCATCAATAAAACCGGTTCCGGCTACACCCTCGCGGCCAGCGCCACAGCTCTCACTGGTTCAACCAGCACTGCGTTTAACGTCACCCCAGGAGCGGCGGCGAAGCTAGCCTTCTCTGTCCAGCCGACCAATGTGGGCGCGGGAGCAGCGATCACTCCGGCGGTCCAGGTCACTATCCAGGATGCGCAGGGCAACACCGTCACGACCGCCGCGAATTCCGTCGCCATGGCCATTGGCACAAATCCCGGCGGCGGTACTTTGTCAGGCACCACGTCTGTAGCTGCCGTGAATGGTGTGGCTACATTTTCTAACTTGAGTATCAACAACACTGGTGTCGGCTACACTCTGGCCGCCAGCGCCACCGGTCTCACCGGTGCGACCAGTACTGCCTTCAACGTTACTGCGGGGACCGCTACAAAGCTGGCGTTTACCGTGCAACCGTCGAACGTCGCGGCCGGTTCCTCGATTGCTCCGTCCGTGCAAGTGACCGTGGAAGACGCAGGCGGCAATCCCATCACCACCGCGACGAATTCCATCACCATTGCTATCGGCACCAACCCGGGTGGCGGTACTTTGTCCGGCACCGTCACCGTAGCCGCCGTGAATGGCGTCGCGACTTTCTCGAATTTGAGCATTAACAAGACCGGGACCGGCTACACTCTCGCGGCCAGCGCCACGGGTCTCACTGGGTCAACCAGCACTGCCTTCAACGTGACGGCAGGAGCAGCGGCAAAGCTGGCATTCTCCGTGCAGCCAACTAACGTTGGCGCGGGCTCCACGATTTCGCCGGCCGTGCAAGTTGCCATTCAGGATGCACAAGGTAACACCGTCACGACAGCGGCAATCTCGATCACCATGGCTATCGGCACCAACCCAGGTGGTGGAACTTTGTCAGGCACGACCACCGTCGCTGCTGTAAATGGCGTAGCTAGCTTCGCGAATCTCAGCATCAACGCTGCGGGGACCGGCTACACGCTAGCTGCGAGCGCCGCAGGTCTCACTGGAGCAACCAGCACTGCGTTTAACGTGACCCCAGGAGCCGCGTCGAAGTTGGCGTTCTCCGTGCAGCCGACGAATGTCGCCGCAGGCGCGTCGATCACGCCGGCAGTGCAGGTCACCGTTCAAGACGCACAGGGCAACACCGTTACGACGGCGGCAAATTCCATCACCATGGCCATCGGGACCAACCCGTCGGGCGGAACACTCTCCGGTACCACGACAGCCGCTGCGGTCAACGGCGTAGCCAGCTTCGCGAACCTCAGCATCAACAAGACCGGGACCGGCTACACCTTGGCGGCCAGCGCTACCGGTCTCACCGGTTCAACCAGCACCGCATTCAATGTCACAGCGGGAGCCGCGGCGAAGTTGGCTTACTCTGTCCAGCCCACCAACGTCGCAGCTGGCGCATCCATCACCCCCACAGTTCAAGTCACCGTTCAGGATGCGCAGGGCAACACTGTCACCACCGCCGTAAATTCCATCACCGTGGCCATCGGGACGAACCCCAGCGGCGGAACGTTGTCCGGCACCACCACCGTCGCCGCTGTGAATGGCGTAGCCAGCTTCGCGAATCTCAGCATCAACAAGACCGGGACCGGCTACACCTTGGCGGCCAGCGCCTCAGGTCTTACTGGAGCCACCAGCGCTGCGTTCAACGTGACCGCTGGAGCCGCGACAAAATTGGCGTTCTCCGTTCAGGCCACCAACGTTGCCGCAGCCGCGTCGATCACTCCGGCCGTGCAGGTTACCGTGCAAGACGCGCAGGGCAACACGGTTACGACGGCGGCCAATTCCATCACCATGGCCATTGGTACGAACCCCGGTGGCGGAACTTTGTCGGGCACGACCACCGTCGCCGCTGTAAACGGCGTAGCTAGCTTCGCGAACCTCAGCATTAACAAGACTGGGACCGGCTATACGCTCGCTGCAAGCGCCACCGGCCTAACCGGAGCGACCAGCAATGCGTTTAATGTGATGGCGGGAGCAGCAACGAAGTTGCTCTTCTCTGTCCAGCCGACAAATGTGGGTGCGGGCTCTACGATCACGCCGGCCGTGCAAGTTACCATTCAAGATGCACAGGGTAACACCGTCACGACGGCGGCAAATTCCATCACCATCGCTATCGGGACGAACCCCGGCGGCGGAACCTTGTCGGGTACCACCTCGGTCGCCGCCGTGAACGGCGTAGCCACCTTCTCCACTCTTAGCATCAACAACGCCGGTACCGGCTACACTCTGGCCGCCAGCGCTACCGGTCTCACCGGTGCAACCAGTAGCGCTTTCAACGTGACCAGTGGTACCGCGGCAAAATTGGTGTTCACTGTCCAGCCGACGAACGTCGGAGCCGGCTCCACGATCACCCCGTCAGTGCAAGTGTCCGTCCAGGACGCCCAGGGGAACACCGTTACTACTGCCACAAATCTCATCACCATGGCGATCGGAACGAACCCCGGTGGCGGAACGTTGTCTGGCACGACAGCGGTTGCCGCCGTGAACGGCGTAGCCACCTTCTCCACCCTCAGCATCAACAACACAGGAACGGGATACACTCTGGGCGCTACTACCGCGGGTCTTACGAGCGCCACCAGCGCTGCCTTCAATGTCACAAGTGGAACCGCGTCTAAATTGGCGTTCACCGTGCAGCCCACAAACGTGGGCGCGGGAGCGGCAATCACGCCCGCGGTACAAGTGACCATCCAAGATGCCCAAGGCAACACCGTCACGAGTGCCACGACTTCCATCACTATGGCCATCGGAACGAACCCCGGTGGCGGAACCTTGTCTGGCACCACCTCGGTAGCTGCCGTCAATGGCGTAGCCACTTTCTCTACCTTGAATATCAACGCTGCAGGCACCGGCTACACGCTAACTGCCAGCGCTACGGGCGTCACGAGCGCCACCAGCACTGCGTTCAACGTGACCGCAGGAGCGGCGGCCAAGCTGGCATTCTCCGTACAGCCGACGAATGTCGTTGCTGGTTTGTCGATCGCCCCGGCAGTCCAAGTAACCATCCAGGATGCCCAAGGGAATACCATCACAACCGCCACGAATTCCATCACCATGTCCATCGGGACGAACCCCTCCGGCGGGACACTCTCGGGCACGACAACTGTAACCGCTGTGAATGGCGTCGCCTCATTCTCAAATCTCAGCATTAACAAGACCGGGAACGGCTACACCTTGGCCGCCAGCGCCACCGGTCTCACTGGGGCGACCAGCACTGCGTTCAACGTGACCGCTGGAGCAGCGTCGAAGTTGACGTTCACCGTACAGCCTACAAACGTAGGTGCGGGAGGAGCAATCACTCCCGCCGTGCAAGTGGCCGTGCAGGATGCCAGCGGGAATACCATCACCACCGCGACAAATTCCATCACCATGGCTATCGGGACGAACCCAAGTGGCGGAACGCTCTCCGGCACGACCACCGTCGCTGCCGTAAATGGCGTCGCCACTTTCTCGAACCTGAGCATTAACCACGCCGGGGCAGGCTATACCCTCACCGCAACCGCCACAGGTGTGACCACCGCGACGAGCGTTGTGTTCAACGTGGCAACTGCGGCGGCTTCGCAGTTGGTGTTCACGGCGCAGCCCACCAACGTAGGTGCCGGTTCGGCCATCACTCCGGCGGTGCAAGTCACCGTTGAGGACGCCCTTGGAAACACCATCACCACTGCGACGAATTCCATCACCATGGCCATCGGGACGAACCCGGGTGGCGGAACGCTCTCAGGCACGACGACACTCGCTGCTGTGAATGGTATTGCTACTTTCTCGAACCTGAGCATCAACGCCGCGGGCACCGGCTACGCGCTGTCCGCTTCCGCCACTGGCCTGACCAGTGCCACCAGCTCTGCTTTCAATGTCACCACTGGAACCGCTGCAAAGCTGGCCTTCACCGTCCAGCCAACTAACGTTGGCGCGGGCTCCACGATTTCGCCGGCCGTGCAAGTTGCCATTCAGGATGCACAAGGCAACACCGTCACGACAGCGGCAATCTCGATCACCATGGCTATCGGCACCAACCCAGGTGGTGGAACTTTGTCAGGCAC
>Ga0210404_10001211_pt1 | contig 11353 bp, 12 predicted proteins | sample IncBWH28MmetaG_FD_155455 | JGI IMG/M metagenome (GOLD analysis project Ga0210404, IMG submission 155455) | Forest soil microbial communities from Barre Woods Harvard Forest LTER site, Petersham, Massachusetts, United States - Inc-BW-H-28-M | ecosystem: Environmental > Terrestrial > Soil >... | reverse complement strand
AAACGCTGCCTTGATCTCGATCCCGCTTCACCTGCTGTCAGCCATAGTTTGACTGTGCAGCTTTACCTCGCAAGGCAATTTGACCAAGCTATCGAGCAGTCCCATAAGACGTTGGAGCTGGATCCGAACTTTGCCATTTCATACGCGACGCTGGGGGAAGTGTATGTCTCAAAAGGGATGTACCGAGAAGGTCTGCCTACGCTGAAAAAGTACTCCGCACTGAGCCGAGGCAGGGCCATGTCCCTCGCTCTTCTGGGGTACGCGCATGCGCGGTTGGGTGAGAGAAGTGAGGCTCTCCGCATACTCGAACAGCTTGAGGCGGCCTCGAAGGAGAGGTATACACCCGCGGTTTCTTTTGCTGCTGTTTATGCCGGGCTCGGTGAGAAAGATCAAGCCTTCGCGTGGCTCGAAAAGGCTTACGGGGAGCGCACCAGTCGTCTCGGATACCTTAAAGTGGAACCACTCTGGGACCCCCTGCGGTCTGACCCGCGTTTCGCCGACCTGGTGCGTCGCATCGGGCTCCCACCGTAAAGACCGCTCTGCGAAAACGACGCGTTTTTCGACAGAGTCAAAGAAAACTGGCGCGCCCCCAAATATCCGACTATGGTGCTTTCGTTATTTCCGTCGTATCGCCTGTTTTGTGGTCGGCAATCTGGAACCGCAGGAATTCATGCACAGCGTTAAGCGCGTTTGCGTCTTTCGTGGTGATGCGGATGCGCGCTCCGCGCCCGGTATTTTCCAGTTGGTACTTAACCTTTTCGCGAAGCCGCTTCATCTCCCCCGTGCCCGGCGGATTCTGCTCATGAATCAGCATCGGAGCCGAAAAATCTCCCCCAGCAAACATGGTGACGATGTGCCTGAAATGCGAACGAATCGCGTCTCGCGTGGCTGCGTCTTCCGGATTGTTGGCCTGCACATCGATCGCACCGCCGTCGGCGTATAGAAGGAAATGGTGCGTGGCTTTGTCGTGCGTGAAACCCATCACATGGTCTCCGCGCTCGATTACCCCTTGCTGGTGCGCGTCCTGCGCCGCCTGATGCTTTTCGTGCATAGGACAAGACGACATGTCGTGGGACGGTTTTTCCTGAGGAGCGGGCTTGTCTTGTTGGATTCCGCCCACCAAATTGACAACTAGAATTGCTGCGGCAATTAGAACGTTCATGTTCGTGAAAATCCTTTCTTCAGTTTATGCGTTGTCGGCCCTGTGCGGGAGGGATTCTCCTTAAGGGAGTGGAGGAGTCCCGCCCTCTTGCCCGCAGGGATTTTGTCCAGGCGGCGGTCCCAATCGATGAGCGTATCGCGCAATTGCCGGCGCAAATCTTTCAACTCCAAAAGATTTTGCTCGATCTGGCGGAGCTTCTCTTTTGCGAGATTTCGAACCTCGCGGCAAGGCGCTCCGCCACGGTCTCTGACCGCAAAGATCCGCGCCAGTTCCAGCAAAGAAAAACCCAAGGATAATGATCGCTGAGCAGCGCGCACTCGATCGACAGCTTCCGCGGGGTATTGCCGGTAGCCGTTCGAAGCCCGTTCCGGGCGCGGGAGGATTCCGATGTGCTCGTAGTAACGCAGCAGGTCTGAGCTGACTCCCGCCAGCCGGGCCAGCTCGCCGGATCGAAAAACTTTCCCTTCCATCAGAATTCTCCTCCGACAGCAGCAGTATCAACCCTGGAATGCGTTCCAGGGTCAAGCACATTGTTAGACGGGTGAGTTAGAAAGAAGATGGTTCTTACTTAATCCTGGCGACGCGGCCCTGGGTGGGGAATTTCTGGAACTGCAAGGCGTCGTGACCGGGAATGACCCGATCGGGTGAGCCAGCGAGCTGGATCATGCGGTCCTGGTTCTTGATGTTGGCGGCGTGATCCGCTTCGGTAAATGTTGCGCTGGCCTTGTGCTCTGCGAGATTGCGGTAGAGGTAACAATTGTCCGAGGCCAGCACGAATGACGGACTGCCTTCCACGCGCAAGTATTCTGAAGCGTACGTGTGGCGCGCTCCCGTGTAAGCGCGAATACCTGGAAAGATTTCGACATTGTCGCCGTCGATGAGATGCAAGCGGCCTTCGGTATTCAGCCGCACCAGCACCTTGACGTCCTCCGGGTCGATGCCACCGTGATTGCCGCCGGGCTGCCACGCGTCGCCGGTGTAATAGCGGAACTCTTCTTTCTGGATCCACACGACGGCCTTCGGAAAAAGATCGATGCCACCCATGTGGTCCCAATGGGCATGACTGATGACCACATCAGTGATTTGTTCCGGCTGCACGCCCGCGACCTTCACTGCTTCATCAGGCCGAATGTATTCCGTCGATGGAAAATATTTTAGGAAAGTATCGCGGTGATAGCCGCTGTCAAAAAGAACGTTGTGGCCGCTCCCGCGGATCAGCCAAACAACCATGGCGATGTTGATTTTTTCGCCTTTGGGAGCGCCCATCACGAGGCCCGCGACTTCATCTTCGGCCGAAGCGTAGCGGATGGCTTGGATGGAATACTCCGGCCCCGTGACTGCGTTCAAGGACGAAGCCAGAATCAGCAGAAATAGAAAAAAGAATTTCTTCATGGCGCTGCTCCCTTGCGAGCGGCTATTCTATTCCCGAAGACCTGAGCCGTCTAAGTGAAAAAACAGAGAATGGCAGACTACTGCTGAATATAAGAATACTTGCCAGCGAGGCTCGCGCAGAGTTCCGCAGTGCAACAACATTCGGCTCGTGACGTATACTCAAATGGTTGGGATTGGACCATGAATCGCCTAACTCCTGCCTGGCTTGCTCTTTTCGTAACTTCTGCTTGGGCACAGGCGCCTTCTCGCAATCCGCCAACTAAACCCCCAGCAGAGGAATGCAGCGTGTCCGGCATGGTCGTGAAACTTGCCGGCAGCGAACCGCTGAAGACCGCGACGGTTCAGCTTCAGAACCTAGAGGACCGCTTGCAATCGCACTCCACGGTCACAGACGTCGGCGGACGATTCCAGTTAAAGGGAATCAATGCTGGACGCTACCAGCTGAGCGTCTCGCGCAATGGCTTCGTCACGCAAGCATATGGGCAGCGAAAACCGGGCGATCCCGGAGCAATTCTGACCCTTCGCCCAGGACAGAACTTGAACGATTTGCTTTTCCGCTTGATCCCTTCCGCCGTGATTGCCGGTCGGGTCATCAACGAGGAAGGTGATCCCTTGCCCTGGGTGCAAGTGAGCGCCCTGCGCGAAGTGTACTCACGGGGGAAGAAAGGTCTGGATTCCGAGACGACTGTGCCTACCAATGACCTCGGTGAATACCGTTTGTTTGACCTGCGCCCGGGAAGATACTTCATTCGTGCTGACTACATACCTAATGAGCGGATAATCGGCCGAGGCGAGATTGAGAGGACTGGCAGCGCAGACCAGCGAGGATACGTACCGATGTATTATCCCGGCAGCCCCGATCGCGCTCGGGCCGTCGCGCTGACGGTGAAAGCCGGAGAAGAGATTCCTTCGGTTGAGATCCTGGTGCGGCGGGTGCCCGCCTTCGTGGTGCGCGGCCGGATTTACAACCTGGTCTCGCGCCGTTCGGCAATGTCATATTCCGTGACTCTTGCACCCCGGGAAAGCAGCCAGTGGGTTAGTCTTCCGCAGCGCGACGTGCTTGCGGATGCTCCGGACGGCAGTTTTGTCATCCCTGACGTTCTGCCCGGTCCTTATACATTGATGGCTTTCTGGGCTGAGGAAGGCAGAAGGTATCAAGCGGTTCAGAACATTGACGTGGGAAACGCGGATTTGGAAGGCGCGAGCCTAGTAATTGCTCCTGGCTCAACCTTAGCCGGACACATTACGTGGGAAGGCAAACCCGCTTTGGATGCAGACGCATTAATCATCTTCCTTCGAGAAGCGGATGGCTCTTATGGTTATAGCTACCGGGCCAGGACTTCAACTACAGGCTTGTTTACTCTAAGCGATGTTTTTGACGGCAGGTATCGACTAGCGATTGGCGGGCAATCCAAGGATTCTTACCTCAAGGCAGTGCGGTATGGAGCGACGGAGGCATTAGAAAATGCTTTCGCGGTCTTTCGTGGAACCAACGCGCCACTGGAAGTCATCGTCAGTTCACGGGGAGCCCGTATTCAAGGAACTGTTTCCGATACTGAAAACCTTCCGGTAGCCGGCGTATGGGTCGTGCTGATTCCCGATGAGCCGCACCGCGATCAATTTCGTCTCTACCAGAAAACGTCCACAGATCAATACGGGCACTTTCTTCTGCGAGGGATTCCGCCCGGCAACTACAAGATCTTTTGCTGGGACGAAGTCGAAGATGGCGCCTGGGAGGATCCGGATTTCCTAAAGCCCCTTGAGAAACATGGACAAATGGTTTCTCTGGAAGAAGCCGATTCGAAGACAGTGGATGTTGTGGCGATTAAAACAAAGATCCGCGATTAAAAGCGGATGCCACTTCGTTAGGTGTGCGGGTTTAGAGCGGGTGACGCGAGGAGCGCACGAAATCGCGCAAAACTGTGACGTTCGGGCCGTAAGTGCCGATACGCCCCGCATCCACAGGAAGACCGAGGCGCTCGGCAAGATCCAGATCTACGCCGGCATCATCAAGTTCAGACAAGCTGAATCCCTGAGCTGGGAGCACGCGATTCAGTCCCGTCGGATACACCGGCCGGGGTGGACGGTGACGCCGCCAGGGAAGGCGCGCCAGTTCGTAAAATTGCTGCCAATCGCGTTTGTGCCAAGTAGTCATTTCATTCATGACCCCGACCCGAGGGGTCAACCTATCTAGTGATCCATTCTAGTAATACGTTGCACTCAACCCGTTGGATGCACGGCCCAGCCAGAAGGTTCACTGCATGTCCCGCCACATCCCAATTCCGCGGAAGCGGGTCTGGCAATCTCCGAGCTATTCATATACTTCACAATCGAGCCGGCAAGCCATTTTCCTTGCCTAGTGTTTCAAACACGTTACGGGGCTAATTGTTTCGCGAAACAAAACCCAAGAGAGGCTGGGCGGGGAAGGCTCCCTCTCGTGGCGCCGTGGAACTGTGTTTGTTGCGCTAACGGCGAAAACGGCAACAAGCCGCCGGAATACTACACACACATTCCACAAAATTCACCAGCGAGAGGCCGCAACTCCGCACGTGTCAACTCTTCCGCCGCGGAGCCTCAATATTATTGGACGCGCACGACACGGTGAAGTGAGTCAGAAACAGATCTGAGATGGGCACAGACGTACCGCTTTGGATTTTCTGAGGGGAATCTCAGCGCCCCTTGGGGCAGAGCGCCGCGCCTTCAAACTCGAAGTGTTTTCTTACCAGCGATTACCACGGTCGCCGCGATCTCCGCCGCGCCCGCCACCGCCTCCGTGGCCGCCGCGCCCGCCGCCACCGCCGCCCCGTCCTCCACCGTATCCACCGCGCCCGCCTCCGCCGCCACCGCGCTCCGCCTGGGGACGTGCTTCATTCACCACGAGGTTTCGACCGCCAAAATTCTGTCCATTCAAGGAATTGATGGCGCGTTCCGCATCTTCGTCATTGGTGACTTCCACGAAAGCGAAACCACGCGACTGGCCCGTGAAACGATCGCGAATCAGATTGACGCCCGAAGGTGTTACTCCCACTTGGGTAAACCACTCTTGAAGCTGTTCCTCCGTCGCGGAAAACGGAAGATTACCGATATAGAGCTTCTTCACCTCGTACTCCTTCTGCCCGGAACCCACATGCGAGTCGCGGAGCGCGCTGAAGGAAACGCGATCGTTCACAGCGAGGCGAAAAAGCGGGGCCGCCGCGGGGAGCGAGACCGGTACTTCAGCGGTCCGTTGCATCCTCTCGGAAATTGACTTTTTTTGCAACCGAAAATTGTCCGCGAGCCACGGGCCAATTTTTGCGCGCCGCTCCGTCGCACCTTTCCTTTTTGCATTCGAAAATTGTCTGCGAACCGCGGGCCAATTTTTGCGCGCTGCTCCGCCGCAGTTTTCCTCTTTGTTCGAAAATAGTGGTAGGATTCGCCACGGTTGGTTTTCTTTCGAAAGGCCTTATGCGCGGCACGATGATGAATTTTCCGCTGACGCTGCCCACCATTCTGGAGCGTTCCGGCAAAATTTTTTCGCGTGTTGAAATTGTTTCCCGCAAGCCGGACAAAACCATTGCGCGAAGTTGTTATGGCGATTTTTACGGGCGCGCGCGCCGCCTGGCTGATGCGCTGACAAAACTCGGGTTAAAACCGGGCGAACGCGTTGCCTCCATGATGTGGAGTCATTCCTGGAACCTGGAAGCATTCTTTGGTGTTCCCTGCGCCGGCGGGATTCTGCACACGCTGAACCTTCGCCTTCATCCCCACGAAATTGCTAGCATCGCAAGACACGCGCAAGACCGCTTTCTCTTGATTGATGACGTGCTCTTGCCGGTATTCGAAAAATGTCGCGAAGACGTTCCGTTCGAACGCGTCATTGTCGTTCCTTATGGCTGCAACAGCAGTGTTCCCGAAGAATATTTGAATTATGAAGAGTTGCTCGCTGAAGCCTCCGATGATTTTCATTATCCGGCGATCGACGAAAACGACGGCGCGGCCATGTGCTTTACTTCCGGCACCACAGGGTTTTCGAAGGGAGTTGTTTATTCTCACCGCGCGCTGGTGTTGCATTCGTTTGCGTGCGGCCTTGGCGAAGTTTTTGGCATGACCCAGTTCGATACCGTCCTGCCCGTTGCTCCAATGTTCCACGCGAACGCGTGGGGCCTGCCTTACGCCTGCACCATGCTCGGCGCGCGTCTCGTTCTCCCGGGTCCCAATGTCGATCCCGAAAGTATTCTCGACCTGCTGGTAAACGAACGTGTAACCATCGCCTGCGGTGTTCCCACAGTGTGGATTGGAATCCTCGAAGCACTGGAGAAAAGTCCCGGCCGCTGGAAATTCGATTTGCCTGTCCGCGTGGTTTGCGGTGGCACCGCACCGCCTCTTGAACTGATTCGCAAGCTTGATCGTTTCGGCCTGCAAATCAAGCATCTATGGGGCATGACCGAGACCACTCCCATCGGTACTTCCGGCGGACTGCGTTCTCATATGCTCGATTGGCCGGAAGACAAAAAGTATGAAACGCGAGCCAAGCAAGGTTGGCCTGCGCCCTTTGTCGAAATTCGCTTGATGCGCCCGGAGGGCGAAGCACCTTGGGACGGTATCACTTCGGGAGAGATCGAGATTCGAGGTCCATGGATCGCCGCCAGCTACTACGAATCTCCTGACCAGGCGCATCGCTGGAGCGAAGACGGATGGTTTCGCACCGGCGACGTCGCCACCATGGACGAGCATGGCTACGTCAAGATCGTGGACCGTGCCAAAGATTTGGTGAAATCCGGCGGCGAATGGATCAGCTCCGTCGATCTGGAAAACGCACTGATGGGTCATCCGGCGGTGAAAGAAGCTTGCGTGGTCGGCATCCCGCATCCGAAATGGCAGGAACGGCCGCTGGCCGCCATCGTGCTGAAAGACGGAGCGCAAGCTACACCGGAAGAATTGCGCGGCTTCCTCGCGAAATCTTTCGCCAAGTGGCAGCTCCCCGACGGTTTCGTTTTCATTGATGCCATTCCACGCACCTCTGTCGGCAAATTCAAAAAACTCGCCCTCCGCGAACAATTTGCTAATTGGAAGTGGGAGTCTTAGCCCCTTCTCCTTGTAGGTGGAACTACATGATCAGTAGACATCGCCAACGCGGAGTAGAACAGCCCAATCCGGTATACTCCCCTCATGCTGATGGTCATCTTCGGCGCTGGTGCTTCCTACGACTCTTCTCCCGACTTTCCTCCACCTTTGATCCCAGCGGCCCAACAGAACCCCGGTAACTCTCCAGCCGAATCTCTTTCGCGTGAACGCTGGCGTCCTCCTCTCGCGACTCAACTGTTTCATGACCCCAACCGAGCGTTCGCTGACATCGTTGCAAATGCAAATTACCGTAAGTTGCTCCCAATTCTTCCCAACCTGCGCCGACCAAGAAATGGCAGCGTCGAGGAAGAGCTTGAGTCCTTGCTGGCCGAGGGAACTGCCAAGACCAACGCCGACTTGGAGCGCAACCGCCAATTGTTCGCAGTCCGCTACTATCTCCACGACCTCCTGCTCAAGGTGAGCAACGAGTGGTCCCAACACACTAGCGGTGTCACGAACTATGTAACCCTCTTAGACCAAATTCGACATCTGAACACTGCCAGTAAGCCCATTTGCCTGGTCACATTCAACTACGACCTCTTGCTCGACCGCGCTCTCCTTTCTTTTGACTACCAGCCACAACCACTCGATCACCGCTACTTCGACGCTCACCCAACGCTAAGACTATTCAAGCCCCACGGCTCCGTTGACTGGGCCCGATACATCGAAGCTCCTCCCAACACTAGGCTTGGCATCGAGCAAGTCATTGAACAAGCCAACACCCTCAAGCTCAGCAACACGTATATCCGCGCGGATGCAACCCATACAGCCAGCATTCACGCGTTCGAGCGGCCCATCGCTCCCGCGATCGCCGTACCCGTACAGACGAAGACCGAGGACAACTTCGAATGGCCGCCAAGCCACTCAGCGACGTTGGAGCAGCTCCTACCCTCCGTGACACAAATCCTTATCATCGGCTGGCAGGGTAAAGAGGGACACTTTCTGAGACTACTTCGAGAAAGGCTCCCCACAGGCGGACTGACACAACTCACACACCTTCAGGTAGTCGGGAAGGACCCCGCGGAATCCCAGAACATCCGCGAACAGTTCACTCAGCAGATTGCCCGCAACGTCATGCACCCCTATAACGGTCCCACAGGAGGCTTCAGCCACTTTGTCGCGCAAGAGCTAGTGCGCTTCTTCTTCGAGGATTAGAAAACAACGCTCCAACGCCCACGCTACCGCTCCCGCTTACCCACGCGCCCCGCTCGCCGTGGTCAATTTAGCTATTTCTCGTGCTATAACTTAACTCTCAGTATGCATGATTAGGAATGTCGGAGAATCTTATGGAGCTAAATGACCTCTTGAGGTACGCCGTGCAAGTCTACGCGAGGAACTCGATACCTCCGGAGAAAGTCCGGGAGATAATTGGCGACACAAAGAAAAAGCAGCTGAAAGCCTATAATCTTTGCGACGGAACACGGACGTTAAGAGAAGTCGCTAAAGAGGCTCGAATCGATGAGGGCAACTTCAGCAAGACTGCCGATCGGTGGGTTGAGAATGGCATAGCCTTCTCAACGACAGAAGGAGGGGAAAGAAGACTCTTGCATCTTTATCCTCTCCCAAGGGCCTAGCCCAACCAATGTACTGGCAAGGTAAGTCCCGAAAAACAGTTTTCATTCTCGGAGCTGGAGCTACGCGGGGAGCGGTTCGTCATGTATCTGTCAACCTAAAGAGAATCAAGCCACCCTTAAATAGAGACTTCTTCAACATTCTCGAAACTCTTGCCAGAGCCGAAGTAAGAATCGCTTCCCGCTTCAACAAACTACGGGCAGCCCTTGAACGAGATTTTCCGACCAGGGGTCAATGGCCGATGCCCATGGAAACTGCCTTTAGCCTTCTATACATCTCCAAAGATTTTCCGGAGATTTTCTCCGGTTCGGCGGGTAGACATCGGGGTGCCGGAAGCAGAACCGAAATCGAGGACTTTCTGAGATTGACGTTTGTTTTGCTGAACACGGTTGCAGCTCTGGCACACAAAGACAATCTGTACGTAAAGCTTGTCTCAGCACTCGAAGCGGAAGATGTGATAATCACTCTGAACTACGACACCGTGCTTGATGCTGCGTTGCTCTCTAAAGGGTGGAATCCGACTACGGGTTATTGCTTGATTGGAGGACCGCAGAAGTACAAATGGAAGATGGCTAAACCCGTTTTGGTACCGCATCTCATCGACGTTAAGCTTCTCAAGCTGCATGGTTCTTTGAATTGGCACGTCAAAGGAAACTATAAAGATATCTATAAAGTCTTTGAAGCAAAACCAAGCCGCGTGGTTCTTACCGACTCGCCGGGTGTGAATGAAACCAGCGGTTATATTCGCCAAATCATCCCACCAATCTACGGAAAATTCTTTCAGCATTCCCATTGGCAACATCTCTGGCACACTGCTTATGATTCGGTTGTGAACGCCGAGGCCATTGTTATCGTGGGCTGTTCGCTAGTTGACACCGACTTTCATCTGACAGGCATTCTTTCTCGGGCAATGAAGGAAAAGAAACACAAAAACAAGACGTTTTCTTTGTCCATCTTGGTTGATAGGCTAAAAATTAGAAAGAAGTGGAGGCGACTCCTCAAAGGGCGAATCGGAACTCCGAAGACTTTCAAGGGATTCGATGGTTTCTCGGCCGAACTTATGAGACAGAACAAGCAGAGGTGATTTGTGGACGACAACGCCAATGTCGTGGAGGCATTGCAGCAAATTGCGAATGCTCTTGGAGAGATTGCGAATGCTCTGGTTGGAAACGCGCTGCGCGGAGCGAAGGATCAAATCCAAAAGATCGCACGGATGAAGGAGTGCGGGTTGCAAAATGCTGAGATTGCAAGAAGGCTGGGAACAACGGCAAACACAGTGAACGTCGCCGTCCACTCCTTGAAACGTAAAAAGAAAACACCTTCAAAGTCCAAACCGAAAAGACGCGCCTTGGGCTGAAGTGTCAAATTTGTAGTCGTAGGGGATGTTCAGGAAAACTTCAGCGCGAGACTTTTTTGACTTTGCCACGAGCATGCTTTTTCTTTTTGGGAGAAGCCGAAATCACTGTTCCGTTCTTGTCCCCAAGCTTTTTTCCGACCGTTCTGCCGGAAAAAGTCACAAGACGCTTCAGCCACCGGACGCGAGCCTTTGGCACGCCCAGCTCTTTCCCGACTGCCTCAGGCGTAGCAAATGTGGAATTTAGCACGATAGTCATCTTCTTGTCATCCAGCCACTATCATAGCATCAAATGCCAGTAGCGGGTGCCGCACCTACGGTGCTCTGGATTTTCTTTGCTTTATGACCCAGCCCTAACCCTTCGACTCCGCTCAGGACAGGCGGGATGACAAGCCGGAGCACTCGCTGCGCTCGGCAGGGACGGGCTGAAGCCCGCCCCTGCACAGAGAGAGACGGGATGAGAGCCGGCAAGATGCCGGCGCTACGAAATGAAGGCGCCGCACGGGAGAGGCCGCAGATTTCGTCGCACAAAAAAATGCGTGCGATGGCGCAGAGTTCTCTCTGCGCAGGCCGACCACTTTGCAGGAGCAAAGTGGAAAGAAAAAACGTCGGCCTGCTCCGTTCGAAATGACGGTTGGGGGTGGGTGGGCTGAGAAGCGTGGGCTTGCTCCGTTCGAAATGACGGGTGGGGTGGTGGCCGGCCAGGGGAAGTCGGCCCGCTCCGTTCGAAATGACGGGTGGGGTGGTGGCCGGCCAGGGGAAGTCGGCCT
>Ga0210404_10001210_pt1 | contig 11355 bp, 14 predicted proteins | sample IncBWH28MmetaG_FD_155455 | JGI IMG/M metagenome (GOLD analysis project Ga0210404, IMG submission 155455) | Forest soil microbial communities from Barre Woods Harvard Forest LTER site, Petersham, Massachusetts, United States - Inc-BW-H-28-M | ecosystem: Environmental > Terrestrial > Soil >... | reverse complement strand
ACTGCGCAGAGTGAGTCGGGCATTCTGGTGGATGTCCATTCGATCTGTCCTCGGAAACTGGATTGCTCGTCACAATCAGCTTCTCTGGTTCCGATCGAATGGACAACGTCTTGAAAGAGCACAGGTGGCCCACCAAACCATGTCTCCGACTCCAACTCGAACGCCAGGGCCCTCTAAATGCAACTGGCGGTCATTCTGGGTGATGGTTGCAAGGTGTTTTTCAGGGCGAACGTCAGCTTTCGAGTGTTTTCAATAAGTTAGCTAAAAGTGAATAATTCTGAGACGCCCGACAGCTCCATAGGGCTGAGACACAATCGTTGTAGATGAAGACCGACGACTGAGGGCCAACGACTAACAATCAACGACCAACCACCAACGACTTCAACTCCGCGCGAAGCTCAGGCCACCGAGTCTCACCACCCTTTCCGCGTCGACTCCTTTACTCGCCACCAGCACGTGAAAGGTTTCGCCCATGCCCGCCGGCGTGACCAGATGCTTCAGCTGCAAAGCGACTTTTGCGCGCTCCTGCGGAAGACGGCATTCTTCAAACGCGTCCGCGAACTGGTTCGCTTCGCCGATCCCGAGCAAAAACTGCGACTGCGTCAACAGCTTGTGGACATGCATGCCATTTTTCTCGGCGACTGCGGCAAGAGCGGTGAAGTTCACGTGTGCCGTGATGTCCTGTTCCCCGGGAGCTTCGTAGGGATTCGGGCTCGCCGAGTGCTGACGGTAGGCCATGACGGTGCCCAGGTGCCGGCCCGCGAGTTGCTCCTCGCGCGTGTAGCCGTAGTCGATGACGACGAAGAACCCTGTTTGCATCATCTCCGCATAGTGCGAGATTTGTTGTTGGGATAGGAGTGCGACCTCGGTACGAGCCTCGCCTTCTGGATGCAGGCTGTAGCGATCGAGAAATTCCAGTTCTTCGGCCGACGCCGGCGCCCATTGCTCCACAAAATTCTGCCCGCGCACGTGGATGCGCAACGATCCCTTTTCTGACAGAACTTCGACGGGAAGCGCGTCGAAGAATTCGTTGGCGAAGATGATGAGGGGGACCTCGGGTGCCAAGGCCCTCCTTGTCACATGATTCGCTGGACGGGCTGCCTGCCCTGAGCTTGCCGAAGGGTCCTCGCCCGTCGGATTTGGCAATGAGACTTTTCCGGCTTCGATCGGACGGCGAAATCTGGATGCCAGTTGGTCTCTCAACGACGCCGAGCTCTCGGCCAGCGTGTAATGCAGTGCTTGGAAACAATCAGGAAACTTTTTCTCCGACCAGTCGAGCACATCCTGCGCAAACATTCCGCGCCCCGGGCCCAGCTCCAAAATTTCCATCTGTCCGGGTTCGCCCAGAGCGCGCCACATCTCTTCAAACTGCCGCGCCAGCACGCGTCCGAACACCGCATGCACATCGCTCGAGGTGTAGAAGTCCCCGGCCTTGCCGAATTTTTCCGCGTTGCGCGAATAGTAGCCGAGTTCGGGATCGTACAGGCATAGCTCCATGTAGCGCGAAAAGGGAATGGGCCCGCGCTCCCGAATTTCGTGCTCGATTTTCTGCCGGAGATTCACAGGCCGCGCTCGCGCCGGTCCATGCGATCCTGCGGCGTGCGGATGAACATCTCGACCAGGTAGTCGTGCAGAGCGTCGTAGAGTTGCCGCTGGAACTGCCATTCGAACTGCGGGTGATCGAGATCTCGGGGATGCATTTCGTACACATAGGTGTGGACGGGCACCGTGCAATGCATGAGCTGGATGCTGACTTCGACGCCTTCGCCCTTCGCGCGCGCGTCGAAGCTCAGCAGCGGATGCTCGTAGAGGCGCAGTTGGGCGAGCACGCGGTCGAGGCGGGGATTCACGATCTCGGGCATGGAGGGATTGTAATGGCTTTGCTGCGAAGCGCGAGGTTCGTGAGTTCTCGATTGCGGCTGAGTGAGGATAGACATCTACTACCGATAAGTTTGGTGCTCACGCCTAGTTAGAACAGCGATGTGGCTGGGTCGCTCAACCGATGGCGCAACGAAGGGCGACTGCTAAGATTGCGTCGTGTACCCCCTTGCGATTTTCTTCGACTTCGGCCCATTAGGTCCGATAATTCTTTTGGCAATACTTGCAGTGCTCGCCGGGTTGGTGGTTTTTTGTCGGAGTCGTCGTAGGTGCACTCATAACACTATTGTTCTTGCGCCGCAGGAAACAGGAAAGCAGGAAAGCAGGAAAGCAGTCAGTACAACCCAGGAACAAAGCGCATCGCCCGGCGAACAAACGTCGCAAGCTGGTGAGAACGAGTGTTAGCAGGCGTCACCAAACTCCTCTGGGCACCACCAATCTTTCAATCGTTTTGCTGAACTCGAGTGCTGTTTGCGTCCGGTTGGCACCAACGCGATTGGGCGTCCAGATGTTTTTTCTACTACCCAGGAATTGTTCTGAGGTGCGACGATCGGCAAGGCTCGGGCAACAAGGTGCGTACGAAGCGAGCGGCGCATGTGAGCTTGAGTGGACAACCTTCGGAATTCACGCTGTGTGAAAACGATCCCCACTGCGAAGAGCCCTAAGACACCAAGAGCCAAATACAGGAACCATGTCCTGTTGGCGGAGTCCGCGCGCTCCGGATCTCTTCGCTTCGGAGTTCCCTCCGGAGGTAGAGCCGACCTGGTCGTTGTGGCGCTTTGCACGTTTTGAACTTGAGCGGCAACTGGCGGATTTTTCGAGTCTGATGGCGGATAGGCCTCCAGGTACCCGTAGACATCGGCGGCCTCGGTCTCGGTCAAATAGAAGAAAACAGGCATGCGACCGCGGAGCGAGTCCGAGCCTGCGCCCATCATGACGGACGCCCCCACTGTAATTTTGCGGATCAACTGAGCGCGACTGACGCGGCTGGTTAGCGTGGCCAGGGGTGGGATCGCTCCAGCGGCAAGCTCCGCGGGAGCAGGATTTGGCCCCGTGGCCGCATGACACGTGTGACAGGTGGACTTGACGATCAACTCACCCACTCTGGCGTGTGATTCCGAAACGGCGGCCTGCCGGGCCGCAGCGTTGGGTACGCCCGCCAACAGGTTCAGGTACGCGACCAGCGACTGAACTTCGAAATCATTTAAGTAGGAAAAAGAGGGCATGTCTTGCCCGCCATTGTGGATGCGTTGCAGCAATGCAGTCTTCGATTGCCCGGCCAGTTCGGTGGCTTGCGCACGACTGACGTCGGCGCCCACGGACTTCATGCGCTGCATGACGAGGGCCACGGACGTCGCGCGTACCGGGTTGATGATGGAAGCGATTTCCGGAGGTGCCCCAAGGCCAGATTCTCCGTGGCATCCCTCACAGTTCAGGCGATAGAGATCAGCGCCATGAAGAACGACCGTGTTGGTCGAGGAAGAACGGTGCGGAGCCGAGGGCGCGGGGTCGGCCGTTTCCTCCGGTGCTTGGAGAGGTGGTCCCAGACGCCATGTCTTGCCCATCGCCGTCTCCTCGAACCGGCGGTGAAGGCGACCCAGCAAGCTGTCACCCTCGACAGCTGTCACAGAACTATGTTGAGCGAGGAGACTCGGCGCGCACAGAGTCGCCGCCAGCCCGAGAACCGCGACGAGGCGTTTTAGAAATGCCGCCGCTCGAGCGCCCTGCGTTGTCCCGGAACCGGGCATGTCGATATTTGTGCATGAGCAAAGCATAGGCGGACGATAAAGAAATCGGTTTGTACTGTTGTCTTTGCGTCGTAACTTTGTTGTCGATTATTCGGCGCAAACGTGCAGGATGAGATCGCGGGTCACTAAGGAAGGGGGAATGTAGGGTCCTTGAATGAAGGCTATCTGCCGTGAAGTCATCCTACGGCTGGGGGACCAAACTGATAGTCGGACGTTACTCGATTTGAGTGCAAAAAGAAAAGTGCAAACTGAATGGGAGTATGTAAATTCTTACTTTACGCTCCGATTCGTTCAATCATTCTGAGAGCAAGAGACATTGTGCCAGCCTCGGCGCCCTCCAGCCGTAATCCATCGTGGGACAAGGTCGTATAATCACGGTGCACATCGGAGGTGACTATGTCCGATCGCATATCGATCTCCTTCCTTCTTCTTCTCCTGTTGGTCCCCCTGGCGGATGGAAAAAGTAAGAAAAAACAGACGTTGCCGGACTATGTGCTGAACGCACAGACAATTCTGGTTGTGATTCATCCGGATGCAGGAGAGCCCCTGACGAATCCGATGGCAAATCGAACTGCCCAGGAGGACGTGGAGAGAGCCATGATGAAATGGGGCAGATTCAAGCTCGTGATGGATGCAGAAACCGCCGACCTGGTCGTCGCCGTTCGGAAGGGGCATGCGAGTGGGCCAACGGTGCGCAATTCACCCGTGGATGACCGGCCGGTCATCTATCAACCAAGCGGTGGAGACGTCCGCGGTGCGGGTCAGCACGGTCGTCCGGATCTCACAGATCCGAGTCTGGGCGGAGCGACGGATCGAGGGCCGCACCTCAGCAACGAGATTGGCTCGGCGCAAGATGCCTTCGAAATTTACAGGGGCAGAGTGCAGTATCCGCTGGATTCGGCGCCGGTCTGGCGCTACATGGCGAAGGACGCCTTGAGTGGGCCGCAAGTCAGCGCAATCGAGCAGTTCAAGAAGGCGATCGATGAATCCGAGAAGGTACGCCAAGCCAAACCCTAGACCTGTTCATTGCAATATGTGCCTTACTGGAATGGGTCGCTGGAGAAGGGTCAAGCGAGGGCTGTTGACGTAATAGCGCCCTTTGAATCATTGGCCTTTTGATTCCACTTCGCAGAAGGCATGCGCTAACCCGCAACCACTTGGCAGAAGGCACTGACCTCCTCGCCTCGTTTCCCATCTCTTCCTCCCTGCTTTACACTGAAAAGTTTGAAACACGATCTCCAACCCTGGATAGAGCGGCTGCGCTCGGGCGATCCGCGTGCCTTGGCACGGGCCATCAGCATGGTCGAGAATCGCGGACCCGAGTCGGCGGATCTGCTGAAGGCACTCTTCCCGCACAGCGGGAAGGCGCGCATTCTCGGCATGACCGGCGCACCCGGGGCGGGGAAGAGCACGCTGGTTGACCAACTCGCAAAGCTCTACCGGCGCGAGGGCAAGACGCTGGGCATCATCGCGGTCGATCCCACGAGCCCCTACACGGGCGGGGCGATTCTCGGCGACCGCATCCGCATGCAGGATCACCACGCCGATCCGGGCATCTACATTCGCAGCATGGCCACACGCGGGTCCCTCGGCGGGCTCGCCCGCACCACCGCCGACGTCGCTACCGTATTGGACGCTTCCGGCCGCGACCTGATCCTGATTGAAACCGTGGGCGTGGGGCAGGACGAAGTCGACATCGTGCGCCTGGCCGACATCACGGTCGTCATTCTGGTTCCTGGCATGGGGGATGATGTGCAGACCATCAAGGCCGGCATCATGGAGATTGCCGACATCTTCGTCATCAACAAAAGCGATCGTGAAGGCGCCGAGCGTGTGGAGCGCGAGGTTCGCGCCATGCAGTCGCTCGCGATGCGCACGGACCACTGGAGTCCGCCGATAGTGAAGACGGTCGCCAGCGAAGGCAAGGGGATCGAGGAACTCGCGGCGGCCATTGCCAGCTACGATGCGTATCTCAAGAAAGAGAATCTCGTTCTGAAGCGCAACATTCAGAACTGGCGGGAGCGGCTGGTCGAAATGTTGCGCGATGCCATGCTGGAGCGGGCGCGCGCGCAGCTCGGCGATGGCCGCGCCGAGCAGTATGCCGCCGAAGTGGCGCAGCACAAGCGCGATCCCTATACGCTGGTGGAGGAGATTGTCCGGAAAGCGGGGCAGTGATGTTTACCATTGACCATCTGGGCATCGCGGTGAAGTCGCTCGCGGCGGCCAAGGGGATCTATGAAAAGTTGGGACTGAGCGTCTCGCCCGAGGAAACCGTTGAGCAGGAGAAAGTTCGCCTGGTGATGGTGCCGGTGGGCGAGAGCCGGCTGGAGTTGCTGGAGCCGACTTCGGATGACTCCACCATCGCGAAGTTCATCGCCAAGCGCGGCGAAGGTTTGCACCACGTCTGCATGCGCGTGCCCGATCTCGCTGCCGCTGTGGCAAAGCTGAAGAGAGACGGCGTTCGGTTGGTGTCAGAGGAAATCAAGGTGGGCGCCGGGGGACATCGCTATGTCTTCGTTCATCCGGCCAGTGCGGGCGGAGTGCTGTTGGAATTGGTGGAGTAAAACCGTCGTTGGTGCTTGGTCGTTGGCAATTCGCTTTTGGTCGTTGGCGAGCATGGATCACAGTTCGAGTCGCAGACTCTCCGCCTCGCCAACCAGTAACGGCTACCAGCCAACGACCACCAGCTAACAGCCACCGACCATCGACCAACGACTTCCAAACTATGATCCTTCTCGCGGTCGATACTTCCGGAAAAGACGGCGGCATCGCAGTGGCCCGTGCGCCTGAGAACGCACGCGAAACCTCGGAATTGACGATTCTGGAGGTAGTTCCGCTTGAGGGCGGAACGTTCTCTGCCCAGCTGGTGCCGCAGATCGCGAGTCTGCTCGCCAAACACGGACTCAGCAAGAACGACATCGGGGCATTCGCGGTGGCCAGCGGTCCCGGATCGTTTACTGGCTTGCGCGTGGGCCTGGCGGCCATTAAGGCACTGGCCGAAATTCTGGGCACGCCGATCGCGGCGGTTTCGCGTCTGGAGGCTCTCGCTCGCGCTCCAGGCATTCGGGGCACGCTCATCGCCGCTCTGGATGCGGGACGCGGAGAGGTCTATGCGGGAATCTACGGTGTCGAAGACGCGGCCCACATGCAGAGCGAGCGTCTGTTAACGAATGCCGAGTTGTTCGCGGAAGCCGCGGGAGGCGTAATCGTCACATCGGATTCCAAGCTCGCCGAGACGGCGCGTGCGTCCGGACTTCGAGTCGAGCAGGTAGCGATGCCGTGCAGCGATGTGATCGCACGCTTGGGTTGGGAGAAGATTCGGAAAGGCGAAACCGTTTCGCCCGAAGATCTGGAAGCCAACTACATTCGCCGCTCCGACGCGGAAATTTTCGCGAGGAGCCAGCCTTAATGCGGGCCCGTGGCGGCGGACTTACGCCCGCATCGCTGGGTATCGCCCCTACGGGGCTCTGTCTTCCCTCGACTTTCCGCGGGCTTACGCCCGGGGCTAATATCTTCCGCCCCTGCGGGGCTCACGCAATAGCTCAATCTCCCAAAGTGTGAAATCTGAGATCTGCAATTATCTGCAAATCTGAGATCTGCAAAATCTAAAATCAGCAAATCTAAAATCAGCAAATCTAAAGCAATCTAAAATCACCAATCTGCAATCTGCAATCTAAAATCTGCAATCTAAAATCTGCAATCTAAAATCTGCAATCTAAAATCTGCAATCTGAGATCATATCGGGCTTTCCAGAGAGGCCTCCCGTGACACCTTAAGTAGCAAGTCGCGAGTTTTCCTACTTCTGTCATGCTGAGCGAAGTGAGGCGAAGCCGAGCGGAGTCAGCATCCCATGTCTGCTGGCAGCGCCTGCGGCCTGCGAAGGCATTTCCACGCCGGGCCACTTTATTCGATTTTTTAGACGGTCCATGCCGGAAATGCTCTCCAGGTTCAACCCTGTGGTTACCGCAATGGGTCCTTCGACTCCCGGCTTCACCTCGCTTGCGCTCAGCATCACAAGGGTTTTGAGAGTGATAGCTGTGATGTTCGTCTCTCCTTCGCGGTTACCCGCGAGAACTCTCACTGCGCAGTCACGTCAAAGTTGATGGTGTTGGAATTTTGCCCTCCGGTGCGGACGAACACGTGAGCCAGGCCAAATTGCATAAGATCAGCGTCGGTAAGGACAAGCTGAAGCTGCGTAGAGCTGATGAACCTGGTGCTTTGAGGAATGTCGTTCCAGAAGACCACGGCATCGGCGCCGAAATTCGCTCCCATGACGGTCATCGTGAAGGGAACGCTATTGACCGGCACAGTACTCGGCGAGAGTTCCATTAACGCAGGCGGAGTAAAACTGGTGCCGAAGGTGGTCTTTGGGTCGTGATTTCCAGCCCCACAGCCCACTGTGAGGAGGATGGCTAACAGGAGACCAGTGAACCGCATAGTTACCTCCTATAACTGATCTCATGCTGCGCAAAGCTGCTGCTCAGCGTAGCGGAATGTTTTTGTAGAAGTGGAGAATCCTCATAGCCGGCGCGACGACGAGCTGATGAAGGATTTCCGTCGGGTTCCTCCCAAGGATTCGGAAATTGTATACGTGGTCCATGTTTTCAGGTGTCCGCGGGGTTGCACCGGTCCGATCAGTTCGGCTCCCTTCTCCCGAGATCCTGGTCGATTCGACTGCAAAGTTTATCCCCGCCTGGGAGCCGAAATTGTCATGAAATCGTTGCATTCATTGACCTTGAGCAGTAGGGGGTTTTGAGTGTAAGCGCAGTCTTTCAAATAGATTTGGGTTTTGTTGAAGGGCAAATTCAAGACGGTGCGCCCTCCGCCTTTCAAAACGCAACTATTGCGAGAGTTTTTTCGGCAGCTTGTGTAGGCGTACCCTGATACCAGCCTCTGACAAGTGATGCATATTCGTCCCGCCACTCCGGCCGACACGCCCGCCATGATGCGCTTGGTAAAGCACTCGGCGACTGCTGCCCAGTGGTCGCACGAGCAATTTGAGCGCGTCTTCGGCGATGATCCGCCGCGGCGGGTGGCACTGGTCATTGAGGAGGCGGTCGGAGTTCAAGGCTTCCTGGTGGCGCACGAAGTCGCCGGCGAATGGGAGATCGAGAACATCGCGATTGCAGGTTCGGCGCGGCGGCGTGGCCTGGGAACCCGGCTGCTCGGCGCCTTTCTCGATCAGGCGCGCGCCCAGGGAGCGTCCGCCGTATTTCTCGAGGTCCGTGAATCGAATCACGCGGCGCGTTGGTTGTACGAAAAGTGGGCTTTCGTGGAGAGCGGCCGGCGTCCCAGCTATTACACACTGCCTCAGGAAGATGCCATTGTGTATCGTTTATCACTTGGATAAATTGCCACGGAATCGGTGCAATTCCGGTAACTAAAACGATGTGACTGGTATCACACCTCGGTAGAATTTTGGATTGCTGCCCTCCGGGCCGTATGGTACTTTTGAATTCTCAAATCAGGTAGGAGGTCTGCTGGATGACTCCGAGAGACCAACTCCTGGCCAGTCATGAAGAATTCCGCAAACTGGCTGTGGAGCATACGCAGTACGCGCAAAGGCTCGAATCACTCACCGAAAAAAGATATCTCACCGAAGACGAAAAGCTGGAAGAGGTCCGGCTGAAGAAGCTGAAACTCCGCCTGAAGGACCAGATGGCGTCCATTGAGCGGACTTTCCGACAGCAGGTTCAGAACCAGGTAGCCTAATACCTGTCCAACGACACACGGCCTAGCCGTCACGGGCGATATGTCTCTCGAAATCGGCGCTTGTAAGCGCCTTTTTTTATTGCAGTTAAGTTAAAAGCGACCCAATTCTCCGGCTGCACTATAATTTTAAAAGTCTCCCATGGTACGCGACGCCTATTTCTACGCCGTTCCATTGCTGCTGGCAGGATTGCTCATGGCCTGGCTGACCAGCCCGCCCTGGGGAACGCCTGCGTGGCTTCTGGCGGCGTTTTGCCTATGGTTCTTTCGTGATCCGGAGCGCGTGGTGCCGGACACTCCGGGGGCAATCGTCTCTCCCGGCGACGGCAAAGTCACGGATGTTTCCAGGATCGCGGTCAACGGCGCCGAGCGCCTGCGTATCAGCATCTTCCTGAACGTCTTCAACGTGCACGTGAACCGCTCTCCCATTGGCGGCGTAATTCGTGACGTGCGCTATCAGAAAGGAAAATTCCTGAACGCGATGGGCGCGAACACTGCCGAGGAAAATGAACAGAACATCGTCACGGTCGAAGGCGAAGGGCAGACGGTGGTCTTCAAGCAGATCGCGGGATTGATTGCTCGACGAATCGTCTTCTACCAGAAAATCGGTGACCCGGTTGTGCGCGGCGAGCGTGTCGGCCTCATCAAGTTCGGCTCGCGAGTGGACGTCGTGATGGATGCGGGCGTTCAGCCAGCTGTGAAAGTCGGAGACCACGTGAAAGGCGCATCTTCCATTCTGGCTTACGCGAATGTCCGTCCAGAGCTGGCGAGTGCGAGTGCGCGATCAACCAGCCAAGGAGGGCGATGATGGACGACCTCGGCGATCACGCAGTGCTGGAGCTTCCTCGCCGCCGCCGGGAAGATCGTCGGCAGGGCAGGCAACGCAAGGGGATGTATATCCTGCCGTCGCTGTTCACCACGGCCAACCTGGCGGCCGGCTACTATGCGATTCTGCAGGCGATGCATGCCACGGTGGGTGAGCCCTGGCATTTTGATTTCGCGGCTAAGGCGATCGGTTTTGCCGTACTGTTTGACGGGCTCGACGGCCGCATTGCGCGCATGACCAACACCAGCAGCGATTTTGGCCGCGAACTGGACTCGCTGGCGGATGTCATCACGTTCGGGGTGGCTCCCGCCCTGCTCGCCTACATGTGGGGCTTCCACTTGCTGCCCCAATTAATGAATCCGGAACTTCATACCAAGCTCGGGCAATTCGGGGCCGTGGCTTCCTTTCTTTTTCTGGTGGCCGGGGCCAGCCGTTTGGCGCGCTTCAATATTCAGGTGAATCCACAGCCCTCGAATCCGGGACGTCCGGACAAAAAATATTTCGTGGGCATGCCTATTCCAGCCGGTGCCGGTGTGATCGCGGCGGTGGTGCATTTCACCCGGGGAGTTCCGCTGGTGAATCCAATCATGGCGATCGTCGCATTGGCGTTGGTTCTCACCGTGGCCTACCTCATGGTGAGCACCTGGCGCTTTTACAGTTTCAAGGAGATTCACTTCAATACGCGACAGCCGTTCCGCGTAATGTTGCTGCTGGCTGCGATTTTCGTTTCGATCTGGTTTTGGTCGCGCTGGGTCCTTTTTGGCATTGCGCTCATCTACATGTTTTCGGGCGTATGGTGGCGTCTGCAGTGGATCATCCGGCGCAGGCCGTCACCTCCACCTCCACCCGTGTACAAGGAGGCTTCTCAGCCCTCATGAGTTCTCCCATCAAACCCGCGACCGTTGCCGCCCCCGACACGATGCGCGCCAAGCCTTACCGTGTGGCCGTCGTGGGCGCGGCTTCGCTGCGCGGCAAGGAAGTCGCCGAGGTCCTCAACGATCGCAACTTTCCGGCGGTCGACGTGAAGTTGCTGGACGACGACGAGGCTCTTGGACAGCTGGAAACCATGGGCGACGAGGTAACGTTCATCCAGCGCGTGCGCAACGAGCAGTTCGAGCACCTGGATTTTACGTTCTTCGCCTCGGACGCGGCCTCGACCCGCAAGAGTTGGAAAACCGCCCGCGATGCCGGCAG
>Ga0210404_10001209_pt1 | contig 11358 bp, 11 predicted proteins | sample IncBWH28MmetaG_FD_155455 | JGI IMG/M metagenome (GOLD analysis project Ga0210404, IMG submission 155455) | Forest soil microbial communities from Barre Woods Harvard Forest LTER site, Petersham, Massachusetts, United States - Inc-BW-H-28-M | ecosystem: Environmental > Terrestrial > Soil >... | reverse complement strand
GTAACTCACTCCGCCGCGCCACCCCAAGCCTCGACTCTTAGGAATTGCCATTCCGAGCACAGCCAGGAAGAACCTGTTTTTTCCTCTTCGCCCGCCCCATCTCCAATCCCAGCCCAACAGCTGTCCTCGACTCTTTCATCGCTCCCTCCCCAACCCTCCGCTGCAGCCCATCCCTTTAGGAGCAACGCCCGCCCCAGGTCCGCCGGCGTTTCCATCGACAGCAAACTCCTTTAGAATCAACACTTCCACGCGCACCTCGCAACTGTTGATTCTAAACCACTTACACCAACCGTAAGTCCTGTATCAGCAACACTTACAGAAAATCAGGGGGAGGGGCACCGCTTCCATCGGAATCCTGGTTGGAAGAAAAATACTATAGGGGAACGGGGAACTCCGGCTTAATTCTGCTCGATGCGCTTTAACACTTCGGTAGCGTGGCCTTTGGCTTTGACTAGCGGCCAGACCTCTTCGATCTTGCCATCTTTCCCGATCAGGAACGAGCTGCGCACGATCCCCATGTACGTCCGGCCCATAAACTGTTTCTTCTCCCACGCCCCAAACTTTTCAAGTGTTTTATGCACGGGGTCACTGAGCAAAGGAAAATTCAGTTTGTATTTTTCCTTGAACGAAGCGAGCGCCTTGACGGGATCCGCACTCATCCCGAGGATAGCCACCCCGTGCTTATCAAAGTCCGGCTTTGCGTCACGAAACTCGGACGCTTCAATCGTTCAACCCGAAGTGTTCGCTTTGGGAAAGAAAAAAAGCAGCACGCGGTAACCCGAAAAGTCTTTCAGCGACACCTCTTTGCCGTCGTCCGCTAAAAGATTGAAGCTGGGAGCTTTGCCGCCGGCCTTCAGCATTCAGTTTCCTCAACGAAACAGTTTCGGAGATTCTTGCAACCGCAAAAATGGCAGCCAGGCTGCCGCACCACAAAATCAGGAAAGCAGCTTGCGCAGCACGTCGTTGACGGCCTGCGGGTTCGCCTGGCCGCGTGTGGCCTTCATGACCTGGCCGACGAAAAACTTGAACACACCTTCGTTCCCTGATTTGAATTTGGCCACGTTGTCCGGATTCTTGGCGATGACTTCGCGCGCGGCTTGCTCAATGGCCGCGTTGCTGACCTGCGCGCCTAGTCCTTCCGCGGCGACGATCTCTGCGGCGCCTCGGCCGGATGCAAACATGGTGGCGAAAACTTTTTTCCCGATGGCGCCGGTAATCTGGCTGGACTCGACAAGCTTCACTAGCTCCGCGAGCGCCGCGGGTGAGATAGGACTCGCGTCAATCTCCTTGCCGGAATCTTTCAATCCGCGCAGCAGTTCCGTTTGCATCCAGTTGGCAGCAGCTTTACCGGGTGCCCCGGCTTTTACGACAGCTTCAAAATAATCAGCAAGAGCCTGCGTGCTGGTGAGCACTTCTGCGTCGTACGGCGTGATGCCATAGGAGCTGACAAAGCGCGCGCGCTTCGCTTCGGGCAGCTCGGGGAGCGTGCGGCGAACCTCGCTGCGCCAGGCTTCGCTGATGTGCACGGGCAAAAGATCCGGCTCCGGAAAATACCGGTAGTCGTGCGCTTTCTCCTTCGAGCGCATGGAAACCGTGTGGCCTTCCGCCTGATTCCATAGCCGCGTTTCCTGCGAGATTCGTCCGCCGGATTCCAGCACGCCGATGTGGCGCTCGATTTCGTACTCCAGTGCTTTTTGCAAATAACGGAACGAGTTCAGGTTTTTCACTTCGACCTTGGTGCCGAACTCTTTCGCGCCGCGCAGCCGCACGCTCACGTTCGCATCGCAGCGAAGCGAGCCCTCCTCCATGTTCACATCGCTGACGCCGGTGTACAGCAGGATTTGCCGCAGCGTCGTGAGGTACGCGTAAGCCTCCTCCGAAGTGCGCATGTCCGGCTCGGAGACAATCTCGCTCAACGGCGTGCCGCACCGGTTGTAATCAATGTATGCCTTGGTGGCCGATTGCGAGAAACCCTCGTGAAGGTTTTTCGCAGCGTCCTCTTCCAAATGTAGCCGAGTGATGCCGATCCTCTTCCTCGCCCCGCCAACTTCAATCTCCAGCCAGCCGCCCGTCGCCAGAGGCAATTCATATTGCGAAATTTGATAGCCCTTCGGCAGGTCCGGATAAAAATAATTCTTCCGCGCAAACCGCGAATGATCGTGCACCGTGCAATGCAGCGCCAGCGAAGCCCGGATGGCCATCTCCACGGCACGCTTGTTCAGTACCGGCAGAGTTCCCGGCAAGCCCAGGCACACCGGGCAGACGTTCGTATTCGGCGGATCGCCGAAGCGTGTCGAGCATCCACAGAAAATCTTTGTGCGCGTCAGGAGCTGGACGTGCACCTCCAGCCCGATGACCGGCTCGTATTTCGCCAGCATCTCCGGCGCGAGAGACGTTTCCTCTGGAGTGGTTTTCGCCATAACGGAACGAAGAGTATAGCATCGGCGGGTTTTCAGCGGTCAGTAGTCGTAGCGCGCTGGGCGGAGGCGTGCAGCGCAGGAATTAAACGTTCAGCCAAGGCATAGCCGCCGAAGAGCAGAGCGGCGTAAAGGGCGTCGCCAGCAAGCGTGTTCCAGAAAAGCGGAATGCCAACGATGTAGCAAGCGACGAGTCCGGCAGCGGTGTGCGGGTAGCCGCCTAGAAATTGCCAGACGGCAAAATTGGTAATGATGAAAAACTGAATCGCGCCGAGGAGCGTGGCGAGACTGATGCGCGCGATCGTGCGGCGATCGCGCAGCCAAAGTCCGATAGCTAAGTTGACGAGGAAGCTCGCATAGACGATTGGGATGAGCTTGTGGAAGCCGACAAAGACGTCTCCCGCAAATAGCGCCAACAGCGGGAAGAAGAAAGCGAGTCTGCGATCGCGCAGCACGGCACCGGAGAAGAGCGCCATCGCTCCGATAGGCGTGAAATTCCACGGATGCGGAGCGATGCGCAGGGCCGCAGCGAGAACAATCAGGACGAGAGCGAGCAGCGTGCGGTAAAATAGATTTTCTTTTTGAGAGATTTCGGCGTTCATTTTGTTGCTTCCTCCGGTTCAGGCAATAAATCGCAAAACACAAAACCACTTCGATTGACGATTTCCCCAGTACGCACAGGAATAGGAGATTGAAAAATGGGGCCATCGTATACAAAGGTGTGGAACTCGCCGTTTTCCCCGCAGGGATCGGCGTGCGGCGGAAGATCGCGGAAGAAGGATTCGTCGAGCTCGCGGCCGGCAAAGCTGGGATCGAGAATTTTCGGATCAATGCGAGCAGCGATGGCGCGGAATCGCTGCTCGTGAAAATATTGAATGAGTTCGCGCGTATCACGCTTCCAAATGGGGAAGACCGCAGTCATGCTAATGCGCGCAAGGTTCTTCTCGCGGTAGGCGCGGAGGTCTTCCAGGAAGATGTCGCCGAACGCGACCTTTCGAACGCCCTGGCCGTAAAAATCACGAAGCGCTTCTTCCATGCGCGCCTCATAAACAGGATTCACACATTGCGGCGGGATGCACACTTCGTGCAGCGGCAAGTGCAGTGATTCGGCTTGCCGTCGCAGAAGTTCCCGCCGAACGCCGTGCATCGCGATGCGGTCGTAGCCTTCCGTAACAGTAGTGAGTAGGGCCACGACTTGGAATTGGTTCTGCCGGAGCAGCGTGTGCAACGCCATGGCGCTGTCTTTGCCGCCGCTCCAGCAGAAGAGAATGGGTTCCAGTGAGTTCATGACCAGTTTTCAGTCGTCCGTTTTCGTTCGCAGTAAAGAAAAAACTCAATATCCGTGGATAGACTTAATTGCGGCCGCTGAAACGGTAGTTCAGGCCGAGGCGGTAGTCGCGGCCGAGCGCTGGGAAACCAACCGCGTCCTGATACTGCTTGTCCAGAAGATTGTTGACGCGGCCGTAGAACGAAATGCCGCGGCCAAAATTGTAGCTGGTGGCGAAGTCGAATCGCGCGTAGCCGGGATTGTGCGTGATGCAAGGGCCAGTACAGACGTTCCCGATTATGGTGCTGTCAAAATCGCTGTCCGTGCGCATGCCCGTAAAATAACCGGCAATATTGAAATTGAGCCGGCGGTAGTTCGCATTGAGCCAAAGATTCCCTGAGTTCACCGGACGGCGAAGTAGATGATTGCCCGGCTGCTCGACCGGGGGAGCCGATGCGACAGTCTCCAACACTCGTGTGTCGTTGTACGAATAGTTGCCCTTCAAGACCAGCCAGTGGTTCAGGTGCGCTTCGCCGGACCAATTGAGGCCGCGCGCGCGAGCGCGATCGGTATTGAAATAGAGCATCTCGAAGCCGCCGAAGCACATGGAATTGGCCGGTCCCTGCTCCTGATTGATCAAATCACGAAACTGGTTTGAAAAAAACGTGGCGGAAATCCGAACGCGGTCACCGCTGAAGTATTGATCCACACCCGCGTTAACCGTACGGCTACGCTGGGGGCGCAAGGAGGGATCGCCGGGGTTGCAGGGATCGGCGCTGAAGGATTCGAAAATGGTGGGCTCCTCTATGCCCTCTCCATACGCAACTCTTGCGCGCGTGTCTCCCAAGAGACCGTGGGAATAACGGAGCGCATAAACGGCGCCGACGCGGGGCACGACGCGCGTGCCAAAATTCGTGTTGTCTTCCGCGCGGGCACCAGCGGAGAGCGTAAGCCGGGAGATGGGTAGCCAGCGCGCGTCAAGGAAACCGGCTTGATTGTTGCGGCGGGCGTGGAGGCCGCTGAGATCGTTGGGATCGGCGTTTTCCACTTCATACTGATAGCCGGCAGTCACCGCTCCCTGCCGGAACGAATAAGTAGATTGTTCCAGGAAACCCGCGCGATTGAACTGGGCAGTTTCGAAAAAACTGAAATCCGGAAATCCGCTGGTGTCCAGGAAGCGCGCTTCCATGCCGGAGATGCGGTGGACCCAATGGGAACCGGTCTTGAACGTCCAGCTCAGATTGCCGGAGAGCTGCCGCAAATCATCGTACGCCGTGGGATCGGTGAAACTCGGACCGAAAAGAGTTTGTCCCGGAGTCCCCGCGAAACTTGCGTTGCTGCGAATAGTGAGGCGGAGCTGATCCGAATCGGAAAAGCTGTAACCGAAATTGCCGGCGAAGCTGCGGTTGAAAAAAGAATCATTTACGCCTTGGCCGTCGGTATGAAAGTACGAGCCTGCAACTGAGTAGTCGAATTTATCCAGAAGACCGCTGACTTGCGCGCCTCCGCGAGCCGAAGAAAAGCCGCCGCCTTCGCCAAAAATATTTATCTCCGGAATTTTCGTGGAGCCCTGGTGGCTGACGACTTGAATGACGCCGGACATGGCGTCGGTGCCATACAGAGCGCTCTCCGCGCCGTGAACAATTTCGACCTTGTCCACGTTGTCGAGCGTGAGGTTGGAGAAGTTCATGTCACCCCCGGGCAGATTCACCGGCGTGCCATCGATGAGCACTTTGGTGAAACTCGAATCACCGCCGTCAATAAAAATGTCCGCGAGGCCGCCGATGGGACCCGTTCGCGCGAGCGCAATTCCAGTTTGTGTGGAAAGCAGATCGGGGAGCGAAACGGCCTGGCGCTGCTGGATTTCCTGCGCGCCGATGAGATCCACGGGCGCGGGGGTGCGCTCGAGTTCCTGGGGCTGCGCATTCGCGGTGACGACGACGTTTTCGGAAACGCGCTCAATTTCGAGATAAACGTCGAGCGAGCGAGCTTCGCCGGCGGCCAAATCAAGATCGAAATCGCGAGCTACAAACGACGGGTGCTGAAAATGGATGTGGTATCGGCCCGGCGGAAGGATGAAGAGATACGCGCCGTCCGGGCCGGAAGCTGCCGGCCAGATTTGCACTTTCGCGCCAGCTTCCAATTGTGCCGTGATTTTGACGTTGCCGACGCCATAGCCGGAACGATCGGTTAGTTTTCCGGAAAGATGCGCATCGGAAAAGTTATTTTGGGCCTGCAAGGAAAAGCGGACTGCAAAAACCACGAAGAAAAGAAAAGCAGTTCGAAGAAGAGTCGTTTTCATTTTTTCCTCCGCTCCCTCTCGCGCGGGAGTTGAAGGTTGTCCTGTGCAACATTTGAAGCTCACACAGGCTGCGGACTTCGCCGGTCTCCTGGCTTGGCGGCACTACTCGCGCGGCCTTCCCGCGGCAGCGCCCCGATAGGAGCAGCGAGCCGCAGTGGCTGGCGCAAAATGTTTCCGCCTTACAGTCGCGCGGCGGCGACGGCTTTTCCTGAGCGGGCGGTCGAAGCTAGCTTGTGAAGCAAGTTCGAAATCGTCCGTTCAAGTACAACCGCGATGCGGTTGCCCGTCTTCCCGAGCACGAAGTCCACGGTGATTGTGGTCCGCAGCAAAAGCCGCGGGGTTGGGGTTAACGTGATAACAGCAGCTATCGTTCCGACAAAACTGTAACGCGCGGGCGCCCGGAAGCGCCCAACTCCACGGTGAGCGGCGTTTGAAAAACTTGTTCAAGCAATTCGCGCTGATAAATATTCGCTGGCGGGCCAACACGCAGGCAGCGGCCACGCTGCATGAGCACGACTTGGTCCGCGTATTCCGCAGCGAGATTTAATTCGTGCGTCACCACCACGACGGTGTAGCGATTTTCTGCCGCCAGCCGCCGCAATGCATCCAGCAAACCAACCTGAGCGGCGATGTCCAGGTGCAGCGTCGGCTCATCGAGCAGCAGCAGCAGCGGCTGCTGCGCCAATGCGCGCGCCAAAATCACACGTTGCTTTTCGCCGCCGGAGATCTGGTCCATCCAGCGGTCGCTAAGGTCCGCGGCGCCCACCTGCGCAAGAGCATTTTTTGCGATGATGACATCGTCTTCCGATTCGAAGCGCAGCGAGCGCCCATGCGCATGGCGGCCCTGCAAAACAAATTCCCAGGCGCGAGCGGGAAAGAGCAAGCGGCTTTCCTGCTGAACGACGGCGATGCGCTGCGCGCGGGTTTTCGGCGTGAGCGAATGAGTGACAAATCCATCGAGCAGTATCCGGCCGGAGAGCGGCGCAAGGGCGCCCGAGATCAAATTCAACAAGGTGGATTTTCCGCTGGCGTTTGGTCCGAGAATCGCTACGATTTCGCCGGGCTTGGCCTGAAAACTGGTGGCCTCGAGAGTGAACAGCGGAGCTTGCGCGGGATTTGCGGAATACGCGTAGCTGACTTGTTCCACGCTGAGGCGCGCATCGTTTCCCGCACGAGCGGGTTCAAAAGAATTCCGCGCGAGAGCTGACCCGCTGCTCATGCCAGCCTCTTGCGTAGAAGATAGATGAAGAGCGGCGCGCCGATAACGGCGGTCACAGCGCCCACAGGCACTTCCGTTGGAGCAACCACGGTGCGCGCCAGAGTATCGGCCATAATGACGGCAATGGCGCCGCCGATCGCGGCGGTCGGCAACAGCGTGCGGTGATCGGAGCCAAAGATGAAGCGCATGACGTGCGGCACAATCAAGCCCACGTAACCTACAGCGCCGCTAACGGAAACTGCCAGTCCGGTCAAGAACGATGCGGCAATGTAAACGACCAAGCGGACGCGCGGCACGTCTACGCCGAGGTGCATGGCCTCTTTTTCGCCGGCGAGGAGCAGATTCAAGTCCGACGCCGTGGTGTAGATGGTGCCGGCCGCAAAGAGGAACCCGACGCCGAGAAACCAGTAGACGCTCTTCAGCAAGGGCGTCGAGAGTTCGCCCATCATCCAGAAGGAAAGGCCGCGGAGACTGCCGGAAAGTGTGCTCATGAGAAACAAAATGATGGCGGAAAGAAAAGAGCCGGTGATGACGCCGGCCAGGAGCAAAGTGGTGCTGTCAATCTGTCCCTCGCGACGGCCGAGAAAATAAACCGCGGTGATGGTCGCGGCGGCGCCAAGAAATGCTCCCAGCGGAGTAAGTAGCGCGGCGAAGAGCGGTGAAACAGAGAGATGCGGCTCGATGATGAGGGCCATGATTGCGCCGAGCGACGCGCCGCTGGAAACACCAAGCACGTACGGATCGGCGAGCGGATTGCGGAGCAAGGCCTGAAAGCTGGTTCCCGCGACGGAAAGTGAGGCGCCTACGATCATGCCCAGAAGAATCCGAGGCAAACGGATATTCTGGATGATTAAGCCGTAATCGCTGGAGATTTGGCTGCTCTGCCCGAACAGGACGCTTAGCAAGTCGCGCCCGAGCGCATAGAGGGAAACCTGAACCGCACCGAACTTCAGGGCCACGACCACGACCACGAATAAGATAATGACCAGGACCGAACATTGCAGGAGGAGGCGTCGAAGCGTCAGTGGTTTCACGCGCAGCCTCCGGGAGTGGCGGGTTGAGCCTGCGAGGTGTTTGGCGAGAAAGAAGAATGTGCCGCGGGCGGCGGATCCACCGGAGGATTCTCCTCCCGCAAGTTTTCCTTGCCGCTTTCCGGTTTTTCCACGAACGCGTCCGGGTGAAGCTGCCGGGCGAGGTCTTCGATGGCGGAAATGATGCGCGGGGCGGGCCGATTCACGGCCTCGCTGATCACCGCGATGCGCCGATTGTTTACGGCTTCCACGATATTCCATCCGGGGAGCGCGGCGAGCGCATCGACGGCGGGGGAAACTGCGTCGGAATGCGAAGCCGAGAAGATCAGAAAGTCGGGCTGCAGCCGAGCAACCTCTTCGAGGCTGACCTGCGGCCAGTCTTGTTCGGCATCCACAATGGAAACGGCTCCGGCGTGACGCAAGGCATCGGCGATAAACGTGTCCTTGCCGACGGAGATCAGCGGCTGAGTCCAGACAACGAAAAGGACGCGCTTGGGCGGCAGAGCGCTCAGGCGCTTTTGCAAATCGGCGAGATGGCGCCGCATGTCCGCGGCGACGGATGCGCCGGCCTCGGGAACACCGAGGACATCGGAAAGTTTTTTTGCGGAAGCGATGATTTCCTCGAGCGTATGAGGATCGGTAGCGTAGGAAGAAATACCGAGGTTGTCCAGCGAGTGAACGGTCTCGAGACGATTGAAGCTCTTGGTCACCAGAACGAGGTCCGGATGCAAGGATGCGATCACTTCCAGGCTGGGGCTGATACCGCCACCGACCTTGGTTTTTTTCTGAGCGTCGGCGGGGTAGTCGCAATAATCGGTGTCCCCGACGAGGCGATCCTGCAAGCCAAGCGCGTAGACCGTTTCCGTCAAACTGGGCGCGAGCGAAACGATGCGGTTGACCGGCTGGGGAACGCGCACGGTGCGGCCAACTTCGTCGGTGACTTCGCGGAAAACCGGTGATGTAGTGGAAATCGGAGAAGCGCTTTGCGCATGCGACGGCGCCGCGCAGCAGAGCAAGGCCGCGAGTGCGGCGCAAAGTTTGTTTCGAAAAAGCGTGTGCGCGAAGTCTTTCACGAATCCTTCCTGGCGAGACGTTTTTCCGGGCAACAAAAAAGCCCCACGAGACACCCTGGGGCTTTCGGCGGCGTTCTTTCTCGCGAAGAGCGCTGGCCTCTGCGGCATGGGAGGGTGGCCTGGCTTACGGCTTTGCAGCCGATTACAGTGGCGGGACCGCGGCCGATTCACACGGCCTTCCCCGCTGCCCTTGCCTGCAAATTGAAAAACGAGTGTAAGCCGTGACCGCGGGAGTGTCAATGCGCGGAATAAAAAGGCGCGGACGAAAAAGCATGACCGCGCTTCAGCGATTTTTCCAATTCGGTTTGCGCTTTTCTTGTAATGCGCGCAGACCTTCCTGCGAATCGTCGAGGCGATAGAGCTCGTTCAAGAAAATATTCATGGATTGCTTGAGGCCGTCGCGCAGGGACAAACCCATTCCGCCGAGAATGGCTTTCTTGGCCATCATCAAGACCGGGCCGGAGTGTGCGTTGATGCGATTCACGAGATCGGCGACGGTTTGTTCCAGTTGGGCTTCGGGCACGAGGCGATTGACCATGCCGAGTTCCAGTGCGCGTTCCGCGGTCACCGGTTCGCCGGTGAGAACAAGCTCCAGCGCAACCTTGGGCCCGACGAGATACGGGAGAATCGTGGATGCGAGCGGAGGGAAGATGCCGATGCTGATCTCGGGCTGAGCAAAACGCGCTTTCGGAGTGGCAATGATCAGGTCGCCGAAAGCCGCCAGTTCCGCGCCGCCGCCAATGGCCGGGCCATTCACGACGCAAACGACCGGCTTTCCAACGTCCAACATGGCGGAAAATACGGCGTGGAACGCGTCCAGCATCTGGAACACGCGCTGCGAAGTGTATTCGCCAATGTCAATGCCGCCGCAAAAAACCTTGAGCGCGGAATCGAGGACAATCAATTTCACGTCGCCGTGATCGCCGGCATGGACAATTCCGTCGGCCAGTTCGCGAAGCATAGCTTCGTTGAGGAGATTGTGTTCGGGGCGGTTGAGAGTCATGCGCGCAACGCCGGCGTCTATTCCGAAATGCACATACTGGAACTCGTCGGGTCTACGACGTTCGGGTTGTATGGTCAGTTCTGCGGTCTTAGGTCGCTCAATCATTCCCGTTCTCCTGGAGGTGCACGGACTTCACACCACAACAACAAAAAGGAAGCCAAATCACACCAAACTCGATGCTAACACGGCGGCTGGAGGTATTCGGAAGGAGGCAAAGGCCTGGTGCGCAAAAAGTCTGCAACAGTCCAGTCAAAAGGAAGCGGAAAGCTGAAAAATTCGGCTGAAGGATATCCTCCGCGAATTGTCTTTCTTTTTAGTTGTGAATCGGATGGCAACCGCTATTCTGAGAGGCAGAACAATCGGTGCAAACCTCGGGATGAATGAACACAAACTTACAATGAATGAACCGATTGCGGTAGCCCTTCGAATGCCAGAAAGTGCCGATGCCGAGGGATTTCCGAACCCATCGGCGTGGAAGCATGCAAAAACACTGCGATTCGACGCGGATTGGCAAGGCAAGAACGCCGATCCGGAGCGCGAAACGGAAGTACGGCTGCTGTGGACTCCGAAAGCGCTGCATCTGCGATTCCAGGCGAAATACCGCGTCATCACAGTATTTCCGGACTCTGAGCCCAGCGGCCGCCGCGACCAACTGTGGGACCACGACGTCGCCGAAGTATTTCTGCAGACCGATCCGGCGAATCTGCGGCGTTATAAAGAGTTCGAAGTCAGCCCCAACGGAATGTGGATCGACCTGGACATTGCCCCGGGCGAAAAACACGATTTGAAGAGCGGTTTGCGGCGACGCGTGATCTTGAACGAAACGAACAAAACTTGGATTGCGGTGCTGGCGATCCCGATGAAGTGTCTTGTCGAACGATTTGATCCCGGAGCTGCTTGGCGGGTGAATTTTTACAGAGTGGAAGGCGCGAGGGAGCCACGATTTTATTCGGCTTGGCGGCCCACTGGAACACCGGTTCCCAACTTTCATGTTCCGGAAGCGTTCGGTCACCTGATTTTTGCGGACACTGCTCCCTTTCGACAGT
>Ga0210404_10001208_pt1 | contig 11365 bp, 9 predicted proteins | sample IncBWH28MmetaG_FD_155455 | JGI IMG/M metagenome (GOLD analysis project Ga0210404, IMG submission 155455) | Forest soil microbial communities from Barre Woods Harvard Forest LTER site, Petersham, Massachusetts, United States - Inc-BW-H-28-M | ecosystem: Environmental > Terrestrial > Soil >... | reverse complement strand
TCGACCGTAAGGATGCCGGCTGTGCGCGAAACCAACAGCGCCGTAAAGACGGCGATGTTCTCGGTAGTGGGTTTGACCTTAGACGAAGTTTCGTCCGCTTCGCTGCCACACGTGCATTTGGCCAGGGCGCTCGACAATCGGATGACGAAGAGCAATTTTCGATACACCGAAAGAATCTTGGTCTATACCACTGTCGACACAGACACCCAAGGCTTAGTAGCGCGAACTAAATACAGGGGGCAGGGCCAATTTCTTGTGTTTCTGTACTTCAATGACACTGCGGTAGAGGCCTGCAAGGAAATCGGCATCCCAATTCGCATTCTCGACCGCATCGAAGAATGCGAACTCCCGTCCCGGCGTTCGACGGTCATGGAACGCCCTTATTTGGCCCCTGCGTCGGAGTAATGCCTTATTGAAGAGGCAAAGACAGGCTAAAACTTTGTGACTTCCGAGAAGTGGAAGTCGCGAATTTTCATGGCTGGCACGACCATCTCAAACGCTTCTTCCCCGGTCGCGCGTACCGCGGGTCCCTGCATCTCGACGTTGCGCAGCATCTCCAGAATCGACTGATTAAACCGGAAATTGCGCACCGCCGACGCCACCCGTCCCTTTTCCACCAGAAACAGACCGTCCCGCGTCATCCCCGTCATGATTTTCTCGTACGGATCGACTTCGCGGATATACCAGAGCCGCGTCACCAGCAGCCCCCGCTCGGTCGAAGCCACCATCTCCTCCAGCGAGGCCTTGCCGCCGGAAAAAACCAGGTTCATCGGCGCTTCGCCGTATTCATTTGGCAGCATGAACCCGTGCCCGGTCGGCTTCTTCTTCGCCACTTTCGCCGAAGCCCGCGAGTACACCAGGTTCTTGGGCACGCCCTTGTCCACCAGCAGCACTCGCTGCCGCGGAATTCCTTCGCCGTCGTACGGAGCGCCAAGCTGCAAAGGATGGTAGACATCGTCCTCAATACTGATGTTCTTGCCCATCACCTGCTTGCCCATTCGCTCATTAAAACAAGAGCGCTTGTCTTGCAGCGCCGTCGCCGCAAAGTCATAGAAGAGAAAGCCCACAAGATCGAGAACTGCTGCTGGCTCGAGAATTACCGTATACCGGCCCGGCGCAAGCTCCCGCGCCTCGGTGGCCCGGTGCGCCTTCTCGCTTGCGCGCTGTGCCAATCGCTGCGGATCGATATCCGTGACATTCGCGGCATTTTTCTTGGCCCAGCTTGCCGCCCCGCCTTCCTGCATTGTGATGGAAAACACCGCGTGAGTATCGCGGTACGACGCAAACAGGCCTCGCGAATTCCCCATCGCTGTTTGCGATTGTGCGCTCGACAAAATCCCCGCCGCCGTTTGGCCCTTCTTAACCGCCAGATCGCACGCCCGCCGCACGGCGCGCGCGCGATCTTCCGGCGTCAGCGCCGCGGTCTGTTTGACGAAACGGTTCACCCCGCGATAGCGCTGCTTTCCGGGCATCGGCAGCAAATTCGGATCTTTTGGCTGACTATGCGCCAAGGAAAGAGAGGCCTCGATTGCGGCGCGCAGCGAGTCTTCATCCGTACGATTTGTCGTGGCACGGGCGGTGCGCTGGTCCACCGACGTTCGCACCGAAACGTTCACCGTGTGCTCCGCCACGTTCTGGTGTATGGCGTTATTGGCAAAGCGCGTCAGCGCGCTGATACTTTCGTCGACGTGTACTTCCGTCTCCGCAACACCAATGGATTTCGCCAGCCGCAGCACCGTATCGACAATGCTGCGAACCTCGCGCTCAGGCCGAAGTTGCTCGTTCGAGACCGCGGCCACTCTGGATGTGCGCGCCGCGCTCATTGTTTGGAAAACGCCGCGCCAATCCGCACGTTGCGAAACCTCGAAGGCGACGCCCCGTGCCCGGTCCCCATGGTCTGCATCGGCTGGCCCTTCCCGCAATTCGGCGTGCCCCACAGCGTCCAATGCTCGCGCTCGCAAATCGCATCGCACGAATTCCAGAATTCTGTCGTAATTCCGCTGTAGCTGGGATTCTTCAACATCCGTCCGCGTTTCCCGCCCTTGATCTCCCACCCTATTTCCGTCGAAAACTGAAATTGATACCGCCGGTCGTCGATGGACCACGAACGGTTCGTCTCCATCAGAATGCCGTCATCCGTATCCGCTATCAGGTCATCGAACGACCACGTTCCGGGCAGCAAGCTTACGTTCGTCATGCGAATAATCGGTAGACGGTTCCAGCTTTCTGTCCGCATCGTCCCCGAGGAACGGTCGAGTCCCACCAAATGCGCCGTCTCGCGATTCGACAAATACCCGCGGAACTGCCCAGCTTTGATGATGTCCGTGCACTGCGCCGGAACACCTTCATCATCGTAGGCAAACGTACCGAGCCCCTGCCCGTGATCCAGCCGCGCATCGGCCACCACGTTGACGATGTCGGACGCATAGCGAAGCTTGTTGAGCTGATCCAGCGTAAGAAAACTCGTGCCCGCAAAATTCGCTTCCTGCCCCAGCACGCGATCCAGCTCAATCGGATGCCCCACCGATTCATGTATCTGCAGACCCAATTGGCTGCCGCCCAAAATCAGCGTCCCTGTCTTTTGCGGGCACTGCTCCGCCGAATGCAACGCCACCGCTTCTTCCGCAATCACCGGCGCATGTTTCAGCAAATCCAGCGACTCCACTAACTCATACCCTTGCAGCGCATGCTGCCCGCCAAAACTGTTCGGATAGGACCGCTTCTGAATTTCGTCGCCCTGAAACGATGTGGCCACGATCCCGCAGCCGGTTATCACTTTTCGCTGATGAATCCGCGACCCGATGCTCGACGCAAACCACGAATCAATTTTCCGAAACTGCATGTCCGTTTCCGTGAGCGTCACGCCTTTGACGCGCCGCATCTCCGCGTCAGCCGCAAGCAGCAGCTCCAATTGCGTTTCCAGAGGAATTTCGAAGGGGTCCTTGCGAAACGGGCTCTGCCAGCTGTCCACGTATGCATTTTCCGGCGCCATCTTCACGTCTTCGCGCTTCGCTAGCGCCGATGCTTTCGCTATCGACACCGCCTGCGCCGCGCACGCCGCCACGCCTTCCCGTGTCAGCCGGTCCGTGGAAGCAAATCCCCAAGCGCCATTCGCCAGTACGCGAATGCCAAGCCCGATCGATTCCGACTGCGCCAGCGTCCCAACGTGCCCGTTCTTTGTGGTCAGGTCGCGCTGCCGCAAATGCATCACGCGCACATCGGCGTAAGAAGCCCCGCGAATTTTGCCAGTCTCTAGAGAATGTGTGCAGAGGTCCCACATAAGATTTCGCCCGCGCAGTCGGCATTTGGATTCAGCATCTGCGCTTCTCGCAAATAATTATGGGCGGCTAAAGCCGCCCATAATTAATCTCATACCGGAAACAGTTCCTAGGTGCCTTCTTGCCACGAAGCCAGATAGTGCTCTTGCTCCGGCGTGAGCTTATCCAGTTTGTGGCCCATGGATTCGAGCTTCAACCGCGCGATCTCTCGGTCCAAATGTTCCGGCACCACATAGACTTGCGGCTTCAGCGTCTTGTGATTTTTCATCAGATATTCCGCTGAGAGGGCTTGGTTCGCAAAGCTCATGTCCATCACGGCGGCCGGATGCCCTTCCGCGGTAGCCAGATTCACCAGGCGGCCTTCGCCCAGCAAATACACTTTGCGCCCGCCCTTCAGCACGTATTCGTCCACCAGCGGCCGTACTTCCCTCTTGCCGCTGGACAACTTTTCTAAGGCTGGAATGTCAATTTCCACGTTGAAGTGCCCGGAATTGCAAACCACCGCGCCGCTCTTCATCGCTTCAAAATGCTCGGCGCGAATCACACTCTTGTTGCCCGTCACAGTGATAAAAACGTCGCCTTCCTTCGCGGCGTCCGCCATCGGCATCACGCGGAATCCATCCATCACGGCCTCGATGCCCTTGGTCGGATCAATCTCCGTGACAATCACGTCCGCGCCATGCCCCTTCGCGCGCATCGCCACGCCGCGTCCGCACCAGCCATAGCCCGCGACCACAACCTTCAGTCCGGCCAGCAAAAGATTCGTTGCGCGAATCACCCCGTCCAGGGTCGATTGCCCCGTGCCGTAGCGATTATCGAAAAAATGTTTGGTCTGGGCGTCATTCACCGCAATGATCGGATACTTCAGCGTGCCGTCCTTGGCCATCGCGCGCAGCCGAATCACGCCAGTAGTTGTCTCCTCTGTGCCAGCAATCACATTAGGAACCAGGTCGGTGCGCTTGGTGAGTAGCATCGTGACCAAATCCGCGCCATCGTCCATGGTGAATTGCGGCTTGTGCTCCAGCGCCGCCCGCAGATGCGAGTAGTACGTCTCGTTGTCCTCGCCCTTGATGGCATACGTCGGAATATTGAAGTCGCGATTGAGCGAAGCCGCCACCTCATCCTGCGTGGAAAGCGGATTTGACGCGCACAGCACGACGTCCGCTCCGCCATCCCGCAAAGCGATCATCAGGTTCGCCGTCTCGCTGGTCACGTGCAGGCAAGCCGAAGCGCGCAATCCCTTCAGCGGCTGCTCCTTCACAAAGCGCTTGCGAATGATCTCGAGCACGGGCATCTGCTGCGCGGCCCATTCGATCTTGCGCTTGCCGGCATCCGCCAGCGAAATATCCTTCACATCCCCTTTTTTCATTTCCGCGATAGCCAAAGTGATGCTCCTCGAATTTGAAATTCTTCAAACTTCTTGACGTCAAAAGCTGAAACCGCGATTTGTCCCGGCTATATCGCGATTAAGCGATGCTCGATACCCGTGCGCCCACTTCCACACCCGTGCCGGAACTCGCGCCCAAACCTGCGGCCTTGCGCAGAGCGGAAGCGCGATCCGTACGTTCCCAGGTGAAGCCGGGACCGCTGCGGCCAAAGTGTCCGTACGCCGCTGTCGGCTTATAGATCGGCCGACGCAAATCCAGCGCCTCGATAATTGCTTTCGGCGTCAGAGAAAAGTTCTCCCGAACCAGCGCGGTGATGCGCTCCTCCGGAACACTCTCGGTGCCAAACGCGTCAACCATCACGGAAACCGGCTCAGCCACGCCGATCGCGTAAGCTACCTGCACTTCCGCTTTGCGCGCCAAGCCCGCAGCCACAATATTCTTCGCGATGTACCGCGCCATGTAGCAAGCCGAGCGGTCCACCTTGGAGGGATCTTTCCCGGAGAATGCGCCGCCACCATGACGGCTGTAGCCGCCATAGCTGTCCACGATAATCTTGCGGCCCGTCACACCCGCATCGCCCATAGGTCCACCGATGACAAAGCGTCCGGTCGGATTGATATGATATTTCGTGTTGCGGTCGAGCATTGCGGCCGGAACGATGGGACGAATTACCAGCTCCATAACCGCCTCGTGCAAATTCGCTGTGGAAACCTTCTCATCGTGCTGCGTCGAAATCACCACGGTGTCCACCCGTGTCGGGCGGCCATTGCGATATTCGATGGTGACTTGGGATTTTCCGTCCGGGCGAAGAAAATCAACTTTCTTGGACTTGCGAACTTCGGAGAGGCGCTGCGTGAGGCGGTGGGCTAGTTGGATGGGCATGGGCATCAGTTCTTCGGTTTCGTCGCAAGCGAACCCGAACATGAGCCCTTGGTCGCCCGCGCCGCCGGTATCCACGCCCATGGCAATGTCCGGCGACTGGCGCTTCACGGTGCACATGACCGCGCAGGTGTAACCGTCATAGCCATACGTCGCGTCGTCATATCCGACGCCGCGAATCGTTTCGCGCACCAAGCTGTCGTAATCCACGTGCGCGCTGGTAGTAATTTCTCCCGCAACCACGGCCAAACCCGTAGTGACAAGCGTCTCGCAGGCCACGCGGCCTTTGGGATCCTGCCGCATTACTTCATCGAGAACGGCATCAGAAATTTGGTCAGCGATTTTATCCGGGTGACCTTCAGTGACGGATTCGGAGGTAAACAGAAAATTGCGTAATCCTTCGCTCAAAACAGGATCTCCTTTATTCAATGTCTCGCTGCGAAGCGGGAAGCGCAGTCCACGAGGGCACAGCCCCGCGACATCTGGCATTTTTTCACACGATGCACGTAACCTAACAAAGCTACCACCCCGTCCGGCAAGAATCAACGCATTGAATTGAAATGCGATATGGCGCATTAAACGGCGAAAATCGCAGGTCGAATGGTACAACCCTTGCCGCCCGGAGACAGTTTCCGTACAGGGGACTCTAAAGCTCGATCCGTCAAGTTGCCGACGCAATCGGCTCGGGATGGAACTTGATGGCGGCGAGAATGGTAAGCACCACGAACGCGACTAGCGCCGCGAGCTGCGCTTCCTTGAAGGGCGTCTCGGTTTGGGTTGGAGCAAGCGCTTTTAGAGCCGGGACTTTCGCAAAAAGTTGCGCGATCAGCACGAACACATTCAGGTAGAGGCCAATCATTGCCGTGATCGCGTAAATCCGTCGCCAGGCGCCAGCCAGATGCTGGCCATAAAGGGCATAGATGGCAAACGCAAGCACTACCAGCGAAACGATGCCGACGGCATGTGAGGGCAAAAAGCGATGGAACGGGAATAAGAACCCGGTCACACTCGTCGCCACCGTGGTCCAAATAAAGACAGCTGTCCAGCCTTTGAACTGTTTTGAGGCGAGCAGGCCAAACAGCACGACCAATCCCGCAAAGATGCCAATCAAACTCAGCAACACGTGCACGAATGTCAAGTACGTCATACCGAAGATCATGAGAGGCTCCTTCGACTAGACGTTCCGCTAGAGTCGCTAAGGGAGACCGTTACCATACACGGGACTTACGCTCCGTGCAATCGGCATTGGTCGCGGAGCAAATATTGCGAGCATCGGGTCTGGTCCAGCCGAAACACGCCGCAGGCTGCCAAGCGATCACGGCCAAAGAACTGGTACGCACCGCCGAAATATAGGTTGGCTTGCTTCCTACGAGAATCGCGCGAGCCCGCGCTACTCACTATCCACTTTCATCTCGTCTTCGGGCTGGACTTCGAGCCTGCCCTTGGTTTTCTTGGCCATTAAGTACGAGCGCATGAAGGGGTCGAGATCGCCGTCGAGCACCCGGTCGACATCGCCGACCTCGAACTTAGTGCGATGGTCCTTGATGAGGCGATAGGGCTGCATGACGTAAGAACGGATCTGGCTGCCAAAGGAAATGTCCATTTTGGTTTCGTCGAGTTTGTCTGTCTCGGCCTGCCGCTTTTGGATTTCCAGATCGTAGAGGCGCGAGCGAAGCATCTTCATGGCCAGCTCGCGATTCTTGTGCTGGCTGCGCTCGACCTGGCAGCCGACGACGATGTTGGTGGGAAGGTGTGTGATGCGCACCGCGGTTTCAACCTTGTTGACGTTCTGCCCGCCCTTGCCTCCGGAGCGGAAGGTGTCGACGCGCAAATCCTCCGGGCGAATGTTGATCTCGATTTTGTCGTCGACTTCGGGAATCACAAAAACGGAGGCGAACGACGTGTGGCGCCGCGCGGCCTGGTCAAACGGAGAGATGCGGACAAGGCGATGCACGCCGGCTTCTCCGATCAGCAAACCGTAGGCGTTTTCGCCGGCAAACTGGATGGTCGCATTCTTGATCCCGGCTTCTTCGCCGGGAGTCTCGTCGAGAACGATGGCGCTCATGCCTTTGCGTTCCGCCCAGCGCAGATACATGCGCAGCAGGATGGAAGCCCAGTCCTGCGATTCGGTGCCGCCCGCGCCGGGCTTGATGGTCATGATGGCGTTGAGGTGATCGCTTTCGCCGGAGAGTAGTGTCTTCGTTTCCAGCTCCGCGATGTAATTTTCGGCGTTACCCAGCTCGCGATCGAGCTCTTTGAGCAGATCGTTGCGCTGCTCGGCGTTGGTTTCTTCCTGCGCGAGGTGAATGTACGTATCGAGGTCGCCGGAAAGCGACGTGAGCTTTTCGTCAGCGCCAATTTGATCTTCGGACCGTTTGCGATCGCGCAGGACGGATTGCGCCGATTCCTGATTGTTCCAGAAATCGGGCTGCGCGATGCGGGCTTCGAGGGATTTCAGGCGCTCGCGATGCGGAGCGGCGTCAAAGATAGCTCCGGACCATCGTGATGCGCGGCTTGAGTAGTTCGTAGCGGTGCTGGAGATCTTCGAGAATCATGAGCTGTAGGCGCGCGTTGGAAAGCTAAGACCTCCCCCCGAGACTGAATCGGTTGACGACAACGCCCCGGCAAAGTTGTCAGCTGCTGGTGACCAGCGACGGCGGAATTTCCGTGACCGGCATCAGGAGCTCCTCGCGCGCAGTGTTTCCTTTCCGAAAAGTTGAGGCTAACAGAATAACGGAAACGAGCACGCAGAGCCAAGCGAACCAATCGCCGAAGCGCGTGTAGATGGTTTCGTCAGTGCGAAAGTCGTAGGGCAAGTCGACAGCAGCGCGCACGTCGGGAGGAAGCACGCTGAAGACGCGGCCATAGGGATCGACGCTTACGGTGAAACCATTATTGGTTACGCGAAGGAGCCAGCGCCGATTTTCCACGGCGCGGACGCGGGCCATGCGCACATGCTGTTCGGGCGCGGCGGAGCGCCCGAACCACCCATCGTTCGAAATATTGACGAAAAGCTCGGCGCCGTTGGCGGCGAAGTGGCGGACTTCACCCGGGAAAATCGCTTCGTAACAGATGAAGGTGCCGAAACGATAGCCATCGGGAAGATGCGCAATGGAATATTTGTGGCCCTTGCGAAAACCGCCGACTTCATCAGAGAGACTGGCAACAACGTGATGAATTAATGGGAAAGGTTCGTATTCGCCGAAGGGCACGAGATGAATTTTGTCGTAGGTGAAAACCTTTTGGCCCTGTGGGTCGATAAGAATGGCGCTGTTGTAAGGGGCCAACGCCGCGTGCGGACTCGCTGGCAACTCGGGTGCGGGCTCCCACTCGATGACCCCCGCCAGAAATGGATCCTGAAAACGCATGGCGAGCTGCGAGGCACGGCGCGCGAACTGCGGATCTTCGAATGAAAAGGGCGCAGGTGCTTCCGGCCAAATGAGGAGGTCCACGGGGTGATTGGTAGGGGCCACGCTTAGCTGCTCGATTTCATCGAGATCATGGGCATGAGCCTGAAACCAATTTTGCGGGTACTCCATAACCTCCGGAAAATTGGGCTGTACGGCACGCGCGTAATGATTCGCGGATGTTCGCGGGACGAAACGGGGGCCGAGGGACATGACGCCAAGAACAAGAACCGTGACAGTGGCGAGGAGCGCGGCGCGAATTTTGACTGGAGGCGCGGGCGCAAGCGCCATCCAGGCAAGCAGTGAATTGAAAGCCGCGACGAGAAAAGAGAGGCCCCAGATGCCGCTGATGGCGGTGATCTGCAGAAGCGCGAGATTCGCGGAGGCGGGATAGCCGAGCAAATTCCAGGGAAAACCGATTTCGGGAAGATGCGCGCGAGCGAACTCGGACGTGACCCAGAGAAACGGTGCGCCGACACAGGCAAGCGCAAGGCTGCGCTGCGCGAGACAGCGAACGCACCAGGCGAATGCCCCGGTGATAATGCCCAACACAGTAGCGATCAGAAACAGAATCGCCCAGCCGCCCGCGCGGGAAAGGCCGCCATGCACAGCGAGCACGGTGGCAATCCAGGACATGGAAGTAAGGACGAAAAAGAACATGTGGACGAAGCCGCAAGCGAAAGCAATGCGCGGGCGCGCGTCTAAAATGACGATGAGGAGAAGCCCGATGCACAACCACGAGTAGATGCTGAAATAAAATCCCGTGTAAGAAAGAGATAGAGTCGCGCCAGAAACGGCGGCGCAGACCAAACGAAAAGCGGCGGGAGTGGCTGGCCCCGGATAGGGAGGCAAAAAATGAGTCCAGGACCGCAGCGACATCAATGCTTCACGATAGCCTTGAAGCCGGCGCCCTCGAGGCCTTTCCTGGCGGCATCCGCGGATTTCTGGTCAGCATAGGGGCCAACCTGCACACGATAATATTTGTCGCCCTGCGGAGAAACAACGAAGGCCGGAAATCTTTTCTTTTGAAGGTGAGAAGCCAGGCTCATGGCGTCGGACTCGCGGCGGAGTGCGGCGACCTGCAACGTGTAGGCGTTGGAGGGAATCGCGGGCACCGAGGCGGATTTTCCGTTTTTGGGTTTTGCCGATGCAGTAGCAGTGCGCGCGGACGGCGCGGGTATGGACCATGCCGGCTTCAGATTGTCGTCCGGGGGAGAAGATTTGCCGGCGTTGTAGAAGCTCCAGTCGGAGTTGGGCTGAGAGTTGACCTCGGTGGCGGGATCGGAGTCGTGGCGCGCTTCGTTCGAACGCTTCGCCACAGGCTCGGATTTGGGCGCGACAGCAGTGGGCTGCAGTGTGCGCGGATTCGACGCCGCGCGCACCTGGCCGTCATACTGATTGCGCCCCATCACGTAGCCGAGAGTGAAAAACACGCCAGAGAAGAGAAGCATCAGCATAAACAGGCCAATCACATGCCTGCTCTCGAGCACGCGCTCGCCGGCTCCCCCGCGTCTACTTCCTGATGCCATTCTTACTTGTTTTGTCCCCCTAACGATTGCACCCAACTGTTAATAATATCGATGGGCAGCGGAAACACAATGGTTGTGTTCTTCTCAACACCTATTTCAGTAAGAGTCTGCAGATAACGGAGCTGGATGGCGGAGCGTTGCGTCTCAAGAACCTTGGCGGCCTCGGCCAATTTCGAGGAGGCTTGGAACTCGCCGTCGGCGTGAATAATTTTTGCGCGGCGCTCGCGCTCGGCTTCGGCCTGGCGGGCGATGGCGCGCTGCATCTGCTCGGGGATGTCGACTTGCTTCACTTCGACTTTGCTGACCTTGATGCCCCACGGCTCGGTTTCCGTATCGAGAATGACCTGCAGCTTGGCGTTGACTTTGTCGCGCTGGGCGAGAATTTCGTCCAGCTCGAATTGGCCGACGACGCTGCGAATGGTGGTCTGCGCGAGCTGCGAGGTGGCGTATTGGTAGTTCTGCACCTGCGAGAGAGCGAGATTGGCGTCCACGATGCGGAAATAGCAGACAGCGTTCACCTTCACCGAGATATTGTCGCGTGTGATGATGTCCTGCGGCGGGACGTCCAGCGTTTCGATGCGCATGCTCATGCGCGTAAGCGTTTCGATGGGCCAGAAGACGAGGTTGAGGCCAGCGCCCTTGGCCTCCGGCAGCATGCGCCCGAGGCGCAAGACCACGCCGCGCTCCCACTCTTTGATGACGTAGAGGGAATTCCAGAACCAGATGAGCACAAAGCCGATGACGACCAGAGTGCCTACGCCGAAGAACTCGAACATGTGTTCCCTCCTGACCCATGCGACTCTAACTCATTGGACAGAGTTTGGTCTTGAAAATCGCAAAGGCACGATGGCGCGCCGCTACGCTACCGGTTCTACGTAGAGCTT
>Ga0210404_10001207_pt1 | contig 11370 bp, 6 predicted proteins | sample IncBWH28MmetaG_FD_155455 | JGI IMG/M metagenome (GOLD analysis project Ga0210404, IMG submission 155455) | Forest soil microbial communities from Barre Woods Harvard Forest LTER site, Petersham, Massachusetts, United States - Inc-BW-H-28-M | ecosystem: Environmental > Terrestrial > Soil >... | reverse complement strand
CCACGAACCCCAGAACATGCGCCTGCTGCTGGCCGACCTGCTCGAGCAGCCGACCGATATTTCCTCGCTGATCACATCCAGCCGCGCCAAGCCCGCCCCGGAACCGAAGATCCCGGCCGATCCGGAGCTGGAGGTTATTCGCTAGCGCCGCAGCGGGCCACCACATCCAGCTCACCCCGCCTCGTTGGGTGAGGATTTTCCGCCTGGCTTGCCTTTTCCGGGATCAATCAGTGGGTCATGTCGTAGATGATGTAATTCACACCGATGCGATACGCGACCGACGCTTCGTGCTCGGGATATTCGGGGCTGTCGGCCCATTCCCATGCGTCGCCCACGTCAGAATTGTGGCAGATGGCCACCATGATGCGTCCTTTGTCGTCGCGGATGGCTCGCCATTTCGGCACCGCTTCGTCGGGGCCGATGGGCCAGCGGCGTCCCCAGATGTAACGCGTGCCGGGAATCTGGACGCGGTCATCGAGGTTGTAGACGGCGTGAAATATCTCGTCGTCGTTCTTGAGATCCTCGATCGGGCGATCCGGAAAAATCATGCGCATGCCTTGCGTGAGGATGTCCCACTCGTAGTCACCATGTGAGTCGTCGGCCATCAGGAATCCCCCGCGCAGCAGATATTCGCGCAGCCGCGCGGCTTGCGCGGGGGAAAGTTTCCAGCCCCCCGCATCTTCGATGTAGATCCACGGCCAGTTGTAGAGGTCGTCGTTATCGGCGTCGACCACCTGTTCGGTGGATCGCGCCTCCAACCGCGTGAGGCGGCGCACCCCGGGAATGAATTGGCGGTCGGCCTTGGGGTAGTCCGCCCGCCACCGCTCGAAGCCGAAGCGCCCGTATTGATACCCGAGATCGTAGCGGAAGCGCGCGAAAGTCCATTCGGACTTTTCGTGCGGGTCGGCGGGAGGGAAACTTTCGCCGTCCATGTAGATGTAGCCGGACTGAGGCGCCTGCGCCGCAGCGACCAGCAACAGTGCTGAGACTAAAATGACCCGCGAGAAATGAATCATACGCGCCCGGCTGTGCCGCGCAGCCTATCTTAGTAGACTGCGCCTGGAATATCACGGTTGCCCGCCGTAGACCCATCGCCTGAGGTAGAATGCCAACCATTCAACAAAGCGCTGAGTGACACAACGAGCGAGCCGCATGCCGAGAGCAAAAGAGCTTACCGTCAAGATTGAGGACAAACCGGGCGCCCTGGGGAGATGTTTCCTCGCCTTGGCGGACCGCGGCGTCAAGATCCGGGCCTTCCAATCGTTTGTGGAGGAAGGCGAAAGCGAAGCGCGGTTCCTGACCGACGACATGGCCCTCGCCAAGTCGGTGCTGAGCGGCCTGCGAACGGTTTTCGAGGAGACCGACGTCGTTACCGTACGACTCAAGCATCGCCCCGGCGCGCTGGGCCACGCCGCTTCGCGCCTGGGCGAAAAAGGGGTCAACATCGACTACTCTTATTGCGGGCCCGACACAGGACCAACATGGTTACTGGTGTTCGGCGTGGACGATTTGAACAAAGCAGCCGCCGCACTAGACGAACTCGCAGCCGAAGATTCCCGCACTTAGCTCGCAGCACAGGTGGAAGCGCCGCACTTCAGTCCCGCGAGGCTGCCCCAACGTGCAAGAAACCAACCGTCGCCAATACCTTCCTCGACCGCAACCGGTACCACCTCCTAAGGAAGCAAGAATGAAAAACATGGCAAGTCGTTGACAGGTTGTTTTATATCAGCGCGTTAATCTTACGTTAGGCTGGGTTCATCGTGGTTTGGTGCCTTCGTTGACCAGGGCCACGGAGTCATCGACCTATCGATCGCGTGCTGAAAGCCGTTTACACCGTCGGTTCAGTCCGAATCCTTGTAACCTGGTGTACGGCGACCCGTTCAAAGAGCAGCGCTTCACCGGCTGACCTTTGGCCATCCTTTCCCGTCGTGGTACCCTCTACCATTTCATGGCGCTTACGGCAGCTTCAAAACTCGGTCCCTACGAGATCAAATCGCAAATCGGCGCGGGCGGCATGGGCGAAGTCTATCGCGCCCGCGACACGCGCCTTTCGCGTGACGTCGCGCTCAAAATTCTCCCCGAATCATTCGCTCGCGACGCCGATCGTCTGCGCCGATTCGAGCAGGAAACGCAAGCCGTCGCCGCGCTCAACCATCCCAACATCGTCGCCATCTACGACGTCGGCGAATACAACGACGTGCCGTTCCTGGTCTCGGAACTTCTAGAAGGCGAAAGCCTGCGCGCCGTCATCCATCGCGGCCCCGTCCCGCCGCGCAAAGTCGTCGAGTACGCCGTGCAAGTCGCCAAAGGCCTCGCCGCCGCGCATGACAAAGGCATCGTCCATCGGGACCTCAAGCCCGAAAACCTGTTCGTCTGCCGCGATGGCCGCGTCAAAATTCTCGATTTCGGCCTGGCCAAACTCGCCGGAAAATCCGGAATCGAAGCCGATGCCGCCACGATGACCAGCTCGCACACCGCCGCAGGCGTCGTCATGGGTACGGCGAGCTACATGGCCCCCGAGCAGGTCCGCGGCGAATCCGTCGACGCCCGCACCGACATGTTCGCCTTCGGCGCTGTGCTCTACGAAATGCTCTCAGGCAAGCGCGCCTTCCAGCGCGACAGTCCGCCCGAAACAATGACCGCGATTCTGCGCGAGGACGTCCCCGAAATCACGGACGTTCAACCGCCGATTCCGCCCGCGCTCGATCGCATCGTCCGCCGCTGCCTGGAAAAAAGCCCTGAGCAGCGCTTTCAATCCGCAAAAGATCTGGCCTTCGGCCTCGAAGCCCTCTCGCAAATCTCCAGCGCGAGCAACACCGCCGCGCAAGCCGCCATCGTCGCCACGAAGCGCGCGCCCCAGGCGAAGGTCGCCTTCGCCGGCGCCGCGGTCCTGGTGGGCGCCGCGCTTCTGGGCGTCGGCTGGTGGATCGGCCGCGCCGGCGGCGCCGTTCCTCCGCCCGAGTACAGGCAGATCACTTTCCGCACTGGCTTTGTCGGCAACGCCCGGTTCGCTCCCGACGGCAGTGTTGTTTACACCGCTGCGTGGCAAGGCGCCCCGTTCCAGATGTATATCGCCCGCGTCGGCGACAGTGGCTCGGTGGAGTTGGGGCTCAAGGGCGCCGAACTTCTCTCCATCTCCAGGAAGGGAGAGCTCGCGGTCCGCCTAAACTCGGTCTTCCAAAGTGGCTACGCCCGCCGCGGCACCCTGGCGCGCTTGCCGTTAAGCGGCGGCTCCCCGCGCGAAGTCCTCGACAACGTGCAGGACGCTGAGTGGGCCACCGACGGCGAAAACCTGGCGATCGTCCGCTACGTTCCGGAGAATTCACACTGGCGCCTGGAATATCCGATCGGCAAGGTTCTGCTCGACACGATCAACTGGATCAGCGATCCGCGAGTTTCGCCCGACGGCAAATCGGTGGCGTTCGCCGATCACGAAGTTCCTGGTGGCGACGACCGAGGATCCGTCGCCATCATCGATTCCGACGGCCACGAGAGAAAGCTCTCGAGCGGCTGGGATTCGCTCGAAGGCATTCAGTGGTCGCGTTCCGGTGATGAACTCTGGTTTGCTGCTTCCGATAGCGGCGCCTCCGACCAGCTTCGCGCCGTGACTCTCAGCGGCAAAGTCCGCGCCGTCGCCAACGTTCCCGGCGGCATGTGGTTCGAAGATCTGCAGGGTGGCCAGGCGCTGATGATCACGCATCAAGAACGCGTGGACATTCGAGGAGTGCCTCCCGGCGGAAAAGAAGAAAAGGATCTGAGCTGGCTCGGTTGGTCCGAACTGCGGGACATCAGCCGCGACGGCAAGAAAATTCTGTTCGAAGAGGAGGCCGAAGGCGGTGGCCCGAACTACTCCGTCTTCCTGCGCGATACCGACGGCTCGCCTCCCGTGCGCATCGGAGAAGGTCTGGCTGGCGCGATCTCTCCCGACGGAAAATGGGTGTCCACGCATCCCTTGAAGAACGGCATGATCACTCTCGTTCCAACGGGCGCGGGCGAGAGCCGGCAGCTGACCCACGACAACATCACTTACGTGGTCGAGCGCTACATGCCGGACGGAAAGCATTTGCTCGCGGAGGGAATCGAGCAAGGGCACGGGGCTCGCGATTACATGATCGACCTCGATACCGGCAACAGCACGCCTCTCACGCCGGAGGGGGTCTCGGGTGTGGTCCTGTCTCCCGACGGCCGCAACATCGCCGTGGAGGGCCCGGAAGGCAAAATCGGGATCTGGACCATTGGCGGCAGCGCGATGCGTCCCGTCCCGGATCTCGCCTCTCCCCAGGCGCCGATCGCCTGGACGCCGGACGGCCAGTCGCTGTACGTCTTCTCGAGGGCCATAGAAGAAAGGACGATAGGGGAAGTCGATCGCGTCAACATCGCAACCGGCAAAAAGGAACTTTGGAAGGTCTTTGGCACTCAGCTGCCGGCCGGAGCGCAAGGCGTGGGCGCTCCGCGCTTTTCCCGCGACATGAGCGCTTACGCTTACGTCTACAACACCATTCTCAGCGAAGCCTACGTCGTGAAAGGCTTCCAGTAGTCGGGAGGTATAAGAAACTCTCGATGAACTGTTTGGTTTCGGCCGCGAATTTGACGAGATGTTCAACCGGATGCTGCGTGCGTTGAGAATGGCCCGGAACTGTTCAGTTTTGGGCCATTCTTCTCCGGTTGAGCTGGCAGCGTTAATCAGGACTTCACCAGCGAAATGTCCCTCTTCGTTGACTTGCCCTTAGCCTCGAACCTAAGATGAGCGCCTTATGCATGACTCGGCCCCGCTCATAGGCGAAACCATCTCTCATTACCGAATCATCGAAAAGATCGGTGGCGGGGGTATGGGCGTCGTCTACAAAGCCGAAGACACAAGATTGGACCGCTTCGTTGCTTTGAAGTTTCTTCCGGAAGAGTTGGCGCACGACCGGCAAGCCCTCGAACGTTTTCGCCGGGAAGCGAAAGCTGCGTCGGCGCTGAACCATCCGAACATTTGCACGATTCACGACATTGGCGAGGAAAACGGTCGCGCGTTCATCTCTATGGAATATATGGATGGCACGACGTTGAAGCGCCGCATCGACGGCCACCCCCTGGACACGGAGACGCTGTTGTCGCTGGGCATCGAGATTGCCGACGGTCTGGATGCGGCGCACTCGAAAGGGATCGTTCATCGTGACATTAAGCCCGCAAACATTTTCCTGACGAAACGCGGCCACGCAAAGATTCTTGATTTCGGTTTGGCGAAGGTGGCGTCGAAGGCCGTTCCAGTGGGCGGAGAGACGACACTGGCGGAGACCGATGCCAGTGATCTGACCAGCCCGGGAACGATGCTGGGGACCGTGGCGTATATGTCGCCCGAGCAGGTGCGCGCCAAGGAACTCGATGGACGCAGCGATATTTTTTCCTTCGGAGCAGTTCTGTATGAGATGGCTACCGGACGAATTCCCTTCCCGGGCGCCAGCGCGGGAGACATTTGCGGTTTGATCGTGCACCAGCAACCGCAGCCGCCGTCAAAAATCATCCCGGGTCTTCTGCCGGGCTTGGAACCGGCAATCAACAAGGCGATGGAAAAGGACCGCGAACTACGCTACCAAAGTGCGGCGGAGATCCGTGCGGATTTACAACGGCTGAAACGAGACAGCCAGCCTGGGACAATCGCTGTTGCCACTCGATCGACACAGATCAAGCCAGCTAAGCGCTGGTCGCGGGTGGCTGGGGCCGCCGCCGTGCTGCTGGCGGCAGTTGGCGCCGGCTATCTGTTTCTGCATAAGCCCGCGGCGAAGTTGGCGGCCAAAGATACGATCGTTCTGGCGGATTTCACAAACTCCACGGGCGATTCGGTTTTCGACGGCACCTTGCGGCAGGGACTTTCCGCACAACTCGAGCAGTCTCCGTTTCTGAGCCTGATTTCCGACTCACGCATCGCGCAGACGCTAACGCTTATGAATCAACCGGCGCAGACAAAGCTCACCCAAGAACTGACGCGTGAGGTCTGCCAACGCACTGGCAGCGCGGCAAGTGTTGAAGGATCGATTTCCAGTTTGGGTAGCCAATACGTCTTGGGATTGAAAGCCGTGAACTGCGCCACGGGCGATGTGATCTACCAAGAGCAAGTGACGGCAAATGGAAAAGAGGAAGTGCTGAAGGCGCTTGGTGATGCGGCCACCCGGCTGCGCGCAGAGCTGGGGGAATCGTTGGCGTCGGTGCAGAAGTATGCTGCGTTGCCGGAGGACGTGACGACGCCGTCACTCGAGGCACTGCAAGCCTATACCCTCGGGATGCGCGCTTTTGACGTGACGAACGATTTTGCCGCCGGGGTTCCGTTGTTCCAACGGGCCGTGAGTCTGGATCCGAATTTCGCCATGGCCTATCTGCGGTTAGGACAGTGCTACCAGCCACTGAGTGAACTGGCCCTAGCTGCCGAGAGTACTCGCCGGGCCTATCAATTGCGGGAGCGGACGAGCGAGCGGGAAAAATTGGAGATTTCTTCGTTCTATGAGCTGATCGTAACCGGAAATCTGGAGGCGGCTCGCACATCTTATGAGTTATACGCGCAGACCTATCCTCGCGATGAGGATCCACAGCTTTTCTTGTGGTTTACTTATCTCGCCTCAGGAGACTACCAAAAAGCTCATATCGCGGCACTGCAGGCCGTGAAGATCAACCCCGGGAGCTCCAATAATTATGTGAGTCTGACGTACACCTATCAGTGGCTCAACCAACTCGAACAAGCAAAGGCCGTTGTTCAGGAATCGCATGGCAATAAACTCGAATCTCCCTGGTTTCCCCTGATTCTGTACAACGTGAACTTCCTTGAACACAACACGGCGGGAATGGAGACTGAAGCGGCAAGCACGACCGGGATACCGGGCGTTGAGGATCAAATGTTCTTCCTCGAATCCGAAACGGCCGCGAATGGCGGCGAATTCGCGACGAGCCGAGAGTTAACCCGCCGCGCTGCCGATTCTGCACAAAGGACGAACCAAAAGGAAACGGCGGCGGAGTATCAAGCGCACGCGGCTGTCCGCGAAGCGTTGGCTGGGAATGACGCCGTGGCGAAGCAAGATGCGCAGGCTGCTCTTTCACTTGCAGACGGAAGAGAAGTAGTTGGATTCGCGGCGATCGCACTGGAACTCGCAGGCGATTTCGTGAAGGCGCAGCAATTGGCTAGCGATCTCGGGAAACGCTTCCCCAGAGATACGATCGTGCAGTCCGATTATTTGCCGATGATTCATGCCGCTGCCGCTTTGCAGCGCGGCAATGGCGCGACGGCTATCGAGGCGCTCGTTCCGTCTTTACCCTACGAGTTGGGACAATGTAATCCCACTTTCACTTTTTCTCTGTATCCCGTTTACTTGCGCGGCGAAGCGTTTCTCACCGCCAAGCAGGGCGGCACTGCGGCGAGCGAGTTTCAGAAGATTATCGACCATGCTGGAGTTGTTGGAAACGAGCCAATCGGTGCGCTAGCGCGTCTCGGACTGGCGCGGGCCTACGCCTTGTCCGGCGATAACGCCAAGGCCAAGGGAGCCTACCAGGATTTCTTCGCGATCTGGAAAAACGCCGATGCTGACGCAGCTCTGCTCATGAGGGCAAAAGCGGAGTATGCAAAGTTGAACCAGAGTCGTGTCCCGTGAGTTTCTTTGCTGCGCGGAACGCAATAAGTAGAATCCCTGCAAACGATTGGCAACCACGAGTTGGCCCAATTATTTTCGAGACACCACACTAGTTCTCGAGGAACAAAGCACGCAAAGCGCGTCAGTGCCTGATCCGCTGTACGTCCATAGCTGTAAAGTGGGTTCTGGTGCCCAAGTTACCGGTCATCCGGCTTATCAGGACTTGGCCCTCTGATTTAGCTGTAAACTAGCTGACTTCACTGGCTATCTGACCGGCACTCGCTGCAGAGTCCGACGATGTTTCGTGTCGCGGATTTGGAGGTCTAACCATGGTTGAACCTGCTGATCTGCGAATCACGAGAATTCCACTCAGCCAGGGAGGCGGCCAGATGCCCGCACTCGGCTTTGGCACCCTAATTCCCGACGCAGCCGTGACCATAACCGCGACCAGAGACGCACTGGAAGCCGGATTTCGACACTTCGATTGCGCGGAACGCTACCGGAACGAGCGCGAGGTAGGCAGGGCGTTGCAGGCAGGACTTGCCGCTGGAGGGATCGCGCGCGAAGATATTTTTGTCACCACAAAGCTGTGGAACTCCAATCATCGGCCAGAGCGCGTCGAACCAGCCTTCGAGGCGAGTCTGGACAGACTCGGGCTCAAGTATCTGGATCTCTATCTCATTCACACTCCTTTTGCATTTCAACCCGGCGACGAGCAGGATCCGCGGGATCGAAACGGCAATGTCATTTACGACCGCGACGTGACTTTGCTCGACACCTGGAAAGCGATGGAAACTCTCGTGGATCATGGCAAGTGCCGGGCCATCGGACTTTCAGACATCGGTTTAAACGAACTGAAGCCCCTCTATGAATCAGCGAGAATCAGGCCGGCCGTGGTCCAAGTAGAAGCACATCCGTATCTGCCGGAAACGGAGCTACTGGAATTCTGTAAGGAGAATGGCATTGTGTTTTTGGCTTTTGCACCATTAGGTCACGGGATGAGGCCGGGGCCGCTCGAAGACCCAGTCATTTCGGCTATCGCCGCGCGAGTTGGAAAGACGCCGGCACAGGTGCTGTTGGCTTGGGCGGTGCAGCGCGGCACGGCCTTGCTTACCACGCCCAGAACTGCGGCCCGCGCGAGAGAGAATTTCGACATCTCTGCTCTTCCGGAAGCCGCTCTTGACGAAATCAATCGAATTCAGACCAGACAGAGGCTGAATGAAGTGGTGGAAACCGGCGTTCCGGGATTCATTCCACAACGGAGATGAACATGCAAGCGAGCTTCTACAGTGGCGGCTGTTTCACCTAGGAGGTACATGAGAGAGTTAGTGCGCATGACGCTTTGCGTAATCTTTCTGCCGCTCGCAATGATGGTATCTGCCTTGCAAGCAAGTGGGCAGGACCGCACGCAAGACCGTTCCATGGTTATTTCACGAAGGGGAGTCGTGTCGGCGGAAAATCCGTTGGCGGCGCAGGCTGGAGCGAGTGTGCTAGCCCACGGTGGCAACGCCGTTGACGCGGCAGTCGCAACCAATGCGGTCATGGGCGTGGTAGAGCCCATGATGAACGGAATCGGCGGCGATCTTTTTGCGATCGTTTATGACGCTAAGACAGGGAAGCTTTATGGGCTGAATGCAAGTGGTTGGGCTCCCGCGGGACTTTCCGTCGAATTCCTCAAGTCCAAGGACGTTGCGGGAATGCCGCAAAAAGGCATCCAGTCGGTGACGGTCCCGGGCGCCGTCGATGGTTGGTCAAAGCTGCTCGCACGTTTCGGTACAAAGAAATTCTTCGAAGTTCTCGCTCCCGCGATCTACTACGCGCGCGAAGGTTTCCCTGTGCCCGAATGGGATGCCGCGTATTGGGCGGACGGGTTGGATCTCCTGAAGCAGGACAGGAATGCCACGGCAACCTACCTGCTGGATGATCACACACCGCGCGTGGGCGAGATTTTCCGCAATCCCGATCTCGCGCATTCGCTTGAATCCATCGCTTCGGGCGGCAGAGACGCATATTACAGGGGCGAAACTGCGAAGAGTATCGAGGCGCTATCTGCCAGGCTGGGCGGCACGATGACGCCGGAGGACTTGGCTGATTATTCAAGCGAATGGGTCGAGCCGATTTCGACCACGTATCACGGGTGGACCGTCTATGAGCTTCCGCCGAACGGTCAGGGAATCGCCACGCTGGAAATGCTGAACATCATGGAACAATTTCCTCTCGCGCATTTCGGACATAACTCCACCGAAGCTCTCCACGCAATGATCGAAGCGAAGAAGCTGGCCTATGCCGATATGTACCGCTACCTTGCCGATCCCAGGTTCAGTCAGGTTCCCGTTCAGGGAATGCTCTCAAAGGAGTACGCCGGGCGGCGCGCGAAAATGGTCGATATGGCCAAGGCGAATTGCGACGTTCTGCCCGGGGAGCCGGACCTTTCAACAAAGGGCGACACGACTTATCTGAGCGTCACCGATAGCGACGGGAACATGGTGTCCCTCATCCAGAGCAACTATTCTGAGTTCGGGTCGGGCCTCGTGGCGGATGGAACCGGTTTTGTTCTCCACAATCGCGGAGGGCTTTTCAGCCTCGACCCCAATTCCCCCAATAAGCTGGCCGGTCACAAGCGGCCTTTGCATACGATCATTCCGGGTTTCATGACCAACGGGCAGGAACGGATCGCGTTCGGAATCATGGGCGGCTTTAACCAGGCGCAAGCGCACGCGCAATTCGCGTCTAACGTCGTCGATTTCGGAATGAATATTCAAGAGGCTTTGGAGGCCGCCCGGTTCACCAAGCGAACTTTTGCAGGCTGCGATGTCGATCTGGAGGATCGCATTCCGGCGGGTGTTCGTGAAGAACTTGCCAAGCGCGGCCATCAAATCGTCCTTCACGGTGCGTACTCCGCCATCGTGGGCGGCGGACAGGCGGTGCAACGCGATATTGCTGCCGGAGTGAACTACGGAGCCTCCGATCCTCGAAAAGATGGTGAGGCAATTCCTGAGCCGTTCCCGCAAGAATGACGCGCCGAGCGCGACGGTCGAGATGGCTCCTGAAAGGCCTGCGGTGCACGAAGCGAGCATCAGCAGGACGATACCGGGTGGGGTTCGATTGCGCAGCGAACTCCTGGTAAGCCGGCACGGATAATGGGTAGCTTGGGCACGGGGACCCACACCTCGGGTTCGTGCGTCAATCAGGACTTGGCCGCGATTTGGAACGGGATTCACTAAGCAGTGCAGCGGTGGCAAAGGGTATTGGACTTCCATTCCCTTGGGCACCTGCGACATGCATTTTTTCGGGTTGGGAATTGGTCAATCGACGGTGATGCAGGTACCGGCCGTTTTTCCCGTGACCTCGGCGATGGGACTTCCGACGCCGACGCTAACGCAGAAGGGAGGAACGCACTCTATGTATTAGGTATCCCCACCGGCGTTTGAAACTAACGGGGCTGGGCGGCGCCCCCTGCAGACGGCTCCGCGGCCGCCCCAGAAGCCACCTCGTTAGACAGCCAGTAGCTCGCGAGCACGGGGATCAAAAAGAGGATGGCCAGCGGCGAAGTGACCATGGAACCAACGATCACGCGGGCGAGCGGTTGTTGGGCCTGAACGCCTATGCCCGTCGACACAGCGGCGGGCAGTAGGCCGAGACCGGCTGCGGCACAGGCCATCAGCACGGGACGCATCTCTGCGCGCGCCCCACCTTCGATGGCCGCAAACATCGAGGGCGAGCCGGCCTCCTTGCGCCGAATCCCTGACACGAAGACCACGCTGCCGAG
>Ga0210404_10001205_pt1 | contig 11380 bp, 13 predicted proteins | sample IncBWH28MmetaG_FD_155455 | JGI IMG/M metagenome (GOLD analysis project Ga0210404, IMG submission 155455) | Forest soil microbial communities from Barre Woods Harvard Forest LTER site, Petersham, Massachusetts, United States - Inc-BW-H-28-M | ecosystem: Environmental > Terrestrial > Soil >... | reverse complement strand
GCGCTCTTTTCCGTAGTTGAGCACGCACAACTTCTTTTAGCTTCTTGCCCCCTTTTTGACGACTTTTTTTGCGTGCCATACCTACAGGGAGCATGGCGCGTGTGGCAAGTGACGTGAAGCAAGTCTTGGGAGCAACGAACTCTACGTTCACAGACCAACTCAACGCCTACGGCTCAAAGAAGTTCGGCAAGAGGTGGCTAGGGGCCGTGCCCTCGGACCAGATCCCGCACTCTCTGGGACTGCAGCCAGGCGTGTGCCTCATCAATCTGGACAAGCACGACGAAGACGGCTCGCACTGGATCGCGGCCGGCTGCAAAAACGGCGAGATCCATTTCTGGGACTCTTTTTCGCGCAGCGTGCATAAGCTGCTGCCTTCGCTGGATAGGCAGGCAGACAGGATGGGAGAGCATGTTGTTGACGACTCGGTCGGCAAGAGACCCGTGCAAGGCAAAAAAGAAAACAACTGCGGCCAGCGCGCCATGTCGTGGCTTGAGTCTCACTTCAGTTGCTGTCTTGTCCACAACCAATAAATTTTTTTTTTCTTTGTTTCAGTTGTATGGCGTGTGTTGATGATCCTACAGTGGCCAGGCCTTGTTATTTGGCCCTGGAGAAATTCGTCGACTCGCAATTTAAGAAAGTGGATTGGCGTGGCGTTGATGAAGGAGCCTGCATTGAGAATATTGTGAGCATCGTCGGCCCTATCTTGAGAATGGAAGAAGAAGTCAAGAAGCCGTACTACGGCTGCCTCGAGCCTTCTTATCTTGAGGCAGCCATACTCATGAAGAGCATGTTGCTCAAGAAGGCTATCATTGAGCGCTGTGTTAAAATTGCAACGCATGTTTAGAATACAATTTTTATTTTGTGTAATTTAGATAATCTTCAAAAATTGATACTAAGCCGGGAATTCCTAGAGTAGCATTCGTTAAATACTTGCGAACTCCAATTTGCACTTTCTCAGTAAACGCCAAAGTGCGTCTCTGTTCTGGAGTGAGTTCGATGGCGTGATAGCAGAAGCGCCGCGCATAGACCAAGTGCCTGGTTCCGCAGTGCCAGCAGCCCAAATATTTTTTGCATGACCAAGAGCCAGATTTCGCCATTTATTCGTAGCTACGCACATGGCGGATGAGACAAAACACGACGTTCCTGCACTGTCGACGGCGTCTGCTGTTCCTGTTATTTCTACTGGCGCGCCATCTCGCCTCTCTTCGCTGCTCAAGGCGGCTCCTCCCAAACCGGCCCCTGTCGCGCAGAAGCCCAAGCCGATCAAGATCCCTCCTGGCATCTTAGCCGGCTTCAACGGCCCCGCAATTAAATTGGCGCTGGACGCGCACCACTCGTCGATGCAGACGAAATTGCAGGCTCGTGCTAACGTTGTTAAGAAGTAAAGTAATTTAATGAGCCTTGTACATTAAATGCCCCTGGCACAATTTGAACCAAGGCACCGCCCATTTGAAAGAGCACGTTGGCTCCTGCGCCTAAAACAAAGCAGGACTGCGTTGCGACGGGAGCCCCTCCGATTTCGACGTAGGCTTTGCCGATGCCGGCGATGGTCATGGCCGCAAAGGGAGCGAGGGGAATGGAGATCTGCAGGTCGCCTCCGGCCGTCAGTGTGACGGTGCCTTCCACGTGGAAAAGGTAGCCGGTGCATCCGTTGATGGTCTCGAAGCGGCCTTCTATCCTTGTGTAGGCGATGGTCGAGGCTCCTGCGGACCCTGCCATGACAGGCGCGAACGAGGCGGGAGGCGTGTAGGCCTGCGTGGTCAAAAAAGACCCTCCGTCGGTTGCCACTAAGGAGCTGGCGGTCAATGTAGGAGTCGAGAGGGCGGTGCTGTTGCCGACATTTCCTAATGTGATGGAACTTGCATTCGTAGGTCCGATGGCCACTGAGCCGTTGTCGATAAATGTTGTTGCTGAGTCTGCGACGAAGACGTTGTTGATACCTGCAATCTGCATGGCGATGACGTCGTTGACGTCGTCCACCATGATCCCGGCGCCGCTGTTTTTCCCGAGCAGAGCGGATAGGCCATTAGAAATGCAGGCTGCGATCGGTGGCTGAGCCCCTTGTGCGGCCAATGCGAGGACCAGGCACTGCTGTGTAGGGTCTGCGAAAGCACTGGAATTCGAGTCAACAAGGAACTGCACGTTGCCGCTGATGGTTCCTTCGATTCCAGGTAAGAGGTTTTCCGTGTCCGATGTCATAACAGAGAGCTGCGCTGCATTTGTAGGATCCAGGATGGTTGACGACGCAGGAGTGAAAATGCCGACGTCTGTGCTCCCAACAATGAGTGTCACTTGTCCACCTCCGCTATCGCTGATCGTGACGTGCGAGTCCGTTGCTGCGCCATGCATATCTGACACTCCTCCACTCGTTAGCAGCAGCGCGTTGCTTCCTCCTGAGGCCAGAGACTGAAGCACGATGGCCGACGTTCCGTCCGTTGACACCAGAGCCGACGCTCCTCCCGTGGACGACGAAAACACCGCGGTGCCATCCACGTTGGATGCGACGCTGTCGGAAGTGTCGCTCACCACGAACCCTGTGTTCGAGTTGGTCGACCCAATCACCGACAGCGTGTTTGTTGTTTTTAGGATTCCTGTTCCGCCCGAAATGAGAGAAAGGGAGCTGTTTTGATCAGGGCTCTGTGCTAGAGTCGTGGTGCCGTCGCATGAAAAAACGGTCTGCGAGTTGAAGCTGCCGGTGATGAGCGTGTTTGTCGCGGACCAGGCATCCAGCCCGTTAGGAGACAGCACCTGGTTTCCCACGACGACGAAGCCGTTGTTGGACTGCAGGCTGATGAGCTGCGAGTTCATCTGCGAGTTGACGTTGGAGGAGTTGTTGAACGTCACGTCCCAGGTAATGTTCTGCGTCGTGTCGATGGCCGCCTGCGTGGTGTTGTAGGACGTGACAGGCGTGCCTTGCACAAGGAGGTTGACGTTGCGCTGTATTTGGCCTGCAACTCCGGCGCGGAGCACGTAGATCTGAAACACCAAGTTGAAAGCGGTGCTTACAGGGTAACCGGCGGGGATGAGGTAGCCGATTAGGGGAGTCCCATTCAGCAGGAAATTGGCTTGGTTGGTGCCGTTAGGGGTGCCTAGTGTGCCGGACATGATGAACGTGAGCAGCTGTCCAGCCTGGAGAGATCCTGCGGGCCACGTATAGGACCCCACGTGGTTGGCACCTAGGTTGGTAGTGAGGGACACAGTGCCGCTCGTGCCGTTGTTGATAAACGCGGCAGTCGAGCCCCAGTTGAAGGGGTTGGATGCGGAAGAGAGCGTGGTCCACTGAGAAGGGTTGCCGATGCCTCCAGTTGAGGAGATGACTTGCCCAGCTCCAGCAGGAGGAGCCGTCGGCAGCGTGTATCCGTCAAACGCCACTTGCGACTGCGGGATAGAGCCAGACACGAGCGTGGACGTCGGGTCGGTTAGAACAGGCATCGACGGCTTGAGGTTGGCCACTTGCACACTTCCGACAAAAATGTCCGCGCTGCCGTCAGAGAGATTCGTCTGGCCAGAGCCAACCATCAAAAATCGATCCGTCATTTGTCCTAGGTGATGGCAAGTGGAGATGATTCTCATCCTAATAGCCGAAGCTCTGTTCTATTTCCTGCTTGGGCTAGTGGTCCTCCAAAGTCTCTGGCCGAGTTCGGGTCTGCACTCCAGCGTTCCCAGCTGGATGTGCGACGAGGTGGACGAGGAGACGAAGGTCTGTACGATCAGCAGCCCTCTGCATTTGGCCGCGCTTCTCTGCGTCCTCCTTTTGTGGAGCCTTATCCTGCGCCGGGCACTGCAGTGGGTCGTGGACGAGGTCCTGATGCCCTATCCTTAGTCAACCTCACCCACACGCACACGTCCACGTTCTACGTCAATGAAAAATCTCCTGGCAAAAGAGAGAAAGTATGGCCCGTGTTCATCGATTGGGGATCAAAGCGCGGCATGCATCTTCTTGGAAAAGAGAATGCCCACTATGCGATGTCGTGCCAGTGCTATGAGTACTCGCGCAATTTCTTGCTGGCCCCTGCCAACAAGCAGCCAACCTCGTGCGAGCACACCGACTTCGTGTCCCAATTGCCCGAGTTCCACCAATTGTTTGTCAATCAGTCACAATAAATTTTTTTTCTTTGTGTTTTATTTGTGTATTGTTTTTTTAAAAAATTAAAAATTTAAAAAAATTATTGCTCTTGCACGTTCAAGTCCACGACGGCTCCGTCGCTGACCGTGACCTGCGCAACCTGGCGGCAGCACGACATCAAGCACGAGTTGAAGGGACACAGCTGCGGAAAATTGGCCTGAGTGAGTCCCGTGAACGTGCCTGCGGCAAAACCATTCACATCTACGCCGCGAGGGTTGAAGGTGGTTGTGATCTGCACGCGCGTGGACTTGTCTCCTCCTGCTCTGAGCGCCGGGAAATTGAACATCATGCCGCGCTGGATCCAGTTGTAGATGGACTCGTCCGAGCCAGGGTTGAGCCAGTTGCCTCCCATCTGCTGCGACTCCTGCCACTCTTGCTGGATCTTGACCGCGACTGGAGGCACAGGTAAGGCTCCACCCGAACTCACGAGCGTTCCACCCACAGGTACTGTCTGGCCGGTTGAGTTGACGAAGTCGTACTGCGGGTCTCTGTTGGGCTGCGGCTGTGCGCCTCCCCCGAACTGGTAGAAGAAGTTGGTGAGACAGAGCTCGAGGCCTTGCACTGGTCCTTGTGCTGCTTGGCCCGATGCGAAGCCTGATGGTAGAGGGTTCGCGGCGTAGTCGATCGCGCGTTGCGGAGGAGTGGAGACCACGAACTTGGACTGGGTATTGGTGCCATCCACTCCGGCATTGGCGTTCTGCCAGAAGAACCCGAACTGGTAGACGGAAGGCGACACGTCGAAGAAGATCTGCTGCTGAGAAGAGGTCATTTTCTGCGTCTGCAGCGTGATTTCCTGCAGGTCGAGGAGGTACGAGCCTTGGGGAAGCAGCTCGGAGTCGCACTCCGTCGTGTACAAGAAGAAGTCCACGACGGACAGCAGGATGTTGCCATCTGCAGGCAGCGGCATTCCAGAAGGAGACTGCACTTTTGAGGCGATGGACTGCTTGGACTCGAGGGCGCCGAAGACGTACTGTGGGTACGACTGAGGCGTGAGGATGAGCTCGCATGACATGGAAGGCAGGGCGTGTGGCAGCATGAACATGGAGAGAGGAGGCTGCCACTCGAACTCGACGGTGTTCGTGCCGTACGGGCCGTTGGGATAAGGAAGAGACGCTGCAGAAGTGCGAGTGAACAGGCCCAATGCCAATTGCGTGCCCGGTGCTCCTGCTGCGGGTGGTGCCGGAGACGTGGTTTGGTAGAAAACGATCTGCGTGCCTGTAGCAAATCCGTTGATTGTGAATGTGTAAGGAATGTTGTTGTTGGCTCCTGTTCCTTGGATGGTGACCACGTCCCCGATCTGTAAAAAGGTCCGCAGATCGGGTAGAACACCGGCTGCTCCATGTGTAAATGTGACTGTGCCTGGTGCGTTATTAGTCGGAGCAACAACAGCCACTTCGACGTTCGCTCCTGCCACGAACCCGAACTCGGTGAAATTGTAGGTGCGCTTCTTGAGAACAGGCATGACGTTGTTGACGTCGGAGATGATCTGAGACTGCCGGTTCTCAAACGAGGGATCCATGACGTACTGCATGCCTGTGCCCTCGAGCCACTTTTCGGACTTCATGCAGCGCTGCTGGTACGTGGACACTTGCTGCACGTAGTTCGGGATGAAGGACGTGGAGACGCCGCGGATCTTGAACTGGCAAGACTGCATCATGCCCGCGATCGGGTTCATGGCGAAGGCGAGGTTGTCGGTTGAGAGAGGGGCTTCGTACTGTGCGTTCGGCACGGTGTGGAACACTTGCAGGTTGAAGCGCATGCGCATGGTCGACTTGGCCGGGATCCACCACCGCGAGCCAGACACGGTGAACGGGAACGAGATCTTGCCCAGCGAAAAGGACCCTGCGTTAATGGCCGTGGCGGGTCCTCGCTGCTGCGTCTGGAGAGCGGACATCTTCACGGCGTAGGCCTTGAGCATTTTCGGGTCTTCGTTGAGGTGGAAGAGAGCCATGATTAACTTTTGCGAGCGATCTGCCACAGAGTAAGAAGAAAATTAAGTACGCTATTTGCGCCAATTGCCTGTTGTTCTCTCTCTTTTTTTTTTAGAACAAGAAAAATCCATGCCCACTGCAAAACAGATGGCCGCTCGTGCTCTGTTCGCCCACCGGTCTCGCACTGGCCAGTTTCGACGCGCGGCCGGGAGAAGAGGAAAGCGCGGGGGAAGCTTCGTGTCAAAGGCCGCTCGCTTCGTGTACGACCACCCTCAGATCCACCGCTTCGTCAAAAAACACAAGCTCGTGAGCCGCGGGGCCAAATTGCTTGGCGAGATGGGCGTGCCGCGTATGGGACTACTCGGATCCGCGGCTGAGTTGGCCGGCTACGGACACCACTCCATGGGACATGGCAAACACGGCCTGAAATACCGCTGTTAATTGAAGTCAAGCAGAATAAAAACGAAATTTTGTATTAATTTAACGACGACGCCTTCTCTTTTTCTTCCTGCCACCGGCAAGAGACGAGGCCAAACTCAGTCCCTTGTTGGCTGCTTCAAACGCGGGTCCGATGACTGGTATGGGAGCCAGCCACTTGGCTCCCCAGGACGCAGGCTCGTTAAACGCATCAAAAATGTTTCCTTTGTGGTAGTTAGGTAGTGCTTCTGCTTCTCTTCTTAGTTGCTGTATGGATTTTCCTCTTATGTTTCTCCTTCCTGTTCTAAACGCTCCGCCTCTCTTCCTCTTCATCGACGCCTTCCTGCGACCTACATCAGTAGTATCGGGGGTGACAACTTGTTAAAAAAAACGCACCTAGCCGGCCTCTCCCCTTTTGAGCGCGCCTGTAGCTCGACCTGGCCATGGCGTCGCCCATGTTGCCAGGGTACTCTTGTAGGTTCGCCAAGCGGGCGCCTCCGTAGGTCGGGTCACTCCCAGCCATGCCTTGCCCTGCCAAATTGACGCCGTAGCCTCGCATGCCAGCCAAGTTCAATCCGCGTCCTCTTTTTCTGCTGCGCTTTGCGCTCGCGCCGCCGCCACAGTGCTTTTTCTTTGCGTACATGAGCAGCGCGTGGCCAGGGGGAGGAGACTTTTTGCGCTTGCGCTTGATCTGCAGAGGTGCTGGGCCGACGTGGTGCTCGGTCTGCATATCCATCTCGGTTGCGGCAGGGGCGGTAGAAACAGCTTTTGCGATGTGCTCCGCGATTTTTTGGCCTCGGCCGCTGCCCATCTGCCCGCACGACAGGCAACCGCCGCCCATCTGGTGAGACTGCTTGCCGACGGTGACGTAGCCGTCGCCGATGGGCACGTAGCTGCCCCAGGCCATCGTCGGGATCGCATCATACAGCTCCATCGACCACCCTTGAGTCATTTTTTTTTTGTAGCTATAACATCAAGACGAATGGCTGAAGCGATGCCCAAAGACGGCGTGGAGTTCCACTCACGAGAAGACTTGGAGCTATTCTTATCTCTCATGCAAAAAGGCTTAAAGGACTACGAGGCCCTTGCCACGCTCTGCTACCAAAGAATCTATTCGCAGTGCCCAGCATGGCTCCCTGACTCGGAAGCGAGGGAACTCACTGGCCATGTTGCCGAGCATGTCATCGAGGAGCACCGCGCGATGAATAGCAAGTACACAAAGGGCTTCACGTGGGACAAGCGCCAGCGGCCTCTCGAGATCGAAAGGCAGGCTGTAGCCATGCGCAAAAAGGATTTGGAGGACGCCGGATTTGTAGATGGCCTTCCTACGACCACTAACAACGTCTTCCGTCCCTGTGGACCAGAACGACCCAGATTGCATCCTATTGCCATCCCTTTTCGCCCTTTTCCCGCTGGACCGCAGCCGGATCCCGATCCAGATTACCGCCCCTCTGCCAACGAGTTCGAGCCAAGATTTGAAAGCTGTCCTATGGAGGTATGGGGCGGAAAGTGGCTCACCCAGCCATCAAAAATGAAGATTCGTCTTGATCTCGACAAATTTCCTGTTCCGAGGAGAGATGCTCCAGATCTAGCGGATCGCCCTGGAATGCATCCTGCTGATATTGGAGGCGGCGGTCTCCCGTTTGCGTCTCCCAAATACAGACGAGATTAAAAAATTTTTTTTTGTCAAATTGCATTTTTTTTTTATTTTAAACAATTTTCACGACGGGAACACCCTGACGTTCGGGAACGCCGGCGTGGCTCCCACCGGGTTGACGGGCTCCAGGTAGCTGATGTGCAGCTGCACCGTCCAGAACTCGCCGTTAGTGTTGACCGGCCTGAGGTTCTGGTCCGTGAGCCAAAAAGTCAGGATCGTGCGGATGCCTTGCGACAGCTCCGGGCATGGGATGACGGGCGGCTTCTGCGGAGCGTAGATGATCTGGAACCCAGGCGCGACGTTGATCAGCACTTGCGCGATGGTGTTCGAGAAATTGCCGTTGATCTGGAAGCCTTGCGTGACCAGGTCGGTGTTGAGCAAAAAGGAGTTGATCGTGTTGAAGGATGCGACGTTGGGAGCGAGTTCGGACATGTTTATGTTTGTATTCGACGGGAATCCCATGATTGGACCGAATCCTCCAGGTGCAGGGAAATTGATGGTGACTGCACCTGGACCCAGGATGCTGAACTGCACTTTTTGTGTGCTGTTATCAGCCGTGAACATAAACGCCTTTTGGGCTCCTGGGAATCCTGTGCTCGAGTTGGCCATCGCGATGGACAACTGAAACTGGATGGCGGAGTTGAGTCCAGGCAAATCGTACAGCCCAGTCGGTATGTCGAGCACGTAGTTCGACTGCACTGGAATCGCCTGCGTGTCGTTCTGGGTAACCAAGAACCGGCTATTGACGCCGAGAATAATGTTAGGCACCGTCCACCACACGGTCGCTTGATAAGGGGAGACGACCACGTTCTGGGCGTTTTTCGGGATCTGCAGAGACTTGGGTAGAGGAATGGAGAACCTCGACCCTGCGTCCGTGACGCCATTGGACACATTGATCGCGCCGAGAGAAGGGTCAGAGGAGACCAGGATATCGAACTCGCGCTTGATGTACGCCATTTCTCTCAGGTGATGCCTAAAGGAGCACCGCTTCAATGCGCATATGGCCGCCCAGTGCTCATGTGTCCCCACAAGCCTCTGCTACGAGACACCCCTTTCCCAAGCGGACTCAAGATCGCCAATCGCAAATGGAAGCAGTTTCCAGAGAGGGCAGGTTGGGACCCTGCTGAGTTCGATGCCGCGGACGAGGTTCAAGGCCGAGCTCTTTCGAAGATCATGGATAGGTATAGAAAGATGCACGGCAGGCTGAAGAGGAGAAACCCGCTCGGAAGCAGAAAAATTGTCAAAGCGGCTCGAAAGTTATCGGCGGCGCGCAAGCGCAAGAAAAGAGCGCCGCGTCCTGCCGCTGCAGCAGCTCCTCATCGCCTTCCAAGATCTGTATATGGTCCAATTTCAGCAGAGGCGGAGGAGAAAAAGTTCGAGGAGGAGGATGAGCCTATCCACATTACCGACTTCGGACCCATGCCCGTACATGCGCCGCCTCGCAAGAAACGAAAGAGGAAGAAAGGCTACGCCTTGCCTCGATACCGACAGAGAGGAGTCGGCCTCCTGCAACGCGTCGGCGCCCACCTCAAAAAGCACGCTGGCAAGTACACCGCCGCCGCAGCCGTGGCAGCGAGCTTGGCGCACACTCACGCGGCTCAAAAACGCCGCGGGGAAAATTACGCGCACTTCAAACGCGATTTGGATTTTTTCAACGCGACAAAATAAAAATTGTTTGTTTATTATTGCTGAGAACAAAGCACTTCAAATTGCTTGATCCAGCAGCACTGGTTGTGCCCTGGGTCTTCTTTTGTGAATTTCGGGCCGTCCGGGTGCAAAAAAGGAAGAGGCACGCGCCCGTTCCAGTCGTAGGGACGCGAGTTGATGAAGGCGTTGAACCAGTCGCTCTCGTTGCCTCGGTAGGCGACTCCTAGCATGGCGCACTCGTCCTTCATCTGGTTCTCGAGATCCTCGAGAGCCCGGACGTGGCCTTCGGACTTGCGCCACTGCACGATAGGCACCTCTTCGTCTTCGGGGCCGATGGGCGCGTCGTACTTGTGGGCGGCGAAGGTGTTGCCTTCCTCATCTCTTCTCAGGACCCAGTCGGATCTGAAGCGCTCTGGAAGGTAGGGCTCGATTGACCAGGCGGCGATGCGCTGTGGGTCGACGACGTGGCGGTAATAGATGCGCTCAGGGTACTGAGCAAGGCATCCAGGGTGGTCGACTTTCATGTCGGAGTTCTCGTCCGTGTCGCGGTAGTAATCGCCCCCTTCTTTCGGCCAGCGCGCGATCGGCTCGTCTGTCATCATAGCGGTGTCCATGTGTCCGTCTGTCCAAGCATAAAAACAAAACTTTTAAAAATAAAAATTTCGATTGCCGACTTTTTCAATTGGGTTTGTGAAAAATCGGTGGACGGACGGACACGTGGACAATTGCCGGGCTCAATTTACTTTAGGACGGCGTGGGGGGCAAGTGTTTTACTACGCCACTTTGCCGGACACAAATATACCATTTTTTTCCTCTTTTAACAAGAAAAAGAAAATAGATTAATCGAATCCCACGTCCGCTTTGCTTGCTGCTTTGCCTTCGAAGCGCACACGCGTGACCTCGAAATCAAGGCCAAATCCCGGCTTCTCTTGCTTTCGATCTGCGTGAACAGCGTGCTTCTCTGGCTTCTTGTAGTAGTAGAAGGCGTACTCAGGAGAGAAGATGATGGAGGCTTCGAAGGGGCAGATGTTGGGGTTGTAGGCCAGCTCGTGCAAAGTGACCCCATCAAATGGAACCGAAGAGACGAGTTTCGGTTCAGAATTGGCGTCGGTGATAAACTTGGCATTGAACTTGAGGTAGACTCCACCATGGGACGCATCGTAGTGGCTTCGGAACTCGGCATCACTCAGATTGATATTTTGCGAAGCAAAGAACTCTGCCACGGGACCAACCCAAAAATGATCAGCCGCCTTGAAAAACTGGAACAGCGAGTGGCTTTCATCACAAGGGATGAAAAAAGAGACGCGCGCATTAGGAGGCGCATTTGGAAATACAGTGACTTTGGTCACGACGAGATTGAAGGCCTTGAAAGACGGGATCGCGGCGTGAGGATCGCGCGTTTTGATATCTCCGGTGACGTACGTCGCGCGGTGTTTCGCCGGCTTGCGGAACTCCAGCCCACCATCCTTTTCCCAATCAAACGCCGGGTCGATGTCGAACGCTTTCGGTGCGGGAGGCTGAACTGCTGCCATGTTTTGCTCGGTGCTGCTGCAAAACAAAAAATTTGTCAATTGTCAATTGCTTGTTTTTTTTTTTTTTTTG
>Ga0210404_10001204_pt1 | contig 11382 bp, 6 predicted proteins | sample IncBWH28MmetaG_FD_155455 | JGI IMG/M metagenome (GOLD analysis project Ga0210404, IMG submission 155455) | Forest soil microbial communities from Barre Woods Harvard Forest LTER site, Petersham, Massachusetts, United States - Inc-BW-H-28-M | ecosystem: Environmental > Terrestrial > Soil >... | reverse complement strand
ACTACAAGTTCTTCACGCACCGCCTCGGCCATGGCATCGGCATGGACGGCCACGAGTGGCCTTACCTGGTCCGCGGAAACACGACCAAGCTCGCGCCCCATATGACCTTCAGCGATGAGCCAGGAATCTATTTGCGAGGAGAGTTTGGCATTCGTCTCGAAGACGACATGCACATCACAGAAGACGGCGCCGAGCTATTCACCCCCCAAAGCCCGTCGCTCGAAGAGCCCTTCGGAAAATCGTAGGGGATGTGTTCGTGTGGCGCGCACTCTTGTGCGTGAGGATTGGCTGCACCGTCACCACCAGTCCCGTAGGGACGGCAGAAACGACACACACTGTTTGGATGGCCCCGAACTCAGACCTCAACGAGCAGCCTCAAAACTCGAAACTTTGAAACTCGAAACTCTGAAACCTGAAGTCTCCTACCCCGCGAACTTATACCCGATCTTGTGCACGGTCAGAATCAGCTCCGGTTTCTTCGGATCTTTCTCCAATTTCTGACGAAGTCCCGCTACGTGGACGTCCACTGTGCGCGTGAAGGTTCCCACCTCGTATCCCCAAACCTCGCGCAGTAATTTTTCGCGTGGCAGCACGATCCCCGCATGCTCCACGAAATACCGCAGCAATTCGAACTCCCGTACCGAGAGATACACCGCCTCTCCCCCGCGCGTGACCTTCACATCGCGATGGTCGAGCGCCGCCCTCGTCTCGATGCGAATCGACCCGAACTGATACACGGCCTGCCCGGTGCGGATCGGCGCTCGCCGCAGCAAGGCCTCAATGCGCGCCATCAGTTCCTGCATGTCGAATGGCTTGGTGACATAGTCATCCGCGCCCAGCTTCAGCCCGACGATCTTGTCGATCGTCTCGCTTCGCGCCGTCAACAGCAGGATGGGCGTGCCCAGCCCCGCCACGCGGATGTCACGACATAGGTCGAGCCCGTTTCGCCCGGGCAGCATGATATCGAGCAGGATGAGATCGAAAGGCAACGACGTCGCTTTATCGAAGCCCGCTTCGCCGTCCGCGACCGCGTCCACCACATAGCCCTCGCGCAACAGCCGGTCGCTCAATGCCATCCGCAACGCTTCTTCGTCTTCGACGAGCAGAATGTTTTCTTTCATTGTCGTGTAAGCAGGTCAGAGCCGAGCGGCTCCTCCTGCCAACTCCCCTTCTTCATCGTGGGCAGATGCAGCGTAAAGATGCTTCCCACGCCGATTTTGGTGATTACGGTAATTTTGCCGCCCATGGCCTCCGCAATGCTCTTGGCCAGAGGCAATCCCAGGCCGGTGCCGTGGATCTGTGCGGCAGCGACCGAGGGGCTCCGATAAAAAGGTTCGAAGATGTGCGGCAGATCGGTGCTGTCGATCCCAATCCCATGATCTTCGACGCTGATCCGGATCTCCTCTGTGTGCGGAAGCTCCGATTTGTGCAGGAACCCGCGCATCGCGATGCGCCCATGGGTCCCACCGTACTTCACCGCATTGCCCACCAGGTTCTGCAGACACTGCGAGAGAGCGGAAACATCTCCCAGAATCCGGGGCAAGCCCGGCTCCGCCTGCACGTCCACCATGAACCCCGCCTCACGCACCACTTCCCGCGTGTTTCGCAGAACCGACTCGAACAACTCCTCGATCGTCATCGGCCGCATCACATAATGGGTGCGCCCCTCGCGCGTGGATGCGAACAACAGAATCTGGTTGACGAGCTCCGTCAGCTGCCGCGTGTGATTGCGAATCACGGCGCCATACTTCGCAAGCTGATCCTTCTCCTCCACGACTCCGTCGGCGATGTTCTGCGCCGAGGCCGAGATCACCGCCAGCGGCGTGCGCAGCTCGTGTGATACCGATGCCACAAAATCCATCTGCAATTTGGCCAGCTTGAGCGCGTTCAGCATCTTGGCGCGTTGAATCGCCCAGATCGATACGCTGGCGAACAGCAGCGTGAAGCACAGCACCCCCACCAATCGTCCTGCCGAGCGCCGCGACGAAGCATCCACTACTGCCAACTGCCTCGACGCCTGCTCGTCATACAGCCGCTTGATCTCTTCCATGTCCTGGCGCACGCGGTCAAATGACGGCACACCTCCTGTTAGATCGTAATCCACCGCTTCCTTGATGCTGCCTTCCAGGATCGACGCCAGAACTTCATCGCGGACCTTGAGATATCCGATCCAGTCGTCTTGCAGTCGCTTGCCGACCTCCAGTTCGCGCGCGTTGCGGGCGCGGCCCAGATATTCGTGGATAGCGTCGGTCACCTTCCGGTCCGCTTCCCGCGACTGGTCGGCGTACTCCACCTGGAGATTGCTGTCGTTTGTGGTCAGCGCGTACAGCGTCGCACGTCTCGTTTCCTGCGCGTCGTACTGCAACCCTCCGATCCCGCGCAAGCCGAGCACCGCCCCGACGTACATTCTTTGGACTTCGCTGTCCGCCGCTCGGAGGTCTCGAATCACGAAGATGACGACGCCGGTCTCCACCGTAAACACCATCAGCAGCAGCAGCGTCGAGCTATAGCGCGACACTTCGAACAGGAACCGGTCCAGGATCGAATGGTGACCACCGGCTCTAGGGCGCGACGTTCGTTGCACAGCTGTACTCACTTCGCCACCGCACTCGGTAACAACCGCAGTTCGTAATCCTTGTCCTCGGGCAGACGCCCGTCAATCCGGATCACCTTCACCGTCGGATCGACGTCGCTCAGGCGCACATAGCCGATCGCTCCTGGAACGTTGAAGATGAACTTGCGCACGCCCACCGACGTGGCTAGCGTCTTCGGCGACACGAACACTTCTCCCGTAAACAATCCCTGCAGGAAATGCCGGTTAAAGTCAGTCTCGCTCATGCGGTAGATCTCGCGCAGCATCGCCTTGCGCTCGGGCTGCCCGGGTTCCATCATCACCAGCGTGATGCGGCGGCCGTTGGCCCAGTGACTGCGCTCACCCAGGAACACGGTGCGCAGGTCTTTCATGGTCAGGTTGTCGACGCTATTTTCCTGATTCACCACGATCGCGATGCTCTCATCGGCAGGCAATGTCTGGGCGTCGGCCGAGGTGCGCACCGTCTTCTGCGCGCACACCTCCGCCAGCAGCACCAGCAGTGCGATGATCACGATCTGTGGCCGTCGCAGCATCCGTTCGCCTTTAGAACGTGAACCCCAACTGCAGAGTCAATGCGTTGACCCCAGGCTGACTCCGCAGCTGGTTATAGTCGTACTGCAGCTTCAATGCGACCGATTCGGCTGCGTCGTAACGCAACCCCACCGATGGACCCGCACGCAGGCCGACATCGGGGTAGATCGGTTCGTTGTTCGGAGCGTTGATGTATTGATAGCGGAAATATGGCCGGTACGATCCCCAGCGCTTCGAAATCTGTGTGTAGAAACTGGGCGTGTTAAATACCCGCGTGGTGTCCTGGGGCCCGTGGCGCACGAGTACAAATTCGTTCAGCCACTCGAAGTTAGGCAGCATGTACACGGCATGTGCCGCCAGAATGTTTTCGGAAACGGGCGACTGCGCCAATGGCGTCAGCAGATCGTGATAAGCCGAGAACCCAACCTGGAGCCCGTGAATCGCCTCGGGCCGCGCAAACAGCGCGAGGTTGAAGGCCTTGTGATTATTTTCGTCGACTTCGTTCTGGACCGGCTCTTCCTGCAGGGGCGTGCGCGACGCGCGCCCGTTTCCTATCTCCGCCACGTAATGAAGGCCGAGCGAGCCCGACGGAATTCTCCCGGAAGCCGACACACCAACGTTATGAACGGGCAGAATGCCGCCCGAGTCTTCAAACTGGAACAGCAGCGGCCGCCCCGTCGTCGTCTGGAACCATGTGCTGTGATGGTACGCGGTGTTGTAGTAGCCAATCGCCGTGTGATATCGCCCCACCGCCAGGTTGAAGTAGTCGTTGTAGGAGTACTGCAGGAGATAGCGCTCGACGTCCACGCCGAATTCATTCGTGCGCCCCGACGGTACCTCGTAAAAGTTGTCCGGACCCGATTCGAATACGATCTCGCCCAGGAACTTGAACTTCTCCGAAATATCCGATGTCACGAACAGGTTCAGTTGGCCCAGGCTGAATGAGGTAGTGCTCTCGTGCTCGTCACTCCCGTGGAACGACACATCCCCGAACCCACGGATGCGAAGCAGGGTCTTACTCATGTCCATGCGTTCCGGCTCAGGATTGCTCACGTCGGGTTCGACATGCTGATCCTGCGTGCCCTGTGTCTGCGGCGCGGCGGGGGCCGCCATGGCGGGTCCATGCTCCTGGTGTTCCGGCACAGGCGTAATGCTCGCCAGTTCCTGCTTCACTGGTTCTGGCCGAGGCGCCCCTGGGCGCTCGGCTTCCAGTTGCGACACGCGAGTCCAGCCGGTCGATCCTCTGCAGAAGCATCTGGATCGTCTGCTGCTCCGTCGTCGGCGTAGCGGCCGCCTGCTGCGCACGCAGATTCGCCGGATCCAGGGCAAGTCCCAGGACTAGCACCAACCATATCCCTCTTCTGACGGCTGTTTTTCTCCGCCTCTTCCGAAGAGTCTTGTTGGGATTGTTATCGCTGGACACCATGGCCACCTCCTTGGAGACTTCCCTGGTCGCTTTCCTCAATCGCGCGTCCGGAGCGCAAACTGCGCGGCGAAGCATCGATTGCTGCGGCAGCAACCCTGATCATGTGGAAAATCACACCTGCGAATTGCACAACTCAGACCGGGCAAATTAAATATGCGCGCGTTGAGGGACTCTTAGAACAAAAGACGCCACGTGCCTGCGGTCTGGGGAAACACACAGGAACCCACGCTACGGCATCTCTTCGAGTGCCTCAACTTGATCTGCGGGAGAAGGGAGCCTAGTTGGTAACGCTCAGCCGGTCACTGAACTATTCCGGCAGACGGCCTCGGCGCCCTGCAGGATCAATCACAGAACTCACCCTTGCACGGATTCTACATCACAGACGTTCAACATCGATCCGCTCAAAAGGTGGGGTGCGTTTTACGTCTTTGGTGATTGGGATCAGAAATCGGCGGCTCCTCGCCTTCCCCGCCGCGCGCCACTGACATTCGTTCGGCGGTAAAACTCGTTAGATATGTAAACGAGATGTAAGCCTCGCAGGATCGCGTCGACTACTAAGCGAACCGTTGAGCATCTGCGTCTGAGAATTTCGTTTTGAAATGGAGAGACGGGCGTCCTCGCCCGTCACCAGCGCCGGCCTTCGATCTTGGGAGACGAGCATCCTCCCTCGTACCGCCGGCGTCCCGCCGGCTGTCGTGAGGGCGTCTCGCCCTCACCCATCCGGAATCTCTACCGCGAATGCGCCGGATGCGGCCGCAGTTCGCCCAGCTGCATTTTAACCACTACGCTCAGTCTGCGGATCCCCTCGCGAATCCTCTCCGGCTCGACCGCCGAAAAGTTCAACCGCAGTTGTCGGTTTGCGTTCTCTCCATGCCCGTTGGGGGCGTAGAAGCAGGCGCCCGGCACGAAGGCCACGTTCTCGCGAACTGCTGTTTCGAACAGCCTCTGAGAGTCCATGCCCTTCGCCAGTGTCATCCACAAAAACAACCCACCCTTCGGGCGAGTCCACGTCACCTCGGGCGGGAAGTATTGGCTCAGAGCCTCGAGCATGGCATCGCGCCGCTCCCGGTACACGCTTCGGATTAGCTTGATGTGTTCGTCGAGGAAGTTGTCGCGCGCAACCTCGTACGCCACCATCTGTCCGAACGTCGAAGTGTGCAGGTCTGCGCCCTGTTTGAGTTGTACGAGCTTCGCTATCACCTCCGGCGGAGCCACGATCCATCCCAGACGCAGTCCCGGCGCGAGCGTCTTCGAAAATGTGCTCAGGTACACGACGTTGCCAATCGAATAGCCCGTGTCCCGTCGCAGGTTCTCACGATCCAGCACCACGAGCGGCGGCAGGTGCTCGCCCTCATAGCGCAACTGCCCGTAGGGATCGTCCTCCACGATCGGAATTCCGTACTTGTCCGCCAGAAGCACCAACTGATGCCGGCGCCCCTCCGATAGCGTCGTTCCGCCCGGGTTCTGAAAATTGGGGAGCACGTACATGAACTTCGGACCCGAGCGCAGTGGGTCTTCCAGCATCTCGGCGCACATACCATCTTCGTCGCTGCGCACCGTGACATACTCCGCCCCATACACGTTGAAGGCCTGCAACGCGCCCAGGTACGTGGGCGCTTCCACCAGCACCCGGTCCCCCGGATTGATTAGCAGCTTGCCGATCAGATCCAACGCCTGCTGCGATCCCGACGTGATCAACACGTTCTCCGTCTTCACCCGAATTCCATAGCGTCCCACGTGCCGTGCGATCATCTCGCGCAACGGCTCGTAGCCTTCCGACGCGCCGTACTGCAATGCCAGATGCGGCTGCTCCTTCAAGACTTTTTCGCACGCCTCGCGGAAACGCTCCGTCGGAAAAACTTCTGGCGCCGGAAGTCCGCCCGCGAACGAGATCACTTCCGGGCGCTGTGTGAATTTCAGAAGTTCACGGATCGTCGAGCTCTTTACGCCTTTGGCTCGTTGCGCGTACCGCGAGGTCCATGCCGTTGACATGATGGTGCTCCTGCCGAATCCTAGCGCCGTTTTCCACCTTCGGCTGTGACGTTGGATGCTACAGGTGTGACGAAAATCACCAGAATCGTTTCTGGCCCACAGTCACCTGGCGGCCGGACCTCGGCGTCGCTAGCTCGGAAAATCAACGTCTTGCAGGCAAAACACTGGATCGGCCAGTCCTTTTGCGATTGCGAACACGCATTCCTGTGTCCGGCGCCTTTGGCGGGCAGAATGCATCTGCAACATCAGCGACCCGGAACGCAGAATTTCGGTCGAGCGGAATCTGCCTGCCGAGTCCACCCAAACCTCACCCAGGGAGGCCGCTCTTTGCGGGGCGGCCTTTTAATGACAATTCGCCGCTGCTCCCTACTGAGGACCTCCCGCTTCGCCGTTAAAGATAGCAATACAACCTTTTCCATTGAGGATATTCAAAACTGAGAACTGAGAACTGAGAACTGAGAACTGAGAACTGAGAACTGAGAACTGAGAACTGAGAACTGAGAACTGAGAACTGAGAACTGAGAACTGAGAACTGAGAACTGTTTTTCCTCGTGCCCTTCCGGGGACTGTTCGTATGCGCCCTGCGCTTGATAGACTTCCCTGTGTCCATGCGGTGGCGTTCATTTTGATGAGCCGTGAAATTCACGGCTGGCTAGGGGCGGGTTCGTTGCCACATCGACAAATCGCTTGCCACGAGATGTCGCGCTTCTCCGCGCACCCGTCTCGCACAATCACCCGATCCGCCGGACTCAGCACAGTTCTCTTCCTCCTCATTATTCTTGTTCTTCTTTCCGGACATGCTTCCGCCCAGATCTCTCCCGGCCCCCTGGCCCGACCCCACCAGTCACTCGACGGCGCCACCCACTGCACCGACTGCCACAAGATCGGCGGCGGTCAGCCGGAGTTCCGCTGCATCGGCTGCCACGCCGACATCGGCGCGCGGGTCGCCGCCAAGCGCGGATTGCACGCTTCCTATCACATACCCGCTGGTTCCAGCCAGGAATGCGTACGCTGCCACTCCGATCACAATGGCGTGAACTTCCCTCTTATTAAATGGGACCCCAATAAGTTCGATCACAAAGAAACGGGCTACTTGCTCGAGGGCAAACACGCCGGCCTCGCCTGCAATAAGTGCCACACGCCCGATAAGATTCCCGCCGCCGACCGCGCCGCGATCAAGATGAAGGATCTCAGTAAGACGTTTCTCGGAATCCCTCAGACTTGCACCGCGTGCCACAAGGATTTCCACGAAGGCCGGCTCGGCCCGAATTGCATCCAGTGCCACAATTTCGTCGACTGGAAAGATACGTCCGGCAAGTTCGATCACAACAAGACGCGCTACCCGCTCACCGGCCTTCACCAGGAAGTGAAATGCGAGAAGTGCCACACGCCCGACGCGCAGGGCGCGCCGCGATATAAAGGTCTTCCCTTCGGCAAGTGCGACGACTGCCACGCTGACCCGCACAAAGGCAGCTTCAAGGACAAGGCTTGCGCCGCCTGCCACAACACCGGCAGTTGGAAACGTGTCTCAACGTCCGGACTCAACAATACCTTCGATCACTCCAAGACCAAGTACCCGCTGACGGGAAAACACCAGACCGTCGAATGCGAAGCTTGCCACCTGAAGGGCGACTTCAAGAAAGAACTCGCCTTCGCCAAGTGCACGGACTGCCACAAAGACGAGCACAATGGCCAGTTCGCCAAGCGTCCTGACGGCATCGACTGCGCCCCGTGTCACACGGTCGATGGCTGGAAGCCTTCCTTGTTCGACGTCAAGGCCCACGCGAAAACCGAGTATCCTCTCGTCGATGGCCACGCGATAGTTCAGTGCGATCAGTGCCACAGCCCCAAGGGGAAAGACACGATCTTCCGGATCGTCAAATTCAATAAGTGCACCGATTGCCACAAGGATGAGCACAACAATCAGTTCGCCGCCAAGCCTTACGAGAACCAGTGCGACCGGTGTCACAATCTGAAGGGTTACAGCCCATCCACCTTCTCGCTGGCGGAACATAAGAAGACAAACTTCGACCTGACTGGTGGTCACTTAGCCGTGCCCTGCGGCGACTGCCACAAACTGGCTGACAAAGACCGGCCTAAGTCGCAAATCCCCTATCACTTCAAGGATCTCTCCTGCGAAAGCTGCCACAAGGATCCGCACAACGGCCAGTTCCAGGAGCGCATGATCAAAGTCGCGGCCAACGGCAAGCCCGCCGGATGCGAGGCCTGCCACAACACCAAGTCCTGGCGCGAACTGGATCGCTTCGATCACGGCGCCACGTCCTTCCCGTTGGTGGGCGCTCACCGCGCGGTCGCTTGCATCGACTGCCACAAGCCGCCGAACCTCGAGACCAAGATGACCAACGTGGACTTCAAGAAGGCGCCGCAGAAGTGCGAAGAGTGTCACGAAGACGTCCACGGCGGCCAGTTCACCAAGCTCTTCGCCGACAAAGTGACCAAATGCGATGACTGCCATAACTCGAACAAGTGGAAGCCATCCTTATTCGATCACGACAAGCGCACGACCTTCGCTTTAGAGGGTGAACACCGGAACGTACAGTGCGCGGGCTGCCACAAGCTTTTCAAGGCGGTTGATGGTAAGCAGGTCCTCTTCTATGCGCCGACGCCAAAGGCCTGCTCCGATTGCCACGGTCCCCAGGTCAAGGAACTGAATAAGACGAAGAGTTAGACAAACCACGTAGTTCCGAACCGCACATTTTCCGGGCCAAAAAAGAGTGCGTTTCAATTTTTTTACAAAATCGGGGGCGCAAACTCACCCTGAAGGCCGGACCTTACCCGCGTCTCCGCCAAATAGACGAGTAAAAACTCCCGGCCTGTCTGAAGAAGTTACACCTATCCGCCAGTAACCGCGCCACTTGCCACGGACGGCCTCAGAAAGCGTTGAAAAATTTGACGTAACGGAGGGCTCTGGGAAAACATGTACTTGTGTAACCTTTTACAACAACCCACAACTGAATAAGCTTGCGGGCATCGCGATTGCTATTTGCTTTTCATACTTTGCTGAACAATTTTCTGGGCTCCTGGAACTAAGTCTTCCGTCTTCGTTTGGTTCAACGTCCGTTCCGTAAGCATTTAGGTTGGGGTTATCTTGGGATCGAAATTTCTATTTCATTTTGTGATGGCGCTTGCGATTTTCCCTGCCGCTCCCTTGGCCAGCGGACAGGGGCAGTCGTCCGCGACCACGCGTAGTCCGCACGGAAGCCTCAGCATTCCGTGTCAGAACTGTCACACCATCAGCGGATGGAAACCGATCCGCGCAGTTCCTGAATTCGATCACAACACAACCAAGTATCCGTTGCGTGGCATGCACGAAGGCGTGAGCTGCGTGCAGTGCCACACCAAGCCGATCTTTACGAACGTCGGCAAGCAGTGCGCGGATTGCCACGCTGACATTCACAAGCGCCAGATGGGCGCGAATTGCGAGCAGTGCCACACCGTCAAGGGATGGAACGTTTCGGTGCAGCAGATCAATCAGCACCTGAACCGCTTCCCGCTGATTGGTGCGCACGCCGCGCTTGACTGTGATCAGTGCCATACGGGCGCAGCGGTCGGACAATTCCAGGGCCTTTCGACGGCCTGCTATTCCTGTCATCAAAAGGATTTCGTCAGCACCAAGTCGGTCGGCATCGACCACGTCGCGTTAGGCCTGCCAGTTACCTGCGAACAGTGCCACTCGATGGACAACTGGATGGGCGCCAAGTTTGATCACCTGAAGTTTACCGGCTTCGCCCTGACCGGCGCTCACGCGACCCTCGATTGTGCCGCCTGCCACGCGGGCGGGAAGTTCAACAATGCGGCGGCGACTTGCGACGGCTGCCACATGGCGGACTTTAATAAGACCAACAACCCGCCGCACGCCCAGGCCGGCTTCCCAACCACTTGCCAGACCTGCCACAGCACTACCGCGTGGGATCCGACGACTTTCGATCACAGCACTTTCACGAAGTTCCCGCTGACCGGCGCGCACGTCAGCGTGGCTTGCACGCAGTGCCACATCAATGGACAGTTCGTCGGAACGCCGACCGACTGTGCCTCGTGCCACATGAAGGATTTCAATGGCACGACGACTCCGAACCACGTGCAGTCCGGCTTCCCGACAACTTGCCAGCAGTGCCATACCACCACGACGTGGAATAGCGCGTCATTCGATCACTCGACGACGGGCTTCACGCTGACTGGAGCGCACGTCGCCCTGCAGTGCACGCAGTGCCATAACACGACCTTCAGCCCGTCCGGCGCGTATAGCCTTACTAGCACGACTTGCATTACCTGCCATCAGACGGACTTCAATAACGCAAGCAACCCGAATCACGTACAGTCCGGCTTCTCGCAGAACTGCACGCAGTGCCATAACACGACCACCTGGACCGGTGCCGCTTTCGATCACTCGACCACAGGCTTCACGCTGACCGGCGCCCACGTGGCGCTGCAGTGCACACAATGCCACAACACGACATTCAGTCCGTCCGGTGCTTACAATCTGTCGAACAGCACGACTTGCATTACCTGCCATCAGACGGACTTCAACGGCGCGACCAACCCGAATCACGTGCAGTCGGGCTTCTCGCAGAATTGCACGCAGTGCCACAACACCACCAGCTGGACCGGAGCCGCTTTCGATCACTCCACGACCGGCTTCACGCTTGACGGCGCCCACGCTTCGCTGCAATGCACACAGTGCCACAACACGACATTCAGCCCGAGTGGGGCGTATAACCTGCCCAATCCCACTGCGTGCGTGACCTGCCATCAGACCGATTTCAACGGCACGACCAGTCCGAACCATGTGCAGGCTGGATTCCCGACTGTTTGTCAGCAG
>Ga0210404_10001203_pt1 | contig 11398 bp, 13 predicted proteins | sample IncBWH28MmetaG_FD_155455 | JGI IMG/M metagenome (GOLD analysis project Ga0210404, IMG submission 155455) | Forest soil microbial communities from Barre Woods Harvard Forest LTER site, Petersham, Massachusetts, United States - Inc-BW-H-28-M | ecosystem: Environmental > Terrestrial > Soil >... | reverse complement strand
CCTGTGCTTTCCGGCATGGGATGAAGCTCTCGCCCATAAACCGTCGTATTCCCGTAATTCCATCCTCCATGGGACAACTGACGGTCGAGTATCATCCGAATACCTTCACGGACACGATCGTGTTGGCCATGCCCCGCCACCTGCAATGCCAGTACGCTTAGCGCAGTGGGCTCGATCCATGAGTGCGTGCCGTCAATCCAAGGCCATCCTGGAATACTGGGGTCATGCCCGACTGGATCATCGGGATTCTTGCTCCGATGTTGTCCTGTAGTTTTGAGAAGGAACAGAACCGCTCGACTACAGTGAGGCTCATGCACCTGGGACCCATTCCAGGCAAGAACACTGAGAGCGGTTGGCCAAAAAACCTCCTCATGCTCCCTAGTTATTGAGACCCTGCCGTCAGGATCTTGAGCGGTCGTCAATCTATCCCTTGCGAGCCCCAACAAAGGGTGAGCAGACGTAAACCGGCTCAGCGCCAAAATGCCCCATGCGGTGGCGTCGCTGCGAAATGGGTCGCCACCCCTGGGAGAAAACCCGCCTTCGGGCAACGCACGGGCCTCGAGGAGCCTCATCGCGCTGTCGAGTTGAGAGTGTTTCAGTGACAAGGTTCCAACTTAGTGGCCTCCCAGGACGGGCATCAGAACCCTGGCAATCCTCACCGCTCCAGGTCCAATGACCACCACAAACAAACTGGGGAAGATGAAAAACACTAAGGGGAAGAGCAATTTTACCGGTAGCTTGGCTGCTATCTCCTCTGCCCGGAGCTGCCGGTTAACCCGCATAGAATCGGAATGGACGCGCAAAGATTGCCCTATGCTCGTCCCGAACTTGTCCGTCTGAACCAACAAAGCGACGAGGCTGCTGACCTCTTCCAGGTCGATTCGCCGTCTCAGATTCTTGAGCGCTTCGGCGCGTGATAAGCCGGTGCGCAGTTCGAGTGACACCAGATGGAACTCTTCCGCCAATTCCGGATGGGCAAACTGGGTTTCGCTGCTCACGCGGCTGATCGCCGCATCCAAGCCCAACCCGGCCTCGACGCAGACAACCATGAGATCCAACGCGTCGGGAAAGGCATCCTGAATTTTTTCTTTTCGCTGGCTGATCGCATGGCGAAGCCACAACATCGGGAGAAAATACCCCACTGAGGCCGCGCCGACATAAATCACTACCTGTGCGGTCATAGTTGGGAACCCCAGGAGCTTCGTCGGAAGAAGTATCGCAATCCCCAGCGCGAGGATACTGGAGAGGAGCTTGGCCCCCATAAACAAGATCGGAGTTTGAGCATGCCGGTAGCCGGCAGTCATGAGCGCTTCCCGGATGGCCGAGACTTCCGATTCATTAGATGGCTTGTTCGCCTCTCCGAGGCTGGTGAGCAAAGAATGCAGTTTGTCTTTAAAGCCCATGCCAATGGATTCGTTTCCAGAAGCGGCAACGCCAATCTGACCTTCGGCCCGGCGTTTGATTACATTCATAGTCGCCCGCGATCCCATAACAAGGTAGACCCCCATACTGCAGAGCAGCACCATCATGAAGACCAGGAGACTGATAACCCAAGTCATATCCATGGCGAGTGTCCTTTGTTAAACCTTGATGGCAATCATCTTCTTCATCACAATACCGCCGAAGATCATCATGATCGCCGCTCCAGCGAGCATCGTCTGGCCCATGGGGTCGGTAAAGAGCGGCATCAAGTATTCCGGATTGATGAAATAGAAAATCGCCGCCATGCCGAACGGCAGCGACATTAAGATGATGGCTGAGATGCGTCCATCGGCAGATAAAGCGCGAACCTTCTTTTTCAACTCGAAGCGTTTTCTGATCAATCGGCCCAGCGAATCGACGATCTCCGCCAAATTACCGCCCGTTTCCCGCTGAATGTTGACGGAAGTGACGAAGAACTTCACGTCCATCAATTCAACCCGGTCGGCCATATGGCCCAGGGATTCCGGCACGGAGACCCCCATGGAGATTTCGTCAAACCCCCGTTGGAATTCACCCGCGATCGGGTACCGCATCTCGCTACCGACCATCTTCATGCCGACGAACAGCGCATGTCCGGCGCGAAGAGCCCTTCCAATAAGCTCAAGGGCGTCCGGAAGTTGCCGTTGAATCTCGCCAAGCCGACGCCATTTGCTATAATAGAGATACCCCCAGGGCATAACCATTCCAGCTCCGGCGCAACCCAGCATGATGAACGGCTGCCCAATGATCGCTCTACTTCCCAACAATCCACCGAAAACGGCCAGCAAAGCCGAGGCCAGCACAGAGACCGCGAGCGAGTAGGGAACCTTCGCCTGATCGTGCAGCTTTGCAAGCCGAGCAGCATATTGTCGCTCCTTCAGCTTTACCAGCAACGCATTGAGCCAGGGGATCTCACTATAGGTTTCCTTCAGAACGAGGTGTGATGCCGTGTTCAGATCAGGCCGTTCAGCCCAGCTTTGCAACCGCTCCTTCACGCGCTGCTCATCGCGAGCACCGCGCGACCTGGAGCGGACAAAGTAGTAGGCTCCCTCGAAGAGGAGGACGATTGTGAGAAAGATGCCAAAAGCAATCATTGGAGTTAACATTCGTACACCTTGGTCGCATCGAACAGTTCATTGGGGATTTGGATGCCCATTGCTTGAAACTTCTCGGCGAACTTTGGCCGAATACCGTTCGCTCGAAATCGCCCCTTGACCTTCCCGTTCTGATCCATCCCGGTCTGCTCGAACTTAAAGATTTCCTGCATCGTCACCACATCGCCTTCCATGCCAGTCACTTCCTGCACACTCATTACTTTTCGCGAGCCATCGGACAGACGCGACAGCTGCACGATCACATTCAGAGCGGAAGAGATATAGTGCCGAAGCGCCTTGCTCGGCAAGTCGAATCCCGCCATGGCTACCATGGTTTCAATCCTGGTCAAGGCATCGCGTGAGGAGTTGGCGTGAACGGTCGTGAGCGACCCATCGTGGCCAGTATTCATCGCCTGAAGCATATCTACCGTTTCTGCGCCTCGCACCTCGCCCACGACGATACGGTCGGGCCTCATGCGAAGTGCATTCTTCACGAGGTCACGCTGGGAGATTTCTCCTTTGCCTTCGATATTGGCCGGCCTGGTCTCTAACCGCACCACATGATCCTGCCGCAGTTGAAGCTCAGCGGCATCCTCGATCGTCACGATGCGTTCAGTCGTCGGGATAAATCCCGAAAGGATGTTCAGAATCGTGGTCTTCCCACAGCCGGTTCCACCCGAGATCAGCACATTGAGCCTTGCCCGAACGATTCCTCTCAACAGTTCGGCAATTTCAGGGGTAAGGGAGCGCTTCTCGATCAAGTCCGTGACTTGCAGCGGATCCTTGCTGAATTTCCGGATCGACAGGCAGGCGCCATCGAGCGCACAGGGAGGAATAATGGCATTCACGCGTGACCCATCCGCCAACCGGGCATCCACCATGGGAGAGGACTCATCGACCCGGCGGCCCATCCGCGCCACAATGCGCTCGATAATTCTTCGAAGGTGCGCCTCGTCTCGAAACCGGACAGCCGTTCGTTCCAGCTTCCCATATCGCTCGACATAGACTTGCTTATGGGAATTCACCAAAATGTCGTTGATCGTGTGATCTTTCAGGAGCGACTCTAACGGGCCCAGTCCGTTCACCTCGTGCAGAATATCCTGCACCATTTGCCCGCGCTCCCGTTGGTTGAGCGCGACTTTGCCCTCCTGCAAAATTTGCTCGACCAAGTGACTGAGTTCCTGCGCTAACTGCTCCTCCGCCATCGAACTGGCCACTGTCAAGTCGAGCAGCTCGATCACGCGTTGATGCACCTTCGCCTTGAGTTCCTCGTAATAGGCCTGCGGTGTGGACTCATCATTCAGTTTGGCGCTTAGCACAATCGATCTCCCTTCGTGATTCGGCAAATCATCTCTGATAATGACTACGCTTTAACCTTCGGCGAGAAGGTCAATCCTCCCCAATATCGCGAGAGGAGAGAATTCTTCCCCTCTGGACCGACCTCGGCTCCAATGGGTTTCATTGGCATTTCTCCCGCCAATATTGCAGCGTGCGTGACATACCACTGTGTCAGGGCAGCACGAGGAGCGTGCACGGTCAATGGCACACCCTTATTCAACGAACTGCTGGCCATCGGATAGTCGTTCGGCACCAACCACCCAACTTTTTGCTCGAACAACCCCTCGGCATGTTGGAGTAATTCAGCATCCGAGGACTGATACCGGTTCACCACAATCGTCACTTTCTCAGGGTTGAACCCGGCTCCCCTCATCATCTGGAGAAATTGTCTTGCCCGGCGGATCGAAGGGAGGCTGAGGGTTGTGGTCAACACCACTAGCGAGGCGAAATCCAGCGTTTCACGGGTTTCCGGACTGAGAGTATGCCCGCAATCCACGAATACATGGTCATACATCGACCGCATGACATCCAAGGTGTGCAGCACAGCCCCCCCGGGAATCGATTCACCCATCGTCCCCTCTGTTCCCGCCAACCCAGATTGGAGGAGATGAAGATCAGATTCGTGCTTGCTTATGAGACTCTGCACAAATGTCGCATCCAGCCTAGAAATGTCACGGGCAAGGTCCCGAAAGCCCTTTCCAGGCTGAAGGTCTAGAAACAGAGGCAGGTCGCTCTCCTCGAGATTCAAGTCGACCAGCGCAACCTGCTTCTCTTGATTGAGCTGTCGCAGACTCATCGCCAAGTTCACGGCCAAGGTGCTGGTTCCAATCCCTCCCTTGGCGCCCAGAAACGCGATGATCTTCCCGCCCTTGACGCTGCTGCGCCCCTCCTTAGATTTGAGACGTTCTTTCAACCGGCTCACTGCTGCGTCGAACTCTTTCCGGTTAATCGGCTGAGGGAGGAACTCTTTAATCCCGATACGGAAGGCTTCCAGCATCACCTGGGAATCTGTCTCGGCGGCAGCCAAAAACACTTCGACTGCAGGATTCTTTTCCAACAATCCCTTCATCGAGGCAAGAGTCCGCTCTGGATTGATCTCGTCCAACTCCACGCAGACCACATCGACGGTCGCGGGACCGCCGGTCTGCTTGATGAGAAATGTGCGGTGAGAAGCCAGCATTTCCTCAAACGTGCGACGGACCGAATCACTTCGACATTCCAGCCATACGGTGACAAATCCCGACATGCGCTCAGATCCTCCTTGTATCGAAATACGTACGGACTACTCGACGAGTCCAGGAATGGCACCCAAAGTACCGAAGCTTCCGCCACCGCCTTGCCCACCCGTGACTTCACCACAGGTCACCGTGGCATTAATTTGCTGACTCGGAACCCCCTGCACATTCCACACGCAGGCCGTGGCAAAGCCTACGGTCACATAATTACCATTGGGGTTGCTACAAGTACTCGTATTGCCAGTTGCATACACTGGTACCGTAATATTCCAACAGGACCCGCTCGGGCTATTGGCATCCGGCACTTTTTTGGCATTGAAGAGGTTGATCAAGCTCGGGAACACCGAGGCCAGGTTTCCTCCGATGTACTCCAGAGACGTTTGTCCACTGTTTATTTGCGGAGTGACGTACGTGGGTGGATTTGGGGTCAGACCCTGAACAATCTGCTTCTCCGTATTGGCATTTGGCGGGTTTTCAAGAAACGTCTGCCACCCTGCGCAACTGGTGGTGGTTGGATAGAATTGGATCGGGGCATTACAAAAAGCCGGATTGTTGAAAAACACTTGGTCAAACCCAAAGGGCGCATTGGCCTCTCCAGGCAAGAGAACTCCGGTTCCTGTCAGCGCGGCTGTCGCCGTGGCCACGACATTCATATTATTGATTCCCATCATACCGGCTAGCCAGGTCGCGACCGGGCCATTGGCTCCCCCGTCTCTCCTAGCCGTGACCGTCACCCCCGTCGCACCGACGTTTCCAGGAGTCAAGGTGCGAGAAACTGAATCCCACACCCCGATCGCAATGTCGGCTGGATTGATGGCAATCGACACCTGTCGCGCTTGGTTTGCTAAAGCCACACCCGTGACGGCATTCACGACAGCACTGGGATTACTGAGCACATAGGTGGTGTAGGGTGTCCCTTGCGGCAAGGCCGCATAGATCACGCCCAACTGCCTCACCCCAGCCAAGGCCGATGCGTCCGCCACATTCTGCAACTCATTTCGAGCGATCATGGCATTGCTGATATCCAGCGCCAGAGCCCCAAACGACAACAACACCACGACCATAATGGCGACGATGACCGCCACCGCGCCTCTCGTATCTTGCATCACTGTCGGTCGGCACATGGCCTGCCATTTTTTTTGTGCCGGCAGAACCTTATTCATGTCACTCATGTCGCATCACCGTTTGGGCTACAAGGTTGATCGTCGGGGCAATCGACGTGAGTCCTGGCAGCACCGCATATGTATAGGGGAGAGTCAGCGTGACCTGCACCGGTGTGCCTGTGACGCCTCCAGCCACGATGGTGCGGGCCACATTCCCAGCAGGAATCCCGGCAGCTGTCAAATAATTGTCAATCGCGGCATTGATCTGACCAGTCGTAATCGAAGGTATCGATTGGACAATTCCCAGCCGCGCCCCTTCACGGCTGGCATTGGTCAATATCGCCTGCCGATAGAGGGCCAAGCCGAACTCGATAATCCCGAACAGGATCATCATGAACACTGGCAGCAGCAAGGCGAACTCAACAGCCGAGGCTCCCGATTCTGATCGAAATTTCTTATGCATGCTCATCATCCCCTACCTCGTTTGAATACCTGAACTGATCATCGAAGGATTGGCCATGGGCTTTCGAATGTCTTCCGGCCTCTCGAATGACGATCGATAGCGCTCCAGAGTATGTTTCGCGGCTGCAGGATCTTCTAGCCCCTGAACGGGATCGAGATTGCTTCCCGCATCCGGATTGAGAGTCTGTTGATCGTTCGCCATCGTATAGGCCAGTCCGACATCAGGCCCTAGCGTCGTGGGCCGCGTTGTACATCCTGTCACGGAGACAACCGCGAGGATCGAGAGTCCAATTCCTGTAAGCAGCAATCCCTTCATAACGTGCTCCTTTTTATTGGCCGAACGATTTGCAATTCGTCATCATGCACAGCTGCTACTGGACCATGTGGCCAAAATTGCCGTCCAGTCTCCCGGACGCCGCCGCCTCGGCACGTCCTCCGTCACGAGTCTGCTTGGCAGGCGAGGCATAGCCGAGTCCATCTGTCCAACCCATCAGATAAAACTCCCAGTCGTTCGGCTCGACAAACGTATCGGTCGGTAAGGCCAGTTGTGCCACATCCATCGGTTTGACATAGTGAGGAGTCACGATGATCAGCAACTCCGTCTGATTCTTCTGGTAACGCGAGCTTCTGAACAACGCGCCCAGAACCGGGATGTCGCCGAGGACCGGGAACTTCTGGACTGTTTCACGCATGTTGTCGCGCAGCAAGCCGGCGATGGCAAAGCTTTGCCCGTCGGCTAACTCGACCACCGTCGTGGCTCGTCTGGTGGCAATCGTGGGAACATTAAATCCTTGAATCTGGAGCGCGTTCGAGAAATCCAGCTCGGACACTTCCGGAGCCACCGCTATGCTGATGCGATTATTCGCAAGAACCGTGGGGGTAAAGGACAGCCCGACCCCGAACTTCTTATATTGGATGGTGATCACTCCGAACGCCTGCGGAATAGGAAATGGAAATTCTCCACCTGAGAGAAACTGGGCTTCCTGTCCGCTGACCGCCACCAACGTCGGCTTCGCCAACACTTTAATTGCATCTTCCTGCTTCAAGGCATCGATAAATCCGGTCCAGGTAATGTCCCCGGTGTGGAAATGCACCAGCGCACTGACCGCACCTGTTACAAGCTGGCTCAGGGGATCCGATGAGCCTGAACCATTCAGTGTGGTGATATTGTTGAGAGCCGTCACTCCGAAATTGCCCCCTTGTCCTACTCCGGACATATTGACACCGATTCGACGGATGAGGTTGCGGTCCATTTCTGCGACACGCACCTCGAGCATGACTTGCTGGGCTCCTCCTACTTGGAGCAAGTTCACAATTTTCTTCGGCGCATACGGTTCAGCGATTTCCAGTGCCCGTGACTGACGAACCAGGTTGCTGATCGTTCCGGAGAGGGTGATGTTATCGTGCGTCGCCGTCACAAGAATGCTCTGCTCATCGGGGAGTATCTTGTGCAACTGTTCCCGCAGTTGGCTCAAGTCCGGACTGACCCTGATGTCGAATGCAGAAAAGAACTCACCATTCTCTTTCCATAGGGTCAACGTCGTGACACCGATCGCTTTGCCGGTCAGGTAGATCTGCTTTGGCGAAAGTACCACGGTGTCGGCCACCTCTGGATTCGCCAGAGATGCCCGCTTGATCGACGTCGTGAGATCGACCACCTGGGATTTTCCCACGCCGAGTTCAAAACGCTGTGCCTCGCTGGCTACAGCCTTAGAATCGACCATTCCCTGGGCGCCAGCCCCCTGAGACCAAAGGGTGACACAGAGTGCCAGGAGACAACTGCAGGCCATCGATCTCTTCATCACATCGCTCCTTTTGTCGAGTGTTTCTGCTGAGCCCTCGCCGGCATCCACCGGCGAATCAGGCTCAGAACTTCACCGAATTCACCGCCGTCCCTCGGATCACTTCGACGGTCACCTGATCCCGATCATTCACCTTTGCTTCGCTCGGCAGCTCGGGATAGATTTTCAGCAGATTGATCACCTTCTTTGGAGCATAGGCCTCCGCCACCGCCAAGGCCTGGGATAATTTGGCGGGACTCGAGACCGTTCCTGAAAGAGTAAGATGGTCATTGCTGCAAATAAGGTGAAGGTTGGTCTCTTCTGGCAACAATTGGCTAAACTTCTTCGTGAGTCGAGCCACATCGAGGACCACCTCCACGTCGAAGATGGCAAGAATTTGATCGTCTTTCCCCCACAGCGTCAGGTTGGTCGACCCGTAGCCTTTGCCTGTGACATAAATTTGTTTGGGCGACAGAACGATGGCGTCGGCGATCGCCGGATTCGCCAGAGAAGCCCGTTTGATCGCGACCGGCACATCGACGACGGTGGACTTTCCCAGCACGAGGTCCAACTCCTGCACATCCTTGCTGGCCTGGGCCGACATCATCGGGGCCGAACTGTTGGCCCACAGAGGTTGTCCCAACAACGACCCTGCGGCCACAATCGTCCCTGCAATCACACTGGCAAGATTCAAATTCTGCGATTTTGATCTAGTGATGGATTTCACGGTGTTCTCCCCTTAGAATTTCACTTGGGTGCGCTCGCCACCCTTGATGACTTCGATAGAAAACTCTGGCCCACCCTCTTTCTTGATTTCTTTGGTACGGAAGGATGCCAGGAGCGAAGCCACGTTGGCGCCCTTCGTCAGCACCTTCTCGACGTTGAGCGGATTCCGGAGCGCGAGGCGAAGCTTCCCTTGAGTGGACGCAAGCGCCAATTTCTCCGCTTCTTCTATGTCCACTTCGAGCGTCATCACCTGGACCGGCTTCGGATCTTTCTCGTTCCCGTTCTTCTCGTATTGCATGCCGGCCGCAAGAACCTTGAGGTTTCCTAGAATCATCTTGGCAATCGGATTCTGAGACTTTGAGTCCGGCTCGATGGTCACCATCACATCCACATGGTCACCCGGCTTGATGAACCCCGACACCCCGATCACATCATCGACTTTCACCGACATCGCTCGTTTCATTGGATCAGTCACAGCCGCCACGCCCGATCCCACGTCTTTCCCCGATGCCAGCTTGGACCGAAGAATGACTTCGTTCGTCTTCATATCGAGCAGCAGCACAGCATCCTGCAAGTCCTCAACGTTCTTGTAGTACCCGTCGGGGAGGGCGCCGGCTGGGTAGCTCACCACCCGCAACATTTCAGGAGTTAGCTTCGTGCCCCATGCAAGATCGGCTTTGGCCACAACCACATCCCCGGTAGTGATCATCGGGATGGCAGCCTCTGCCACATGCCGCAACTCCGCGTCACGCAGCCACCCCATCACCAAGAGGGCGGTTATCAATCCGATCACAACTGCGCCGGCAAAAAAGAGCTGGGGACGATACTTTCGCATGATCACGCCTCCCTGGAGTCTAGATGCCAAGTTGATTTCCGTAAAAAACAGTTACAATCCTACCCGACCCCTGTTCCCTACCTTCCGACCGCACCCACACCTTTTCACCCGAGCGGATACCACCAGTAGGACCCGATCGTCCCAAGACCGATCGCGACAGCATAGGGCACTTTGGGAGCTGCGCCTTGGCCCGGAGTCAATAGCTGTACCGACCGTGTCAAGAGCATGGCTTGGACATAAGACCACAGCCACAAGGTCGTCTTTCGCCACCCCTGGTGGAAACCGAGCATCACGAGGGCCAACAGACCTCCAACGAGCGCGATAACAACGGCGGCGGAGATTGTTTGGGCGGGACCAAGAAAGCTTCCGACCGCGGCAAACAATTTCACATCTCCTGCCCCCATCCATCCGCACATATACAAGATGACGAATAACCCGAGCCCCACTGCGGCCCCCTCCAGGCTGAACACGAATCCCGCGAACTGGTTCATGACTGTATGAAAGCCGAGGCCGACAAGGATCGCGGGGCCAGTCAGCCAGTTTGGGATTGTTCTCCAGCGCAGATCCGACGCAATGGCCGTTCCCAGAATGAGGACCAGGATGATTACTGTCATATCGATTCTCATCGTGGCGATTCTCTGTATGTTCGTCGTTTACTGTTAACTGCCAAAACCAGCCGACTTCTTCTTCATCGCTTCTTACGAACCGATGATCCCTGCGACAGTGGTAAAACTGGTGGCCAAGTTGCCGCCCAACAGTGCCACGGCAGCGACAAGGGCCGCACTAATCAAGGCAATCATCAGTCCGTACTCCACCGCCGTGGTACCGTCCTCTTCCCGCATGAACCGAACAATGTGCTTCACCATCTGACACCTCGTTTGGGTTAAATAAATTACTGCGGAGGAAGTCGGCTGGCTACCCCAGCCGACTTCCCCTTCATCACTTCTTACGAAGCGATGATCCCCGCAACAGCGGTAAACCTGGTGGCCAAGTTGCCGCCCAACAGTGCCACGGCAGCGACAAGGGCCGCACTAATCAAGGCAATCATCAGCCCGTATTCCACCGCCGTGGTACCGTCCTCTTCCCGCATGAACCGAACAATAGGCTTCACCATCCGACACCTCCATTTGGTTAATAAATAGTTTGTGACTGACGCCGTTAGACACTTGCTTGACGTGAGTGCCGCGTCGTCAAGGTGTGTTTATCTCACGGGATCGCTGGTCTGCCTAGATACCTATGAGACTGTTGCAAAAGTCCCCTTTACATGACTACACAACCCGTGTATATGACGCCAGTACTTACCACTACGGAGGTGCAGGCGATGTTCAAACAGGGTGGCGCGGCGGATTCCTTCTTCGGCAAC
>Ga0210404_10001202_pt1 | contig 11403 bp, 10 predicted proteins | sample IncBWH28MmetaG_FD_155455 | JGI IMG/M metagenome (GOLD analysis project Ga0210404, IMG submission 155455) | Forest soil microbial communities from Barre Woods Harvard Forest LTER site, Petersham, Massachusetts, United States - Inc-BW-H-28-M | ecosystem: Environmental > Terrestrial > Soil >... | reverse complement strand
CCAGCATCTTGGCGAAGGTGGGCTCGGCCACCAGCCATGCCAGCACCGGGTAGGCCGTCAGCACCGTGAGGATCGTGAAGCCGAGCAGAATCGGACGGCGTCCGATGCGGTCGGACAGCGAGCCCATCACCGGCAGCCAGAAGAAATTCGAGATGCCGACGCAGAACGTCACGATCAGACTGTCGGTGGTGGACAGCTTGAGCACGCTTCGCCCGAAGGTCGGCGTGTAGACGGTGATCAGATAGAACGATACGGTGGTCATGACGACCAGCATCATCCCGGCCAGCACGACTCCCCAGTTGCGGATCATCGAGCGGTAGACCTCGGCCACGCTCGGATGATGGGTCCGGGCGAGGAACTCGCCCGTCTCCTGCAGCGAACGCCGGATCACGAAGATGAACGGCACGATCAGGCTGCCGACCACGAACGGAATTCGCCAGCCCCAGTCCGAAATCTGCGCCGGCTGCAAGCTGACGTTCAGGCCATAGCCGAGCGCGGCGGCGACGATGATCGCGACCTGCTGGCTGGCCGACTGCCAGCTGACGTAGAAGCCCTTATGGCCCGGGGTCGCCATCTCGGACAGGTAGACCGAAACGCCGCCCAGCTCGACCCCGGCCGAAAAGCCCTGCAGCAAGCGGCCGACCAGCACCAGCAGCGGCGCCGCGACGCCGATAGTGGCATAGGTTGGAACGAAGGCGATCATCAGGGTGCCACAGGCCATGATCGACAGCGTGACGATCAGACCCTTGCGCCGCCCGATACGATCGATGTACGCGCCCAGGACGATCGCTCCGAGCGGACGCATCAGGAAGCCGGCGCCGAACGTCACAAAGGTCAGCATCAACGAGGCGTATTCGTTGCTGACCGGGAAAAAGGCCTTGGCGATGTAGGTGGCGTAGAAGCCGTACAGGAAGAAGTCGAACATCTCCAGAAAGTTGCCGCTCGTGACGCGCAGCACCGTCACAAGCCTGGAGCGGCTCGAGTCGTTCGTGGGAGGGGCGATCCCGACAGTCGTCGCATTCATTTCGAGTCTCTATTTGGGCGAATACGTGAGGACGGTGAACGTGTCCGGGAAGTAGTGGTTCGGATAGAACGACGCGACCGCCTTGTTGATCTTCTTCGCCGGATCAGCCGTACCCTCGGCCGTGACGAGATAGACTTTCTTTGTTTTCGGATCCAGAGCCATGGTGCGCGCGTACGGGCGAGTGGTTGTCGCCTCGGCCAGCTTGTAGGTGTCCGGGGTGACCTGATCGTAGATGACCAGGTTCGCGTCGACTCCGTTGGACGTGTAGATCTTGTGCGTTGCGCTGTCGTACACGACGCCGTCGTTGCCCCGCCCTATCTCCAGCGTCGTGACCACCTTGCCGGAACCGGGATCAAGCACCGCGAGCAGGGGATTCTTGCCGCGGCAACCGACGAAGATGCGCTGGCTCGCCTTGTCGAAGGCGATGCTGGTCGGCTCTTCGCAGGGTGCCATGTTCCATTGACCGGTCAGCTTGCGTTGTGCGGCGTCGATCCTGACGACCTGATTGTGATCGCGAATCGCCATGAACAGGTTGCCTTCGCCGTCGGGCACGGTGCCCTCGAGTTTCTTGCTGTCCATCGGCAGTTCACCGACGACCTTGCCCGTCTTGGCGTCGACGAAGGCGATTTTCCTGCTGTCGCCCATCGTGAAGGCAAGTTGCCCGGTTGTCGGCTCATAGAACGCCGAGTCCGCGTTCTCGCCGACCTTGATGCGATCGATCAATTCCAGCGTGGAGAGCCGGAAGGCGGTCGTCGTCCCGTCTTCGTTGATGGTGTAGCCGCGGTCGAACTCGGGAAGCAGCACGATCGCGTTCGCGTCCTCGGATCTGTCGATATCGCGCACGATCTTTTGCGCGTTGACGTCGAACACGGTCACGCCATCGCCGCGGCGCCCGATGAAGAGGTAGCCCCGCGCCGGATCCAGCGTGATGTGATCCCAGTCCGGCGATGCTCCCTTCAGCGTGACGGCCGAATCGAGGTGATAGAACTGCTGGGCTTGCGCCGCAGCGCCGAATGTGGCGAATCCAAGTGCAACGCAGACGATGATCGATTTCATGACGTCTCCGGCGTTCAGTTCCGTGTGGACACAATGTCGTAGCGAAGAATGGCGCCTCCGGTCTTGCCTTCGCCGGGGGAGACAGCGACATAGAGACGATTCAGTTCGGGCACCAGAATGCCGGTCTTGGCGCCTTGTGCCGACCGGACGCGTGCAAGCTCTTCATAGTGATCGGCGTCCTTTTGCTGAAAAACGCCGATGTAGCCTTCGCCGCCCAGCGCGTAGATCCGGCGATTGGCGCTATCCCAGATCACCTGGTCGCAATGCTCGGGTGCCTTGAAGGTAGCGACGGACGCGCCGGTGTCGGCATTGAGGATGATCAGCGTCCCGGGCTTGCGCGCAATGACGAACAGGCGCTTGCTGGGCTCGTCGAAGGCCAGCGGTGCGTTCTGCTCGGCCTCCTTGATGGGCCAGGTCGCAAGCACCGCAAGCGTCCTTTTGTCCACCACGGCCATGGTGTTCTTTCCGGTGACATTGATGTAGAGTTTGTTGCCCTGGCTTTCGATCGCCATTGACTCGACCTTCTCCGTGTCGAATTTGAGGTCGCCGTACCGCTGGAAGGTGACAGGATCCAGCACGGAAAGATACGTTTCCTGCATCTTGGCATCGCGCCCTCCGTTGACGACATAGAGGCGCTTGCGGCCCGCGTCGTAGCCCATCGGGTCCGCACCGGGTGCCGCCAGCTTGATGGTGCGGGTAACCTTATAACTGCTGGCGTCGATCACACGGGTCAACATGTCTCCGCCGCTGTCGGTCACGACGAGCCAGTTCTTCTCCGGCACATAGAGGATGCCGTGCGGCGTTGCGACGATTCCCTCGAGGCTCTTCTGCATCTTGAGCGTCTTCAGATCGAAGACGTCGAGGGTCCCATGGTCCTCGGCCGCCAGCCACAGCCGGTTACCCTTCAGATCGTATGCAAAGTGATCGAAGTCACCGGTATATCCGGGCAGGTCACGGCGGTCGGCCAGGCGCAGCGCGTCGTCCGCGGCCAGTGCAGCAGCGCTGGTTGCGCAAAGGAGCGCGCAACCAATGATCGAAGCGATTCTTGAGTTCATCCTGATTCTTTCCGGAAACGACAGAGTCGAAGGGAGCGAGATTTACGGGTCAAGTTCGACCAGGTTCTCGAGCGATGGAATGCGTTTTTGCAGTTCGTCGCGAACCTTTTCCGCCTTCGACAAAAACGCCTTTTCGTTGTCGCTGCCCTGGCGGCGGAAACCGACGCTCAGCGCACCGATCGTTTGACCCGCAGCGTCGCGCAACGGAAGCTCCACGCCGTAGCGTTTTCCTTCTTCGTACACGCCGACGATCGGCTGGCCCGAGCTGATCACCTTGATGTCGTCGTCGTCCGCTTTTTTGCCGATGCGCCCGAAGCTGGAGGCCAGAATGATGTTGTCCGTGGCCTTTGGCCGGGTGACGTGCATCGCGAGCACGATGATCTCGGAGTGCTTCGAAAGCATGTCATCCACGAGTTTTTGCGCGTGAGTCTTGGTCGTCGCGAGCGCCTCGTAAGGATGAGTTTCAACGAGGCTGGCGGAATTCAGAATTCGCCTTGCCAGCCAGTCCCGGATGTCGATCGCCGTCTTCTCGATCGCTTTCTTGTCATCGCCGTTCTTGTACGGAAAAACCAGCCCAAGCGCTCCGATGTTTGTTCCAGTGACGTCGTGCAGCACCAGTTCGACTTCGAAACGGCTGCCACCATGGGCGACTTCGAGGTTGGTCTTTTCGGTGGTTATCAGCCTCATGTCATCTTCATCCGCAGGCTTGCCGATCCGTCCGATGTTCGACGCGACGATCGGATAGCTGGCAACGCCTGGCGGCGACGCGTGAAGGGCGATCACGAGCAGGCGGGGATTTCTTGCGACGACCTGGTCGACAAGCTCCTGGCCGTAGCTCTTCACCGGCAGCTGCGCGTGGAGCGGGAAGCCCAGCATCGAGGCAAGCAGCAAAAGGGCTGCGCGCGTCATTCGGTTTCTCCCGTCATTCGGTTTCTCCCTTGCATACTCGAGACAGTGAGTTTAGGTTTCCGATCTGAAATCAAGCTGACTGCAATCTGAATCCGCGTTCAGAGTTCCATCGAGTGTTCCTGTCATTTCAACAGCTGAATTCCGAGATAGAAAAGCAGGCGCTGCTGGTCCTCGCTATGAGCTCCGACCTGACGACCGGCGGCGGCCAGCACGACCATCGATTCGTTCAGTTTCCAGTGCAGGCCCAGATTCAGCAGTGTCTGCGCATCGTTCGGAGCCAGGACCTCACGCACTTCGGCAAGACACTCGACGTTCCGTCCGCACGAGTGCGCCACGACAGCTCCTGCGACCACCTGCGTTGGTCCGTACTGCACAAAATTGACACCGACTTCCGCGTCAAGCGCAAATTCATGAAGGACGGTCGCGGCCTCGATTGGCAGCAGGAGTTGCCCCCCTGGCGCGCTGATTCCTCTGGTCGCCGAAGAGGAAACCCAGTTCCTCGAGTACTGAGGGTAGGTCGACATCGAGAATCCCGAATCCTCGATGTCGATGAAGCGCCACTTGACGCCGACGTTGGGTGCACCCAGTCCCGACTTCCAGGGCTGGCCGGCTTCATGGACAAAAAGCCAGGGAGCATCCAGTTTAAGCTGCAGGTGCTCGCCCCAACCGTAGTTGAGGTCCACGTCCGGCGCCGCGATGTCCCATCGTCCCGACGTGTGCTCTACCATGGTGGCCAGGTTGATTTCCCAATGACGGTCGCCGGGCGTTTCCGGATCGTCGGTCACCATCGGCGGTCCGCCTTGGGCGAGTACCGATCCCGATGCGAGCACAAGTAAAGCGATGGCGGCGCCGCGTACGACTTTTCCCAGGCACCGCTGCATTTCGACGGTTGATTGCTGCACTCAAAGAGACTCCATCAGCTTGGCCGCCCGAGGGATCTCGCCGGCGAGCTCGTCCCTGATCTTTTCCGCCCTCTTCTTGAACATCGACGGGTCGTCGCCGGCCTTGTACGGGAAAACGATTGCGAGCGCGCCGATCGGCTTCCTGGAGGCATCCAGCAGCGGCAACTCCACCTCGAAGCGATCCCCGTTCTTATTGACTTTCGCGAGTGTCTCGCCGGTCTCGATCACATGGAGGTCTTCCGCGTCCGCTTTCTTGCCGATGCGCCCGATGTTGGAGGCGATGATCACATTCTCGGATTCATTCGGCGGCGTGACGTGCAGCGCGACCACCTCCAGATCGGGATACTTCTGGACAATTCGATTCACCAGCGCCTGTGCGTAAATCTTCTCTGGAGCCCACGTCTCTCCGGCGTGCAGCGACCAGGCAATCGTGCCTGTAAAGAGAAGGAACGCAATACGCATCATCCTGGTCATGGTTCCTCGCGAAGTGGCCGGGTATGGTTACCGTTGCTAAGCGCGCCCATCACGTAGCTCGAGCAGACTACGGGGCGATCCTAAATTGGTCCTGACAGGATCCTTACTGTCCATTTAGCCCACCGCGGCGCGAGACTATCTTCCGAAGCCGTTCAGCTTCGAGGAGGTGCTGGCGCGAGTGCGATCATTGATGCGGCTCCAATCCTTCGTGAAGCATGTGGTCATGCTCATCTTCGAAAAGATCCGGGCGTCGAGCTACGATGTCGACACCAATCGGCTCGGCCAACTAAAAAGCCTTGACCGCTAAATCCTGAATTCGCGTTTAGCTTGCCGTCAGGCACTGTTTAGACCGGCGCATTACGCTGTCGCAGCAGTGATTCAATCAATCCAAGTGTCTCGAGCGCGCAGCCTGCAGACCGGCTGGTCAAGCACTAACCGGGCAATGCGGCGGCAGCGACGCTGCGGTAGGGATCGATCGTCGCAAGATCGACTGCTCGGCCAACGAAATGGGTCAACGGGGAGACAGAATTGGAGAAGTTCGACAGGAGAGAGAGATTCGCGGCGCTTGTACCGGGGCTGGTTCTGACGTCGGCCATAGGCATCGGGGCGCTGACGCCTGTGTTGGCGCAGACTGAAACTGCGCAGCCCGCGGCGCCAGCTTCCACCAGCCCCGAGTCGACGAAACAGCAGGCCACGGCGCCGACCCCCACCACTGCCGAGTCGACGAAGCAGCAGCCCACGGCGCTGGAAGTGGTCGTCGTCACCGGGTCCAACTTGCCGACTGCTCCCGACGAGGTGGCGGTTCCGGTTAGCGTGCTGGGGGCGGATCTGATCGACCGGGCGGGAGTCAATTCCAACGTACTCGAGGTGCTGCGCAAGTCGCTGCCATCCTTTGCCGGCCGCGGCAACGCAGGCAACAGCAACGCCAACAATAACAATCAGAACACCGCGGGTGGATCGCAGGTGCAGCTGCGCAACCTCGACACGCTCGTGCTCGTCAACGGCCGGCGCGTCGCAACCAGCGGCATCAACGCGATCGGGGGCAAGAATTTCGTCGATGTCAATCAGATCCCGGCTGCGGCGATCGATCGCATCGAAGTGCTGACCGACGGCGCGTCGGCGATCTACGGTTCCGACGCCATCGGCGGCGTGGTCAACATCATCTTGAAATCGAACATCGAGGGCCTGGAGGCGGGCAGCCGGCTCGGATTCGCCGACGGCAGTTACAACGAAAACTCGGTTTATTTCGTCGGCGGGACCGACCTGAAAGGGGTCAGGGTTACGTTGACTGGAAGTGTCTCGCACACCGACCCGCTGTTTCAGAACCAACGGCCGTTTTCGACGCCATCGCCGTTGGCCGGTCGCAGCTCGCAGGTGCCGGGGGCGGTCGGCGCGAACGGATTGAACCCCGGCGCATTGCTGGCTCCTGGCCTCAATTCGCCCCGCGACACCAACCCAACGGGCGCGGCCGCAACCGCAGGCTCGGTCGCTGCGCTGATCGCCAACGGCACTTACCTTTCGGCGACCCCGCAAAGCGTTCAGGCGTCCTACGACTTGTCGCAGTTCCAGACGCTGCTGGCGCGCCAGGACCAGGACGCACTGGTCGCGACCTTCGAAAGCGACCTGCAGCCAGGCGGCAAGTTGGCGGCGTTCGGCGACGTCATGTTATCGAAGACCGACAGCTTCACGCAGTTCATCCCGGTCGTGACCGCGGTGACGGTGCCCGCCGGAGCTCCGTATAACCCGTTGACGACCGCGTTTCCGCAGGTCCAGTTCGGCTACACGCCTTATACACACCAGTTCACTGACAACGCCGACGGCACCCGCGTTACTGCGGGTCTGCGTGGCAAGTTGTCGGATTGGAACTGGGAGGCTGCCTATGTGTACAGTCAAAGCCTGCTGACCCAGCTGCAGTCGGGTGTGATCTACAAGCCGAACCTCGCGTGCGCGATCGCCGGCGGCTACGACGCGAACGGCAACCCGACGCCGGGCGGCAAATACAGTCTCGTCGCGCCCGGGTTCAGCGGAACTTGCTCTCCCGCGCGGCCCGGCCTGGTCCTGCAGCCCGCGCTCGATCCGTTTGCACGCGCCGCCGGCGCCGTTCCGGGATCGCTTGCCAATCTCTTTGGAACCGAGACCATCGAGGCTGGGAGCCGCCTTTCATCGATCGACGCCAAGGTCGCCGGAGCACCATTCAGGCTGCCCGCGGGCAAGTTCAGTGTCGCGGTCGGTGTCAGCTACCGCCGCGAGGCTCTGTCCGGTCAAACGGACCCCAATGGGACCAACACGGGTCCAACCGCCCAGCGTTGGATCAACGGCACCTTCGCGGATCCGTTCAGCAGCAGTCGGCACATCAGCGCCCTGTTCGGGGAATTCCGTGCGCCGCTGGCAAGCCCGAAAATGGAACTGCCGGGCGCGCACGCGTTCGACTTGATCGGAGCCGTACGGGCCGAACGTTACACCGATGCTGGCGGATCGGTGGTTCCAAAACTGGGCTTCCGCTGGCAACCGGTCGACCCGCAGGTCACGGTTCGCGGAACCTACGCGAAATCGTTTACCGCTCCGACCCTTTTCGCTTTGAACGGCCCGACCGATACGCGCATCGTCGGCACTGGCGTCGTGCAATCCGTGTTCGGCATCCCCGGCAAAGCGATCAACGGCGAGGACGGCAACAATCCGAATCTGGAACCCAGCAAGGCGAAGACGTATTCGCTCGGCGTTGCGATCTCGCCGCAAGCGCTGCCGGGGCTTAACGTGACAGTCGATTATTCGGACATTCGCCAGTACGGCTATCCGGGCGGGATCGGCTTCACGAATATTCTGCAGAGCATCGACCAGCTGGGGGCGGCCTCGCCGTTTTACGGCAATCTCGCCCTTGGCAATTTCCCGGGCCGGCCCGGCGCGACGCAGCCTTTCGCAGCGCCGGGCTCACTGGGCGCCTATCTGCGCGGGGGCGGGGATTCGTTGAACCTGTACGCGGTCGACCAGTTCCGCAATCTTGGCGGTGTGAAGGAACAGTCGATCAACCTCAGCGCCGACTACGAACTGCCGGCACACGGTCTTGGAACTTTCACGGTAGGTACGACCGGCGCGATCTTTCTGCATTACCAGTTCAAGGCGTTGCCGGACCAGAAGTACTACGAATACGCACGCACCGTCACCAACGGCGGCACGGGCGTCCAGGGCACACTGCCCCGCTATCACTTCTATTCGACGCTCGATTGGAAGCTTGACAAATACGACGTAACGCTCGGCAGCACCTTCATTTCCTCGGTGACGGACATCGGCCCTGGCGGCATTGTTTACGAAACCAGCAAGACACTAAAGGCGCTCCCGGTCGCGAGCTACATCACCTGGGATCTGCGCGCTGCGTATACCGACGACACGCCCAACAGCAGGATCCGCCAGATCAAGGGCTGGGCTGTCGCGCTGGGCCTGAACAACATCGCGGATCGGATGCCGCCGGCCGCGCCGCAGGCCTACACCGACAACAACGCGGACGTGTCGACCTATTCGCCGATAGGTCGCCTGGTATATGTCATGGGTAGCGTGAAGTTCTGAGAGGTCGACCCGATGAGCTTCGTTCAACCCGAGAAAAACGCGGCCAGATCCACAGCCGGCATTGGCATCGCCATTGCCTTCCACATTGTACTGCTGTGGGCGCTGATGAACGGGCTCGGGCACAAAGTGATGCAGGTGATCAGCGCACCCCTCGAGACCAAGATCGTCGAAGAGGTTAGGGCGCCTCCGCCCCCGCCCAAAGTGATCGAGATGCCGCCACCACCGAAGTTCACGCCGCCTCCGCCGGCTTTCGTACCTCCGCCCGAGGTGCAGGTGCAAGCCCCACCGTCGCCGCCAACGACCATCACTGCGACGATCGCCGAGCCCCCGCCCGTCGTTCCTCCGGTGGCTCCTCGCGCCACGGCACCGGTACCGGTGCCCGCAGCGCCACCAGCGCCTGTGTCGGCTTCGGTCGCGTGCTCGAACTACGCCAAGGTCATGGGTGATGCGGGCTTCCCACGCGAAGCCATTCGTGCGGGCCTCGAAGAGGGCAGCGCCTTGATCCAGTTCACTCTGGGCGCAAACGGCGAGGTAAAGGACATCACGGCGCTCAGCGCCTCGCACCCCGTATTTGCCAAGGGAAGCATGAAAATCGTTAGCCAATACAAGTGCGCGGGCCTCGGGCGTGACACCACGGTCCAGGTGCCCTTCGTCTTCAGGTCCAACTAGGGCGACCGCAGCCCCCGCTAACCGCTTTGTCCCCCGAACCATCTACGACGATTGGAGAAGAAATGTCCACCCCCACACGACTGACCATGCTTCCGGCGACTCTGCTTCTGGTCGCTGGCCTGGCGCTGGGCGCCACCACCGTCGCGCGCGCTCAATCCGAGCCGACGAATGCGGCAACTGCCGTCGCAGGCTCGACGCTTCCGGATGCAACCAAGCCAGCCGCGGAGTTGATCGAGAATCCTTACGGCTTGAAGGACATCCTTGCGCACGGCGACTTGGTGTCCAAAGGCGTGCTGGGCGTCTTGATGATCATGTCCCTGGGCACCTGGATCATCCTGGTCGCAAAACTGCTCGAGCAGCGCAAGCTGCTCAGGGAAGCCGAGGCGGTCGGAACGGGCTCGAGTTTCTGGACGTCGGGAACATTGCAGAAAGGAACCGAAGGGCTGGCGAAGGAAGGCGCCTTCCGTTTTATTGCCGATACGGCCATCGAAGCCAGCAAGCGACACGAAGGGGTGCTGGCAGGAGTTGATCTCAGTTCCTGGATCACCACATCGCTTGAAGAGGCCCATGAGGACGTGGAGCATCGCTTGCAAAAGGGCTTGGCTTTCCTGGCCACGGTGGGCTCGACCAGTCCTTTCATTGGTCTGTTCGGCACGGTCTGGGGCATCCTCAATGCGCTCACTGCGATTGGAATCGCCGGCCAGGCAAGCATCGACAAGGTGGCCGGTCCGGTCGGCGAAGCTCTGATCATGACCGCCCTGGGGTTGGCTGTCGCCGTGCCGGCCGTGCTTGGCTACAACTGGCTGGTCGGTCGTAACACCAGCGCATTGCACCACGTGACAACGTTCGGATCGAAGTTGCGCGCCACGCTTCTGGCCGCGCCGGCGGCCGCGTGAGGAGAGCCCGATGGGCATGAGCGTGAGCGCCTCGCGGGGCGTCGGCAAAGTCAACTCGGAAATCAACACCACTCCCTTGGTGGACGTGATGTTGGTGCTGCTCATCATTTTCCTTATCACGATTCCTGTGGCAGTGACGTCCATCAAGGTAAACCTGCCGAAGGAGTCCAACCAGCCGCGCACCAGCAAGCCCGAGAACATCGTCTTGTCGGTTGACAGGGACGGAGACATCTACTGGAACGACCTGCACATTGCGGACGCATCTGCCCTGCTGCAGCGATTGAAGGTGCAGTCGGTAAGGGTCCCGCAGCCTGAGGTGCATATCCGCGGCGACGGCGCGAGCCGCTACGAAGCGGTAGGCCGAATCATCTTTGCTTGCCAGCGTGCCGGCATCACAAAGGTTGCCTTCGTGACCGAACCACCACCACGGCAGTGAGGAGACGACCATGGGAATGAGCGTTGGTCAAAGTGGGGGAAAGAAGGGTCGACCACAGGTCATGGGTGAAATGAACACCACGCCCTTGATCGACGTGATGCTGGTCCTGCTCGTAATGCTGATCATCACGATTCCGATCCAGTTGCATTCGGTGAGTCTGAACCTTCCGTCGGGCAAACCCCCGCCCGCCACGGTGGAACCCGAGATCGTTCGTATTGATGTCGACTTCGACGGCACCGTGTTGTGGAACGGCGAGGTCATCGCCGATCGCGCGGCGCTGGAATCGAGGATGAAAGAAAAGGCCGCCCAGGCCATCCAGCCCGAGGTTCATCTGCGCCCCAACAAGCTGGTGAAGTATGACCGCGTGGCCGCAGTGATGGCTTCCGCCCAGCGTCTGGGCCTGAAGAAGCTCGGCATGATC
>Ga0210404_10001198_pt1 | contig 11410 bp, 8 predicted proteins | sample IncBWH28MmetaG_FD_155455 | JGI IMG/M metagenome (GOLD analysis project Ga0210404, IMG submission 155455) | Forest soil microbial communities from Barre Woods Harvard Forest LTER site, Petersham, Massachusetts, United States - Inc-BW-H-28-M | ecosystem: Environmental > Terrestrial > Soil >... | reverse complement strand
AGCCCACCCCGGGATAGTAGAAGAAGCCGTGCCCTGCCCCAGGGTACATGTGAAACTCGTAATTCTTCCCATACTTCTTCAACTCCTCCTCCAACTGGTGAACATTCTCGGGGGTCGGGTTCTTGTCCTCCTCTCCAAACAAGCCGAGTAGTGGACAGGACAGGTCCTTGGTATAGTCGATAGGCGCGACTGGCTGTGCGGGGGTCAGCTTCTCTTTTGGCTGTACGACGTTTCCGCCCCAACAGTTGACCGCTGCATCGAACGACTTTGTTCTGCAGGCGACAAGGAACGCTTGTCGTCCACCGGAACAGGTTCCGAAGACTCCCGCCTTCCGGTTGCTGAGCGGCGAGGATTTGAGGAAGCGAGCGGAGGCGTCGATGTCTCCGACCACGCTCACATCAGGTACTCCTCCGGACCCACGAACCTTGGCCGACATATCATCAGGGCTAGCATGGCCGAACCGGAAGTAGATGTTCGGACTGATCGCTAGGTAACCGTGGTGGGCGAACTTCCGCGTAAACTCGCGATACAACTCGTCCCAGCCCGGCATGTGATGAATCAGCACCACCCCGGGAAAGGGTCCGGGACCCAGCGGTCGCGCATAGTAGGCGTTGATTATCTCTCCATTATGGCCAGGGATCATAATGGTCTCGGCAAGCATTCCCTCATACATGTCAGTCGTATACGGATGCATGCCTAGGGCTTGCGACTTACACTGCCTAAAAAATTTCTGACCATCCCTCCACGATTCATTCATGGAGATCGTGCATAGGGACAAATACGAGCCTGACCTCGTTCAGTCTGCAATTGACGAATGTGAAGCTGCACAAGGCTATGCCGAATACTCCAGGCATGGAGCAATCCGAGATTGACTTCTTTCTCACAAATTCCAAAACACCGCTGAGACTTGGGACTGTCGACTCGAAGGGCGATCCGATGATCCATCCGGTCTGGTTCAACTACTGGAATGGCAAGCTCTATGTCTTCAGTCTCAAGAATGACAGAAAGGTTCGGAACATCAAAGGCAAGAAGACGGTCTACTTCTCAGTCGACACGGATGCAGAGCCCCACAAAGGCGTCAAAGGAAAGGGCACGGCCCTCCTTCTCACAGATCTCAGAACCACGGTGCCATTGACTGAGAAAATAGTTGCCAAGTATCTGGGAGATCTCAACACCCCCATGGCGAAGAGAATGATGGACGGAGTAAGGAAGGACACAACCGTTCTGGTGGAGATTAAACCCCTCTACTTCTCAGCCTGGGACTATTCCAAGATGAGAAAATAGACCAATCCTCCAGAATCGTCTACGGGGAGGACAAGGGGATTACGGTCTGTTAATTCCCTCTCAACTCTGAGTTTTGTGTCACCGGAATTTTCTTGCTTAATGGTTGGTTCCATTACCTCCTTATCACTGCTCGGGCTTTGTTGGAACGATGAAAAGGGAATTTCCAGCGTCAATTCGTGGCAAGCCATGCCCGTATCAGCATGATGTGATAATGGACGGGTTGATAATGGAAGCCGTCTATTGGATATTGTGTTCATGTTCTTGTGAATGGTGTAAACTTGCCCACGCTCAGTCTGAACCGTTTGGTGGACTGTTGGGACGATCAGTCGGACGATGACGCTAAACCACGCCTGGGCAAGAATACGGATCCTTTCCCTCCCGAGGATCTACGATTTCCTTTCTGACTCCAGCCAGAGTCTGGAATAGGCGACCGCGAGAAACGGTTCATCGTTGGCTCCTGTTGCATCTTCGCTTCTCTTTCCGAAGCTTTTCAAAAACCACGTTCCCAGCATGGGGACTATCCAACTTCTTCTTCCCAGAACGATCCTTACCAGACTTCACCATACGAATCCAACCAGCACACTACTTCCTCATACAAACTTAAGCGATTCTCTAGGAGGAGTCGTCCAGAGCGAACTCCCTCGAATAACTGAGTTCTGCGTCGCGAGACACAACTGCTTTTGACATTTCTAGATGGTAGCGGTTCTGGTAACCGTGGATGGTACCAGAGGATGAAGCAGGAACCCGGAAAATGGTACCAGTTTCAAGGGAATGGTAACAATTCTAGAACTCTTCTAGGATCAGCACGTTGCGAAGGGTTTGCCGGTTCGTGAGCTGAGCTTCGACTGATGTTTTGAGGGAATAGACTATGATTTGTCATGGCACAATGCGGATGACGAGTTCAACAAGTACGCGCTAGAACAGGAGAGACGGGTCTCATCCCCTTAATGATGTTGATCGATAACATAGGGTACGACCTCGCCTAGCGTTTAACTCGCCTTAGAGTACCAATGGCTGCAGCAACCCTGCTTCTCTCCGAGTCCAAGATAGTCACATTGACCACCATCTCATTTCTTACCAGAAAATCGTCCCACCCTTTCCCTTGATACCGTGGACTCACATAGAGCGTGCGATCATGAAGGAAATTGTATGCATCGCCTTCCGGTTCAAGAATCCCTTGTCGGTCGGATCGCGGCAGGGACAACGGCACGAGGTCTATTATTCTGCCTCGGATCTGCTGACCGCCAACTAAGGGTGCTATGGCCTCATCATCGATATTTAGAACGACGTCAAGGGCTTTATCAGCCAAGGATATCGTGACTCACTTAGGGCCCAAGCCGGACCGGGTCTCCTATCAACTTGATCAGGAACTGACTAAGTTAGTTCTTGCAGTGATGTGGGCTCGACCTTACGATAGACTTGGGATGGATCCAAGATTTTCCCATCGACAGTCAATAGGTTCCTCTCAATCGATATGCCGAATAGTTTCTCGTTCTCTTCCAGATATGGCAGAATCAGCTCCCAATCTTTGGGGGTTGAGTCAACCAGTCGTCCGCCGTTGAGCTGATCTCTTGACACATTATGATGAGGGTCCCGGATGAATATGGCTCCGCCGGAAGCTAGTGAGAACAAGTTGCCTCCTGGATAGGGATATTCCTGCTCTACGAATCTCCCGTCAAAGGAAGGTTTCAAGCCGTTGACGATCACGAACCCACCCCCGTTGTACGGATCACCTGCCATGAAAGATTCTGCCAGATAGTCTAGACATGTCCCGTTGATTACAACTCTCGGCCTACCTACCGCGTTGATGAGTGGTCGTCCCGCTGCGTTACCCAGCACGTACACGTCACCCCCCTTCGCCGCGTACATGAAGGCCTGACCCACATCGCCATGAACCACGAGCTTCCCGTACTTGAGAATCTGTGCGGCTTGATCTTGAGCAGCACCATGGACCGTTATCTCACAGCCGTCAATGCCCGAAGCGACATAATCACCTACATCGCCGTAACAATCAATCTTCAGTCCATTCGTTCGCGGACCCAGCCCGCTTCCGATGAACCTATGGCCTCGCAAGTTGTACAACAGGATGTTCTTCCACCCCTGGTCGTGCGCGTCGACTACGAACCTAGCAGCGCTCTCGTCTCCCTCGACCGGAAATTCCAGAGCATTCACCACCAATACTTGCGAGTCGAGTCCCGGATGGGCTAGTCTGGACCTATTCCTCCAGTCTAGTCGAGTGTAGAGGTCGTAGTTTGAGACTGGGACTGAGGAGAAGATCTCATTCAAAGCTTCATGGTACAACTGCAATAGTGAGCTGCGCTTCTTGTAGCCTGTATCATAGATTCTGTCGAATAGCAGTGACAGGGTTTGTATTGCGAAGCGTCTCGACTCTTGGCCCTTCAATGCGAGCCTCTTCAACTCCTCGAGGATCTCTCCAGCATACTGGAAGCCAGCGTCCCTCAGTGCGGGACGAACGTACTCGTAGAATCCCGGTGGGTCCTGAGCCTTTGGACCCTTCCCTAGTAGTTGCAGCGCGACGCTGACGTTTAGCGCGAGATCTGCTCGGGGGCCGTGTAGCCATTCCTGTTCTGGGAGACTAATTTCCCGTCCAAATTTGTCGGCGCATTCCAGTTGCTTTCCTTCCTCTCCATCTTTTACGTTGAAGAGGAATGCTCCGCCATCGGTGTGGCTCCCTCCACGAGCGTTCCAGTAGGAATCGGCAAATCTGCTTGGAATCTTGCCATCCTCTTGTAATCGTCCCAGGACGGCGTTGATCGCTTGTCTCTCGGATGCGATGATTCCGATCTTGATCGGGCCCTCTTGCAATGCGAAGACTTGGGGTCGGAGCATCGACGTGTCGGTAATCCCGAGCAACTGCCAGGCATTCTTCTCTACGTCATTTCTAGCGACGATGAAGAACCATGGACCATCTGGGGACCCATGGATGTGAGAAGTCTGGATCAGTCGATAGATCTTTTTCTTCTCCTCCGGCAGCATCTCGAAGTCGCGCTCGGTCGTTGGCGCCAGCGCTTCGATCAGATACTCCAATGGATACTTGTAGACGCGGCTGACCAGATCGAACAGTTGGACAGACACTTCGGTGTCCGTCAAGAACAGTGGATGGATGTTCCGCTGAGCGAGATACTCCACTATCGAATGATAGTTCGCGAAATCGCCGTTGTGTACTAGCGCCTCGTGCAGTCCGACGAACGGGTGCGCTCCGCCGGGATGCCAGACCCGGCCCTTGGTTGGATATCGGTGGTGGCCGATCCAGATGTGAGCCTTGAAATCTTCCAGCCGGTAGTACTTTACAACGTCATCTCCGTAGCCGACGAGTTTGAGAACGATCAGGTTCTTGCCGTGAGAGACGACGAATGCTTTCTTCTCGCCTAGTGACGAGTAGTATTGGAGGTTGAGCCGGTAGCTGTTCTGGTAGAGGAACTCGTCCTCCAACTCGTTCCTTTTCAGACTGCTAAGATTGTTCTTCTGCGCGAAGTCATCGAGAACCTCCTGCTTGACCCTCACAAAATATCTGTAAACCTCTGGAGGCTCTACTTCGAGACCCGGAATCGACCGATAATCACCAACCGCTTCAACCCTCGACTCGAAGTCGACGCGGAAGAACGGGCGGACATGCTCGTCTTCCACCTGTATCCTAGTAGACTTGTCGAGGTAGGCGACCTGGAGGATGTAGTCTTCACGCAGAATCTTCTCTGAGACTCCGAGCTGCTCCGGGACGAGTCCAAGCGCGGCAATACCGCCTCCCTTGCCATTCCCTCTGTTCCGCATCTGGACGAGCGACTGGAGGAGATATTTTCCCTCCAACGGGACGTTGCACGCTAGCCCGACGACACCGCAACCCCCCTCCGCCTCCTGTTTCACAAAGGGCGTGTCGGGGACTGGCAATGTTTTTCGAGAGTCAATAATCGCTTGACCAGTCATCGCAATCTCACTTGAAACGTACCAGTAGGTCCTTTCTTCCTCGAAGCTCCCGTATACTCTCGAGTCCGAACTCTGCGAGTATCATCCGTAGACGTTTCGACCAGGCGTTGAACAGGTTGACAATCCTCTTCTCTCCCCACTCAGGATCGATTAGCTGAGATAGCTCTGGATCAGTTGTCGTTATGCCGACCTGGCAGCCTCGTCCGCGCTCGCAGTTTCCACAGTGCGTGCAGCCAACCGCAACAGCCTCAGCAGTACCAATGACACATCCATCCGCTCCCAGCGCAATCGCCTTTGCAACATCGTCCGCGGTTCTGATCCCCCCACTCGCCATCAACGTGATCTCGTCTCGCACCCCTTCGGACACGAGATACTCGTGGACCTTCGGAATCGCGTATTCGACCGGCATTGCGATGTTCTTCTTCGCAATCTCCGGCGCAGCACCAGTCCCACCATAGCCACCGTCTATGTGGATGATGTTCGCGCCCGCATAGTAGCTCCCGATTGCTACCATGTCGACGTCAGTTGGGGTCGAGACTTTTACTGATACAAGGGCTCGTGGATTGACGGTCTTGATCCAGTCAACATGCTTCTTGTGATCCTCCACAGAGTAGACGCTGTGGAATGGAAAGGGCGAGTAGAGACTCGTGAACATGGACGACTCTCGCATCTTCGCAACTTCAGACGTCACCTTGTCGGCGAGAAGGTGACCGCCCAGTCCCGGCTTTGCGCCCTGAGCATACTTGAACTCGACAATAGGTGCATACTGGATCGTCTCCTCTCGGACGCCGAACATGCCTGTGGCAACCTGAGTAATCACGTGGTCCCGGTAGGGCACAATCTGATCCGGATATCCTCCCTCACCGGTCGAAGTATAGGTCTCGAGTTTTCTGGCAGCTCTGGCCCTAGCAACCATGAAGTTGAGACTGATCGAACCGAAGGACATTCCCCCGCCATAGATCGGCAGCGGAATCTCGATCTTCCTACCCTCATGTCGCTTGTTCAGTGAAATTGATAGATCGACACTATCCTCGTCGATCTTCGCGACCCCTGCATGGCTTTTCCATCCCAGCACGTCGAAACCGCCTCCTGAGTTTCCAGTCTTGTACTCTAGACCATTCTCTGGAATCTCTCCCGTCAACGCCTGCTCATACGTCGCAAGGATCAGCTCGCCAGTCCACCGCTTATTCCCCAAACCTTCAGGGACCCCATGCCTCAGCGTCGGCAGTACTTCGAGGCCGTGGTGAATCCGTTCGGTATGCTTCTCGAGGATGAGCTCTAAGTTGCCCATGGTATCCCCTTGAACGACTGTTCCCGCAGTTCCACGTCCATCATTGATCGACCAATGTCTCCTCTTAGACGTCGGACGTCCCGCATGCCCATCGCGCTGAGAATCTCAATCAGTTGGTCGTGCCAGACGCCGATGAGGTTGACGAGACGCTGGGCTCCCCACTCTGTGTTGATCCTCCGCGGCATCAGTCTACAGTTCGCTCTGTCCCGAGTCTCGCCCTGGAATAGCGACTGTAGTGCGATGAGTACTGTCGTGTCGATGGCGACGAGGTCCGCTCCGCAGATAATCGCTTTCGGAACGTGTTCAGCGAGAATGATTCCACCGCTGGCGATGATGGTAATGTGATCTCGCAGTCCTTCCCGGACCAGCTGCTGATGTACGTTCTTCAGGGCAGTCGATATGTGCTCGGGTTCTCTGGAATAGTCGCGGCCGTGATAGTCAGCGTAGAGGTGTAATCCGTGCACACCCTCCCGGGCAAGTTCGCACGCGACGCGTCCAGTATCCTCGTTGAGGGGCAGCCTTCCTATGAGGATCGATTGGTCGAAGCGTGCTAGAAGCTCTTTCAGAAGACCCGGAGTTTCGGCGTCAAACTCGGCTATCTCTGGCTGATTCTCTCCGTAGTCTGCGATTCCCTCGGCCTCAATTAAAGGTAGCAGATTCTTGAGTCCCGGTTCACCCGGCCTAATGTCTCTGGCAATGTCAAACGTGCCGGTCCTTTCGGCTGCCAGTGCTACCGCAGTTCGAACGTCAGGAGTGTCAGTTCCAACAGGCAATTCGTCGAAGATAATTGGAACAGGGATCTCCAGCGTCTTCGGCTGATCATCCATGTGGGCGAAGTCGACACTTTTCGGTTTTCGTCCAATATCGACACTTGTCGAGATGTACTCACGCCCGTAGACACCGTCCCTAGTTGGACGGACGATCTCTGACATGTCCGTCCACATCCCATCGAACCCTTCTCCACTAAACGCGCCTTTGTAGCCCATTCCCTTGACTAGAATCTTCCCGGTTGATGCTTCATTCCAGACAGTGAATACGTTCTCAGGTGTCCAGAACGAGTCACCCAGATTCTTGTAGCGGTCAGATTGTTTGACCGTCATGATGTGCGGGTATTCCTGGACGCACCTCATGCATCCGACACATTTGTGCTTCAACGGTTTGAATCCGCCAAAGCGGCCCCCGAATACCCCGTAAATGCAGGGTCGACTAAGCACCACTTCCTTGTTCAGCCTGTACTCGAAGGCTTCGTGAACAAGCATAGCTGCGAGGCGCAGCTTGCGAGCGCTCACGTCAAACTTGTTCGGAATCTGATAGGCGTGCGGAGCCGGCTTTGGCTCTATCTTGAAACGCTTGTAGCCTGCTTCTTCCATTGTGTTCAGCCAAAGTCGATCTGTACGAACCGTCAGGTTGACGGTAAAAGAACAATGAAATTTAAGGTATCTGCCGTCCCAGCTGGACAAACGTCCAGCAACAGCGGAAACGAGAGGTGGCTTGCTCAGCTGAATATTGGCGAACCGTAGTAGGCTGCTGCCATCGAGAAATCGACAATGTTGATCTGTCCATCTCCGTTGAGGTCCAAGACCGGATCATACCTAGCTGATCCGATGCTTGATCCGTAGGCATAGGAAAGTTGGGCGATGTCGACAATGGTGATGAATCCGTCTCGGTTCGTGTCAGGGTTTCTAGCCACGATGCAACTCGCTGATCCGACGGACATGTTGACGTTGCAGTAAACTCCGAGTAGCCTTGATGCTCCGGCTGCCATCACGAATCTTGCCCCGTTACTAGCAGTGTACTTCACCACGATTGTGAAGGTCTTGAAGAAGAGTAATGTTCCTGTTGTGCTGTTGGTGAGACGGACTGAGCTTGTCCCTGTGATCGTCATGGTGATCGGATCTGGCGATAAGGACCCTGAGAGGGTTAAGTTGAATCCGTTGAAGATGTGAGATCCGTTGAAAGTGATGGGATCCAACGGGGCGGCGGTTACGTAGTCAAAGGATTCTGTTGAGACCCAGCCGGCGAAAACGTCGATACCAGTAATGGTGGTTCCCTGATCCGTTTCCGTGTATGTGCCTATCGTCCTTCCGTCGAAGATCATTGTGAGAACGTTGCTCCCCATGTTCAATCGTAAGGTGTGCCAGACACCGAGTTGGGGAACATACCCTGTCGCGTTGAAGACCCAGGCACCGTCTCGTTGGAGAATCGTTCTGTTGTAGTATCCGTCAGCGGACCAAGCGTAAGTGTGATGCGTTGTCGTGACGATCAGGTGGATCGTCCCGTACTGACCTCCTACCCATTTTCCGTGGAATTCGCTAGTCCAGTCTGAGACTCCAGAAGGAATCCGGTTCCAGCATACGCCTGCGCCAACGGAGCCATCGTTCACCAGTGTCAGTAGCCCATTGCCAACGCCATAGTATGATGGTGGAATATTTCCGCCGCCGCATTTCGTCCAACCCGCGGCGGTCATGTTCGCCATTGAGGTGTAGGTGAAATTGTCTCGGAATGGGAATGGGCCTGGAGGTGGTGGGGGAGGGGCGGGTGGCGCAGTGAAATTGCTGGCCGTTACGTAGTCGAAGGATTCTGTTGAGACCCAGCCGGCGAACACATCGACGCCTGTCATGTTGGTCCCGGAATCGGGTTCTCGATAACTTCCGAACACGGCTCCATCAGCGTGCATGGTCAAAACCCCGCCTGCCATATCTAGGGTGAGTTGATGGAAAACATTCAATCCGGGAGTGTAACCGTACGAACTGAAAACCCAAACCCCATCGCGCTGTAGAATGTACTCGTCGTAGTAGCCGTCAACTGACCAGGCGTAGGTGTGATGGGTGGTAGTAACGATGAGATGGATAGTGCCGTATTCGCCACCGATCCACTCGGCCCTGATCGTGCTCGTCCAGTTGGAGATGTTGGATGGAATGCGGTCCCAACAAGTGCCTGCCCCAACGACGCCGTCATTGACCAGAGTCAAGAGTCCGTTGCTGACGTTGTAGTATGATTGTGGGATGGCTCCTCCTCCGCACAATGTCCAGCCGGCTGTTGTCATTTGGCTGATCGAAGTGTAGTTGAAGTCGTCTCTAAACGGAAAGGGTCCGGGGGTTGGTGGTGGTGGAGGTGGGGGCGGCGAGAATGAGGTTGCTGTCACATAGTCGAAGGAATTGGTTGAAACCCACCCGGCGAAAACGTCGATACCAGTCATGTTAGTTCCAGCGTCCGGCTCGTGATATGTCCCGAAGGTTTTGTTGTCCAACGTCATAGTGACAATGTTATTTCCCATGTCTAGGCGAAGGTTGTGCCAGAGGTTCAGCTGCGGAGTGTATCCGGGAGCGGTGAAGATCCATGTACCGTCTCGCTGGAGAATGTACTCCTTGTAGTAACCGTCAGCGGACCACGTGTAGGTGTGATGAGTAGTTGTTACGATCAGGTGAATGGTTGCATATGGTCCGCCAATCCATTCTCCTCGGATTGTGCTTGTCCAGTTGGAAATCCCCGCTGGGGGATGGTTCCAGCACATTCCAGCTCCAACGGTACCATCGTTTACCAGGGTCAGCAGTCCTTTGCTTACGTTGTAGTATGATTGTGGAATGGTTCCTCCTCCGCACTGTGTCCAGCCTGCCGTGACCATCTGGCTGATAGAAGTGTAGTTGAAGTCGTCACGAAAGTTGAAGCTAGAGGCGGCTGGAGATGATCCAGTCGCTGAGCTGGGAGTAGAACTCCCACGGCCAGAAGACACTATTGGAAAGGCAAGAATCATACTTGTAATTAGGAGTATTATGACGGCGGGGGAGAAAATTCTCAAAGAGTACACCCCAGATACAATCTTCTACTAAATAAGAAGTCGCTTTCTCGAAAAGGATCTATGACTCTTCCTTCATGATTCAAGAGGGAAATGTGAATTGCCCGCATGTTCACGATAGATCCGACGTCTCGCCCGTGTGGACAGCGGTGTGTTTCCACCGTTAGCTTGCGCCAAGTTGCAATGGGTCAGGATGTTCCTAAGAACGAGGAGGGCTCATTTTTCTTAAATGCCTCTGAGGGACAAGTCTTGGTTGGAGCGAACAAGATGAGGGGAATGCCTCATACGGTTAAGGTAGAGAGACATCAGAACGAACTTATTGTCCATGTAGCACTGCTACACGGGCCCGACGCAAAACTGCCAGGCGGAATACTCCTCCATACAGAAGGCTGGGTCGACATAGGATATGGTCTGAAGATGTACTTGGTTATCGGTTCTGGGAACATCACATATCATCCAAAAGAGATTGACGAGAAAAAGGGCTTACTCCAACGCCTCTTCGCAAGAAAGCCACAACAACCCTTACTGGAAGCCAAAGAATCCGCGAGTTAGTGGTCTCATTACGAGTGTCTAGGTAATCCCTCTCTGGTCCGCGGAGCATTCGCAATGTGTCATAGTGACTGGTAATTCGATAGTACTGTGGACCCGTTTCAAGGGTTTCGATTCGCTTAATCTTCGTAAAGCCGCGTTTCCAATTGGCGAGACGTAGGAGCGCCAAGAGGATCTGAATTGAGATACATTTTGACCGTGGACTTTGAAGATGACGTCGACATCGAGAGCTTCATGCACTTTGTCGCGTACCACACTAAGCGACTCAAATGCGCGAGCAAGGACGTGTTCATTCGCCTCGCCCACGAGTGGGAAAAACAGCTGGTGAACCCCCATGAGCCAACAAACTCAAATGGAGTCAAGAAAGAAAAGAAGAAAACGGTCAAAGAGACTAACGAGTAGTAGGTACAAGATCCGAGTCCGCTACAAGTACCACTACTACCGGTGGATCAACACCAAAGACTACGGCAGCTTCAGTGAGATTTACGAGAAGTACAAGGACAAAGGCTACACGTTCTGGTGTGCCGATTTACCGCCTGAGTTCTCAA
>Ga0210404_10001197_pt1 | contig 11411 bp, 12 predicted proteins | sample IncBWH28MmetaG_FD_155455 | JGI IMG/M metagenome (GOLD analysis project Ga0210404, IMG submission 155455) | Forest soil microbial communities from Barre Woods Harvard Forest LTER site, Petersham, Massachusetts, United States - Inc-BW-H-28-M | ecosystem: Environmental > Terrestrial > Soil >... | reverse complement strand
CATCAGAAAGTCCTCGTTACGCCTCACGCACTTGATCGACGCTCTCCTCAAGTATTCACGACTGGAACAGCAGGACCTCCCACGCACCCGCTTCAACGTGTTGGAGATGATCCGTAGCTTGCTCGTCGACCAGCAGAGCCAGCTCACCGGCATCACACCTCAGATCAGAATCAATCTCCCCTTCGCCGATCTGTATGGCGAACCAGTGAGCATCCGTCAGGCCTTGGTCAATCTGCTCGATAATGCCCTCAAGTTCTCTCGCCATTCCCCAGCTCCGAAAATCAGCATCGGGGGTCAGCAGGCGCCGACCGAACGTATTCTCTGGATACAGGACAACGGCATCGGCTTCGACGCCGACCAGAAGGAGAAACTCTTTGGTCTCTTCGAGCGGTTGCACAATGCCCAGGAGTACGAAGGCACCGGCGTAGGCCTGGCCATCGTGAAGATGGTAGCGGACAAACACGGGGGCCGCGTCTGGGCAGAATCGTCGCCCGGCAAAGGCAGCACGTTTTTTCTGGCATTCCCGGATGGCCAAGAAGCTGTCACCTTCACTCAGGGCAACGCTGATGGCTGATTCCTGAAAGCGACTATGATGCGCACACTCATCATCGACGACGAAGAATACGTACGCTTGGTGCTGGAGCAGTCCCTCCACGAGGAGGGCTGTGAAGTGACCGCCGTCACTCACGGGGCGGCAGGCATCGAGGCGCTGCAGGCCACAACCTTCGAATGCGTCATCACCGACCTCCGTATGCCGGGCCTTGACGGTCGAGCCGTCTTGAAGTGGGTCCGCGAGCATCAACCCGACGTGGATGTCCTCATGCTGACCGGTCATGGCGACGTCAAAGATGCAGTCGAGGCGATCAAGCAGGGGGCCTGGGATTTTCTGGTCAAGGATACGCCCTTCGACGCCGCAGCAGTCAAAGCCGCATTGGCCAGACTGAACACCGTGCGCTCTCTCCGCAAAGAGAACCTGGCGGCCCGGCAAGGAGGCTTCACGCGCGATGTCATCATCGAAGGACCAAGCCTGGCTTGGCAGAAGCTCAAGACCCAGATCGCGCAGGTCGCCCCATCCAACGCACCAGTCCTCATCCAGGGATAAACCGGGTCGGGCAAAGAAATCGCGGCGCGGCTACTCCATGACCTCAGCCGACGAGCCAGCGGACCGTTTCTCGCCGTGAATTGTGGAGCTGTGAGCCGCGAACTGTTGGAGAGCGAACTCTTCGGCCACGAAAAAGGCGCGTTTACCGGTGCGACCGCCGCGAAACCTGGACTCATCGCCGCCGCCGAAGGAGGCACGCTCTTCCTGGATGAACTGGGCGAGATGTCGGGTCCGATGCAGGTGAGTCTGTTGCGCTTCCTGGATCGTGGCGAGTACCGCCCCGTCGGCAGCACTCGTACGCTCCAGGCCAACGTCCGTGTTGTCGGAGCCACGAACCAGGATATCCAAGAGCTCGTTCACCAAGGCCGCTTCCGGGACGACCTGCTCTACCGTATCAATACCGTCACCCTGCGCGTGCCTCCGCTCCACGAGCGGAAAGAAGACCTTCCGAAACTTGCAGAACATATCCTCTCGACCCTGCGTATCTCCGGAGCTACGAAACGAACCATCTCACCTGAGGCCGTGCAGACGCTTACCGCCCACAGTTGGCCCGGCAACGTGCGTGAACTGCGCAATGTGCTTGAGGGAATTGTGCTGATGAGCCATGGAGCGGGTCCGATCAGTCGAGAAGAAGTCCTCGCGCTGTTGCCGAAAACCCGAAGCTCGTTACAGACGGGAGATCACACGCACCTGTCCCTGGAAGAGATGGAACGGCTCCACATCCAGCTCGTGCTCGACGCCAGCGGCGGCAACAAGACCCAGGCGGCGAAAACGCTCGACATCGACTACAAAACGCTCCTCACGAAGCTGAAGAAATACGGACTCGCCACATGACCGAAGCCGGTCAGCGTTCCAAACCCCACGCAGCACAAGCGCGCACGTCAAAAATGAGCACGTGCCTCATGAAACGTGAAGCCCATCGGGTTGCTTTTGCTTGTTTGGTTTATCTCGTTTGTTTGGTTGAACCAGACTAACCAGATAAACCAGATGAACCAGACAGACCACTAACGACGAGGACCGGACGCGGTGGGCGGCTGCGTGGCTGGGCGTTCAGATACGTGAATCCCGCTTTCATCATGCGACCGAGTCATGTCGTGGGAGATGCGTCCGTGACCGCAATGTATGCCGCTTCAATTGGCTGACAAGGTAGAGCACAATGATCAAATTCAACAACAGCACGCCGACTCGAAGCATCGACACCTGTTCAATGACCTCGTAGAGTTCGAACGGAAGTAGCAGACTCGTCGACACCACCGTCAAATACGCGGCCCAGGTAAACTCCAGCCATAGCCCTATGCCCTCCACCAACAACATCGCCGCATAGCCTAGACTGACAAGCCCCGCCAGCAGCACACTATGCGGTAGCAGCGCATCCACCTTTAGAACGAGTTCGTGAATGAGGCGAGAGTCGGCATTCAGATGAAGGGCTTCGATCAGGAGAGAGAACAGGGTAGCAATCTCGGCATGCACCAACTTTAGGAGACCCAACCCTAGGAGGAGTAACAGTAGACCCTTCACCACCTTGAACACAGCAATCACGGCCAAGCCGGTATGGTGTGAGCGTGTCGTCATCAACTTGAGAGAGTATCACAAACGGCAAGGACCGGACGCGGTAGGCGGCCGGCGGGGCGAGGCTTTCCTCTCGTGAAACGTGAAAAGTTTCAGGGTTTCAGTGAGAGACGAGATGCGAATGAAGGCGATGATGGCTGAAAGCTGATTGCTGATGGCTTCGGTCACGAGAGACGAGCGACGCATCACGTACGATCAAATCTTAGCCCCCCGATTCAGCAATTCTGGCGATTCGCTTCTGCCCGAACGGATCTTCAGCAAGTGGATGAGTTCAATTCGTAGAGTGCTATTGAGACGTTGCCGTGCCTCAAGTGGGAGGCGAAGAAACTCAACCCCAAACTGATGGCCCTGGACCCATTTGATCGTGCCGAGGTCAATTGACAGTGCCGGCGTCTGATTGGGGAACAGGACACTCACGCGCACGTCACTGCCGCAGAGGACCTCCCGATCGCACATGACGGAGCACCCCATCAGCGACAGGTTGGTCAGGAAACCCTCGCTGACAAATGGAGCCCCACCGAAGATGACAGGATAGTAGAGCGGGAACCGATGATAGGTCCGAGAATAATGACGGGGCACCATCACAACCTCCGTGAGGCCGGATTGTACCGAAGCAGGCACTGTGAGCGGTATCCTACCTTAGGAGGGGGAGCCCTAACTCGTGAAACGTGAAGCCCAGCTGGTTGTTTTTGGTTGTTTGGTTTATCTCGTTTATTTGGTTGAACCAGACTAACCAGATAAACCAGATGAACCAAACAGACCACATACGACGAGGACAGGACGCGGTAGGCGGTTGGCAGGGTTGAAGTACAGTCTTAGAGGGAGGAAGACCCCGACACGTTGTTTCTCGTTCGCACGAACGCCCCGAGTCTGGCCGTCAGGATAGGCGGAACCGCGAGCACCCCGGTCACGATGAGCCCCAGTGGCCAAAGATTGCCCAACCCTTGTATCGCGAACATGGCGACGGCCTGCGCGGCAAGGGGAACGGCTCCCCATCTCCACGACCGGTCCGGCTCAAAATACGCCAGCAGCGCAGAAACAAGGCACAGCGCAGGGAGACCAAACTGATAGTACGCCCCCGAATCCCAGGCCTCTCGGCGGCCTGTCGCTGCGGAGACAAGCGTCCACACGAGAACTCCGGACACAGCCGACATGACATACAGCCATCCAATCGCCTTCATTCAGAACTCCGTCACAACTTCCGAGCCACCATATCACCTCGATCGAAATCATCGACCGGGCAGCACAATCATCAACTGACCTAGCTGAACCCTACCCTCAGATGGTGCATCCGTCAAGAATGCGGGCGATTGAAAGAGGAGCTGATGCTCTTCGTTTTCTGGACGCGGTGGACGGCTGGTGGAGCTGAGCTTTCAGAAAAGTATAATGCTCCCGTCTATCTCCACTATAGGTAGCTTAGCCTTCCTTTTAGCTCATACCATAAACAGCAATTCTCTTTGGAGGAACCAGGTCATGTCCTACACTGGCCGGGCAAGAACGACATCTTGTCATCAGAGGAATACACATGACGAGTCAAAGAATGCAGCCTGGTGTTGTGAACGTGATCGTGGGTTGCACCATCAGTCTATGGTCTTTCATGCTGGTAGAGGTCACTGGCATCTCACAGGCTGCTGTTGGAAAGGACGAACTGCCGACATTTGTGGCGTGGCCCGAGAAGGGCTTGGGACTTTCGATCGACTTGACCGGTTTCAAGAAAGACATCGACCAGGTAAAACCGGACGGTCGCCGCTATCTTATGGCTTCCCATCCCAAGACAGGACTCGACGTGTCTATCACCCTTGAAAAAGTCCCGACGCAGGCTTCTGCAAAAGGATGCCTGGAACAGCTCAGACTGATACAGAATGACTCGTCTGTCACCCGTGGGCAGGACATCGCACTTAACACCACCGGCGAGATACCGACCCTTGAGTATACGATTCAAAAATTCCGTGGAGTCCGGGTGGATCAAAAGAATGTGTATGCGTGCATCGCACAAGACAACGTGTATGCCGACATCCATCTTTCGAAGGCACAATACACCACGGCCGATGCACTGTTCTTTCAATCTATTCTTAAGACCCTTCGCTTACAGCCACCCCCCTCAGAGATAGTGCCTCCCCCAGCTCCGGCCCCGCCCAAAGAGATGGTGCGCCTCCCAGCTCCGGCTCCACCTAAAGAGATGGTACGGCTTCCGCCGCCTGCACCACCCAATAGCAAGGAATTGCTCAATATGGGAAACACTCTTTCCCGGCAGAACGAATACGCCCGAGCTATTGCACCCTATCAAAAGGCATTCGGGCTTGAAAAAGCGGAGCCGCAACTCGACAGAATCCTTTGGCGCACTCTCATCGAGAATCTAGGTATGGCCTATGGGATGACCGGTCATTTCAAAGAGGCAAAGGCCATATATGAGGAGGGAATACAGGCCGACCCCACCTACCCAATGTTCCACTACAATTTGGCTTGCACCTTTGCTGACATGAACGACCTCGATCATGCGATGCAGTCCCTCAAAATAGCGTTTCGCCATCGCAAGAATCAGAATTCTGGCGAAGAAGTGATGCCCGATCCACGCCAGAACTCGTCCTTTCAGCGCTTCATGAAGAACGAAACCTTCCGTAACTTGGTCAACGACCTGACCGCCACAAAGAGCTAGAGGAGGCCTGGTGAAATCAGGCGCCTCGAAGGTCTTAGGGGTTCTCGTTACACTCCTACTCTGCTACGGAGTGATGCAGTGGTTCGCACCATCGAAACAGCTATGCCAAATCACCTTCGTCCCGATCGGCAACTTCCCTTCCACGTCGCTTCAGGCACTGGCGAGCTACTATGAGCAGACCCTCGGCTTACACATCGATGTTCGGCCCACCATTCCCTTCGAAGAATCGATGATGGATCGTTCTCGTGGTCAATTGATCGGTGAGGAACTCGTCAACGGCATGAAAACTGGATATCCAGCACAGGCCCAAGACCGCTCCGTCATGATGGTGGGGTTCACCCGATCGGACATGTATATCCGACACAAGAACTGGCAATTCGCCTTCGCACATCGAGAGGACGGTCGTTTTGCTGCGATCTCAACCGCACGTATGGACCCGGTGAGCTTTGGCTTTCCACCCAACGATGGTGTCTTAGTCCGCCGTCTTCTCAAGATGACCTCCAAGCAAATCGGACTTTACTTTTACCTATTGCCCGAACGCCAAGAGAAATCCAGCGTGCTCTTTTCACCGATCCTTGGCGTCGACGATTTGGACGAAGTCTCAATGGATTTTGATACCATTGATAGAGGCCGCATAGAACAAACCGCCAAACGATGCAGTTCCTCATGGGCTCAATACTTTCTTCCCTTCATGGCAAAGTAGCAAGCGCCACAAACTGATGAAATTCTCCTGACACCGTTCCCCGTCCTCAGAAGGCGGGCGCGTCAAGAGTGAGAACGGGAATGCGACGGCGCAAGAGACGAACTCGGACGCGGTGGGCGGCTGGCTGGGCTAAGGCGGCTGTTCAGACCGAAATGGTTCCTGGCACTCTCTTATTCTGGTTACGCCCTTTGGGACGATGCCACCTCACAAAAATCTTGCGGCTTAGTGGGTCCAGATCTTTACGGGAGTCGATTCGAATGGATAGACATGAATCATCCATCCACCTGCTTGCGGAACGAATCGCCCGCCTGCTTGCTGACACTCTGATTCCGTGGCGATCGTCCCCCTGATCCCGAGTTGTTTACGGGTCATGCGGCGTCTACTGCCGTCCGGCTGGAAGCAGATATTGACGTGGGCATGCCACTGCGCAACACTCAACGGAACGCGCTCGTTCAACTGGTCCTCGCTCATGTCTCTCGGCGCGGTGTACATCGCCCCCTCGAGCTCATACCCCTCCCCGGCCTTCCTATACAAGAGCGCGGTCGGTTCGGCCGGATCAAAGCGAATCTTCGCCAGGAATCGGCGCTGCTTATTGGCGAAATGATAATGCTTCGGCGTTCGCTCTGGATGAAGCGGAACATAGCCGTCGTCCATGGCCACCCGGTAATCTTTGTATTTGGCAAGGGCCTGTCGCAGAGTCTGCACGATCTGATCGGCACGCCCGGCATCGTCTGTATTCGCCGGCCGCAACGTCGTCCATTTCATGTGGGGCCCGAGATGTTTCTGATGGGGAACCATCATGTCGACAGTCCCCTCCGCGTGATCCTGATGATCCATATCCATGCTCTGACCGAAGGACTCTCCTGAGGCCGACTCCCCTGCCTGAGCCAGACACGCACCATCCATGAGAAACAACAAGCTACCTGAGAAGGCCACCACTATGCCCACTGAAAACCTGGGCCAGCACGTTGACGTTCGAATAACTTGACCGACCATGGTTGCCCTCCATTGGAACCAGAAGATCACCTGTCCATCACGACAAACATCTTATCCCGCGTATGGGCTTAACACCAGACATGCATCGCAGACAGCCTTTGCGAAACTCAAGCTCTCTACGTGAACCGTGAGGAGTTCTCAGAGACGAGCGACGGGATGTCAGAAGTTAGGTCAAATGCGGTGGGCAGCTGGCGGGGCTGAGGCGTTCCGAATAAGTAGCCTGTCCCCTTTATTATTCGAAAAAAGCGGCATAGCTTGCTGTCATTTTTCTTAAAACGAGACCGAAATGATTCCTGGCACCCTAGTCTCTCTATCGGCTACTTTGTCCATTCAATATCAGGGAACATAGGATTAAGCTGTTTAATTTCCTGGTAGAGCCCAATAAATTCCATCTTTACCGCCTCTCGTTCAGAAACATCAACAAACCGATAGGATTCAAGAATGGATGCCAGATCATGAATGAGAGCGCCCTTTTTCCAAGCATCGCCCAGCACATTTACGACCCTCAATAGCCTCGACGGCATTTTTGCAAAATGAGCGACCAACTCACTGCCCCTAGAAATCCAGACTTCCCGCATCGCTCCTTCATGCTCATTAGCGAACTCCTTCAATCGTTCCATCATCTGATCGAAAATCTCACAGGCATCAGACGGCGAAATCCTTAACAGCTCCTCAAATATTAAATCGAAGGTGGACGCCAAACCTTGATCGTACTTGTGGGTCCAAAACATGAGCAGATACTCCCTGACTTCATCCAAAGACAATTGTTTGTATGTCAGACATTTCCAAAAATGCCACGCTAAGGATGTTCGAATTGCGGAACTTCCAGATACTATTTGCTGCCTGAGGAGTTCAATAAATTCTTCGGCTTTGAAAGGGGCATCTTCCTTAAAGTTATGTTTCCGGAACAAAGCAAAGTATATAACAAGCACTGCCATGTCATGCAGAATGTAGTCCGCTCCAGTTGCAAGGAAAGTCCTCAGAACTGTCATTGCCTCTTCTTCGCTTATGCCCCTCATGTGATCAAACACATGAAGGAGCATTTGGAGGACCCTCGGATGCTTAGCGTTTTCGTCGAGAGTGCGAAAAGCTAGTGCCTTCACGTGATCACGACCTGCCCGATCCCACTCAAAAGGTGAGCCATCATGGTTTCTGATGGCCCTGATACGTACAGCAAGGTCAGTTAGAGGTATCAAGGCTTGCGCTCGAATGTAGAGATTCTGCTCGCTAAGGTACTCATCCAAAACCTCGATTAACTCGCCATAGTACTCGGGCTTATTTCGTGCAATTACTTTTGCAATCAGCCAGCATAAATGACCTCGCACTGTGGTAATGCCATTAACCTCATCGCCATTCATGATCCGACTGTGCTCGTTATGTTCACCCTCTGAATCATCGGAGCTGTTTCGCCCCAATGGGTCAGGATCAAGGTCATCTTTAAGTTGCCTAATCACCCACATTGCTTCATCAGTCCGCCCCTCCTGAGCAAGATCTTGAGCGTATAGGACAAGACTCTCTTTTGCTCCGTTGTCTGATAACCACTCAATTGATCCAGTCTCTTGGGCTGCAGCTCTGATGAAGTCGTACGCTTCCTGTTTTTTCTCAGCCAACTGATGTCCTACATATCGCAATAATAGAGACGGGTCACCGACCGCTCTGATTGTCTTCTGTAGAATCGCCTCGTAGATCTTTCGATCAAAGACTTGAAAGAATTGATGATCTCTCGCTTCAAAGAACATTCGGTCAATGTTCTGAAATGCTTCAAATTCGATACGCGACAAGGCCCTTGTGACATCGCGTTCACCAACAATTACCGCCCAATTTGTGACGAGCACAATCCTTTCATGATCGGAAACTCCTACTTGCTTATTCTTCTTTGGCAATTTGTCGCGAAAAACTGATTCTGCCGTCCCATGCGGATTGACGGATCTGGCCTCTCCCCCCCAAGAGAAGGAGACCGACTCATATTCCTCGATTCTATGAAATGTCATTCCACTCGCAGTAAATTTGCTTGCTTCTGGGTTGCCCTCTAATGCGGCAACAATCTTGGTAGCAGCTTGACGCGCGTAGCTGCCTACCTCACGGAGCGGAATGTGAGTTTCCGGAAGCGCAATCCGGTACCCTCTAATTCCTTGGCTTGTTAGTTCTTGCTTTAGCAAGTCAACTACTTGACTCCAAACTTTTTGCCTAGCCAGATCTGATCCCCTCTCAACAAGCCTGAAAATCTCCACTGCAATTTTTTCGCCTGATCCAGATGTCAACTGGTAGTCAAAATTTTCTCCGGTGACTGGATCGACCACCATGTCTCGACCTGAAATGGCAAATGTGGCACCCCTCTCAAGGGTTAAGAATTCTCTGAAGCGTTCGATTGTTTCTTCTTCCCACTGTTCTTTGGCCATGTCACTTCCCAGAAATGTTTGTCCTTCTAGTGTCGGTCAACCTTATATCTTAGGGAACGCCGCTCGCAATGGTCTAACCAGGCTTGCGTGTGTTTCCATATAAAGGGTGGGCCGATTGGTCTCCAACTGCGCGCGTCCAACGAGGCCCTTCTGAGGGCGCGCGTTGCGCGAGCAAAGGAGACTAACGGGCCACCCTTCCCCTCCTACACCGGGCGGGGTGCGAAGCCGGCTGGGCTGGTCACCGACAGGACCCGCTCTTTTGACTCTCTGGAATTTTTCCATTCCTTTCTGGAATTTCTCCCCAACTTTCTCCCTCACAAACAATAATCAATCCCATTACGTTTACAATGATAACTAACTGTATTTCATAACTATAATATCGTTATTCATTCATCTTCGAGCCCGGCACATTCCCTGCTGATGTCCTCTTATATATGGTGACCCACTCCTCCATCTTATTGATTGAAGACAGCTCAGGCGAGTGCGAATTGTTTCGCCTGGCGCTGAAGCAAACCGGCCTCGATGTTGCGCTGTATAGCGAGCACGACGCGGATGCTGCGCTGCATTTTCTGCAAGACCGAGTCATTTACCATCCCAAAAGCTCCTTCCAATACTCTCCTAGCGAGGCGGCTGGTGTGGGCTCTACTGCGCGCGTCGAACGAGGGCCTTCTGAGGCCGCGCGTTCCACGAGCAAAGAGACCATGCCAGCTGCTTCGCCTTCCCTTATCCTCCTCGATCTCAAGCTCGGGCGACGGGATGGCTGCGACTTCTTAAAGCGACTACGGGCCGATGCCCGCTTCGCCGCGATCCCTGTCGTCGTCTTCACCACGTCCGACGATCCGACCGATCTTGCACGCTGCTATGCCAGCGGCGCAAACGGTTACGTCGTGAAACCCAGTACGTTTGAGCAATTAGTGCAATGTGTTGGCGATATTGGCCAATATTGGATAAATAGAAACCTGACACCTTATCCAATTGGAGTCCGATGCTGACCCGCGCCTCGCTCAAGAACCCCTACGCCGTCTTTGCGATCTGCATGATCGTGCTCGTCCTCGGGGCCGTGTCCTATCAGAAGATGCGGGTGGACATTTTCCCTGAGATCAAGATTCCGACCATTCTCGTGACGACGTTCTACCGCGGCTTGAGCCCCAGTGAGATGGAAGGGGCGATTACACTCAAGATGGAACAGCGCTTCGTCGAGGCCAGTTATGTCGAACATATCGAATCGCAGTCGCTCGCCGGCATGAGCTACATCAAAGTCTTCTTCCAGCCGGAGTACAGCATCGATTCGGCCCAGTCCGAGCTGACCAGCCTGGCCTACAGCATCATTCGTCTGCTCCCGCCGGGCGTCTTTCCCCCGTCCGTTTTTAAATTCGGCGTGGCGAGCCTGCCGGTTGGGCTCCTCTCCCTAAGCAGCGAATCCCTTGGCGCCAAAGAGATTCGCGACCTGGCCTATTTCACCGTGCGCCAGCAGATCGCCACCATTCCCGGCATTTCGTTCGGCCCCCCGCTGGGCGGGAAAGTCCGGCAGATCACCGTGTTCATGGATCCGCAACGGATGATGGCGCGCGACGTGTCTCCATCAGACGTCGTCAAAGCCATTAATTCCCAGAGCGCGATCATCCCAGCTGGCGATATCAAGCTCGGCGATCTCGACTACTACGTCTATTCGAACAGCCTCGTTGACGTGGTCGACAAGATCAACGACATCCCGATTAAAGTCGTGAACGGCACACTGATCTTCGTCCGCGACATCGGCACGGCGGCTGACAGCGCTGCCATTCAAACCTCGATCGTGCGGGTGAACGGGCACGAGGCCACGTATATCCCCATCACGCGGCAGGAAGGGGCGAATACGCTGGAAGTGACGGACGGAATTCGTGCCAAACTGCCAAAGCTGACGGAGATTCCCGCCGGCACAACGGTCAAATTCATCTACGACCAGTCGCTCTATATCCGCCAGGCGATTGCCAATCTTCAGAAAGA
>Ga0210404_10001196_pt1 | contig 11419 bp, 12 predicted proteins | sample IncBWH28MmetaG_FD_155455 | JGI IMG/M metagenome (GOLD analysis project Ga0210404, IMG submission 155455) | Forest soil microbial communities from Barre Woods Harvard Forest LTER site, Petersham, Massachusetts, United States - Inc-BW-H-28-M | ecosystem: Environmental > Terrestrial > Soil >... | reverse complement strand
CTGCTGTTGTTGCTTCCCGGCTGTACATTCTGCCCCGGTTGCGTTCCAAACCCCTGCAGGAGCGGCTGATTGGGTGTGGTGATCAGGCCGCCGCGCGGCTCGTTGGTGGGATCGTATACAAATTGCCACTCGTTGTATTTCTTTTTCTTGTTGAACTCGCGAATCGTGGGTTTCTTGATGACGCTCGCCACGCCCACGATGGGGCCACCGCCTATGACCTGCTGGCTGCTGGAACTGGTGTCTCCCTGTGTTGTCCCAGCGGCGACCTGCGAAGAAGCCTGAGTGGGATCCGAGCCGGGCGCCGCAGGCGTCCCCGGCTGACCCGAGGATGTTTGAGAATTCGAGTTTGCTCCGAAACCGCTGTTCGCGTTTCCGCTGTTTGTATTCCCGCCGAGTCCGGACGACTGTGCGAACACACCCGAACTGTTCACTCCGGAACCGGAATTGCCAAAGCCGGAATTGCCAAACGATGAGCCGCCAAATGCTGAACCGTTCGAACTGGGACCGTTGATTCCTGCAGGAGACCCGACGGGGGTTGCGCCAGGAATGCTTCCGCCAGCGAGACTCAGGCCGCCGGCGCCCACCGTTACCCCTGGTTCGCCGAAGTGCAGCAGTTTGAAATCCTGGCACTTGGAGTTCGGGCAGTTCAGCGGATCCTTGTAGCGCTTTCGCAGGTAGCGCAGGTTGTTCGTGCTCTCGAGATCCTCAAGCCGCGTGGGATAGCGCCCGAATTTCTTGTAGTAGCCGCGGATGGCGCGCGAGTATTGCACTCCGCGGTGGATCATTTCCTGTTCCCGGTCCCGCCGGATCTCAAAGGAAATTGTGGGAAGAACCGCGGCAGCCGCTATGGCCATCAGCGCTACCACGAGAAGCAGCGTAAGCAGGACATAGCCATCCTCATCCCGCCGAAGCCGGTGGGTTGACTGGCGCGCTCCTGGGAATAAAGTCATCGCAGTAGTCTTGCAAAATTGCCAAATCACAAAATTATCCAATTACCAAATCCGCCCTACCCCTGCGTTAGAGGTATGCTCTGCGGCGGACCGCTGCCCACAACGTCCTGAATCTCCACCGAGGTAGGAGAGATTCGCACGACTTTGTACCGCCGGTCGACAATCTCGCCCTCGCCTGCGATGAAAACATCCCCGTCCTTGGAGAGGAAAATCTTCTTGGGTTCCCCCGGCTTGCTCGCGAAACCGAAGAATTTCAGTGGAATTGGCGGCGCTGCAGCCACTGGCGGTGGCATGTAGGGCTTATTGCCGGGGTCAGTATTCGCCGGGCCCATCACTTTGGGGATCACAACATCCTCGGCCTGCGCTACGAAAATGTTTCGTCCCGAGCCTTCGTACTTGATCTGTTCGGCGGAGGCAAGCTGATCCAGATGCAGGGTGGGGTCGAGGCTCTGCGGAGGGCGCTCCTTTTTCCCGGCTGCGGACGCTGAACCGCGGCGCGCCCCCGGACGGGCAGCATTCGTTGGCGACGCTTGCCCGCCCGTTGCCGTCGTCAATTCTGTCGAAGCTATGGTCGAGGAAGAAGGCATGAACTCGTAGGCGACGACCAGCAGGAGCAGCACTCCCAGCACCGCTGCCGCGATCGTCTGCTTCCGGTTTTCGACTCCCAGTTTCACTGCGCGCCCGCCTTCAGGTAGGTTTCGAGCTTCATTTGCAGCTTGATGGGCCCCTGCTGCTCGCCCCCTAGCGTGATGCCGCTGATGATGAAAAACATGTCATCGCGTTCCAGCGCATTGATAAACGTTGCGAGGGACTTGTAATTGCCCGTGAGGTCCGCTTCCATCTCGACTGGATGCAGCCGATCGGTCTCCTCGTCCAACACCTTGTACTTGGCTTGCTCGATCGTGACTCCATTGGCGGCGGCCAGCTTGCCGAACTCGGTGAGGATCTGCGATTGCTGGGCGGGAAAACGCTTCTTATAAAAGTCCACGATCTGCCGGTTCGCGGTGATTACTTTCTGGTCCAGATTCGTCAGCGGCTCAACCTGGCGCGTTTTTGTCAGCAGTTCCCTCCCCAACTGGTTCAGCTCTTGACGCCGCGATTCGGTCGAGCCCACCAGCGGCGAAAACAGCACCACGACGGTGACGATATCCACCCCCAATAGGACCGCCAGCGCGGCCTTGATGCTTTTCCGGGTTTGCCGCAAATCTGGCATCAGGGCTTGCTCCCCTTGGAAATCTCTGTCTTTGAGCCTGGCGCCGGCGACGTCTCGGGAACGTAAACCCCGTGTATATCGAATTGAATCCTGTCTCCGCTGCCCGGAGGCGCCACATGTTCTGCCACGATGTAGGTCTGCGTGAAGTGCCGCGAATCTTCCATGCGGCGTGCCAATTCGAGAGCTCGGTCGCGGGAGTCGCCCGCGACCAGCATCTTCAAGGTGAGTTGGTTGTCCTCGTCCAGTTCGGGATGAATCGAAACCAGGTGGACCCGCGCAGGCATCACTTTTTCGAGGTCTTCCAGCACGTGCGTCCAGGAGAGCGCTTTGCGGTCAATCAACCCGTTGAGAAACTGGGACTGGTCCCGGGTGGTGCGATTCTCGGGCTGACTAAGAAACTCCTCGGCCCGGCGGCGAGTCTGGTCGCGCTCCGCAATCTCGGCGCGCAAGTCGGCGATCTTGGCGTGGTCGCGCCGGGCGGCGAACCAGCCCGTGATGGTGAGGGTCAGCAAGGCGAGCGTGAGGATTGCTGCCCCCGCCAGAGCCGTCCCCCAACGCAGCCAGAACTGCCGCGCGTCTTCGTAAGGCTGGCTGGCGAGATTGATGTCGAGACGCATATTTAAACCAGTTGTCAGTTGCCAGTTGTCAGTTGCCAGTGGGTTGCCAGTGGGTTTTGCTGGCAACTGGCAGCCGGCAACTGGCAACTGTACTTACGAAATCAGGGCCCCCACTACTCCGGCCATTCTCCAGCGCGGCACGGAACCTCCAGTGCTGACTCCCAATTGCGAAGGCCTCACCAGTTCCTGCACCTCCGCGCCGGTCTGCGCGCGTAGCGCCGGAGCCGCACTGCCGGTGTCCGATATTCCCGCGACGAATATCTTTTCGATGTTCAGATGATACGTGTCCTGGAAGAACACTACCGAAGGGTAGACTTCTTCGGCCAACTGCTCTCCTGTAATCGTTACCCCACGCGTGTTTTCGAGCGTGCGGAAGAGCTGTAGCTGTTCCGCATTGAGGATCGCGATGCTGGTGGTGCGGGCATCCACCTTTACCACCAGAGTGGGACGCTGTCCCTCTGCTGCGCCCAGCGCTGCCAGCATCGAAGGCAATACCACTCCCGGGCTGAATCCCGCATCGCGGAAGGCCGCTTCGTAGTCCTCCACCACGCTGGCCAGAGCGACCGCAGCCACCACTCGAACGCCGTCATTCGATTTCTGCGCATGGTAGGAAACTCTGGCCTTGTCGACGTCAAAGGGCAGAGATTTCTTCAGACGAAACCGCACCACACTGGCGGCTTCCTCGGAGTCAGTGGGCAGGGTATCGAACTCCAGAAGCACCACACGCACAGCGGCGTCCGGCACCACGGCAATCACATCGTGGGTGCGCCCCGCCACACTCCCCAGCGTTTCTTCCACTGCGGCCCTCACCGCAGCGCGCTGACGCAAGTTGCCCTCAACCAGGTCCGGAACCACGCTGCCCGGCGCCAGTTCGCGGGCGGCACAGGCTTCCAGGCTGCGGCCATCCTCGGCCAGTCGCCCCACCAGCACGCGGTCGGCGGCGATCTCACACGCCAGCCGGGGTTTTGCCGTGTTGGAACCAGAACTCATTTTAGGAGTCAACTCTCTGTAAATCAGTGGCCAGTGGTCAGTGGTCAGTGGCCAGTGGCCAGTAAAATCGGAACTCTCACTGGACACCCGACACTTCCTCTACCCCTCTGCATAATTCAAACGCCATCGCGTGTTAATTGCAATACCTGACAGGGCACTTCGGGAATTGGCCCATGGTCAGTGGCCACTGGTCAGTAAAAATCGGGATTGCGCCGAACTGGCCACTGATCACTGATCACTGGCCACTGCTCCTACCGCATGGCCTCGATGAAGGTGACCTTGTTGATTTCTTTCAACGTGGTCAGGCCGAGCCGGACCTTGTCCAATGCCGACTCGCGCAGAAAACGCATCCCTTCATCCCGCGCCGCCCGGCGGATCTCCGACGTCGGCTTCTTAGCCAGAATCATCTCCCGGATGCGGTCGCTCAAATCCAGCAATTCGTGAATCGCGGTTCGCCCCCGGAAGCCGGTGCCCGCGCACTCGATGCATCCCGGCCCTTCATACAATGCTACCTTCGACCACTGCACGGGATCCAGTCCGCTTGCCTCCAGCACGTCCGGCGGATAATTCACCTGGGTCCGGCAGGATTCGCAGATCAACCGCACCAACCGCTGCGCCAGAATGCAGTTCAAAGCCGAGACAAAGTTATAGGGTTCAACGCCCATGTTCAGGAAGCGGCCGATCACGTCGACCACGTTGTTGGCGTGGACCGTCGTGAACACGAGATGGCCGGTGAGCGCGGACTGGATGGCGATCTGCGCCGTCTCGGTATCGCGGATTTCGCCGACCATGATCTTGTCCGGATCATGGCGCAGGATCGAGCGCAGACCGCGGGCGAAGGTCAGTCCTTTTTTCTCGTTGACCGGAATCTGCGTGATGCCGCGCAGCTGGTACTCGACCGGGTCTTCAATCGTAATGATCTTGTCTTCGTCGGTCTTGATCTCGTTCACTGCGGCGTAGAGCGTCGTGGTCTTGCCGCTGCCCGTCGGCCCCGTGACCAGCACCATGCCGTAAGGTTCTTTGATGTAGCGGCGGAACTTGCGCAGATCATCTTCATCAAAACCCACCACATCCAGAGTGAGCGTGCGGAACTTCTCGCTCATCGATTCTTTGTCGAGCACGCGGAGCACGGCGTCTTCCCCGTGAATCGACGGCATGATGGAAACGCGGAAGTCGATGGCACGGCCGTTGTACTTCACCCGGAAGCGTCCGTCCTGGGGCACGCGGCGCTCGGAAATATCGAGCTCGCTCATTACCTTGATACGCGAGATCACAGTGGAGTGATGTTCTTTGCCGATGGGCGGCATGGCCTGCGTCAGCACGCCGTCGATGCGGAACTTGATCACCACCGAATCATCCCGTGTCTCGATATGAATGTCGGACGCGCGCCGCTGCAGCGCGGTAAAAATCGTAGTATCGACTAAACGGATGATCGGGCTGGTGTCGCCCGTCGCCGTCAGCTTGTCGATGGTCAGCGTTTCTTCGGCGCCAGTAGCCTCATCTTCCCGAATGATCTGGAAGCCTTCGCTGGCCTCTTCCAGAACGCGCTGCGACTGCTCCGTCTTCTTGAGGATGTCGCTGATCTGTTTCAGCGTCGCCACTTTGGTGACGATCCGCTTCTGCAGCAGCAAGCTGATCTCATCGATCATCATCAGCTGGCTGGGATCAGCAATCGCGATGGCCAGCTTGCCGTCCGTCGTCTCTTCCAGCGGCACGAAGTTGTAACGGAACATCAGTTCAGGCGAGAACTTCTTGAACAGCTCATGGTGAAGCTGGAAGTCGGTGAGGTCCACAAACTCGCAGCGATAGCGCCGCGCCACGTCCTGGGCGCGCTCCAGGTCAGTGATGGGATTCCCCGTGGTCACCACCTGCCCGCCGTTCTCGCCGTTTACGAAAAGTGATTTCTTTTCCGCCATTGCCATTCTCAAAATCCCCGCAGTTCCAACTGTCATCCTGAGGCGACAGGTTTATCGTCGCCGAAGGACCCGGACGAGCCGCGCGAAGTGCCGCGTCTTTTGCGGCACAACACTCGCGCGTTCGGCTCGGTTCCTCGCTAGTGGACTCCCAGAGTGAAGATCGGCAAATACAGCGAAATCAACACTCCGCCCACAAAAATCGCCATAACGATCAGAATCAACGGTTCAATCAGCGCCATGGACGCGCCCAACGCCGTCTGCACGTCTTCTTCATAAAACTCGGCCACGGAATTCAGCATCGCCGGCAAAGCGCCCGTCGACTCGCCCACTTCAAGCATTTCCACCGCCAGGTCGGGGAAAATATGCTGCTCCTCCAGACCGCTGGCCAGCCCTTGTCCTTCGCGAACTCTGACACTCGCCCGCATAATGCCCTTCAGGATGCGGCGGCTGGTCATCGAACTGCCTGCCGTTTCCATCGACGGCACCAGCGGCATTCCGCCCTGCAGCAGGGTGGCCAGCATCCGCTAAAAAGTCGCCACTTGATGCTTCAGCCGGATATCGCCCAGCAGCGGCAGACTCAGGATCACGCGGTCAATTTGATCGGCCCCGCGATCGGTCTTCCGCCACTGCCAGAACAGAAAAACAGTTAGGGCCAATCCGATCGCGATAAACGGAAAGTATTTCTGCGCGTTGACGCCCACCGCCAGCATGAACAGTGTGATCGCCGGCAATTTCGCGTCCAGGCTGTTGAACAGCTCGGCGAATTTCGGCACTACATACGTGAACAGAAACATCACCATGATCGTGACCACAGTGACCAGCAGCGTGGGATAGATCAGCGATACGAACAGCTTCTTGCGGAAGGTCATCGCCAGGCGCTGGAAGTTGATGTAACGGGTCAGCACCTCATCGATGTTTCCGCTTTTCTCTCCCGCCATCAGCGTGCTGGTATAGATCTTCGGCACCATGGAATGTGTGGAAAAGGCATCCGACAGCAACTCTCCGCCTTTCACCCGCTCCCGCACGTTCTCCAGAACCTGGCGCAGATGAGCGTCTTTTTGCCGCTTGATGAGCAGATCGAGCGAGTTCAGAATCGGCAGCCCGGCCTTGATCAGCGTAAGAAACTGCTGGTTAAACACCAGAAACGAGCTCTGCTTCAGCTTGCGTCCGCGGCGCATCGAAAAGCCGCCAGACAGCAGTCCCTGGGGCTTTACCCAATGGACCAGATAGCCCTGCGCGGCAAAGCGGTCGCGCACCTCCGCCACGGAGTAGCCCTGCTCCACCTGCTGGTGCGTATGGCCGCGTTCATCCGCGAGTTTTACGACGAATTCCGCCATTTCCCCGTTCTTCTTTGGGTTCCTACCCGGCCACTACCCTATCGGCTCAGTCTAACATTCCCGCTTCCGATCCCGAGCTTAGATCACCACAACTCCCGGGTCTTCCAGTATCGCAAGTAACCAGAACCGCGCCGGGTCCGGAAGGGGTACGGCTTCCACAACGTCTGGATTCAAAATTCGTATTAAGGGTATGCCTTCAGAGCCTGCCCTGAGCGTAGTCGAAGGGCATACCGCAAATACAATTCCCCAATCGCGCCCTCAGGCGCGCTGCGATTTGAAAGACGGAATTCCTCGCTGACCCGCCGCATCGTAACTCAATGCCCATCAATGCGATACGGCCATCTATTCCTTCAAACTCTTAAGGTCCAAGCTGACTCTCCACGGTCTCCGTTCCTGGCGGCGGGCTGAATCGAAAGCGCCCATCCGGGATCGCCTCATCCTCCCTCAGACCGCTGAACCGGTACTCGGTCACCGATCCATCCACTTCGTTGATTACGATGCGCGTGATCCTGTTCCCTGGGGTCAGCTCCAGCAGGATCTCGCTCACCCGGTCGGCCAAAGCCTGCGGCACCCCCCGCAGCACCACATCCCCAGCAGCCACCGGCGCAACATCCGGAGCCAACGACAGCCCTCGCAACTCCTTTTCCAGCTTGCTCTTACCCAATAAGAATGCAAGCGGAGAGCGAATGTCATCCAGCTTCCGGGCATCCGTCTTGCGCGCCTGACGGTCGCCGGGGACGTAAAACCACGCTTCTTTCCCATCGCTCACAAACAGTTTCTCCCTGGGAGAACGGTACTCCCACCGCATCTTGCCAGGTTTTTTCAGCCCCCCCTTCGCCAGCCAAACCGTCCCCGACTCCGTCCGCTCCATCCCCGCCCCGCGATAAACCTCAGTAAACTCCGCCTGCAGAGTGTGGAGGTGGTTGTAGTGCTCGTCGACAGCTGCAGCGATGGAGTGGACGTCTTGGGCCGGAACGGCAACCGTCGGCGAGAGCGCGAGTAGCAAAACGGTTGCAGCAAACATGACCATTCCCACGATTCTACTCTCGTCACTTTTCAGAGGGCGTCATCCCGACGCCCCGCGTTTTCTCCAGCGGGGCGAGGGATCTCCCGCGTGGCCGAATCGGCCCTGAGCCGTTGACCTGCGTTACGTTACGCATTACGCTCTCAAGGGAGTCTGACCATGCCGATGAAAAACCCACCACACCCCGGTGGCTTCGTGCTTCGCCAATGTATCGAACCGCTGGGCTTGACGATCACACAAGCCGCTGCTGCCCTCGGAGTCACGCGTACAACATTGTCAGAGTTGGTTAACGAAAAAACGCGGAATCTCTCCCGAAATGGCGGTGCGACTCTCCAAGGTCTTCGGCGGCAGCGCCGCAACCTGGCTCACCCAGCAGGCCCACTACGACCTGGCCCAAGTCCGCGCCGACCGCATCAAGCTCAAGCGCCTGGAATTTGCCTAGCCGGGGTGTTCTACGGAGAGGAGTTGATGAACAATCCATGACCGACGAAGATGAGAAAGATTATGGGAGATTCCTCGAAGGAATTGAGTTCTTCCTGAACTTGGATGTGCAGCAGACTATGGAGCACATCAAGCAGCACAAGAAGGCTGCGGTGACCGCTGGCGGCGCGGACTGCGGGAAGCGGCGCAAGCAGCTTCGCATTCTGAAAGCGTTCGGCACGGTGAACTTTGACCCCAGCTACGATTACAAAGTTGAGCGCCGCAGAAAACAGCCCTAAACATTCTCACAGCTGTCTTGTGACATCTAACCTTGCGCTCCATCCGCACTTAGCCCATCATCGTCAAGGCGGAGGCAGTAGATCCACCGAGAGCAATTTGGCGCATAAATCCTTTGCTCTCAAGATTTTGACCTCTAAGCTCTTTGCCATCAAGATTTTGCAGACACTTTTTGCAAACCCCGCGCCCAGCAAGCCTTTTCGAGGGGTGGGGGGGAGGGGCTACCTTGAAAGTAACTAGAATCTACCAAGAACTTAACCTTCCAGCACTCTCGAAAAGCGGCCTACTCTCTGATTATTTCACGCAGATTTCCACAGGACAGATTTAGGAAAACCGGAGAAACTAAGAACTGCTAACTGCTAACTGCGAATTGCTAACCGCTTCAAAAGCTGCCTCGCGATCGCGCAATACAAATCAATCGCCTCAGCCAGTTGCTTCTTCTCGATATACTCGCCTTCGGTATGCGCGACGTGAATCGATCCCGGACCAATCAGCAGCGGCTCTCCCCAATTCGTCAGCTTGGGAATGTCAGTAGTAAACGCCGCGATCATCGTCGGCAAACCGTCAACTGTGCGAAGGCGCAAGAAGGGAAGTTCCAGCGGGAATTCAACCTTCACCTGCTCGCCCGCAGTCTTGAGAATCTCGCGCCGCAGATCCTGCGATGGACCGATGAGACGATAGAGCAAGTCCGCGTGAGCATAATCAGGAATCACGTTCGGAGCGCGTCCGCCCTCGATCAACCCAATATTCAAGGTGCACGGACCAATCTCCGGATCGGACGGCAACGGCATCGCCCGCAGGCGCGTGAGCGCTGCAATCAGCTCGTCAATGGCCGATTCTCCAAGTTCCGGATAAGCCGAATGCGCCATTCGCCCCGCAGCCGTGACTTCCACCCGCAGCGTTCCTTTGGAAGCTAAAGCTATGCGATTCTCGGTGGGTTCGCCGTTGACCAGATATTTGCAGCGCTGTCCGGACTGACTTGCCGCGTATTCATCAGCCACTTTCGCGCCCAGGCTGTCGCGCTCTTCTCCCACCACGAACAACAGGCCAACGTAGATTCCATCCTGCCGCAATCGTTCTGCGGCAGCGATCTGCGCCGCGATGATGCCTTTAGCATCACACGATCCGCGTCCGTAGATTCGAGCGGCATCCTCAGAAGAGGGAATGAAAGGAGGAACTGTATCCGTGTGCGTGGAGAAAACCACTTCCGGATTCGGCTGTTCCGGCGATGTGGCATAGACGTTGAAGCGGTCGCCTTCCACCGGGATTCGCCTCGCCTGATAACCGACGCGGCAAAGTTCCCCATAGAGATAGTTGCCGACGGCCGCTTCGTTGCCCGAGATGGATTCGATGTCGACGAGTTGGCGAGTGAGTGTGATTGCGTCCATGAGGGAAGAGAATAGCAGACGCGAACCATCGCAGAAGTCAGAAGGCAGAAGTCAAAATGCAGAAGTAAGAACATTGCTATGCCGGTCGAATCTTACTTCTGCATTCTGCCTTCTCACTTCTGACTTCTGCAATCATGTAATCTGAATGCGGTGACCGCGCAGACTTCAACTATAAAGTCGCTGTTCCTCGAAGGCCCAGCGGGTCGACTGGAAGCGCTGCTCAACGCAGGCACGGAAAATGCGACACACGCCGCGCTTGTCTGCCATCCGCATCCGCTGTTTGGTGGGACGCTGCACAACAAAGTCGTATTCCACACCATGAAGGCACTGAACAGCTTCGGGTTTCCCGTGCTGCGCTTCAACTTTCGCGGCGCCGGACTCAGCCAGGGCGATCACGATCACGGCAGCGGGGAGGTCGAGGATGTGCGCACCGCTCTCGACTGGCTGGATGCAGAGTTTCGCCTGCCCATGGTGTTTGCAGGGTTTTCGTTTGGCGCGGCGGTTGGCCTGCGAGCGGCCTGTTCGGACGCGCGGGTGAAGGCGTTGATCGGTGTTGGAACGCCGGTGATTCCAGTGGCCGCCGACTCGGAAGCGCCACGCACCTATGAGTTCGACTTCCTGAGCGACTGCGTGAAGCCGAGGCTGTTTGTCAGCGGAGCGCGCGATCAGTTTGGTCCGCGAGTGAAGCTGGAGGTTCTGGTCGCGTCGGTGCCGGAGCCGAAGAAGCTTGTTGTGATTGAAGGTGCGGATCATTTCTTCGAGGGACGGTTGCGCGAACTTCGGGAGACCATTGAAGGTTGGGTACGGCAAGAAATCGTCCGAGAACGGTCTTTATAATCCTGGCCATATAATTCTGGCCATGACTGAAGCCGATCGCGAATCGCAGTTTCGCCAGATGCGCGACACCGCTCGGGAAGTCTTTCGTCACGGGCTGGCCGAGGCCTCGATTGCCAGGGCATTTGCGCGGCACGTGCATTGTGAGCGCGGGATCTTGCGCGTTTGCGAAGATCTTTACCATCTGCAGGCCTATTCGCGCGTGCTGGTGATCTCGATCGGCAAGGCGGGACACACGATGGTCGAGGCATTAGCGCAGCAGGTTGGGGAGGCTGCGCTGGAAGGCATTGTGGCCAGCTCAGTCGAGCCGTCGGCGCAGATACGCGGCTTCCGCTACTTTCACGGCGGACATCCCACGCCCAATGCGGAATCCATTCATGCGGCAAATGCCATTCGGAAGGCGCTGGAAGCCCAAACTGCAACATCGCTGGTG
>Ga0210404_10001195_pt1 | contig 11432 bp, 10 predicted proteins | sample IncBWH28MmetaG_FD_155455 | JGI IMG/M metagenome (GOLD analysis project Ga0210404, IMG submission 155455) | Forest soil microbial communities from Barre Woods Harvard Forest LTER site, Petersham, Massachusetts, United States - Inc-BW-H-28-M | ecosystem: Environmental > Terrestrial > Soil >... | reverse complement strand
ATCGGCGTCGACTGTGGCAGGATCATCAACCCGCGGCAGCTCGACCGCTGCATGAAGAGCGGCGTCGTCATGGGCCTCAGCGAAGCGCTCAAGGAAGAAGTCACCTTTGACAAGAGCAAGGTGACCAGCACCAATTGGACCCGCTACAAGATCCTCACAATGGAAGAAACCCCCGAGATCAAGGTCGTCCAGATCTCCCGCGATGATAAAGGCTTCGGCGGAGGCTCAGAGGCCGCTAACGCGCTTGGCCCTCCAGCAGTCGCTGCCGCCTTCTTCGACGCCACCGGCGTCCACGCTCGTCGCATCCCGCTCACCCCCGCGTACGTGACGACGCTGCTAAAAGCCCAGTCTAGAACACCATAATCGGCACACAAACATCTGAGCGGTTAAGCAAATCGCTCTAAGGCAGTCCGCCAGGTTCAAACGCGCATCTCGTCAGTGTTTGAGTTAACGGCGATTACGACAGTCGGACCATGCCGCGAATGAATAGTGGGCACCGCGCTGCATAAGTTCGCGGAATCCTACTTCCCCCGCTATCTCGCGTACCGCTAGCCCCAAGCCGTTCAGCGAGTACTGCAACGGACGAAGCGGATCACCATCCATTAGTCGGTCGGAGCTCTGAATTGTATGATGGCGGCCGTTCGTTTTTTCGGACGTCGGTTCCTGCCAAATTTTCCCAACCTTCGGACACGAGTTCGATTCCCATCGCCGCTCCATAACTCACGATGATCCAATTGGTCTTACACGGCTAAGCTAGCTGAATCCACCATAAAAATGGACCGTTTTGGACCCCAAATGGACCCCAATTTTTCTCGGTCACAGGCTGTGTTGCGAGCACCGTTCTATCTGAATTGCGACCAAGTAGGAAAATGCGAACAACATAGCGCCAAATGCGAACGATGCTCGGGTTCCGCGTTGAGGGCCGTCGCGCCGGCGTCAGGCTGGGGCGCGGAAATTCAGGCCGCGCTGTTCGTTGAATTGCTGCGTGACTCTGAGATCGAGCGCGTCGCGGCTCATGCTGCGGCGCAGTCCTTCGGGCGTGACGTAGCGGAGCGTGCCGTTTTCCCACGTATATGCAACCGCGAAGACGAGGCCGCCGTCACGGCGCACGAAAACAAATTGTTCAGGGTCGGGTTGCGGTGCTTGGGTGACGGTACTTTCCGGTTGCGGGTCGCTCACCTCACGCGAAGCTCGCGCGCGTCGCAGTTGGCGCGGTGCATCGGGGGTGTCATCGGCAACTTCTTCTTCGATTACCGTGGGCTGTGATTCTGCGACAGGTACTTCCTCTACGATGACCGATGGGCTCGACAGAAAGCCGCCGAAGCCGAAGGGAACTCCGTCGTCGAAAAATCTGCGGCGGTGCAGGCGGCTGCTGCTGCTGATAGCGGCCAGGTGCGGAAAATCAAATCCCAAGCCAGGCACATCTTCGAAATCTGTGCGGTCAAATCCGAATGGGTTGCTGTTGTTGCGATGAATTATGCGCACGCCATTGCTTCGCCTGCGCAGCGCGGGTGCGCCAATGCGGGCGGCGCTTTGTGTTCCTGACTGCACGCGCATAGTGGAGCGTGCTGGAGCGAAAGCCGAGTGCGAAATTGCCCCGCCAGCATGGAATCGCGTCGCCATTGCAGGACCAGCCATACCTCCGCGGCGCTGCGCCGCGCCGAGCGCCGGAATAGCCAATACGATCATTGCAACTGCTGAAAGTCTGCCCATGGCCGAACCTCTACTAGAAGGATGCGCGCGGTGGGACACCCGTTTCAACCTTCGTGAACAAACATTTTTCCCACGTTGCCGGGTTGCAGCAGATAATCGCGCTCCATTTCCGAGACTCTTCAAAAATTCCGTATATCGCCTGGCAATGTGCTTTTATCAATCCTGGGTAATCGTGGACGCATTTGCATTTGTTCGTGTTGCTTGCCCTAAAAGCGAAGAGGCGTCCTGCGAGGAACGCCCCGTCGAAACTGCGTAATCGAGTGAGCAGAATAATCATCGGAACGAAGCCGCAAACCTAGCAATCAAACTCTGTCTTGTGCGGTATCCTCGCATCGTCCCGATGTCGGCAGAGTTCAGTGCTCAGTGGTGACCGCCGCCGCCTCCACCACCAGCATGGCCTCCGCCTCCACCATGAAAGCCGCCTCCACCCGGAGCGCCGCCTCATCGGCCCCACAAACGCAGTACTTGTGGGTCGTTACTGACTGGCCACAAAAGATGAGCCTTCGGAAAATCGGCAGAGCCTATCGACTCTGGTAGAGTGCGCCGCTTCTTGGTCAATATACCGCGCACTTACCGCAGGGTCACAATGTCGTGCGCCAGAAAGCCGATGGTATTGACGCGAAAACTCTTCTTCTGAAAGCAGGACCGAGCCAGTTTCCGCTGCTCCGAGTGGAGACCGTACGATAGCAACATCGATACTGCAAGCGTCGGACCAGCGGGCGAAGTCTTCAGGCTTTCTGTTGCCGGCATAATCGGGAACCGCCGAACAGATCGTCTTCGCGTTCGGGAATCGCTCTTCAGGAATTTGTCACAATCAGCTGCGGCTCGATCACCACTTCCCCAGGTGAGTTCTTTTTAACGCCGCCACGAAACGCTTTTTAAGGTCGACCGGTTGCTCGGAGTTAAAAGACTATCTTCCTCACCGACCAACACATCGTCCACGCGTCACAGACCGTACGCTTAGCGACCAGTCTATGTATCTTATTTTTTCTGTGGCTTGGAAATCTTATTTCAGTCAATGATGGAGAAGAAGTCTACAGCAATACCACGCCGTCCGAAGCTACTGCATTGAGACAAGTTCACAGCAGCATCGTTTTGCTTGCGTGGGAAACGGGGCTCGCTAGTATAGGCACTGCGCCATGAAGCAATAAACTGAACAATGCGACCGGGGAGTTTAGGAATGGAGCTGTCCTTCGAGCCACTTTTGATTCTGCTTCTCGGGGAATCAAGTTAATTGTTGATGATTTCTCGGGGAACCGTCCTTGGATGACTGCCGGGTCCAGAGGGATCCCCGTATGATTGCTAACGTCGCGAAAGCAACCGCAAGCCCGGTTAGAACAAGATAGATGTTCGGCACCATCGCGGATAGAGGTATGAGGATAAGGCAAAGCGCGACTGCGCATGGGACGACAAAGATCCAGAGGAACAGGGAGACGATAAGCATTTTCACCGGGTCACCCCTTTTAACAGCTTCGGCTCCTCTTCGAAATGTGACTCTCGAGTTTCAGCGGACGGGCGCAATCTCGAGCTGGTCTCCCACCTGAGTTCCCGAGCGAAAAATGGTGTGGGTAGGCAGCTCCAGCACGCTCGAGGCCTTCAAGGAAACCTTGGAGATTCGAAAGGGCCGCACATGCTCTTCGATGTGCACGACCTTCTTTTCCTTGCCAAGGAAGACCAGGTCAATCGGGAAAAGCATCCCGATGGTATGAACACCGCTGGACGGCACGATCCAGAGACCTCGACCGAGTTGGGCCCACCGCTTGGTTTTTCCGAGCAGCCCGACCAGCCGAAGCAGATAGCTGTCGGCAATAGCCGCTTCCGTGGCCAAAAACGTTTCGCGCGTTTTGTTGTACACGTATAGCGGACGATTTTGACCGTTCTGGGACATTGCGCTGTGCACCCCGTTTCAGTGTGTTTTTCAGAGGATCCTTCGTCTTATGGCGTTGAGTACTACTCGACGCTCTTGCGCCTACGCCGATAAATGATGACGAAAAGAACCACCACAGCCAATACACCTGCCACGACTCGAATCATTGTTGCGTCCATTATATTCTCCTTTTGTTAAATACTCCGCCGCCGCGCCTTCTGTTGTGGCGGCGGAAACTGCGATCACTTCTGAAGAGCCAAAAACTGCCTCATAATAGCGATTACAGCGGGACCCAAGATTACGACTATCAGCGCCGGAAATATGAAAAAAACCAGCGGCGGCACCATCTTGACGGTGGTCTTTGCGCTCGCCTCTTCCGCTCGCTGACGTCTTTTCGTACGTAAATCATCCGAGAACACGCGCAATGATTGAGCAACGCTGGTGCCAAAGCGTTCAGTCTGGATCAGCATTGCCACCAGGGACTTGATATCCTCCACCCCGGTCCGACGCGCGAGTTCGCGCAAAGCCTCGATACGGCTTTTTCCGATGCGCATCTCCAAATTCACAAGCTGGAGCTCGCCGCTGAGTTCACGATGAGTGATTCGCAGCTCTTGCGACGTTTTCATGAGCGCCTGATCCAGACCGAGACCGGATTCCACGCAAATCACCAGCAGGTCAAGACCGTCTGGAAGGGCTCGACGCAGGCGATGTTGACGGGCACGAACGCGCCGAACCAACCACAGTTCAGGAAAGAGGTAGCCGACAATTGCGGCCATGCCTAGGTACAGATAAGGACTTGCGCGATAAATCCCTGTCCCAAAAACGAGGGTTACCAACGCGAGGGGTGCGAGGACTTTGAATCCTCGCATAGCCATAACAGCTTGAGAGCTGCGGTATCCGGCCCGCATCATCATTAACTGTGCACGAGGAGCCTGGGCGGAGTCACCGGGTACCATCTTCCCTACCGTGGCGAGTGTGTTCCTCACGCGCTCCTTCTGCTTATCCGAGAAGCTAGCCTCGGGAACGGTTACCGCAGGATTCATCAGACGCGAAAGGCGGGCAGCGATGCCAGTGCCGCCGGGCGCAAACGCGTAAACTAGAGCTAGTAGAATGGCCACGGTAGCCAGAAAGGTCACCGCTGTCATACCCCAAACCATCTTGTCAGTCTCCTTCGAACCTTAAACTTCGATCCTGATGATCTTCCAAATTATCAGCGAGCCAACTACCTGCATAAATCCGGCAACGGCCAGAACTGTGGGGCCCTTCGGGTCGTCAAATAGCACTCGCATATAGCTCGGATTGAGTATGCTCAGTGCGAAAGCCATGATAATCGGCAGGGCGATAAGGATTCCCGCCGTCAATCTGCCCTGGGCGGTGCGCGTCTTAACTTCGCGGTAGATTCGGAAGCGCTCGCGGATGACACGCGCAAGACTGTCCAGAATTTCCGCCAGGTTTCCACCTGTTTCCTTTTGGACCATCAAGGCTGTGACGAAGAAACGGACGTCGATCAAAGGCGTGCGCTCCGCCATGTTTAGGAGTGCATCTCGGAGAGGAAGACCAAAATTCTGCTCTTCAAAGGCGGTTCGAAATTCGCCAGCGACAGGCTCTGCCGATTCCTTGGCAATCATCTCTAGCCCTGTTGTGAAAGCGTGACCCGCCCGAACCGCCCGGCCCAAAAGATCTAAGGCCTCGGGAAAATGTTCTTCAAACTTCCTCAAGCGCCGGCGGCGGGTCCAGGCGATAGAGGCGAAGGGAACGCTAGCAAGTCCCAAAGCACAAAGAGATTGAATCAAGAATTGTGGAAAGAAACGACCAGACAGCACGTACGCACCCATCCCCAGCACGGCGGTCAAAAGCACTAGCTTTCCCGGCTTCATCTTGAGCCCCGCTTGCGAGATGTACTCTTGAAGCCGGCTGGCCCACGACCATTGCATCATCAAGTGATGAAGGGCCGGAACGCTGCTCAACATTTCGTCGCGCACTAACTTGAGCCCGAGAGAGATGTCGCCGCGGCGCTCGGCCTTGCGGACGGACTCCATGCGCCGACGGACGACTTCCTGATTCTTGTCTGTGCTGGCAATCATCCAGACGGCCAGGAGAAGCAGCGTGATCATCAAAAACGTGAGGATGAAAATCAAAATCCCCATAACTGATCCTCTATAAATGCGGCCGACGATATCGGCATGTCATATTCTCAACGAAAGCTCGGACCCTCGAACATGGAAGCCGGAAGTTGAATTCCAGTTACAAGCAGCTTCTCCGCGAATTTCGGGCGCACGCCGGTGGCCATGAATTCGCCGATTACCTCGCCGTTTTCGCGAATTCCGCGTTTGCGGAAGACGAAGATTTCCTGCATGGTCACAACCTCCCCTTCCATTCCGGTAATTTCAGCCAGACTGAGGACCTTGCGCGTACCGTCGCTGAGGCGGCTTACCTGAACAACCACGTCAATGGCCGACGAAATCTGTCTTCGGATGGCGCTCTCCGGAAGGTTCAAACTGGCCATGGCCACCATGGTCTCTAAGCGGGCGAGAGCGTCGCGAGGAGTGTTCGCGTGGATGGTCGTCAGAGAGCCGTCGTGACCGGTGTTCATTGCTTGCAGCATATCCAGCGCTTCCTCGCTGCGTACTTCGCCAACGATGATGCGATCTGGACGCATGCGAAGAGAGTTAATCACCAGCTGCCGCTGGTGAATTGCGCCCTTGCCTTCGATATTGGGGGGCCGAGTTTCCAGACGGACGACGTGCTCTTGATGAAGCTGCAGCTCGGCCGCGTCTTCGATGGTCACAATTCGTTCCCGATTGGAAATGAACGATGAAAGGACATTGAGAAAGGTGGTCTTGCCGGCCCCGGTTCCACCTGAAATAAGGACATTCAGACGCGCTTTCACACAACCGCGCATCAAATCCAGCATGGGGGGCGTCAGGCTGTTGTTATTGAGCAAATCGTCCGCGGTTAGAGGATCGCGACCGAACCTGCGGATCGAAAGACAAGGACCATCGACAGCCAATGGAGGAATGATGGCATTCACACGCGAACCGTCTGCGAGGCGGGCGTCAACCATCGGCGAAGATTCGTCGACTCTTCGCCCGATCGCGGAGACGATGCGATCAATGATGCCCATCAAATGGACATCGTCTCGAAACTGGACAGAAGTCGCTTCGAGCATACCTTTGCGCTCGACGTACACGCGTTTGTGGGTGTTGACGAGTATGTCTGAAACGGTAGGGTCCGCCAGGAGAGGCTCAAGGGGCCCCAAGCCAAACACTTCGTCGAGGACTTCCTGGGCGAGGCGCTCCCTCTCCTGCAAGTTCATTGGGGTGGATTCGCCGACGACGAGGGCCTCGAGAATCTGACTGACTTCGCGGCGCACCTCCTCCCTGTTCACCTCGTTCAGCCGGTCGAGATTCAGCTTCTGAATCAGCTTGCGGTGGATCGCGGCCTTTACTCCGCCGAAGTCAGTGCGCGCGACAGTCGTGGGTAGCATCTTCTAATTCACCTCTTGGCGGAAAACGAGAAGAGCCCGCCTAGTGAGCCTTTTTTGGCGATGACGTTGCCGTCGATTCCAGCCAACTGACAGGCGATTTGACGATACCGGTTGCTGAGCACGTTGTTGTGGTTCTGTTGAATGGGGGTGCCCAGGTTTACCGCTTCGCTGGCTTTCCGGAAATCGTTTGGCAAACATGCAAAAACAGGGTGGCTGAGATCCTTCTGAATGCTCTTCAAAGCTTCATCATCGCCCTTATGCCACCGGTTAATAATGATGCGCGAGCGATCGGGATCAATCCCGAACCCTTTCAGCGCTAGCAACCGGCGCTCCAGCGTCCACAGCGCGGGCACGTTTGCTTCTGCAACCAGCAAAATCATGCGCGCCATCCGCAACACTTGGCTCCACTCCGATGAGAATTGTGATCCGATGTCCACCAACACCATATCGAAACTGCTTTGCGCGACATTTACTACGCGTTCCAGCGGAGGCACTGCAATGGATTGCCATTCCTCCGGCTGCATGGCCCCACCGAGAATTTCCAGCTTCGTCTTGTGGCGTGTCAGTAGCCCCGAAAAAAAATGACTATCGAGCCGGTCGAGATTTTCGACCGCATCGCGAACACCGAATTTCGTATGGAGATCCAGCAGGAGATGGACATTCCCCAGGGGACGCGCGAAGTCCAACAGGACAACGCGCCTATGCGTGTAAGTAGAGAGTTGCACACCGAGATTGACCGCTACCGTTGTGGTCCCGACCCCACCCTTCGAGCCCATTACGACAATCAATTTTTCCAGCGTCGACCGGTCCTTGGTCTCCGCCTCCTGCATAAAGCGCGACAGAATCTCCTTCAGAGCATCCGGGTTAACCGGCTTGGGCAGGAAATCCTGTACGCCGCTGCGCATCGCTTCCAACATCAGTTGGTGGCTCGGAGCGGACGATGACGAACAGGCCACCAGCTTTACTGATGGACGAATGCGCCGAAGCTGGGCCGCAAAAGCAAAATAGCCTTCCGGATCACGGGAGAGGTCCAGAAAAACTACATCGGGCAGCGACTCCGCTGTGTCTGTAATCTTTTCCGCGGGAATAGTCCATTGCTTAATGGACTTGACGCGCCCGGTTTGCTGCAGACTAGCCATTAGTTGCGCTGAACTGGCCGCGTCGCCGCTGGCTATTCCCACTGTTAACATTGCCCGCTCTTCCCGGTCCCAAACTCTGGTTCTAACAACATATGTCTCATGCCCTGTACTATTCCGGTACGGACGGATTCGATTGCGCAGGAACAGTTGGCCTCAAAAAAGATGCCGGAAAGTCTGGCCCCTGAGGCACTTCATCCGGGGAAAAGGGCCTTACGATTCTCGGCGTAACCACCACCAACAATTCATCCTTGCTCTTAGTGCGGTTTATGCTCTGGAAGAGCTTCCCGAGAACCGGGATGTCCCCGATGCCTGGGACCTTAGAGAGCTGCTGGGTGACCCGATTATCCAGAAGTCCGGCTATGACGAAGCTTTGCCCGTCGGCCAAATCCATTTCGGATTCGATCCGGCGAGTAGAGAGGGCCGGGATGAAAAAGCCCTGGAGCGTAAGCGCATTGGAAAAATCCAGAGAACTCACCTCGGGCCTCACTTTGAGGTGAATCAATCCATCGGCCGTTAATGTCGGCGTGAAGTTTAGACGAACGCCGAATTCCTTGAACTGAATGGTGATGCCGGCGAAGCCCCCGGCGCCGCTCGTGGATTGCAATACCGGAAAGGGAAATTCACCCCCAGCTAAGAAACTGGCATCTTTGCCGGAAGCCGTTAGCAAATTCGGCTCCGCCAAAATTTCCAACAAATTTTGCTGCTGCAGCGCCTTGATCGTCGCAGCCAGGTCGATGTCCGGGCGGAAGATAAAAACGTTCAGTAAATCGCTGATGGTAAAATTGTTAGCACCAGAACCTTGGTTCCCAAGTTGCGGAGGGGCAAATTGTTGGGTCGTAGTTAAGAACGGCATCTTGGAGCCGAAATTATGAAAAAAGTTGGCCCCGAGCTGGGTCACTGCAGATCGGTCTACTTCCGCGAATCGCACCTGGAGCATGATTTCTCCACTCGGCGGAAGTGGAACCTGCATCAAGCTGGTAACTTTAGGTGTGGCGCTTTTGACCACCTCAAGGATCTTGTCGGCCACGGCGACGGATGACACGCGCCCCGATAACATGACAACGTCCCTGGACGTTTCCACTTGTACGGGTTCGGAGGGAAAGACCTCGTGGATCTTCTGGCTTAACCCCAGAACATCAATGTCGACGGATACTTCAAACGCCTGGCTCTGGTCTGACTCGTCCCACAGCAGGAGCGAAACTCCACCAGGAGTCTTCCCGTTTACCAGAACTTGGTTCGGGCTGACTACGATGGCTTCGGCAATGTTGGGGTCCGCCAGCGACACTCTCTTGATTCGCGTCGGCGACGAAATCACAATTGAGCGTCCCACCAGCAAGTGCAGGGTCTGCGGCGCCTCGGATTCTTCCGGCCCTTGGCTTAAGGGCGGCACCGCCTGCGTCGTTGGGGAGGATAGATGCGAAGGAGCAGGTTGTTGTCCAGCGATTGCGGGAACTCCAACGAACAAAGCAACCAAAATCCCGAGCACCGCGAACTGATTTCGCCGCACGCCAAATTCGAACATGGGTTTTTCCTGTGGCCTGTTCATGGAGTTGGGAAGCTCTTGTTCTCGCGTTTACTCCCCGTAATGACTTCGATGATGTACAAGGGGGGAGGCAATACCGGAATTTTCTGGGGACCCATGCGCTTGGGCGCTGGCGCCGGGCCGGCAAACAGTGTGGCCTCCAGCACCGCAGGCGGATCGACCTTTTTCGAGTCGATCGTGTTGCGCAGCGCAAGCTGGATTTTGCCTTCAGTACTGGCCATGGCCAGCTTCGCCGCGTCGGGAGGTGAAACAAGCAACGTGATTACCGGAACCGTCTGCGGTTTGCCTTCCCGATCCTGCTCCACCTTTTGGCCAGCAGCCAACACGCGAACATTTTCCAGGATCGTGCGCGTGATGTTGTCATCGCCACCGTGACTCGTGCCGGGAAGTCTTCCGGTCACCAGAACATCGACCATCGTCCCGGGTATGACGAACCCTGCCACGCCTACAACTTCATTCACGGCAACGGAAAGAGCGCGCATTCCTTCCGGAATGGTCGCCGGCAGACCCGCACCCGCTTCTTTAGGGGCCAGCTTGTTTTCAAGGATGAGCTCGTTGGCGGCAACCGGAGTAATCAGGGCCCGGTTCGCGCAATCCTCTACGCGCGTAAACATCCCTGTAACCGGCTCGTCCGCGGGCCAGGAAATTAGGCGGAGGTTGTTTATATCGACGCGGGTGCCGAGCTGAAGGGGCACGGCCGCGACCACGATGTGCTGGGTAACGGTGGGTTTAAAGCTCGTTGCCTGTTTAAACTGCCGGTATACGTAAGTGCTCAAGAGAAATGCGACGCCTATCGCCACTGCCAATCCCACAAGCATTCGGTTCTGATTCATAACTCAGCTCCTTGGCCTCAGTTCACCAACGCCTGCACACCGATCAGTTTTAAAGGCGCGCTCTCGCTCATAGCAGCCAACGAGCCGCACAGAAAGCGGCGACCGTGGACACTGCCGCAGCTACACCGAAAGGCAGCTTTAGAAGTTCCGGATTGTCTAGCGAAACTTTAGAGTTAGGCCGCAACCCGAAAGAAATAAAGCCGCGCACCAGTACAACTAAATTACGGAAAGTCTCTCTGGCCCGCCCCGCTCGCATCATCTCCACCATGGCCATCAATCCCGATACGAGAATGCTGCCAAACAAAACGAACAAGACCATGATCGGGCCCAAAAAAGCTCCGACCGCACCCATTAACTTCCAGTCCCCTGCTCCGAGAGCTCGCAGGAGGACCAGGGGCAGAACCAGGGCCAGCGCCAAGCCCGCTCCTTCAAGAGAAAACTTAGCCGCGGGCCAGCCCCTGGTAGCTGCATGCAGGGTGACGCCAACAAAGAGACTCGGGACGGTAAGCCAATTGGGTATTTTGCGCGTGCGGAAGTCCAGGAAGGCAGCGACGAGTGTGAGAACGATCACCAAGGGCCAAATTGTCTGTTCAACGCTCATATGGTCTACGGCTGGTGCCAAACCCTCGATTCATTTCCTACGCCCTCACCACCTCACGCCTATGTTGCTGCGTTCAAAGAGGAGGCGGCATTGCTGAAAGCTGCCCTGATGCCCCCAGCTAACGAGTTCATCGCCGAGACTGCTGCGAAAGAAAGGAAGACCAGAAGCAGAGCGTATTCGGTCAAATCTTCTCCGTTTTGGTCCTTCCAAAGAATTGCTACGAGCCGCGCCATTTTCTTACCCCCAGAT
>Ga0210404_10001193_pt1 | contig 11439 bp, 9 predicted proteins | sample IncBWH28MmetaG_FD_155455 | JGI IMG/M metagenome (GOLD analysis project Ga0210404, IMG submission 155455) | Forest soil microbial communities from Barre Woods Harvard Forest LTER site, Petersham, Massachusetts, United States - Inc-BW-H-28-M | ecosystem: Environmental > Terrestrial > Soil >... | reverse complement strand
CGATAGCCCGCTAAGCCTTCCGAGAAAATATGTCCGGAGGGCAAACATCCCCAATCCTCGCCGCATTTATTCGTACGGCCTGTTCCTGAGCGAGGCGCCAGAACAGATTTTCGAGCCAGGATTTCTTGAGTCAGTTCCCCAGGAAAGCTGGATGAGCATCGCACAAGGTCACTACGACACAGGCAAGGATCGCAGCGAATTGAATCGCCTTCTCTACATGGATGTGAAGATGACGCTTGGCGACAATGATTTGCGGAAAGTGACGGGCACCGCCGAGCTAGCGGGCGTGCGCGCCCGCTTTCCTCTCCTTGATCATCGTCTTGCGGAACTCTCCGCACGCATCCCGACCAGCTGGAAGCTCAAAGGCTTCGAAAAGCGTTATCTGTTCAAACTGGCGATGAAGGGCGTTCTGCCCCAGAAAGTGCTGAACAAGAAAAAGCACGGTTTTGGCGTGCCCGTGTCGCTGTGGTTGCTGGAGGAGCCTCACCTTGAGTCTTTAATGAAGGATGTCATGACCGATGGGAAGACTCGCCAACGCGGCATTTTCCTCCCAAGATTCATCGATAGGGTCTTAGCATGTCACCGTTCTGAGGACAGAAAAAACTTTGGCGAGCTAGTTTGGTACCTGTTGATGCTTGAGCTTTGGTACCGGGAACATTTTGAAAGAAAGCTGGATCACGTTCTTGTTGACTGAGCGATCCAAGTTCGCGCAAATAACTTCGGCCCCGCGTCCTGACACTCCTGTCGTCGGGGCGCCGGAATGGCCACCTCCCGAGACTCTAGCCGATCCACCAGGTGGTTCTCGTGCACGCAAGCTCGCGGCACAAATGCTGTTTTCCGGGGGTGCAGTGCGTTTGGCGGAGAGACTCGCACATCGCGTCGAGTTCCGGCGCGCCTCCGGCGGGCTTCTTTCGCTGCCTCGACGAGTGGCTCGGCCTCGATTTGCGATCCTCTGCTATCACCGCATCGGCCGCGGGGGTGTTCCCATTTACTCGGGCCTTCCCGCCGGGATTTTCGAAAAACAGATTCGATACCTGCGTAAACACTACCGCGTGCTTCCACTGGCGGAAATGCTCCGCGAAATGGCCGAGCCATGGGTCAATCCGCCCGCTGTTGCCATTACTTTTGATGATGGGTACGCCGATCTATACAAGGTAGCTTTTCCAATCTTGCAGCGCTACGAGATTCCGGCAACCGTTTATCTGACGGTTGGCGCAATCGAAAGCGGGGAAGTGGCCTGGTACGACCGTGCTTTCGTTGCTTTCCAAGTTGCCCCGGCCATGGATTTTACTCTTCCCCTCAATCCGCCGCGCCATTTTTGCTTGGGGACGCCCCAGGAGCGGTTACTCGCTGCTGTTGAGTTCATATCATTAATGAAGAGCTTGCCTGCAGCAGACCGAAAGATCGTGTGCGAGAGTCTGGAATCTACAGTCACGCTTCCAACAGGGAACCTTGCCAATCGCATGCTAACTTGGGAGCAGATCCGAACCATGCAGGCAGCCGGCGTATCATTTGGAACTCATACCATGACACATCCGGTCGTCAGCCGCCTCAGTGATGGCGATCTTCAATGGGAAATCGGAGAATCAAAACGGGTCCTCGAAGAACGGTTGCAGCGTCGCGTTCTCGATTTTGCTTTTCCGTTCGGAAAGGCAGAGGAGTGCGGAGAATCGGCTATTGATTCCTTGGCTGGCTTGGGGTACCGATCGGCTGTGACCACCGAGGAGGGCCTTAACTACCCGGAGACAAATCCCTTCACCCTGCGGAGAGTATCTTTCGGTGAATCGAGATCACTTTCCCTATTCGCTCTCCAGTTGAGCCGATTGTTCTTGTTTCCTCAAGCTTCCGATATGTCGTCCTCCGTCACTCCTTCTGACAATGCAATAGCTGGCTCCCACAATGGCGCGAGTCATCCGGGGGTAAAACGGCATGCGTGATCTCTTATTGCTTGTTCTCGTCGGCGGATCACTGCCCGTCTGTTTCTTTCATCCTTATTTTGGCGTCCTTATGTGGCTCTGGATCGCCTATTTTAACCCTCACCGATTTACATTTAGCTACATGTATGATTTTCCCATTGCCGCGGCGGTGGCGGTGCCCACGATCGCGGGGCTTTTCCTCAATCGAAAGTTTAACCGTCCTCTCTTTGTGCGGGAAAACCTCATGCTGCTTGTCCTTTGGGGTTGGTTTTTGCTTGTGTATGTCAACGCCAGCAGAGAGCCACTGTTCGCCGGACACATGGCCGATGCGAAATACGAACTCATTCGCATCAGCAAGATTCTACTCATGACCTTCGTCATCATGCTAGTTACCACCTCTGAGAAACGTCTGAAATGGTTGTTTCTGGTCACCGCGGCTAGTTTTGGTATTCTCGCGCTAAAGGGGGCTCTCTTCGGTGGGGCTACGGGGGGACAGTACCGCGTTCTTGGTCCGCCCGATAGCTTCATATCGGAGAACAACGCCTTCGGCCTCGCGCTGAACATGTCATTGCCCATATTTTACTTCCTAGGACGCGTCGAGAAGCGTCCCCTTGTTCGTCGCGCTCTTAACGTCGGTTTTATATGCTCGGTTATCTGCGTGATCCTTACTTATTCGCGAGGAGGGCTCCTTGGGTTGGCCGCAGTATTAGCGACTCTGGCATGGAGATCCAAGTACCGCACGCTTGGAGTCATCCTGCTCATGCTCTGCGCTTTCACTGTTCTGTCCTTTGCTCCCCCGCAATGGGTTCAGCGCATGGGGACCCTTCGCCAAGAAGGTGTGGACTCCTCAGCTCAGCAGCGTCTTGTAAGCTGGGGCACGACTTGGAATTTTATTCAAGATTATCCGTTGATGGGTGGTAGCTTCTATGCTCTGCCCGATGTCAATGTATTCCAGAAGTATCAAACTCGGCCTCTCCCTGGCGGGTTTCTCTCCTCCGGGCCCCACAGTATCTATTTTCAGGTCCTCGGGGAGCAAGGCTTCATCGGATTTGTTATTTACTTTGGAATTGTTGCCTCTTGTCTTTTGAGCCTCTTCCAATTGCGGCGCAGAACTCGAGCGGTCCCGGAGTTAAATTGGGTATCGGTATACGCCGATATCATTACTGTATCGCTGTTGGGCTTCCTGGTTAGCGGTGCCTTTCTCGGTTTTGCAGATTTCGATTTGTACTATCAGATGGTTGCATCTGTTTGTATCTTGAAGCTCCTCTTTAATCGAGAGGCGGCCGCCTACCGGACTGCACGCATCCCAGCGCATCCAGTACTGCAACCTGGTGAGGAGTTTGCATGACACCACGCGCACCAATAGCTGACAATCTTTGTAGTGCACTTGTGACGAACTCATTCACTGAAGTGGCGCCGAGCAAGATGACATCGCGTTTGTTGGCAGTTATTCTGTTTTTCGGCGGGCTCGCTGTGGCTCCGGCCGAGATGAGCGCTCAGGGCTGGAATTGGACGGTTGAGCCCGTGGATTATACATCGAAGTTCACGGCACTAGCCGTAGACAAAGAAGGCAACGTCCATTTGGCTTACTACGGCGGTGAGAGTTCCGAGTTGAAGTATGCCTTTCGCGCTCGTGCAACAGGAAAATGGTTTAACCTGAGTTTGGAAAAACAGCTTGGTAATTTCGCCGTAAATATTGCGCTTGATCCCGCGGGTGATCCCCATATTTGTTACACGCCTGGTGTATTGAAGCATGCTTTCTGGGACGGCAAGAAATGGCAGATTCAGGAGATAGATTCGGGGCACGGCACAGTCGAATACAATTGTTCGATGACATTTGCCAGGGATGGCACGCCCCATCTCACCTGGTATCAGACCAGAGGGCCCGGTGGCGCCAGTTTTCTGCACATCAAGCATGCTGTGAAAAAGGAAGGAGTTTGGTACGCGAAGACCGTGGACTACGACCGAGAGTGTGGCAAATGGAATTCATTGGTCATTGATTCTCAGGGGCTACCGCACGTGGCATACAGCGCGTTTCCTCCGGGCGACCTCAAATATGCTTTCTCCGATGGGAAAGATTGGCATATTTCGGCAGTGGACTGGGCCGGCGGCGGCAAAACGCGGAATTCAACCGGGATGGGCATCTCGCTGAAGCTTGATCCTGAAAATCGATTTGTGATGAGCTTTTACGAGGCTCCCATCAATGCGGATAATACAGGACCGGGCGAAGGGGTGCTGAAGCTAGCTCGCTTGATCGATGGAAAGTGGAAGATCGAAGCCGTCGCACCCGTTTTGAAGAGCATCGGTTGGGCGGAATTTACCAGTGACCTTGTGTTCGATAAGCAAGGACGACCCCACATTCGTTACGAAGATGGTGGTGCCGTGAAACACGCTTACTGGGATGGTAGCAAGTGGCGTATCCAGATCGTCGTTCAACCCGGCTCTGAGACTTCTCTCTACAGCTCAATGAAAATTGATGCCGATGACACTCTGTATATTAGCTACAAGGATCCCGTGGACGGGTCCTTGAAGGTGGCCATAGGATCCCTTGCACCCGAAGCTGCCCCCAAGATCTCTGCCACAAAGATTGCTTCTGAGCCCGAGTAGTGGCCCTCTTGTATTCACTCATTGAGATGATAAGGGAGTACCGAGTGTACAGATGTCGGACAACTTGATGATTTCAGTTCATGTTCTCTTTTGGATATGTACGGCTGCAGTAGTCTATGTCTACCTCGGATACCCGTTTTTCCTTGGAGTATTGTCAAGACTCGCTCCTCGCCATCATCGCGTCGATGAGACTCTTCGACCGCCTGTGAGCTTACTCATCTCCGCCTACAACGAATCGGCGGTAATCCGCCAGAAAATAGAAAACTCGCTCCAACTCAATTACCCAAGGCAACTCTTCGAGATTATTATCGTCTCCGATTGCTCGAATGACGGCACTGATGAAATTGCAGCTTCATACTCCCGACTCGGTGTGCGCTTGATAAGACAGAATGCACGCCTGGGGAAGGCCATGGGTCTGAATTTGGCTGTGCCGCAAGCCCATGGCGAAATTATCGTATTCTCCGATGCTAATGCTATGTACCAGCCCGACGTCATCGAGAAGTTTGTGCGCCACTTCGCCGATCAGAAGATCGGATATGTCGTCGGCAATGCGCGATATTTTGAAAGTGCAAGTGATTCGCAGTCGTCTCAGTCTGAAGGACTCTATTGGAAACTGGAAACTTGGATTAAACGCAAGGAGTCCGAATTCGAATCGGTGGTTGGCGGCGATGGCGCAATTTACGCCATCCGTCGTGAGTTGTATTCCCCTCTTCGTCCGACTGACATCAACGACTTTCTCAACCCTCTTCAGATTGTCATCCGCGGGTATCGCGGGCTCTTCGATCCCGAGGTCGTTTGTTATGAGGCAACTGCTGAAACGTTTGCGCAGGAGTTTCGGCGCAAGGTGCGCATCGTCAGTCGCGCGCTGAACGCGGTTTGGCGCGCGAAAGGGACATTAAACCCGTTCCGCAATGCTCGGCACTGGTGGCTGCTGGTTTCCCACAAGATTCTCAGGTGGTTTGCGCCATTCTTTCTGCTCGGCTTTTTTTTCACATCGCTTTTCCTGGTCGGCGTTCCCTTCTTTCGCTGGGTCCTGCTCGCACAGGCCTTGTGTTACCTGCTTGCGATTGCCGGGTGGTTTCTGCAGGACAACCCCGCCTCCCCAAAACTCCTGTCCACCGCATTCTATTTCTGTGTCGTAAATCTTGCGTCCCTACTCGGGTGCATTAAGTGTTTGCGCGGAGATCTTTCCGGAACATGGGTGCCGCACCGCGTCGAAGCGCAGACCAAAGGTTGAGATTGAACCGCAAATTGCAGGGTGACCTCTGATTCAATCATGAACATCGTGCGAGCGCAAAGCGACTCAGACGGCTTGTTATGGGAAGGATTCGTTCGCAACTCCCCCGTGGCTACTTGCTATCACCAGTGGAACTGGAAGAGGGTCATCGAGAAATCTTTCGGCTGGCCCACCTACTATCTAACGGCGATGGACAATGGGCGCGTCACGGGTCTGCTGCCTCTGGTGTGGCAGAAGAGCCTGCTGTTTGGCAGTTTTCTGACCTCCTTGCCCTTTCTGAATGCCGGCGGGATTCTCGCCGATTCGAAAGAGGCAGAAAAAGCCCTACTTGAGGATGGCCTCGCCATTGCGCGGCGCATCGGGGCTGCCTCCGTCGAATTTCGTCACCGTGAATCCCACGAGTTGGGCCTGCCCGTAAAGACCAACAAAGTCACCATGGTTCTTCCCATTCACCGCGATCCAGAACTAAGTTGGAAAGCTCTGGATACGAAGATGCGTACGAAAGTGCGTAAGGCGCAAAGCTTCGGGATGACTGCCGAATTCGGCGGCATGGAGTTTCTCGATGATTTCTATGCCGTATTCGCTGACAACATGCGAGAGCTGGGCACTCCTGTGTACAGCAAGAGTTTTTTTTCTGAGATCCTAAAGTCCTTTCCTAATCACACGTTTCTTTGCCGTGTCCGGCATGAAGGCGTCACCGTCGCCGTCTCATTTCTCTGCGGCTTCCGTGAACGTATCGAGGCTGTTTGGAGTTCCTCGCTCCATTCACACTTGCGCCTGAAGCCCAATATGTTTCTCTACTGGAATCTTTTGCAGCACTTTGGTCAACAGGGATATCAGCTCTTCGACTTTGGTCGGTCTTCGATTGGGTCAGGAACTTATGCGTTCAAACAGCAATGGGGAGCACAGCCGGTACCGCTGTATTGGGACACTTGGTTGGCCGGCGGCGGCACCGAGCTTCCCGAACGTAACCCCGAAAATCCGAAGTTCAAGTTTGCAATCCGTGCCTGGCAGAATCTGCCGTTATCAGTGACTAAGTTGATCGGCCCGCGTATCGTCCGCTGCTTACCCTAGTACTCAATTCGAACCACTCTTAACTACCGAACTCTTGCCCAACACCGCTTTTCTCAAGACCTCATCAAAACTACGCACCACCGCTGCCCAGCTGTAATTCTCTTCGACTAGCTTGCGCGCGGCGTTGCCTATGAATTGACGTTCGGCGCTGTTCTTTAGCAGGCGTATCACCTGGGTCGCAAATTCCTCCGGTGTGTCCGCAAGGATGATGTCCTTGCCGTGCGTGACCGGCAGCCCCTCCGCTCCAACCGTCGTAGACACGACAGCTTTACCCATTGCCATGGCCTCAAAAATCTTAATCCGCGTTCCTCCTCCTATTCGCATAGGCACGACGTAAACGGGCGATTCTGCGATGTAGGGTCGCACGTCCTCGACGGCTCCTGTTACCTTGATTCCCACGCCTTGTGCGCCGAGATCGAGTATTTTTTGGGATGGAGTCCGGCCCACAACCCACGCTTCTGTCTTTGCCAGTTCGCTGCGAATCTTTGGGAGGATTGCCTCATGCAAAAAGAGAATCGCATCCTCATTCGCCATCGAATCCATTGAACCAGTAAAAACTATGCGGTTTGGCTTTTCTTCTAGGCTCATAGGATGGAAATAATCAATGTCCACTCCGGTCGGTACCACTGTGATCTTTCTTGAATCGACATAAGTAGCAAAGTGGCTTCGATCGTTCTCAGACACAGCCAAAACTTGATCGGCAAGGGCTACGTATCGCCGTTCCACCGCAGCAATGCGCTGGAATTCTCTCCAGGCCACTACTTTCCAGATTGGATTCCTCGCTATTTCAAACGCTCGTCGCCAGATTACCTCTTCGACATTGTGAGTGAACAGAATCTTTGGCACCGGCAGGTCCCAGGGGATTGCCTCGGTAGCAAAAAGGAAGTCACAGATGATGACGTCAAAATGTCCCGTCGTTACAACTTCACGCAGCCGCGCAGTTGCTTCTGGACGACAGTATTTCGAGACGCTATAAGGCCAGGGACTGAAGAAGCTACTGGCGTAAGCGAAAGCCTCGGCCACGCCTCGTTTTTTCTTGGGCAACTCCATTGGCACCGTTATGGCATTGGCGAACAGTTTCTTCAACTCGCCATGCCGGTCATTGGCGTGCGCGCCATAAAATAAGAAAAGCGTGATCTCGTGCTCTCGCGCCAACTCCTTTAAGAGATTGAAACTGCGGATTGTTCCACCTGAATCGGGCGGCACCAGCGTGCCGGACTTGGCCCAGAGGATTTTCACGGAAGCGATTCCCTCACCAGCAGATGCCCGTATACGGCTCGTGATTCTTTAGCCGGCGGCCGGTCTCTAAGTGCACCAGATCGAGTACCAGAGTACCTGGTTTCAGATATCGCTCGATGTTTTCATTCGCGACTGCTTTCGTACCTACAATCAATACTTCGGCATTCCCAATGACCTCTGCCAGGTTCGAACTCAGCAGTGAGCCAATGTGCGGGATCGTATCCTCTATGAATTGACGGTTTGAGCCCAGAACTCTTCCCAGCACGACGTCTTCATCATAAATGCGGCAGTTGCAGCCCTCGCCCAGAAGCCGCTTTACCAGGTGCACCAGTGGACTTTCACGTAGGTCGTCAGTCCCCTGCTTGAAGCTCAATCCAAGTACACCCACGCTCCGTTTCTTTGCATGCAAGACAGTCTCCACTGCGCGTTCGACATGTTGCGTGTTGCTTGGTAGCAGCGACTCGAGCAGGGGCAATTTCAAATCCAGCTCTCGAGATCTGTATGTCAGCGCTCGAAGATCTTTCGGCAGGCACGATCCACCAAATGCAAATCCCGGCTTGAGATATGCCGTAGAGATATTCAGCCGCGTATCTGAAGTGAAGATTTTTGTGACCGTTTCCGTGTCGACGCGGAGCTCGCGGCAGATCGCGCCGATTTCGTTTGCGAATCCAACCTTTACAGCATGGAACGCATTGCAGACATACTTGATCATTTCCGCGGTCGTCGCTGTCGTTTCAAAGACCTGTTCAGGCGCCCAGTGGTACAGCTGGCGCAGACTGTCGAAATGGGTATGATCTCCCGATCCGAAGATCGTAAACGGTGGCGTAAAGAAATCGGCAACCGCGCTTCCTTCACGAAGGAATTCTGGATGGAAGCACACACCGAAATCTTTTCCTGCTTTCTTGCCGCTTACCCGTTCCAACGCAGGAGTCACCACTTCATCGGTCGTACCTGGCAACACGGTGCTCCGCAGGACCACCCAGTGGTAGCCGTTTTTGATCTTGATCGCGCGGCCCAGATCTTCGCAGACCCTCTCCACAGCCTCGACACTCAGCCTTCCGTTTCGCTGGCTCGGCGTGCCCACACAGATAAGCGAAATATTCGTCTCTTTCACGGCGTCAATTGCATCCGTAGTGGCAGTCAGACGGCCTGACGCGTGCGCCTCTCTTGCCAAGTCTTCAACTTTTGCTTCCACGATAGGCGTGTGACCATCCGCGAGCATTTTCACTTTGTCTGGGTTTACGTCCGCCCCGACGACCCGATGCCCCTTATGGGCCATGCAGACTGCCGTCACCGCGCCTACATACCCCAGCCCGAATACGCTGATCGATTGCATCAATATCCTTTCTTGCTCGTTCTTCGCATCAAAAACAAACCTCTTACCTTCCTAAACTCTTGCAACCTGTGTTCCGAATACCATCAAAGCCGAGGGAAACATCTCAGTAAGATGTCTGTTTTCAGCATGTTAGCGCGCCCATCGTTCCTATTGGGGCTAGTCCAGAAACTCTCCGCCTTTCGCGGAATCGCAGTTCCGTCTTCCAACCCCTCCGTTCCGGTTTTCAATTGCACCCCTGCGCCGCCAAGCCCTTGGTGCCACTCTCCCGCGCATCCAACACTGTTCGTCGAGTTACGCCTCTTTAGGGTGTATGCACTCTTTCTGTATCGACTCCGCGGTCCGCGCCTTCCGACGGCGCCGCTCTTCCAACGCACTCTCGCAGGTACCCCTCAGTTTCTGCCGCAACTAAGTCCCAAGTGCGCTCCCGGGCTTGCTGCGATATTTTCATACGGTTCCAGGGCTTCCCGAGTGCCGTTTCAATACCCGTTGCGATGGAGTTTGGCTCACGTTCCACGAACACACCCAACTCAGGTGACGTAATAATCTCGTGAATTCCTCCAACCCGCGCGGCCACCACAGGAGTTCCACAGGCAAGCGACTCGGTGACCACATTAGGCCAACCCTCGCGGGAACTTACGAGGCAACTCATGTCCGCGGCGCCATACCACGTTCTAAGGTTCTCATTTCTGACCCCTCCAACTAGAGAAACCCGTGATTGCAAGTTACTGCTCTCAATCTGCTCCTGCAGCCTGCCGCGCTGCGGACCTTCGCCGATGAGATATAGTCGCAAGGTCGGAAAACGTGGTGACAACAACTGGACCGCAGAAACCAGCAGGTGTTGCGATTTTACCTCGTTGAGATTCCCGACTGAAACAACGACAGGAACATCTTCCGGGATACCTAGCCGTTGTTTTGCCTCCTCTTGGTCCGAAGGAGAGAATCGTTCCGCGTCGATTCCATTAGCTATGGTTCGAACGCGTTCCCGGGGAATACCGAGTTCCAGGATCGCTTGCTTCAGGGACTCTGAGACAGCCACGATTCCCGCGGATTGCCGGTAGGTCCACTGGAGTATGCGCCGTATGAGCCGAAAATTAGGATACAGCGTTGCATCCGTGCCGCGCGCTGTCACGACGACAGGCAACCTGAGGAGTTTTCCGAGTAAAACGGCGGCCGTTCCGTCTGGATAGACAAAATGAGCGTCTATACATTCGAAGGAATGCTTTTCGTGGAGGCGGCGGGCTGTTGATTCAGAACCCAGAGCCATGGAGAGAGCGTGAAGCGTCATCGAGATTTTCGGAATCAGTGGGTAGCGCGGGTGCTCGACAGGTAATTCTCCAATTTGTTCCCGGCTCGGAATTTCTGCGAACGCCCTGCGGTTCTCTCCGGGCGCCCACTTTGGAGAATACGGAATCGGGGCGATCACTTCTACCTCATTTCCGCTCCGGCGTGCTAAATGCGCGATGCGCTGATAGACGAAAATGCCGTGATTGGGCTGTTCTGAATTAGGGAACAGGCTGGTGTAGGTTAGGATGCGCACTTCGTGCTGTTCGGCTCCTGAGCAGACTCCGAAAGTATAGTATCAGGCCCTCGCTTTGCCCTTACCACTTTGCGCGCGTTTGACTTGTGGAATACACCTGGGAAAATACGGGACAACCTGGCATCTGCCCTTTGGCATAATAAAGCGTTCTCCCGCGCCAACTGGACGGTATTCTTGTGAATCGCGTCGGGCTGAGGGGCAAATCCCGGATTCCCCATGAGCAAAGGCAGGCAGACGGCAAGCGGTGTAATCTGGAATTGGATCGCGTTGGCCAGTAGCTTTGCCGTTTCTTTTTTTCTCTCCCCCTTTATTGTTCACCGCCTGGGAACCGTACTGTATGGCGTTTGGGCATTGGTCGCGGGACTCACATCCTATATGAGTTTGATGGACCTTGGCCTAAGAGGGGCTATTGTCCGTTTCGTTTCCAGGTCTCATGCCCAAGGAGATCATGAAAACTCCAGCTTGACCGTAAGCGGCGCCCTTTGGCTGCGTC
>Ga0210404_10001192_pt1 | contig 11443 bp, 14 predicted proteins | sample IncBWH28MmetaG_FD_155455 | JGI IMG/M metagenome (GOLD analysis project Ga0210404, IMG submission 155455) | Forest soil microbial communities from Barre Woods Harvard Forest LTER site, Petersham, Massachusetts, United States - Inc-BW-H-28-M | ecosystem: Environmental > Terrestrial > Soil >... | reverse complement strand
TCACATATCACCGTTGAGTAAGTTCATCGCTTGTGCGTCGGCAGATTGCGCTGCGCCGGGGTCAAACCATAGGTGCCGCCTACGAGCGCCCGATACCTGCTCGGCAATGAACAGTAGCCTCCCGCATCGGCGCACACGGTAAGCGCGCCCTTTTATAATGCGTTACTCAGGCATGTGGACTATCGCTTCGTCGGGACGGAAAAAACACTCTCAACGAAGACGGTCTTAATTGTTCTTGATGCCGGGTCCGGCTTGAGTGATGCTTCCGGGAACGAGATCCGTCTTGATCGTAATTTTTTGTTTGGGCCGTAAATTGATTTCGGTCGTGAAGTCCTGATACCCAGCAAGGGCAATTCTAATGTGGTGCTTCCCCGGTGCGATCACCATTGCCCGCCCAAGGCCTCCAAACTCCTTCGGTGTTCCCACGTAACCTTCGTCCACGAAGACTGCCGCACGGTCCGGTGTTACTTCCAATTTGACCTCGGAAGTCACTCCCCTTGGGAATTGTGCGTTGGGGTCCCTTTCCATCTGGATATTAATCGTGGTCTTCTTGCCGGGCTCTACAGTGATTTGTTGCCTTTGCTCGATATACCCGACCTGCCGAATTTCGATTTCGTGCTCGCCAGGCAGGAGCAAGAGTTTCTTATCACCGATTAACTCCTCGACATAGCCAACGTATTGCCCGTCCACCCAAACACCGGATGTCCTGTCCGTTTTCGTTTTTCCCTGAATCGCTACTTCGCCCAGCACCTGATTCTGCGCCACGACAACCGAGCAGAGTAAAAGCGCGACGAGAACCGCGAGGAGGGTCTTGGTCCCAAAGAATTCTTGTCTGCTCATTTCATCTCTTCCTCTGCCGAAATATCGACTTGGATCACATTCCAGCGAAATATCCAACCTGGTCCCTCACTGGAATCGTACGCTTGGGCCGCGTTCCATACAACGAATTCGCGACCAGAGGAGATTCCTCACCAGTACTCCACATATCGGTTGATGCCATCATGACGTCGGCCTCGCTCCGGACCAGGTAGACTGTTTGGTTCTGCCTATCAGATTGGAGTTGATTCGACTAGCGGCGTAGCCCGCGTGCGAGTCCCTGAGATCCGCGGCTGCTGCCGGAATAGGTTCCTCTGCGAGAAAGCGTGTGCTGAGCCAAACGTCGGGGAGCGGTCGAGTCTCACGAACGGCATAAACCAAAAGCTACAAGTTCCTCCGGGTTATGAGTTCAAGTGGCCATGCGGAAACAATCAGCTAAGTCTCGCCGATTCTGTTGCCCTCTTCCTCCGCGAACCTCGAATTCAGCGTCTGAAACGAGGATGGAACGAACCCCTGAACTGAGACACGCCAGATGGGCACACTTTACGTGTGTCTCAGTTCAAGGTGCTCTGGCATGCTCGTGTGATATAAACCGAGTATGACGTCCGGACACGTACTCGATCCGCGCGCACGCGCTGTCGTAGACGGTCTCTTTGCGTTGAGTGAACGGCAGGCGCGGCAAATGATGCTCCCCGCTCTGCTAGGTATGGCGGCGGGTATCTTGCGGCGCGACAAAACGGACTTCACGCAGACTGAACGTGGCAAGGCGATTCTGGCAGACAAGCTTGTGGCACTGGATCGCAACAAAGCGGAGTTCTGTTACGCGCTTTGCCGTGGGATGAACGCGCGGTGCATTGTGGAAGCGGGTACGTCGTTTGGCGTTTCGACCATTTATCTTGCCGCAGCCGTCCGTGACAACGCGGCCCGAGGTGAACCGCGTGGCGTGGTGATCGCCACCGAGCATGAGCCGGCGAAGACGAGAGCCGCCCGCGGCAATTTCGCCGCGGCGGGCGTCGCGGAATTCGTCGATCTTCGCGAGGGTGATCTGCGCGAAACGCTCAAGCACCTCGAGGATCTGGTTGATTTCATGCTGATTGACATTTGGGTTCCGATGGCACGGCCCGCGCTCGAACGCGTGGCGCCGCGGATGCGGGCGGCCTCCATCGTTGTCTGCGACAACACCGCAAGATTTCGGAAAGCGTATAGCGACTATTTCGATTTCCTCAACGATCCAGCCAACGGCTTCGTCACGATGACGATTCCGTTCGCAGGTGGCCTTGAATTGTCGGTCAAGACCTAGGCTCTTTCACCACCTCGTGCTGTATAGTTCCTTGTCCATGACTTCCGCCGGTCAGGACCGCTTCAATCTCACGACCATCGTTTCAATCGCCTTCCAGCGTTCGGCCTTCAGTCCGTCGCCCATGAAGTATTCGGTCACGCCGTCGCTGCATAGCTCACCGGCGCCAAGATGATTCTCATTTCTTCAACTGCCATGCAGATCGGGGCAGGAAGTCGCCTCGTTCCCGCAAGCGGCCCGCTTGCGAACCTGTTGTTCGGCATTTTGGGCTATATGGCGGTTCGACGCATTTCGCGCGTTGGCCCCGCTCGCCTATTGCTGTGGCTGTCCGCCTTTGCGAATCTTTTTGTCGGCACAGGGTACATCCTCTATTCGGGTCTGACTAATTTCGGCGACTCCGCTTTTGTGATCGCGGGGATGAAGCCCGCCTGGGTCTTCCGGGGAATTCTGATTGTCTTCGGCGCTTGTGGCTATCGATCCTCAGTCCAATTGGCGGCGCGCGACATGCTGGGTCTCATCCGGAATGGCAGCGTACTGGCCGACGATGTTCCGCGAATTGTGCATCCATCATGGATCGCCGGCAGCCTTCTCTATTTCGTGGCTTCGCTTTTCAATCCGGTCAGCCCGTCGTTAATTCTCTATGACGGCTTCTCGGAATCGTGCGGGGTTGCCGTGGGCTTTCTTCTGCTCGCTAAGATTGTCCGGAGCTGCACGGAGCGTGATCCGAGTTCCTTTGCTGCCGATCACTCGATGGCGATCTCGATTCCCTTCAGCGCTACTTGGGTTCTGTTTGCTTAGATTTTTACCTCCCTGTTCATCATTTTTATGGGACGAGGCATCCGCCTCCACTGAGCGTTTCTCGGCGACATACTCGGAATCGCCGCCCGGGGCGCGCCAAAAACATCGCAGCGATTCGTACACCAAGTCGTCGAGACTCGCAGGGCATGTTTAGCCTCGCCTGGAACGATTCGCGGCAGACGTTGTTCCCAGGCGGGCTTCCGTCGCTCTGCCTTTAATTCCAGACACAAAGGCCTGTTGGACGCGGTTGAAACTGCGGCCGCGCAAGACCGCGGCAACGATAGTACGCGTAGCCTGAGCGTCACTGAGGCGCACATAACGGCAGCCCACGTTGCGGTCAATAGCCATTTCGGGGACGAGCGAGACACCGACACCGGCCGCAACCATCCCCAGGAGACTGCTGAACTGGCCGCTTTCGAATGCAATGTTCGGGGTAATGCGGGCGCGGGTGCAGGTCGCAATGCTGAGGTCTCGGAAACAGTGGCCGTCGCGCAACATGACGAACGATTCTCCGCGCAGATCTTTGAGGGCAAGAGATTCTGCGGAGGCGCGTGGATGATCTCTGCTCATCACAACGAAGAGGGGCTCCGTGCGGATAGGAAACAACTCCAGGTCTTTGTGGCGCAATGGGAGAGCAAGAATCGCAACGTCGATGGACAGGTTCCGCAGACCTTCTACCAGGATCGATGTGGTTTCTTCGACGATGCGCAGTTTCGCGTCGGGGTACTTCTTTGCAAAAGCCGCCGTATAACTCGGGATCAGATAGGGCGTAACCGTTGGAATGACACCTACGGCTACGCTGCTGCGAAAGTCCGCGTTCTTATCGGAAACACTTGCTCGCGCCACATCCATCTGCCCCAGAATCGCGCGGGCGTGAGGAATAAAGGCGCGACCGACCTCGGTGAGGCGGACGCTACGCCCAAGGCGGTCAAAGAGCTTGGCTCCGAGATCTTCCTCGAGTTTTAGGACTTGCTGTGAGAGCGAGGGCTGGGCGATCTGACAGCGCTCGGCGGCGCGGCTGAAGTTGCCTGTGTCCGCGACGGCGCAAACATATCGTAGCTGGTGAAATTCCATAGGGTACGCCTATACCTAGAATGCGATTTAGGTATTGGAACTATCTCCTACCATGATGTTACTTTAAGTTCGTCGAGATCGAGGCATGGATTTCAACGATTTCATTCGCTGAATCGAAACACTGGGAGGAGAGAGTCATGTCACCCGAAGCACAGTGCCCGTTCCATCACGGCAGCAGCGCAAGCCCAACGAATCGTGACTGGTGGCCGAACCAGTTGAATCTGAATCTGCTGCATCAACACTCGTTGCTATCCGATCCGATGGGCAAGGATTTCAGTTACGCAGAGGAGTTCAAGAGTCTCAACTATACGGCTCTGAAAAAGGATCTTGCGGCGTTGATGACCGACTCGCAGGACTGGTGGCCCGCCGACTTCGGCCACTATGGCCCTTTATTTATCCGCATGGCCTGGCATAGTGCCGGTACGTACCGGACGGGTGACGGCCGCGGAGGAGGCGGTAGAGGTCAGCAGCGTTTCGCTCCACTCAATAGTTGGCCTGATAACGTCAATCTCGATCGAGCTCGTCGTCTGCTATGGCCGATCAAGCAAAAATACGGCAAGAAAATTTCCTGGGCCGACTTGATGATTCTAGCCGGCAATGTCGCACTCGAAACGATGGGCTTCAAAACGTTTGGCTTTGCCGGCGGACGCGCCGACGTCTGGGAACCGGACCTCGACGTCAATTGGGGACTCGAAACAACCTGGATGGGAACCGACAAACGCTATTCGGGCGAACGCAATCTCGCAAATCCATTCGGCGCAACTACGATGGGTCTCATCTACGTGAATCCCGAAGGTCCGGAGGGCGTTCCCGATCCGGTCAAGGCAGCGAAAGACATCCGCGAAACTTTTGCTCGCATGGCGATGAACGACGAAGAAACCGTTGCTTTGATCGCGGGCGGTCATACCTTCGGCAAAACTCACGGCGCGGGTCCCGCAAAACAACACGTCGGAGCCGAACCCGAAGGCTCGCCTATCGAAGAGCAGGGCCTCGGCTGGACCAATGCCTACGCTTCGGGCATCGCAGGCGACGCGATCACCAGCGGCCTCGAAGTAACATGGACCAGCACACCAACAAAATGGAGTAACGACTTTTTCGAGCACCTGTTCAAGTACGAGTGGGAACTGACGAAGAGTCCAGGTGGCGCACACCAGTGGAAGCCGAAGGGAAACGTCCGGGCGGATACGGTACCGGATGCTCACGATCCCTCAAAGCGTCACGCGCCTGCAATGCTCACCACTGATCTTTCCTTGCGTTTCGATCCCGTCTACGAACAGATTTCCAGACGCTTCTACGAAAACCCTGCCCAGTTTGCGGATGCCTTCGCCCGCGCATGGTTCAAGCTGACTCATCGCGACATGGGACCACGCGCGCGCTACCTCGGCCCGGAGGTTCCGAAGGAAGAACTGGTCTGGCAAGACCCCATTCCAGCGATAAATCACGTGTTGGTCGATGACAAAGATGTCGCCTCGCTTAAAGAGAAAATTCTTGCCTCGGGGCTAACGGTCTCGCAACTCGTCTCAACCGCTTGGGCCTCTGCGTCCACCTACCGTGGGTCGGACAAGCGTGGCGGCGCAAACGGAGCGCGCATCCGACTTACTCCACAGAAGGATTGGAAGGTCAATCAGCCTGAGCAGCTGCAGAAAGTGCTGAAGACTGTCGAAAAAATTCAGAGTGACTTCAACGGCTCGCAGTCTGGCGGTAAAAAGATATCCCTTGCTGACTTGATCGTCCTGGCTGGTTGCGCAGGTGTCGAGAAGGCCGCCAGAAATGCAGGCATCTCCGTGACCGTTCCATTCCGCCCAGGGCGCATGGATGCTTCCCAGGAGCAGACCGACGTGCAATCCTTTGCGGTGCTCGAACCGGCGGCGGACGGCTTCCGCTCATACACCAACGGAAACGCCGACGCACCTGCTGAGCTTGAGCTGTTGGATAAAGCGCAACTGCTCACGCTGACCGCGCCTGAACTTACCGTGCTGATCGGTGGCATGCGGGTGTTGAACACCAACGTCGGACAGACCAAGTTCGGAGTCTTCACCAAAAAGCCAGAGGCGTTGACCAACGACTTCTTCATCAATTTGCTCGATATGCGCACAACATGGAAAGCGACCTCGGATGCCAACCATACGTTTGAAGGGCGAGATCGCAAGACGGGGGAAGTCCGGTGGACGGCAACACGAGCCGATCTAATCTTCGGTTCTAATGCCCAACTCCGAGCGCTGTCGGAGGTCTACGGAAGTTCGGACGCGCAGGGGAAGTTTGTCCAGGACTTCATTGGAGCCTGGAACAAGGTGATGAACCTCGACCGTTTTGACCTGGTCGCGTCTCTCAAGTAAGCCTTTCGACAGCTGATTAACGCGGAGACTGGACAAGGAAAGGCGCTCCCTGCAAAGGGAGTTTGAACGAGTAATCGTGGTCGAGGTTTAGATCGAAGAGATGTTTGGGTCGGACCGAAACCGACCGAAATTACAGACGAGCCGTGGTCATCGACACCGGGCCCAAGCACGATGAACGGAGACACTCTTCGGAGCGAACGGAGAAGTGCGCTCAAAAAACGCTTGACGGAGCCGACGTTGTTAGAGATGTCCGATAATCCGGCACGACTAATCAGGAGCAACAATGCTCGGCACCCGCTACCCCGTAAGCCCTCATTCAATATTGGGCAAGCGGACGTCGCTCGCATCATCAGATCGCGCGACTGGCCCTATCGTGCTGGATGATGTCACGAAGGGCGTCGACCACCACTCGGGTCGGCTATTTCCGTTCCTGTCCATTATCGTATCGTGCGCGGGAGCGAAGGATCCGCGGGTGCGCGGTCAATGACCAATTCATGAGGTGCGCTATCGGCTTGAGCGCGGAGCGACCCACCCTCGTCAACGCATAGACGACTTTTGGCGGACGATCCGGGTATACCCTGCGCGAAACATACCCGTCGCGTTCTAGGTCTCTTAGCTTTCTCGTCAGGACACGCTGCGAAATATCGCCGACGAGACGCTTGATCGCGTTGAATCGCCGTGGCTGATCTTCAAGAACGGCCAATATCAGGAAGCTCCACTTGTCCCCTAGCTTGTCCAGGACATTCCTGAATGGGCAATCGCGCGCCTCGGCAAAAGAAGCCACAGTAACTCTGAGCATACTTGGTACCTCCAAGGTGCGTCCTTGACAGCCAGTATCCAATAGATACCATGGACTCGTTCCTGACAAATACCACTATCCGTGGGTAGTGGGTCAGTTTGAGCGCGAGGGAACGAGACATGCGGCATCCCCACATCTGAGCGATAAGAGCATGCTTACTATGGACGTAATGAGTCGCTCAGGTGGAAGTGGTTACGGATTCAGCAGGAGAGCGCCAATGCCCCAACCTACACAGCCCGGGACCCAAATGCTTAGCCGCCGAAGCTTTGTTGCAATTACCGCGCTCGCTCTGCCCCGTCTTCTCGACGCCATGCCGGTGAGCTTCACCGCATTGCCGGCAGCTCTCGCTCACATTGAGCAGATCAACGGTGGGCGTCTCGGAGTGGCCGTGCTGGACAGTGCTACCGGGGCACACCCAGGCTATCGGATGGATGAACGCTTCCCGATGTGCAGCACGTTCAAGTTTCTACTCGCGTCCGCCGTTTTACAGCGCGTGGATCGACGTCAGGAGACTCTCGATCACGTCATTGCAATCCCCCGGAAGCCACTCCTGTTCCACTCGCCATTAACTGAGCCGCACGCCGGTGGTAGGATGACTATCGTCGCTCTTTGTCACGCAGCTCTGACCCAAAGCGACAACACGGCAGCGAATCTCCTGCTCGAAAGCATTGGCGGGCCGGGAAGCATAACGAGCTTTGCGCGCTCTATCGGGGATACGGTAACGCGTCTTGACCGGATGGAAACATCACTAAATGAATCCCTCGCTGGTGATCCACGCGACACTAGCTCGCCTGCTGCGATGGCCGGTGACCTGAAGGCGGTGTTGCTTGGGAACGTGCTTTCGTCAGCGTCGCGCGAGCAGCTGACGCAGTGGATGGCGGCAAACCTCACCGGCCTGGATCGCTTGCGGGCGAACCTGCCCGAAGGCTGGCGTGCCGCCGACAAAACAGGATCGAACGGCGAGCATACGAGCAACGACGTCGCCATGCTCTGGCCTGCGGGCAAACCGCCCGTCATCATCGCGGCTTACATCACGCAATGCACCGGTCCTGAGAGCAAGCGCTCGGTTATGCTTGCGGAGATAGGCAGATTGGTGAGGGAATCACTCACTTAGCAGACAACGAGCTATCTCTCCCTAGATTCATAAGCCGAGGGTCTGAATTGTTCGGCTAAATGGAGGACTGATCCCGCATTTGGATTCAGACTGACCCACTACCTATCTGTGAGCACTGCTGCCGAGGATTAGGAAGTGAAGAGTTCCCAACCTACGCGCTCCTCGCGGGTCTTCCTAGCCATGGCGGTAGTGTGCCTAGCCGTAAGCTTCGCTGCCGCTGCGGCCAAGAGGTTATTAGACCGGCCTGTCGTGTCGGAGATTACGTGGGTCCAGGGTGGCGGGTATCGCCTCAAGTCCACCATCAACACCGGTGCACGCGCGAGTCACAACCCTGTGTTGCTCGTCGTTCTTCATGGCGACTTGGGAACCGGCCAGGACGAATTCGCTGCGAACGCAGCCGTCAATCAGGACGTCATCGCCGTTGGGCTCCTGCGCCCTGGTTATACGGACGCGCAGGGCAACACGTCCGACGGGCAGAAAGGTCTGACTACGGGGGATAACTACAACGCGCAGAACACGGACGCGATCGCGGCCGCCGTCGTTGAACTCAAACGGCGCTTCACGCCGCGCAAGACGGTTCTCGCCGGTCATTCGGGAGGCGCGGCCATCGTGGCTAACATTCTCGGTCGACATCCCGAGATCGCGGACGAGGCGCTACTGATCTCCTGTCCTTGCGACGTGGAGGCTTGGCGCCGACATATGTTCCAGAAGACGCGGTTCGCAGGATTCCAAGGAAAGGTCGATACCCTATCGCCTATTGATCAGATCAACGGTCTGTCCGATCACGTGCGCGTAACAATGATCGTCGGAACGAACGACGATGTGGCGCCGTCCAGCCTCAGTGAGCATTACCGCGACGCGGCTGTGAAGCTGGGCAAGAGAGTCCGGTTGATCGAGCTCGCAGGCAAGGGTCATGAGATCTTCTTTGACCGTGCGGTTTTCGCTGAACTGGAACCGATGCTGAAATAGGGCGCTTCGGGTTCGGCCGCCGTATCCGCTTTCCGAGCACATTTCACTGAGGAGACAGATGGCCGCCCTTGGACGAGAGCGCGGCACTGCCATCGCCAGCAAGATGGATGAGCCGTAGACCGAAACAGATTTCGATGGCGATTCGAGACTGGAGGGAGGGAAAGTGTCTTAGAAATAGTCGGAAGATCCGACAGTTTTCGGCTTTGGTATTGTTGCGGCACCATCGAAAAGTTCGTGCGATCAAGAACCTGGCCGGAGCATTGCATGCCGACAGGGTGGGATGTACGTTATGAGCCGACCGGGAAGTCAAAATGGAAATCCCGGTTGGAGCTACGCATGATGAAGTTCACTGGATTGTTAGTCTGCGTCGGTTTCTGGTTGCGGTTTGTTGGGCCGGGTCGCGCGTACACTTGGGAGGTATCTGACGATAATGCATATTTTAGTGGAAACCTTTGAGAAATGGATCGTGTTGGCGCTTCTATGTCTGGCAGCTTCTTCGTCTCTCTGCGCGGATCAGAAACTCACACTGAGTCATCTCGCCGGGAACGTTTACGTGGTTCAGGACGACTTTTACGTCAGGGAGAACTCCGTTGTATACGTTGGCGATCAGTATGTGACCGTTGTCGGGGCAACTTGGACCCCTGACACCGCAAAGCTGCTGGTCAACGAGGTCGCTAATTCATGCTCCATCCGCAGGCATCCGCAACCTTGCCCAAATGCGTATCCAGCCCCCGTGCGATGACGCGTTTGGAAAACTTCTATTTAGCAAACGCTGCTGTCGGCCAGTTCGCACCCCGTAGAACCAGTCACTTGCACCTTCCGCTTCAGGTAGGTTTCCCAAACGGGCCTTGCCAGTCGCCGCGCGACGCGCTTATCCGCTAAGGGTCCTGCAGCACGGTTCGAGATCTCTACTCCAACCTACTTGGCTGGAATTCCGCCGTGGATACGCAGCTATTTTTGTTAATGCCGACTGGAAGCGCGATTTGTCCCACCCCAACAGATTAATTTTTTGCGTGCTCGGATTTCACGCTCTCCCTTGCAAATTTGTGCTAAAAGACCTCCACGGTAATCGCCAGGCTCGTGCTCTTCTCTCGCAAATCCGATCACGCAAGCGATCGAAACAAGAAGTATGGACGGCTGTTTGATGGCGACGACGGGTCACTCATGCAAGAAATTCGCGCTGGCAACGGCGACGCCCTCGCGGTCCTCTACGACCGCTACCAACCGATGGTACTCGGCATCGCTATCCGAATCCTGCGGGACCGTGGTGAAGCGGAGGATATCCTTCAGGCCATCTTCCTGGAAATTTTTCAATGCGCGGCACAATTCGATCCCGATCGCGGCAAAGTTAGTACGTGGATCATGCAGTATGCCTACCATCGCAGCATCAATCGCCGCGACTATCTGTCGGCTCGAAAGTTCTACACCTGTCTCGTAATGGACGACTTGACCGAATCGCAACAAAGCATCTTCAAGCTGTACTCCGAGCCTCCGTATGAATGCACGCGGTTCGTGCGCCAGGCCCTGCTCCTCTTGGACGAGCGGCAGAGGCGGACAATCGAAATGGTTCATTTTGAAGGATTGAGTCTGAGAGATGTCGCGGCGCAACAGAACGAGTCGTTCTCATCCGTTCGACATCACTACTACCGCGGGCTCGCGAAGCTCAAGCAGCACCTGAAATCGCCTGCCCAAGAGAGCACGGGTCGTTCATCGGGTCTGCCTGGATGGGAGGTGACGCGTGCCAAAGCATGAGGAGTACGAGGAGCTGTGTACGCTCGCAATGATCGGAGAGGCGTCGGCTGCGGAGCTGAAGAACCTGAAAGAACATCTTGACGATTGCGACGATTGCCGTCGGGAATATCGCGAATTCGTGCAGTTCTTGCTTCCACAGTTGTCACTGGTTGCGGGCACTCAATCCTGTGAAGACCTAGAGCCCGAAGATCGTGAGGCGCTGCGTGCCAAGTTCCTGACGCAGGCGACGAGCGCAGGCGTTCCCTTTTCGGAGGAAGCCGTCGTAGGCCCGGATCGTTTTCGTGCTCGGAGTGATCCTTCGGCAGCGGGACACGCAACTCGCCTCGCGCCGACTTGGCGTCACGCTTGGGCGGCTGGCGTGGCTTTCGCTCTTGCGTTCGGTGCATTCGCCGTAGGACGCCAATCAGCAAAGCCTCGGGCACTCGCAAACGCGCAGACCACGAGTTCCACTCAGCCACTCAGCTCATCCGTGGACGCCTCTGAACCCA
>Ga0210404_10001188_pt1 | contig 11461 bp, 10 predicted proteins | sample IncBWH28MmetaG_FD_155455 | JGI IMG/M metagenome (GOLD analysis project Ga0210404, IMG submission 155455) | Forest soil microbial communities from Barre Woods Harvard Forest LTER site, Petersham, Massachusetts, United States - Inc-BW-H-28-M | ecosystem: Environmental > Terrestrial > Soil >... | reverse complement strand
TTTAATAATATCTTTTCCATACATCTGGTTAAGATATGGTGTTCTGATTAATCCGTCATTATGTTCACCGGTAATGGAACCACCGTACTTGCCGATGATACGATAGACTTCATCAGATATCTCTGGAATTGCCTTGCGGACCGCAGGATTGGTGATATTAACAAGCGGAATTATATGGAAATTACCATCGCCAATATGTCCTGCGACTGTGTAAATAAATTCAGGATACTTTTTAACGACGTCAATAATTTGCGGAAGCACTTCACCAATATCATGCGGATGAATAACGAAATCATCAATGAATGGAGCTGTATGTTTGTCACGAATTTTGTTTCTTAAGAGATTAAAACTTTCCCGTCGTACTAGCCAATAACGTTTTTCTTGATCTTCAATAGCGATTCTAGTTTCTGGATGCAGTGGCTTTAATTTTTCTCTCAGTGTTGCAATTTTTTGTTTGAGTTCCTCTGGGTCGTTACCAGTAAAATCAATTTGCAAAATGAGTTTAGGTAACTTACCGATGAACATCTCAATAAAAGCAGGTGCGAAGGCAAGGCCTGATTGTATGAGTCCAATAGGACCGAGTTGTTTTGCAAATTCAGGAAAGAAGCGAAGCGCGAGCTTTAAAGTATTATCATCATAACTTTCAAAGCTTTCAGGCTGGAGGGGGAGGACAGCATCGATAATTTCACCAAGATGTGAGAGGTCATGAAGGAAGATGATTTCCATTTCGCGATGTTTATGGACTGGGACAAGTTCCAAATCAGCTTCAAGGAGCATACCAAGCGTTCCTTGCGCACCCACCCACAGTTTATTGAAATCGAAAGTATCTTTTTGTTTATCCCACACATTCCAGAGAAAATAGCCTGCAGAATTTTTGGATACGGTTGGTTTAGCTTTTTGAAGCATTTCATAATTTTTGGCAATCAATTTATACATGCTTTTGTATAATCTTCCTTCAAAATCATCTTTTGCGATTTTTTCTCTGAGTTGATGTCGTTTCAATGTTTTGAATTCATAAGTTTTTCCATCTGAAAGAACAACTTTTGTCCGTTTGACGTATCTTTCAGTTTTACCATATTGGAGGGACTTTTCTCCGCCGGAGTTATTATTGACAATACCGCCAATTGCACAGAGCTCGCGTGATGCAGGATAGGATGCAAAAATAAGATCTTGCTTGAGTGTTTCTTTTTCAAAATCGCGGTAAAAAACACCGGGTTCTACCGTAGCGACATTATTTTTTATTTCGCCTATGTGTGTAAAATATTTTTGAAAATCTACAATAATTGAGTCATTAATTGAACCGCCACCCATATCCGTTCCAGCAGAACGTCCTGTGAGAGAAAGTGTAGGATGTGCCTTTTTATGTTTAGTTACAAACTGTATAAGCGCTTGTACGTCAGATGCATCTTTAGGAAAAACAACAACTTGTGGCTTTACTTCAAAAAGACTCGCGTCATGGCTATATTTCATTAAGGTATCTTCGTCAGTGGCGACTTCACCTTTGATAAGCTGTTTTAATTCATCAAGAAGGGTAGGATTCATAACAATTTTTTACTTTTCAAATTATGCAAGTTTTAAATTTCTAAAATATCGAGATATTGGTAGTTGATTGAAAATTATATTTTTCTTCTAATTACGCGTTTGACAGCTTCTTTGATGCTTTTTGTGCCTAAACCATATTTCTCAATTAATTCGATAGGTCTGCCTGATTCTGCAAAAGTATCTTGTAGCCCTATAAATTCTATCGGAAGTGGAGTTGTTTTCGCAAGTAGTTCAGCAATTGTGCTTCCCATGCCACCTTCGACCTGATGATCTTCTACAGTTACCACAGCTTGGGAAATACGAGTCGCTTCAAGAATTCCTTCTTGCTCGAGAGGTTTAATTGTTGCAACATTAACAACGAGAACAGGCAATTTTTCTTCTTCTAATTCTTTTGCCGCGAGAAGAGCATAATAGAGCATGTAACCAGTTGCGAAAATGGTGACTTTGGGATTTTCATTTATCCAAAAAGGTTGTACTTTGCCAACTATAAATGGTGTTTCATCTGTCGTGATGATTGGCGTTTTATCTCTTGTATACCGTAGATAGACTGCTGTAGTAATATTAGCAGAAGCGATAGTTGCTTTTTTTGCTTCAATACTATCGCAGGGGACATAGACATGCATTTTTGGCCAGCAGCGAGTAATAGCGATATCTTCAGTTGCTTGATGGGTTGCGCCATCTGGTCCAGTCATGATGCCTGAGTGATGCCCTGCGATTTTGACATTTGCCTCATTGTAGACTGCAGTTGTACGGATTGTCTCCCAATTCTTTCCAGGAGAAAATGTTGCATAGGATGAAATAAAAGCAACTTTTCCTGAAGTTGCAAGTCCTGCTGCAACTGCTGCCATATTTTGTTCTGCTACTCCAATTTCAAAGAATCGTTCAGGGAATTTTTCAGCAAATTTATTAACTTGAGTTGATTCAGTAAGGTCAGCAGATAATGCAACAACATTTGGATTGACCTCGCCAAGATGGAGAAGTCCCGTGCCAAAACCGGCTCTAGTTGGTTCCACTTCGACATCTTTATCAAAAAGTTTTTGATTTAATTTTAAGTTTGGATTAAGCATAATTTTTAATTTGCATTTGCAATTTTTTCTGCTTCAGCTTTTAGTTCTGCAAGTGCTTTTTCTGCTTCTTCTGGTTTTGGTGGTTTACCATGCCAATGATAATCATTTTCCATGAAGCTGACACCCTTGCCTGGGACTGTATGAGCAATGATAATCGTCGGTTTATCCGTCACTTGTTGTGCTTCCTGGATTGCATTTACAAATGCATTGATATCGTTACCATCTATAGCAATAGCATGCCAGTTGAATGATTCATATTTTGCACGAAATGGCTCAAGTGGCATGATATCTGCTACATTTCCGTCGATTTGAATATTATTATAATCAATTATCTGGATAAGCCGATTGAGTTTTTCTTTGCTGGCCATCATTGCTGCTTCCCAGGTATTTCCTTCTTGATGTTCGCCGTCTGAGGTGAGAACATAAGTAAAATAGTCTTTTTTATCAATTCTTCCAGCCAAAGCAATACCAAGTGCTTGCGAAAGCCCTTCACCTAGTGGACCTGACGTGGTTTCAACACCCGGTAATGCTGTTCTATGTGGATGGCCTTGTAGTCTTGAATTTATTTGACGTAAAGTTTTTAATTCTTCAATAGGGAAGTAGCCGGCTTGTGCCATTGAAACATAGCGGATAGGGCAAATATGGCCATTTGAAAGAATGAGTCGATCACGATTTTCCCAATCAGGATTTTTAGAATCATGCCTAAGAATATGAAAATAAAAAGCGGTAAAAATATCAGCCATCCCTAATGGGCCTGCTGTATGTCCAGATCCACCTGTTTGTGTAAGCGTTTCAATGACTAGTTGCCGTGCTTGATTTGCTTTTAGTTTGAGCTCTTTTATTTTTGCTGGTGTTACATCTTCAGTCATCTTATTTTTTCAGTACAATATATAAATCAGAAACATTGGAATCAAGATGTCCTGTGCGTATGCCATCACCAATTGCCGTCCAGAACTCATAACTATTATCATCCTTTAAAAATGGCTCAGCGTCAAGATGCATTTCATTCATTTTCTGCAAGGTGTCTTCATCGGCTAAAGCTCCCGCCAGTTCATAAAAATCCCAGCCATCCGAACCAACAGCTGCGAGAACGGTGCCCGGCTTAATATGTGATAGTGCATTAAGGATAAGTGCTTGATTACGTCCTCCTTTACCTTTACCTGTTATTTTAATTGTTGATTCGCCACCGGCAAGAAGGAGATGACCGGAAGGAGTTTCTTTGATTAGTTGTTCACCCAGCTTTCGTGCATCACCCTGTAGCCTGTCTGTCATGACGTGAACTTGTAATCCTTTTTCTTTTGCAAATTTTTCCATTGCGTTGAGCGCTGTGTGATTGCTAAGCATCAAAATATTGTGGACATTCTTGAAATATTTATGATCAGTTGGCGTTTCTTCGAAAGCGTCCAGAGATAAATGTACTTTTTTATCGAGCTCATATTTTATGATAATTTTTTTGACATCATCCATTGTTGAATGATCCGCGACTAATGGACCTGAAGCAATCACTGAAAGGTCATTGCCCGGGACATCAGAAAAAATCAGATTGACAATAGTTGCAGGATAGAGAATTTTGGCAAGTCCGCCACCTTTAACTCTGGAGAGATGTTTGCGGATGGCGTTCATCTCAGCGATATTTGCACCTGATTCCAAAAGTACTTTGTTGACTGTCGTGATCTCATCAAGGGTGAGTTTTTTTGGAGATTCAAACAGCACTGATCCACCACCGCAGGTAACAATAATGATGAGATCTTTTTTTCCTGACCTTTCGAGGTGCTCGATAGCATGCTTAGTAAATGCAATATTTTGTTCAGAGGGCAGGGGATGTGTACCTTTAGTAAAATGTACTTTTTGGAAATGTTCATCCTCGACAACATCGATATCATAGCCAGCAACAATTCTATCTCCAAGTTTTTCTTCCAAAATTTTACAATTACCTGCGCTGCCTTTTCCAAATCCTAACAAAAAAATACCGTCAAAGTTACTAAGATCAAAGGTTTTATCAAAAATCTTCAATACATTATTTGTAATGGAAAAGTTATGTTCGAAGACATGTGTAGGCTGTATTGCTGTATAGGCAGTTTCGATAAGGTCAAGGACAAGTTTTCGATTATCATTCGTGGCAAGCTTGTCGTAGTTTTTAATAAATTTCATTAATATATTAAGTCTAACATTTGTTTTTATGATGATGCAAGGGAAACGTACATTTTTTTAGATGCAATTTTTACAAAACTCTTAGCAAAAAATACATTGGTGAGGGGTTATACTTGTTGTTGACGACGATTTAGCGCCTGTTTGAAAAGTAATTAGGAGAGCCGTTTCATAAAGATTATGATATAAATACAGTATGGTTTTCAAGTATTATTGGCAAAAGAAAGAAGCTAATTTTGGTCCTTCAATTAAAACTGAGGTTTCCTACGGAACACATATTTCATGCGAGAATATATCAAATTTGAAGGAAAATATGTAGCACTGAGAAGACCAAAGGCAAATCCCGGGCATGAAATACCCCAAAAAGTATTAGAAAATGGTAAGCCTCATTTGTATTTTGTACATAATTTACCTCGCTGGGGACAATCGACAGATGATTACATAAGACAGGTTATCAATGATTTTGCAGGAGTGGGAGTAAAAAGTTATAAAACCCTTCATCTGAAAATGACCGTCTATGAGGATATAAAACAATGGGCAATTACACCATATTTTCTTGTTGAGTTGGATAAACTACCTTCATCTGGAACCTACGGTAACGAGATTACAGAAGTTGTAACCTTTACCAAAAAAACTGTTCCAAATGACTTTGGATGGTGGGAAAAAGAAGCATTGGAAGAGTTTCTCAAAAAATTTGATTGATTAAGGAGTGGTGTAATACGTATCTAACCTGTCTGGTCATAGCAAGAAATATCCATGTGCGAACTGTTTTACTCAATCGCTCAAAATCTTTTGCTAGCCTTTGATATCTGGATATCCATGTATTTGTTCTTTCAACAATCCACCATTTGGGGAGTACAACATCCTTATCATCAGTATTTCCGCACAGCTTCACAAACACAAATAGTATTGAATTCGGTGCAAATGCTTTTATTTCGTAGCCATTTGGTATTGGCATATTACTCCAACAGACAATGTATTTCTATAGTGCTTTTTCCTTTTTTTGTGTGTCACTAATTTTTTAGTAGAATTTTCGTTTATTTGCTATAATGTTTGATATGAAAAAGTCTGTGTACCAGGTGTTACTTTATTACAAATATGTTCTTGTTCCTGAACCAGAAAAAGCTCGAGCTGAACAGCAAGAGCTCTGTTTAAATTGCAATGTAAAAGGTCGCATCATAGTGGCCGAAGAAGGAATTAACGGTACGATAGAAGGGCTCGTCTCCGATACTGAAAAATATATCAAAGCTATGGAAAAGATTCCTTATTTCAAGGGAATTATTTATAAAAGAAGCATTGGAACAGGAAATGCTTTTCCTAAGTTATCAGTAAAATGCAGACCTGAAGTTGTTACAACTAAGATCAAAAATCTTAATCCGATTCGGGTGACAGGTAAGTATCTTTCAGCTGAAGAGTTGCATCAGTGGTTTAAGGAAGAAAAGGAGTTTTATATTGTAGATATGAGAAATGACTATGAATACACTTCAGGATATTTTGAAAATTTTATTCCATCAGGCATACATAATTTTTATGATCTTCCTGATGTCCTTCCTCGATTGGCACATTTGAAAAATAAAACGGTTGTGACTGTTTGTACAGGTGGAATCAGATGTGAAAAAGCGTCTGGTTTTCTTGTTACCAATGGTTTCAAAGATGTTTATCAATTGAAAGATGGTATCCAAACGTATATGGAGAAATATCCTAACAGACATTTCAAAGGTAAACTATATGTCTTTGATGGGCGGATGACGATTGGATTTAATACCAATTCGCCAGAACATGAAATTGTTGGAAGCTGTAAGAGTTGTGGTATTGCATGTGATGCCTACGTCAATTGTGAATACAACATGTGCCATTATCATTACATCTGTTGCGTGCAATGTCGAGATAAAGAGACAGGATTAGCGTTTTGTAAAAAAGAATGTAAGCAGAATTATTTCCAATATCAACATGTTCGGAGAGAAAGTATATAGAGAAGAGATTAGCGACTTATTATCTTCTACATGTTAGGTTTTCTCTGGTGTTACAGGTATAATCATCAGGAAGGATTACTGAACATATAAGGTACCTGTAAGTTTTGTTTTTCTCTTATATAACTCTTATTTTACCCTTTTGTATGTATTGATAGCACTGCTATAATGAGTTCTCGAGGTGCAATATGGGGAAACGATTTTGGTTTGCTTTTGGGACGCTTGGTGTTTTGATAATTACTGTTGCATATCTTCGTCAAAGCAACTTCCAGCCTGCTAAAGAGATTAGTAATTCTATTCAAGCAGTCGTCCATAAAACGTATAGTAGTCCTCAACCTACACCTTATAAGTTTGAAGATTTGACGATTCCATATTTGCGTAGTAGGACTTATAAAAGCAGCTTGGGAGAGCTGCAACAGATTGACAAAAATGCGAGCTATACTTCTTATCTCACGAGTTACAATTCAGACGGGTTAAAAATAAATGGTTTATTAACAGTACCAACTGGAGATGCACCGATAGGTGGGTGGCCAGCGATTGTTTTTGTGCATGGGTATATCCCGCCCAAGCAATATGCAACAACGAGTCGATACGAGGAGTATGTTGACTATCTTACGAAAAATGGTTTTGTTGTTTTTAAGATTGATTTACGAGGCAATGGTGATTCTCAAGGGCAACCGGTAGGTGCATACTATTCAGCAGGATATGTAATTGATACACTCAATGCATACGCAGCTTTGCAATCAGTTCATTCATCCTCAATTTCCGCAATGCCATATCCAACACTCTCTGTAACTTTAAGCATAAATCCTAAAAAAATTGGGCTGTGGGGACATAGTATGGCTGGCAATATTGTCATGCGTGCTTGGACTGCCAAAGCGGATATTCCGGCTATTGTTATTTGGTCTGGAGCAGGATATACCTATACGGATTTGATTAAATATAAATTGAATGATTCGAGTTACCAGCTGATTTCCGATGCCTCTAGTTCAGCGAACTTTCAATTCCGGCAGCAATTACAAAAATTGTATGGTCAGCCTGATATGAGTAACCCTTTCTGGCATAATATTGCACCGGCAAATTTTCTTACTAACTTAAAAGGAGCAATTCAGATCGATCAGGCACAGGATGATACTGTGGTGAATATCGGATATAATCGAGACTTGATAAAACTCTTTGATAAGACTTCCATCCCGCATATAATGTATGAATATCCTACTGGTGGGCATAATATCTCAGGTGTATATTTTACAACAGCAATGCAGCACACAGTAGATTTTTATAAAAAATATTTGGAGTAGGATGTAGTTCTTTTATTCTTCCGGCTCTGGTGGGAGAAATTCTTCGCCTCCGCTGTCGTGGTTTTGTTGTTGTGGATATTCGTTGGGTTTGAGCCAGTAAATGTACGTGCAGCCTGTTGCTTTCTTTTTTTTGCTATCCCATCCAGCTGTGCTACATTTTTTCATTTTTTTGCCAGCATTTGTGGTAAATAAGACAAGTTTTTCTCCACATTCAGGGCAATCTTCATCAAGTGGTTCAGTTGTCCCGTTTATCCATTCAACATAATCACAGCCAATAACTTTTTTTGTTTCAGTATCCCATTTACCTTCAGAGCATTTTTTCATTTTTTTACCAAATCGAGTTGTAGCGAGAATCAATTTACTCCCGCATTTAGGGCATGTTTCATTGAGTTCTTCAGGTTCGATAGCGAACCATTTAATATAATCACAGCCAACATTCTTTTTTGCTTCAGGATCCCAAGATCCTTTGGAACAGCGTTGGAGTTTTCGTCCGGTTCGGGTAACAGTTATTTCTGCAAGGGGAGCGCCACAAGTGGGACATACTTCATCTTCTGTTTTCTTTTCATCTTTTACCATAAGATATTTATCTTACTGGTTTTATACCGTTGAGTCAATAGTAAGCTTGTTTGTGTTTATTTGTAATTTAATTTAGAATGTAATATGTTAAGGAAACATAAAGTTTGCTTTTGTACAATTTTATTTATGAGAATTCTTATTGTTGAAGATGAAGTGAAATTGGCACACGCTATGAAGCGTGCGCTTGAGTTACAAAAATATGCCGTTGATATTGTAAATAATGGTCAAGAAGGGTTTGATTTTGCGATTGGTGAAGAATTTAGCCTTATCATTCTTGACGTAATGCTTCCTGAAATTGATGGTATTGATATCTGCAAACGTATTCGAGCTGCAGGTATCCATACACCAGTGATGATGTTGACTGCCAAAGGACAAATTGCAGATAAAGTAACAGGACTCGATGTCGGTGCAGATGATTATATGGTCAAACCTTTTTCTTTCGAGGAGCTATTTGCACGTATCCGTGCACTTGTTCGTCGTCCTGTGCAATCAAATGATCCTATTTTGAGTATTAAAGACCTAACCCTTGATCCTAAAACATTTATTGTCAAACGTGATGACCGGATAATTGAGTTATCATCGAAAGAATTTTCATTATTAGAATACTTATTACGTAACAAGAATACTGTTTTACATAAAGATCAGATTATTGCACATGTATGGAATTATGATTCTAATGTACTGTCGAGTACTATTGAAGTGCATATTAAACACTTGCGGGATAAGATCGATGTTAAGGGAAAAGAATCTTTAATTTATACAATCCGTGGTAGAGGGTATACAATAAGGGAATAATATGTTTCAGTCCGCTCGTCTTAAATTAACTGCATGGTACCTTGTTATCATTATGTTGGTTAGTATTACATTCAGTTTTGCTTTTTATCGCACTTCCACTTTTGAACTTAATAGACTTATTTCCAGAGTCCGATTTTTACAGACACAGAGAGTACAGATGATTATTCCATCTGCTAATTTTGTTTCACCACCTCCAAATATGGTCTTGGATGAATTAGAGTCTGTCAAAATACGTTTGCAAATTGCATTGATTGTTATCAATGGCATTATTTTTGTTCTTGCGGGAGGTGCGGGATATTTCTTGGCAGGCAGGACACTTCGTCCAATTCAGGTGATGGTTGATGAACAAAATCAATTTATTTCAGATGCTTCTCACGAACTTCGAACACCGATTGCGACACTTCGTGCAGAGATGGAGGCAAGTCTTTTAGAAAAACATTTGAGTGATAAAGAAGCAAGAGCACTTATTGCAAGCAATCTTGAAGAATTAGGGAAATTGCAGGAGTTAACAAACAGCTTGTTACAATTGGCCCATGTCAATCAAAAAGATGAACATTTGACAGAGGTTCTCTCTTTGGAAGAAGTTATACTAACTGCTTACAAAAAAGTTGCATCGATTGCAAAGAAGAAGCAGGTTGTGTTTGAAATAGCTTCGATTAAAGGCAAAGTGAAGGGAGATAAAAATAGCCTAGTTGAAGTTTTTGTAAATTTATTTGATAACGCTATAAAATACAGCTCTAATAAAACAACTGTTTCAATCATTGCAACAAAGAGAAAACATACTACTGTTATTACCGTTGCTGATCAAGGCCTTGGGATTACTTCTAACGATATAGCTCATATCTTTGACCGATTTTATCGAGCAGATAAATCTCGTTCACAGGCAGATGGTCATGGATTGGGTCTTTCCATAGCAAAAAAGATTGTTATAGCTCATAATGGATCAATTGATGTAAATAGTATTTTTGGGAAAGGTACTACTTTTATTATAACTTTGCCTCTGATAAGTTAATAACTACTTCTTAGCTTTTTTAATAAAAGCATTTCTGCTTTTTGACTAAGAGTATCACCATTAATTCTTAAGCAAGTTTAAAGAAATTCGGAATATAATCAGTTTAAGCACAAGTATAATGAAACGAACACGGTTATTGATGGGGATGCCTATAACAATAGAAGTAGTTGATCCTCGTGTAAAGGAATCTGATATTGCGAGTATCTTTGATTATTTTATTTCAGTTGATAGGATGTTTAGTACCTACAAAAAAGATAGCGAAATAGCACGGTTTAATAGTGGAGAACTTACAAAAAATCAATTAAGCACCGATGTGAGGCAAATATTACAACTTGCCGACGATACGAAGAGAGAATCTAATGGTTATTTCAATATCCAGCATGACGGCAAAATCGATCCTTCCGGTATTGTGAAAGGATGGGCAATTTATAATGCTGCAGGTCTTTTAAAATCACATGGTTTTCAAAATTTTTATGTTGACGCGGGAGGAGATATTCAGGTTTCAGGAAAGAATGAAAAAGGTAGTCGATGGACTGTTGGAATCCGTAATCCTTTCAATCGGGATGAAATTGTAAAAGTTGTTTGGTTGGACAATAATGGTATCGCTACCTCAGGATTCTATATCAGGGGAGAACATATTTATAACCCACACAAACCTCATGAGCATATTAGGGGTATTGCAAGCATGACTGTAATTGGGCCAACTGTGTACGATGCTGATCGTTTTGCAACTGCAGCGTTTGCAATGGGAGAAAAAGGAATTCAATTTATCGAAAAATTACCTGGCTATGATGGCTACATGATTAATGCAAAAGGAATAGCTACCGTGACAAGTAGATTTAATCGTTTCGTCATAGACAATCAAGTATAATACCTTGTGCCTTACGTATCATTGTCTTATCATAGAGTAAGAGTAGTATGTCAGGGTGAAAGGATAATTAAGCAATTATTAAGTATAGGAAAAGTATAATTTCATTATCATGCGTATTTCAAATATATTTAAGGCAAAGATATTTAGTCGGTTTCAACAGCTATCGTTGTGGAAGAAAG
>Ga0210404_10001187_pt1 | contig 11464 bp, 8 predicted proteins | sample IncBWH28MmetaG_FD_155455 | JGI IMG/M metagenome (GOLD analysis project Ga0210404, IMG submission 155455) | Forest soil microbial communities from Barre Woods Harvard Forest LTER site, Petersham, Massachusetts, United States - Inc-BW-H-28-M | ecosystem: Environmental > Terrestrial > Soil >... | reverse complement strand
ATGCCTCCTGCAAGACTGAGGGCCAAGATGGAGTCGCTTTCTCCCTTCTTGTAGGACTCTTTCATTCCTTACAACATGCCGGTTTATCCCGGCGCACCCTGATTAACGCAGCACAAACCGGACGAGTGGATTTGACGCAATTGGAAGCCCGATTAAGTGGGAGTTTAGCGTTCCTGTCCGCATCCGAGACCCTTACTGAAAGTTTCCTCACCCACCCCGATGGCCTCAGCCACACTGATCGTATACACGCCGCCGCACGCATTTCGCCACTGTTCATAGCCGTCACTGAAATCGGGAACCTTCTTTTCTCTTACTAGTTTCGTCACGCTCCGCTCAATCGCATCGCGTGCAAATGGCATGTGCTCAAATTTGTCAGGTTCCGGTCCACCGGTACAGTTCCTGAGTCGAATCTTTTCCACTCGAACATGGACTATCGTGCCCAGTTTGGGCAGGGTTTCGACCTTGAGTATCGTGATCGTGGAATCTTCTTCACCTGGGCGCGTCTTGTATTGCCAGACCTGGCCGGGCCGAAATTTGGACTCCTTGATTTCCGTCGGCGCAGGGCAGGGGCGTGATTTGTCCTGTGTAGCTGCCATCGGCTCGACGAACAGGAGCGTTAGGAACACGCTCACAACCGAGATATTCAGAAGTCTCATGTCTGTGCTCTCCAGCTTGAAGCGTGTGAGATCGAGATTATAAGGCCATTAGACCAAATGGGTGCTGGAACGAAGGGAGTTACACGACAAGGCACAGAGGTATACTCTCTCTAAACACTTGATCCTCGGTGGACGGATTTCTTTGATGAGTTCAATAATTGGCACGCGACAGGAGGGAGCAATGCGGTGGGCCAAGTTATTTGGAACTGTGGTTCTGCTTTCCGGACCGTGCTGCTTCGGGCAAACTCCTGCCGGTGTGGCAACTAAAGGTGCCCCCCAAACCGATGCCGTGTATTCAATTGTTGTCGAGGCACCCCCCGGTCCAGTCACTCTCGCTTCACCGATAAACATCACAGTGAAGGTGACTAATATCAGCGGTAAGGAAGCTGGCTGGCGAAGCGAAAGTCCAGACACGGCCTACAGAAACTTTCGCTATTCGCTTACAAAGGACGGACGCGAGGTCGCAACCACATTTTATCACCGGAAGATCACCGGTCGGCAGCGGCCCGATGATCCCCTAGAAGTCGCCAGCGGCAGCTCGATTACCTCGATGGTGCGACCCGGAGAATCGTTTTCATTCACTATCGACCTGAAGAAGCTGTACCTGATTACGGAGCCTGGTACCTACAGATTGGATGTCAGCCGCTTCGATGAGTCCTGTATCACCCCGTTGCGAGCCAAGACTCTTACCTTGGACATCGCGTCGCGCTAGGACGAGTGGGCGGTGGTTGTTAATGCGAAACAGAGTCAATTCGGTTCAAGGAGTCCAGACAGGCGAGGGAAAGGAGAGAGGCGCTCGGCAACGTCACAAGCGCCTTATTCTACTGCGTCAACGTAAACCGTATCTCACTGGATCACTCCTTCTCGTCAGGAACACCGATGTCGACAGGATGTCGAACGGGCCGAGTAAAACGTGATATTTGGCTAATGCCGCACCTCGATTTCCACCCATTCGGCACCCAGTGAATATCCCGTTTGTTCCTATATTATGGATGTGCCCGATCACCGAAGTCGTTTCATGGCTCTCGGACGGACTAGGAAACGACGAGGATCTTCCATGGTAATGCCAGGCTTGAAGGCTGGGCGTGATGCCGCTCGCCGCCGATTCTGGTTGGCGATGTCGGGGTTTGTCATGGCGCTTGCGCTGCTGCCCTTTTCCTACAAAGTCGAACGTCGCCTGGAGACAGCTGTTCACATCCAGGGCGGAGAATCCGGAAAAGTTGATCTGGAACTGGCGCAGGGTTTCCAGTCTCCGTATGCCCACCGTCTGGTGCTGGTGATCACTGGTATTCCCGACCCGGATTCAGCAGAGAGTGCAGATGCATTGAGCTTCTTAACGAGTTCATTGCGAAGTGTGCCTGGAGTGTCGGGTGCCGTCTCGAGTCTTGATTGGCCGGATCCTCTGTTCACTGGAAACAATGGCGGGGCCTTGATCATCGTCGGGTTGGACCCGCACGATGAAACTGTCGAGGAGTTGGTCCCCAAACTGAGGGCAAGAGCAGCGTGGATGGAAGGTCAGCTTCGGTCGCAATACCCCAATATCAAACTGGAGATTACGGGTGAAACGCCACTGAACTTTGATCTTCGCAAGGTCAGCGCAGATGACGTCACCCATGCCGAGGAACGAGCGATGCCGGTAACTCTCTTGCTGCTATTGCTGGCTTTCGGCAGTCTTGTGGCCGCGCTATTGCCGCTGGGGATTGGAGTACTCTCCATCTCGATGGCGATGGGCGCGGCTGCGCTACTCGCGCATTATCTGCAACTGTCGATTCTGGTGCAGAATCTGGCGACGATGCTCGGCCTTGGCTTGGGCATCGACTATGCATTGCTGATGGTGAGCCGGTTTCGCGAAGCATTGGCCGAGGGATATGAGCCCGGCTCCGCTGCCGATATCGCTGCCGGGCAAGCGGGGCGGACGCTGATCATCTCGGCCACGACGGTTGCAATCGGATTTTCAGCGCTGCTGACTTTGCCCATCAGTGAGCTGCGCTCCATTGGGATCGCTGGCCTGCTGGTAACCGTTTTGAGTGTCATGCTGTGTACGTTCATTCTGCCTTGGGTGCTTGGTCTGCTGGGGCATCGCATCAATGCCGCCAGAGTACGTCTTCGAGGCAGACGACTCAAAACGCGGGACAGCCTACGCGCGGCAAGTGGGCGGTGGGTACGGTGGGGCAGCATCGTAACCCGTCGGCCCTGGACAGCTCTGCTTGTCGCCGGGGTCCCGCTATTGATCCTTGCATTCCAGGCACGCAGAATCTCTCCCGGGATTCCTGACCATGACTCGCTTCCGGCCGCAGCCGCGTCGGTGCAAGCACTGCACACGCTTCAAGGCATGGGGCGGTCGGGTATTGTGCAGTCCCTCCGAGTGGTCCTGGAGTTGCCGCCGCGGTCTCCCACGCTCTCGCCGGCTGGCTGGCTGGCCGTCAGTCGGTTGACGAGACGCTTCCAGAGCGACCCTAGAGCGGAAGAGGTCTTATCTCTCCCGACCCTCACGGGAATGTCTGATACGGTGGCTGCTGTCGACGACGTGCCCGAGTCAATCCGCAAGAGTTTTCTTCGCAGCGATGGCCAAGCTACGCTGATTGAGTTGCTGCCTACTGCGACTCTTTCGCCCAACGAACAGATACGATGGGTACGAGAGGTGCGCTCCTCCGATGTCGCCGCGATAACCGGCGTGCCCGGCGCCGTGCTGCGCGTCGGCGGTGTTCCCGCACTCGACACAGATTATGACTCGGTAGTAAAAGAGTGGTTGCCGAAGGTGGTTCTCGGCGTCGTGTTGGGAAGCTTGCTGGCGCTGCTGATCGGGTTACGTTCCTTATTTGCGGCTGTCAAAGCAATTCTGCTCAATCTGCTGTCCGTTGGCGCTTCATTTGGTGCGTTAGTTGTCGTTTTTCAGGAAGGCCACGGTAGCAAACTCTTTGGGCTCCACGGACCGACCGGCACCGTATACCCGATCGTGCCGATTCTCTCGTTTGCCATCGTCTTCGGATTGAGCATGGACTATGAGGTCTTCCTGGTCGCCCGAGTCCTCGAAGAACGGCGGCGCGGTCTATCCGAAAGATCAGCGGTGATCGAGGGCCTGGCGCGGACGGCTGGGCTCATCACCAGCGCCGCGGCAATTATGATTGCCGTCTTCACCGCGTTCACCTTGGGAAGCTTTCTGGTCGTCCAAATGTTGGGTTTTACGCTCGCCGTGGCGGTGTTCATTGATGCTACAGTGGTGCGGATGGTTGTCGGCCCGGCACTATTGCAACTTGCTGGCGACTGGAATTGGTGGCCCTTTGGCCTAAATGGGGCCACGGCAACGTCTGAAAAGGAGCTTACGCAATGACGCGAACACTGTGGATGCTCCAGTGAAAGCACAGGGCCTTGCAACAGCCTAATTAGGCGATTCGATTTCTTTAATTTTCTCCTTGAGCGCTGAACTGGCTGATATCAAAGTCCTTGCGTCCAAGATTTGCCCTTCCCGAGCCCCCTTCGATTACAAGAATCGAGGAGCCGGGCTTGCCTTGCAGCTTTGCCTCCACTTGCGTCGCAGACCAAACGCCGCCGATCTGCCGCAGCCCATAGTAAATGAATTCCTTCTGCTGTCCCGTCCCGCGAAGTGTCTTCACCACATGCACAGGGAACAAAATGCCGTGGTCAATCCACGATGTTACCGAATCATAGTAGGTCCGATCCTGAGGGTCGGACTTGCTCTTGAGGACAAAGCAATCCCGTGCGCCGTATTTCTCCGGTGCCAGGAGTTCCTGATTCTTCCAAAAGAACTGGTTCTCTACCATGTCTTCAAACGAGAAGTCTGTACCCACTAGGGAGTCGTTCCAACGTTCGAATGGCAACACGCTGGCTGCCTTCTCGCCAGGAAGTAGCGCCTCGATGGTCACGTGCCCACTCACGCTCATATGCAAAAGAAGGCTCGTCTTCTCCGAGCCAGGCCCCGAGATCTCGCATAGCAGACGCAGACCATCGGGAAACCAGTGAGCCTTGGCGACAAACTTGTAGCTCGTGCGCTTGCCATTGCCTTCCAACCGTGCGAGTCGCCCGCTTGAACGGTAGTCCAATTTCTCAATACGCTGGCGCGAGCCAGTCAGCACAGTCTCCAGGTCAGGATTCGCCGCGAAGGCCGGCGATGGATGCACCAGAGACAACAGCCCTAGCAAAGCGATGGACGCTTGAATCGTCCCAAAGGCGCGATTCGCCCATCCGGCCTCTAGATACCTACCAAACTTGGGGCTGCGAGAGAGCGTTACGACGTGGCGCAGGAAGGTCATATCTACATTATATGTATACAGCCAAAGTCCGTATAACGCCATCCAGGGCGACGGGCACTGATTCTCAATGATTCGGACTGCTCACGTCGACTAGTGTGTACCGATCAGGACTCAGGATGGTCGCCTTACGAGCAGCCGACGCCTCTGATGTAGAATCCTCGTCACTCTATGCTGTTAACAACCGGCTCCCGGGTCGGCCCTTACGAAATCACCGCTGCTATTGGTGCGGGCGGGATGGGTGAGGTGTATCGCGCGCGCGACAGCCGTTTGAGGCGCGATGTGGCGATCAAGGTCCTGCCTTCATTTCTTTCTAACGATCTCGACCGGCTACGGCGCTTCGAGCAGGAAGCGCGCGCGGCGGCAGCATTGAATCATCCCAACATTATGGCCGTCTTTCAGTTGGGAACTCACGAAGGTGCGCCCTACTTGGTATCGGAGTTGCTGGAAGGCAGCACGCTGCGGGAGCAGTTGAAGCGGAGTCCCCTGCCTCTGCGCAACGTCATTGATTGCGGAGTGCAGGTTGCGCGCGGCCTGGCTGCGGCGCACGAGAAGGGGATCGTGCACCGCGATTTGAAGCCGGAAAACTTGTTCGTGGCGAAAGACGGACGGGTAAAGATTCTGGACTTTGGCCTGGCCAAGCTCATGCAACGTGAATGGCCGCTGGACAGCAATGTCCCCACGGTCAGCCTGGTGACCGAGCCCGGCGTGGTGATGGGAACGGTCGGTTACATGTCACCGGAACAAGTGAGCGGGAAGGCGGCCGACCATCGCGCGGACATATTTGCGTTCGGCGCGGTTCTATACGAGATGGTGACCGGGAAGCGCGCGTTCCAGAAGGCGACCTCTGCGGAAACGATGAGCGCGATCCTTAACGAAGACCCGGACGGCATATCGCAGTTCGCGCCGAATGCTCCTCCCGCGCTGCAGAGAATCATCCAGCGCTGCCTGGAGAAAAAGCCGGAGCAGCGCTTCCAATCGGCTTCGGACTTGGCTTTCGCGCTGGAGGCTTTGTCGGATTCAGGCGGCATTTCCGCAGCGGCACCCGCAACACCATCTCGGAAGCGGCAACGGAAATGGCAGGCGCTTGTAGCATTCGGCCTCGGGCTGCTGCTGGCGGCCGGATTCGTTGTGTGGATCGTCGCGAATCGCGCCAGACCCGCAGCAGAGAATCCCCTTGCCGATGCGCGGTTCACGCGGCTTTCCGACTTCACCGGAGCCGAAACGAATCCAGCCATCTCTCCGGACGGGAAATTCGTGGCCGTCGTTTCGGACCGGAGCGGGACCTTCGACATCTGGGTGCTTCAAGCCGACGGCAGCAGTCTCGCAAACCTTACGCGCGGGCGGATCGGAGACGCGCGTGCCCCCCTTCGCGCCATCGGATTTTCAGGCGATGGATCGCAGGTGTGGAACGCCGGAACGGAGACCCGAAGACTCATGCTGTGGCCGCTGATAGGCGGTGCGCCGCACAATTTCATGGGTGAACACGCCGCCGAAGTTGCCTGGTCCCCTGACGGCTCGCGGCTGGTTTATCACACGTGGGATCCGGGCGATCCCGTGTTTGTGGCCGATCGTGATGGTGCCAATCCGCGCCAGATCATGCGAAGCGAGCCCGGATTGCACAACCACTACCCGATCTGGTCGAACGATGGGCGCTGGATCTACTTCGTGCGGGGTAGGCCTGCTACGCGCGAGATGGACTTATGGCGGATTTCGCCGGACAGCGGAAAGGAAGAAAAGCTGTCACATCTCAACACGGATATTACGTACCCGACTCCGATCGATGAACGCACCGTCCTGTTCGTCGCCCCTAATGAAGACGGGCTCGGTCCGTGGTTGTGGGCATTTGATTTGGCGACTCGGACAGCACGACGCGTGAGTTCAGGGCTGGAACAATACAGGGCCGTTGTGTCCGCCGCGGACGGCCGCCGCTTGGCCGCGAGCTTCGTGAACCCGCAAGTCAGTTTGTGGAGCGTTCCGATTACGACTCGCGTTGTCGAGGAGAAAGACGTCCAATCGATCGCCTTGCCTACCTCACGCGCCTGGGCGCCACGCTTTGGCGGCGGGTCGCTCTTCTACTTGAGTTCGCGGGACGGGGCTGACGGACTTTGGAGCTATCGCGATGGGCAAGTCCTGGAGGTGTGGGAGGGCTCGAATGGCGCGCTACGAATACCTCCAGCCATCTCGGCAAACGGGGCGAGCGTCGCGTTTGCGCTTAGGCGGAGTGGAAAGCTGCAGATGCACATCCTGGCCGCCGATGGAACAGGACTGCGGCCTCTTTCGAGCGACGTGGATGTGCGAGGTACGGCTTCTTGGTCTCCGGACGGGAAATGGATTGTTGTGGCGGGCAGCGACTCCAGCGGGCCGGGCTTGTTCAAACTGCCGGTTGAGGGAGGCTCACCTGTTCGGATCGCGACGGGACAATTCCTGGACCCCGTGTGGTCTCCGAAGGGCAATCTGATCGTGTATTGCGGCACGCAGGTGTTCACGCTGACACCACTCCTCGCCGTGCATCCCGATGGCACGCCCGTGAAGTTGCCGGACATCAAAGTTCAGCGAGACGGAGAACGTGTGCGGTTTCTCCCGGATGGCTCGAGACTGGTTTACATGCTGGGAGATACATTGTCCGAGCAGGATTTCTGGCTGCTCGACCTTCGCACGATGCAATCGCGGCGCTTGACTCGGCTCAGCAACCCAGCTGCGATGCGAAGCTTTGATATCGCTCTAGACGGCCGTCAGATTGTTTTCGACCGTCTGCGGGAAAACTCGGGCATCGTGCTTATCGATCTTGCGACAAAATAGACTCGGCCCTGACCGGTAGGTGAAAGGCGCGTCATCGGCCTCGCGTACAAAACGCCACGCTGACGTGGTAGGCAGCGCTGAAGAAATAACTGCGGACTGAAACTCGGCGCTGACAAAAGCATCGGGCTGGTCGGCATCGCGGGGTCAACTCCCGATTAAGTCGTGCCGGTAACTTGGGTACTGGGACCCAGATGTCCGGTTTGTCAGGATGGAACGACCGGCGCCAATTCGCAGTCGTGGGTTACGCTGAGGGTTGGAAAAACACTGCAGGTAGTTGACAGGTCGTTCCATATCAGCGCGCTAATCAGGACTTGGACGATTAGCTCCGAGTTGCCGACGACTCGGGCGCAATCTACTGAGCCTAAGTCGACAGGGCCTAAAAGATGAGGATCCGGTCCCGCTAGGAGAACCCTAGAGCCGTTTTCGTGACAGATTCTGGCGTTGCTGCGCCTCGGCGACAAACTCGTCGATCAAATGCATGACTTGGTCGGTTGCCAAAGCACTCAAAAAGAAGTGGTCCGTATTTGGCGTCAGAGTGATTTCGCTTTCGAGAAATTCCCCCGCGAGAATGCCCCGGTCGAGATTCTCAAGCTTCAAGCGGGCTAAAGCGGCTCGTGTGCTGGAAGCTTCGGAAAAAACCAGCCGCAGCAACGGTACGCGCTCGCGAGCTCCATTGAACCGGCGCGCGAACACTTCGAACCCTGGCTTCTCCTTAAAAGGACGAACGATAAGAAATAAAGTCTTCCGACTGGGAGCGTGTGTCCTCCGTCGCTGTGGTATTGTGCCGAGGCCCGATGAGGAAAAAGAAAATACTCGCGCTGGAAACTCAACTTGGCGCTGCCACGCCATCGTCCGCCGACATAACTGTGTTCAGCGTGATTCTCGCCATAAGCTTCTGCCATCTGCTGAACGACATGATGCAGATACTCCTTCCCTCCATATATCCAAATTTGGCTTCCGGATTGAGGCTCACGTTGGGGCAGGTCGGCGCCATCACCATGGTCTATCAGCTTACAGCGTCGCTCCTTCAGCCTCTGGTCGGCCTCCAGGCGGACAGGCGGCCTGCGCCGTTTGCGCTTCCCGGCGGAACGATCTTCTCGCTTGCCGGACTGGTGGTTATATCGATGGCGCGAAGCTACGGGGTAGTGCTGGCCGGGTCGTCTTTGCTCGGCATGGGCTCGTCGATCTTTCATCCGGAATCTTCGCGTGTCGCGCGCATGGCGGCGGGCAAACGCTACGGCATGGCACAGTCGCTATTTCAGGTGGGCGGGAACGTCGGGTCCGCGGTAGGGCCGCTCGCGGCCGCGCTGGTCGTCGTGCGCTTCGGACAGTCGAGTCTCGCTCTTTTCGCCTTGTTGGCCTTGCTATCTTTCGCCGTCTTGTGGAACGTCGCCGTTTGGTATCGCGACCACGGTCTCGCTCGTCTCGAGGAGAATCGAAAGAGTCTCGAACGGGTGGCCTTGCCGCAGAGCGCTGCCAAGCGCGGCGTTACCATCCTTCTGGTGCTCATTTTCTCGAAATACGTCTATTTGACGAGCCTCACCAGCTACTTCACCTTCTATCTGATCCAGCGCTTCGGTTTGTCCATTCGCGCGGCCCAACTGCACCTATCTGTCTTTCTGGCGGCTGTCGCGCTCGGCACTTTTCTAGGGGGACCGCTGGGCGATCGTATTGGGCGCAAATATGTGATCTGGGTGTCGATCCTCGGCGTGCTGCCGTTTACGTTGCTGCTGCCGCACGTCAGCCTTTTCTGGACCGGGGTGCTGAGTGTGATCATCGGCATGGTGCTCGCTTCGGCTTTTTCCGCGATTGTGGTGTTCGGCCAGGAACTCGTGCCCAACAAGGTAGGGATGATCTCCGGCCTGTTCTTCGGTTTCGCTTTCGGCGTGGCCGGACTAGGCGCCGCCGTGTTGGGCCGCGTCGCCGATGCTTACGGAATTTACACCGTCTACCGGATCTGCGCTTTCTTGCCGGCGATCGGGTTGCTAGCCGGTTTCTTGCCGGACCTGCGACAACGCGAACACGCCGCCGCACTTTCTACCGCAGACTAACCCTCAATCGCGCCGTTCTGATTCCTATGAGTGCGCTGGTACTGCACTTGATGTCCGGCAGCCTTAGTCAGAAATTGGCAGCCCCGGCGTTGTCAGTGTTAGGATGCTCGGGTCATTCGGGCGCAGCGGAGGCATACATATAAATGAGGAAGTTGGCGAACGCGGTTTTTCTCACAGTTCTGCTATCAAGCGCGGCCTGTGCGCAGACCAATGCCGGCGAACAGAAACCTGATGCCGACCTTCCCTTCACCATGACGCAGGTGGCGAGCTTTGACCTGCCCTGGCGCATCGCGTTCCTGCCCGATGGCCGCATGCTGGTGACCGAAAAGGTCGGCCGCGTCGAGCTGGTTACCCCGCAAGGCACCAGCACCGACGTTGGCGGCGTCCCGGTTGTCTATTATCAAGGCCAGAACGGCATGCTGGGCGTCTTCCTCTCGCCGCACTACGCCACCGACCACAATGTGTATCTCACCTATGTCGAACCGGGTGATTATGGCGGCGGCCTGGCGCTGGGGCGGGGCCAGCTTGTGCTGACCGGCGACCGCGGCCGGCTGGACGGGTTTCAGGTGCTGTGGCGCCAGATGCCCAGGGGCAAGGGCGGCCAGGCAGGCGCGCAGATCGCCTTCTCGCCGGACGGCAACTACCTCTTCCTCACGGTCGGCGACCGCCAGCGCTTCACGCCCGCTCAGGATCCCGACCAACCGGAAGGCAAGATCCTGCGGCTGACGCTGGAGGGCAAACCCGCGCCAGGCAATCCGATGGAGGCCAAAACCGGTGCGTCCACCATTCCCTTGATTGATCCGGCGAGCGATACCGAGGCGGCCAAGACTGCGCCGGTTATCAGCACTTATACATTCCCCACGCCCAACCTGACGCCAGCGGAAACCTGGACCACCGGCCACCGCACGCCTTACGGCCTCGCCTTCAGTCCCGATGGCCAGCTCTGGGAAGTCGAGCATGGTCCGCGCGGCGGCGACAAACTGAACCTGATCGAGCGCGGCAAGAATTATGGCTGGCCGCTGGTCTCCTATGGCGTGAATTATAACGGCGTGCCAATCGCCAGCCCCGATACGCGGCCCGACCTCGCCAAGCCTGTGATCTATTGGGTGCCGGTTATCGCGCCGGGCAACCTCATGTTCTACAAGGGCAGCGTCTTCCCATGGGATGGCAACGCCTTGATCAGCGGCCTGGGACCCAAAGCGCTCGTTCGCGTCACGTTTGACGGTAAGGGCGGCGCCACCGCGGCCCAGCGCTGGAACATCGGCATGCGCGTCCGCGATATCGAAGAGGCGCCGGACGGCTCGCTTTGGATGCTGGAAGACGCCCATCCCGGCGGCCTGTACCACCTCACGCCGAAATAGTTCGACGGAACAGACCAAGGGAAATTGGGAGGCTGATGAAATTCGCTTCCGCCTCCGTGTTCTGCCTGTTGCTGGGATCGATTCCCGCCGCCTTGCTGGGTGACCACACGTATAGACCTCTTGGGTGATTCCGAGAGTCGGTAGTGGAAGACGAAACTCTCGATTGGAGTCGGCTAACCGGACATCTCTAACAACGTCGGCTCCGTCAATCGTTTCTTGAGCGCACTTCTCCGTTCACTCCGAAGAGTGTCTTCGTTCATCGTGTTCTTGGGCCCAGTGTCGATGACCACGGCTCGTCTGTAATCTTTCGGTCGGTTTCAGTCCGA
>Ga0210404_10001185_pt1 | contig 11474 bp, 9 predicted proteins | sample IncBWH28MmetaG_FD_155455 | JGI IMG/M metagenome (GOLD analysis project Ga0210404, IMG submission 155455) | Forest soil microbial communities from Barre Woods Harvard Forest LTER site, Petersham, Massachusetts, United States - Inc-BW-H-28-M | ecosystem: Environmental > Terrestrial > Soil >... | reverse complement strand
CGAATCGCTTTCAGGCCCACGCAGCCCAGCACGATGCGCGCGTCCTTGCAGATATCCTTGCCTTCGAGCGTCAGTTGCACCGCCGCGCTCGCCGTCGGATACACGGGAGCGCTGCGCTTGAACGCCAGGTGTGCGCCGCCGCTGCCCTTCGCCGGAACCTGGATGTGGACTCCCGTAACCAGTTCGTCGTGAGCGAGGACCGTGGTGTAGGCATCCTTGATGAATTCTTCCAGCGGGACAATTCGTTGGCCTTTTGCGCCCAGGCAAACCACGCTCGTCTCCAGAGCCAGCAACGCTGTACTCCAGTCTCCGCTCGGGTCGGCTTCCGCCAACGATCCCCCGATGGTCCCCTGGTTGCGCACCTGCACGTCGGCAATGCCCGCGGCGCAATCGTGCACTATGGGAATCGTGGAGGCGGCTTCGGAATTTTCGATGTCCGCGTGCCGCGCAAGAGCGCCAAATCGCAACTCCCCCTTGGGGGCATGAATCTCGCTCAACCCGGGAATAAAATTAATGTCCACCAGTGCCACGGGCCGCGCCATGCGCATTTTCATCAAGGGAATCAGGCTCTGGCCGCCGGCGATGACGCGCGCTTCTTTCCCCAGTTCCTGCAGGAGCTTGATCGCTTCCTGCAGCGATGCGGGACGATGATACGAAAATGGGGCGGCGTACACGTTAAATCCCACTCTTTCCTTGACGCAGCATAGAAACGCACCGTTCGAGTGCAGTTCGGCAAGCGCATTCTGGCGGTGTCATTCTAGTTCTCCAGCTACATCGTGGCAAGGCGCCGCACGGAATTCGAAATACGATTCGCAGGATTTATTCGATCCGCGTTCGTTTCCCGACGATTCCACAAATCAAGAACTCTTTCGCTGCAGCGCAAAACCAAGCGTGAAGCCTGCTAGTGAAGCTATGACCAGCGCCGAACCCACCACCGCCAGCCCCCTCGGTGCAGAGCCATGGCTGAAGGTTTGGCACAGAACGCCCAACGGAAACAGCAGCGAGCCCAGCAACATGCCCGTGGCCAAAAATAGTTTGACGCGCTCGCTGAATTCAACGCGGTCCAGCGCGATCCCCAGAAGGATCAGCAGCATCGCCAGGCCGATCCAGTGGCCGTGCACATCCACATGCCGATCGTAGGCATATTTCAATTCTCTGTACTGCTTCAGTGCGGCATCAGCTTCCGCAGGACGACGCTCCGCTGCGGCGGTGAATCCTGCCGCCAGGCTTCCTCCGATGCTCCCCAGTTCCTGGTGCTCCAAAAAAATCGCGTACCACATCCCATAACCCATACCGAGCAACGCCAACGCGATTCCGCCCAGGACCAGCAGCTTCCTCGCGGTAACCATCAGCGCGTTCCCCCTGCACTTCCCGCCGTCGCGTCGATCTCTCCGGTGTAGCGCACAATCCCGAGCCACATCGCGAGCAGCGCGATGATCACGAGCAAGCCGCCAACGTCCGCAATTCCGCCGGCCAGGAGTCCGTAATTCAACTCCAGCAGCACGCACACCGGCAGCAGCAACGACCCGAACAAAAGCACCCAGGCCCATCGGCGCTTCCAGGATTCCTGCAAACGAACATACGGCTGAAAAAACGCCAGCAGGATAGCCAGCAGCCCGAATTCGATGGCGTGCGCGTGCGCGGCAATGTTCACCGCTTTTTCGCCGCCGAGTTGCCCGTACTGGCCTAGCGCGCTGTCCACCTTGCCCGCGTCGCCTGTCGCCGCGCCAGCGCTCATCTGTGACAGCAGCGAGAAGTCCATTGCTTCGTGCTTGTAGAGATCCACCGCTGCGTAATAGGCGCCGTGAAAAAATCCGAGCAGCACCAGCGTCAAACCGCCCGCCAGAAGGATGCGTCCAGCCGTGGTGCGGTCGTCGAGCAAGGCGTCCCGCAGCTGAAAATATTCTTTCTGTTGAAACCGTTTTCCGAGCCCCAGAAGGTATCCAACCGAGGCGACCATCACCAGAAATCCGCCGAAATCGGCGGCAATGCTGGCCCAGCCAATGGCTTCCAGCGGACTGTAAGCCATGCCGACGTAATGAATCAGAAACACGCCGACCGGCAGCAGCCATGCGCCAAAAAGAAAAACCCAAGCGAGTCTTTTCTTTGTCGCCTCGCTGAACGCAACCCAGGGTTGAAGAATGGCGAGCATCAACGCCAGATAGCCGAAAGCGATCATGTGAACGTGGGTGTCCACCTTGGTGCCACGGTTTTCGAGGAAGCCCCCGACCGTTTGAAAACTGGCAAGAACTGACTTCGAATCTCCCGCGACGGCTGCGTGAGCCGCTGCCGTCAAACTGGCGCCGACTTTTGCGGCATTTTGATGCAGGACAAAGACGGCAAACATGTCCCCGACGAGCATCCCTACGAGGATTAGCCCGATTCCGCCGAGCGCCAGCAGCCGGCGGGCGCCCATTGGCGCGAAGGTCGCGCCGTTTTTTGCCGCCGCTTGCGTGGAGGTCCATGGTTGGGAGGAACTCATGCCTGTTTGTCCGCCGGTTGCGACACTCTCAGAAGAGCCTGCGTCCAACCGCCGCGATGGGCAACGGCTGGACCTTCAAGTTGAACTTTCAAGCTGCGGCTAAAAATTGAACTTCAGCGCCAACTGAATCTGGCGCGGGTTGTTTACGGCGCGCGGCGATCCATACAGCGGGTTAGGCGAGCCTTCCCGGTTCGAGAATGGACCGCCCTGGCATCCGAATGCTCCTGAATTAAATGGGCAAAAATCCGAAGCGCCGTAAACGGTGTTGAAGAATCGCACGTTCAGCGTATTCGAAAGGTTAAAGGCTTCGGCGAAGATTTCAAAACTGCGCTTCTCCTGGAACGGAATCCTGCGCCCGATGCGCAAATCCACGGAGCGGAAATTGTCCCCGACAAACGTGTTGCGAGGCTCGATACCCACGCGATCGTTGTTACCGAAAATGTCGCCATTGGCGTCGAAGCCGGCGAATTTGGTGAAGCGCATAGGCGACTGGATGCTGGTGATCATGCCCAGCTGGAAGTCGCGCGCGAATATGTTCCACGTCTTGGGCGTCGTGACCGTGGCGTTGAGCACCAACCGGTGGCGCACGTCGTCCGAAGAAAGCGCGCGCTCCGCACGGAAGTCCTGGCTGTCTTGGGGAATGAGCACGAAACTTGGGTTGGGTCCATCGTCAATGCTCTTCGACCAGGTATAGCTGGCGCCAAAAGAAAAATTCTGCGACAGCCGCTTATTCAAGTTGATGAGCAGCCCGTCGTATTGTGAATCCCAGCGCGAAGTCGCTTCGAAGTAGACCGCGATCGGAAACGTTCGAACGCCCGGATTAAACGGGCAAGGTGGCTGCGGGCTTCCGGCGGGGGGGACAAGCGGGCAGTATTCGTTTTTTATCCCCGGGCGACCCAAAGAGTCGTGGAGAGTAGCTGTCTGCTGCACATCCGGCTGGTTGACATTGAAAAAGCTGCCGAGATGCACGCCGCGAATATGCAAGCCGCTGATGCTGACGGTTGTGTCCTTAAATGGTTCGAATTCGACGGCCAGGCTCGCCTGAATGCCGTAAGGATTCTTGTGGTTTTGGTCGAAGCGCACAATGACAGAGGGACCGAAGAAGCCGCAAGCGGAGACGGGAACACATGCGCCGGCGGGGAGTCCAGGAGGCGCCGTTGCAGTCGCGTCGGGATACGTGCCGCTAGTCATCAACTGACTGAGAGCGAACCCAGTAAAACCGGGATTGCTGGCGAAGGCAAACAGTTCCGTCTTGGCGTTGAGACTGTCCTCGAACGGGCGGCCGGGATACTTGCCGTTGTTCAGCTGCGCAATGTTGGGTGTGCCTCCGCAGGAGGGAATCTGACACGCCAGCAGCGGAGCGGGAATAATTCCGTGGAACAGGCCGAATCCGCCGCGCACAACAACATTTTTCTTTGTTCCAACTCGGTAGGCCATGCCAATCCGTGGGTCAAAGTTCTTCCACTGCGTGTTCAGCGCGTTCGAAGGCCAAGTCTCCCACTCCCATCGGAGTCCGCCATTCAACGTCAGCCTGCTGGTAGCCCGCCACTTGTCCTGTACATATAGCCCGTTGTACGTGTGATTCATCTCGCCCTGGGCTTCGTTTCGAATCGTGGAATTGATGCGGCCGCCAGCATAGATCGCAGTACCCCCAGTCAAAGTCGGCTCGTTGAAATCGGGCGCCTGAAACCGCTCGAAGAAAATCACGTTGGGGTGCTGACACCCCGCAGGGCCCGGGCCGTTCGGATCATTTACGGGATCAGCGGAGGCGCACACCAGTCCCGGTCGGCTGTTCGCACCATCGTTCCCGAAGTATGCGCCCAGGTTCGCGAAGTCCGCCTCAAAGGGGTAGAACAGCGGGAAAGATTCCGTGGTCTTCACATAATTCGTATTTCCGCCGAAGCTGACTGTGTGTTTTTCGTGTGTGAAGGTCAGATTGTCCACAATTTCAAAGCGCGACTCACGATAAAAGTCAGGATTTCCGCGATTTACTCCGATGGTAAAAATATTCGAGAGTTCAAGATGCGGCTGCGTGGAAACGGTCGGAAAATCAAACGACCGCCGCGCAAACTGCACGCGCAGTTCGTTCACCAGCTTTGGAGTGATGACCGAAGCGAGGGTTCCGGCGATCGACTGGTCGCGATAAAAATTCTCTTTGAATGCCGAGGGTAAGTCGAATCCGTCATTCAGCGGAGATTGATTCAGCAAGCGGCCATCGTTGACGAAGTACCGAACATAGAAATTCTCTTTCTCGCCGAAACTATGGTCGAGACGGAGAAAACCGTTGTCCGTGTTGTTGGTGCGCAGCACGCTGCCAAGCGCGGGCTCCTGGGGCAATCCGTAAACGGTCTTCAGTTCGTTGATGTCTTTGAACAAGGAAAGTACAGCGGAATTGTAGAAAGGCGATTCTCCGCGACGTTGCGCTTCATAATTTCCGTAAATGAATGTCCGATCTTTCGTTACGGGGCCGCCAATGGCCCCTCCGAACTGGTTTTGGCGCAGCGCGTGCGCACCCGTGGCCTGGAGCAGATTGATTGCATCCATTTTGTTGTTGCGGAAATACTCGTAGAGCACGCCATGCCAGTCATTGCTGCCGCTGCGCGTAATGATGTTGACGATGCCCGCGGTGGCGCGGCCGAATTCCGTGGAATAATCCGTGTTGATGACGCGGAATTCCTGCACCGACTCCTGCGGAGGAGTGCCGCGCTGAATGCCGGAAGCAGTAGAAATGTCATCCGCCCCGTCCACGGCGATGAAATTGTAATGAATATTTTGCCCCGCGAAAGAAAGCTTGGTGACCGGCTCAACGATGACGTCCGTATTGCCCGCAGTGGTGTCTCCGATCGTAACCGCTGGAGAGAGCAGCGCGAAGTCAATGAATTCGCGGCCATTGACAGGAAGATTCAGAATCTGGCGTTCGGTGATGACCGTGCTCACTTGCGTACGCGTAGGCTCCGCCAGTTCCGAAGTCGCTTCCACTTCTACCTTTTCCTCCATGCTTCCCGGTTTCAGACTGAAGTCCAGCTCCGCCACTTGGCCAACCTGCAGCGTGATAGTTTTGGTCTGCTTGCCGAAACCTGTGTACACAGCAGACACGGAGTACTCTCCCGCCGGGAGCGCTGGGATGGTGTATTCGCCGGAGTCCGAAGCCTGGACCGAACGCGAGAATCCTGTTGCCGTGTTGATAGCGCTTACTGTCGCTTTGCCAACGCTACCGCCCGAGGTGTCGACGATCTTGCCGGAAAGCGTCGCGTTCACGGCCTGGGCAAATGCTCCCGGCGGATTCGAAAGCGCAAGCACGGCGACGAAGAGAAAAGCGATTTGCAGGCAAACTACCAGCTTCGTTTTGCTCACGGCACACCCCCTGAAATGAAAAATGAATCTTTCTCGAAGAAACATGGCAATCCGTCGAGCACGGAGAGTAGTCCCCGCCCCGAAAAGCAAATGTTTGATGAACTCTAGCCGAGCCTGAGGCCGTCGCATCCCCTACCCACCCCATGGAAAAGGGAAGAACGTGGAGAGCCTATGCCGGGCCATAAGGCAAGTCAATAGAAGCTTTCTTTGTCCAAGGGCTTAAGGTGAAAATTTAGTGCCTGCATGCCGGGGCCTTGAGCGGTAAACTGGCTGGCATTACGAGCAAAGCTTTTTCAGGAAACAGAAGCCATTATGAGCAGAAAAATCGGCATTCTTGGCGGGACCGGACCGGAAGGATCGGGACTTGCGATGCGTTGGGCTGCCGCGGGCGAGGCCATCGTTATCGGTTCACGCGACGCGCAGCGTGCTGCGGGATCCGCAAAGCAACTTCGCGAACGGCTCGGAGCCAGCGCCAAGATTGATGGCGCGGACAACGCCGCAACCGTCGCGCAATGCGAAGTCGTGGTCCTCACTGTTCCCTTCTCTGGACACGCCCGGCTCTTAAAGGAACTTAAACCGCTGTGGAGACCCGGCCAGACTCTTATTGATACCACCGTACCCCTGGCTTCGTCTGTTGGCGGGACTTCTTCGCGCATGCTGGGTGTGTGGCAGGGATCGGCGGCACAGCAGACTCGTGAGCTTGTGCCTTCCGAGGTCGCCGTTGCGTCTGCGTTTCACAATCTCAGCGCCGAACTGCTCGCCAAGGACGGCCCGGTGGATTGCGACATTCTTGTCTGCAGCGACGACGCGAAGGCAAAAGAAATTGCCGGCGAATTGGTCGCAAAAATCCCCGGCGCGCGCGCGGTGAACGGCGGAAAGCTCGAAAATGCCCGCATTGTTGAGTCGCTGACGGCGTTGCTCATCGGATTGAACGTGCGTTACAAGGTGCATACCGCGGGGATTCGCTTTACGGGATTGCCACTGAAGTAGAAACCCGTTCGTTTGCAAAACCGCCGGCATCAGCCAGCTTGTTTAGTTTTTCACTTACGCGCCCGGAAAGAAATTCCTTGCGCGAGACAAATTCCGGATACAACGCCAGCCTTTCGCGGAGCGAAAATCCCCTGGCCTCGGTTTCAGATTTCAGCAGCGCAATTTGCGGCCACGCCGCTTCGGGATTGATGAAATCTTTCGTCACTGGTGAAATCCCACCCCAGTCGTTGATGCCGGCCTCCAGCAATCGCGGAAAATCGCTATAACTCAGATTTGGCGGCGCTTGCACATTCATCTGCGCCCCGAGGATCAGTCGCGCAACCGCTACGGTCCGCAACATGTCTTCAAGGGAAGGTTCCGGATGCCCGGCCATCGGGATGTCGGACTTGGCGCGGAAATTCTGCACAATCACTTCTTGGATGTGCCCGTATCTCTCGTGCATGTCGCGGATCGCCAGCATTGAATCAATCCGCTCTTCCGGCGTCTCGCCGATGCCAATCAGAATCCCCGTGGTAAACGCCATCGAACGCTTCCCTGCTTCTTCCATCGTACGCAACCGCAGCACCGGAACTTTGTCGGGAGCGTTGACATGTGGCAATCCCTCACGCATCAAGCGCGGGCTGACGGTTTCCAGCATCAGCCCGACGCTGGCGTTCGAATCCTTCAAACTCTCTAGCGCCGCGCCATCCATCAAACCGGGATTTGCGTGCGGCAAGAGACCGGTCTGCTCCAAGACCAACTCGCACATCGCCGCCAGATAATCCAACGTCCGTGCATAACCCTGCTGCCGCAGAAACTCTTTCGCCTCGGGAAAAATGCGCTCGGGCTGATCTCCCAAACTGAAAAGCGCTTCTTTGCATCCGGCGCGCCGCCCCTCTTCAGCCAGAGCCAGCACTTCGTCCGGCGTCATGAAATGCGCGCCTGGCTCCCCGGGATCTTTTCGAAAGGTGCAGTAGCCGCAGTAATCGCGGCAAAGCGTTGTCAACGGTATGAAGACTTTTTTCGAAAAGGTAATCGTCTTGCCCTTGCCCCGTTCCCGTACCTCGCTGGCCACTTGCAGCAGCGAAGCCAGAGATGCCTCGTGGAACAGTGCGAGCGCATCGTCGCGGTTTACGCCTCTGCCGGCACGAGCACGGTCGAGCAGCTCATCAACAACTCCGGGAGCAATCCTCTGGTCCATCCGACCCTATTCACCTTTCCGTTTCTTTTGTCGCAACTGAGCGATGGCTTTCCGAATCGTAGCACGGTTGTACTCTTTCCTTCCGAGGTCTCGTAGTCTTGCCAGCCCCCATTTTCCTCAGCAAGCGGGATGAACTTCAGATTAGGATACGCACATCCTGATTTGTGACATCACCAGTGAGAGGAAGCAGCCATGCGCACACCGTTCGTTTTTAAAGCCGCCGCCATTCCCCTATTGCTGTTGGGCGCATCAGCAGTCTCTGGCCAAGCGCCTTCCGGAGCGACATTGGACACCAAAGCCGCTGCGGCACCCGTTCGCCAGACAGAGACCAACGAATACACGCGATACGAACTGGTCGCGCCGGACAGCGCCAGCTTCAAGATTCGCTATGAGGTGACGGCGACGGCTCCCGGTGCAACGGTTTATTACAACCCCATTCGCAAAGGCAGCACAGCAAGCGACGAGGCCGTTTACGACACAATGACCGGCGAGCCGCTGAAGTTCGAGGTAATCAGTGGCGACGAAGCGCGCAAGGATCCCCTATTGGCGGGAGAGGAAGCTTCAAGCGATTTCATCCGAGTCCATCTGGCGCGTCCCGTGCCGGCAGACGGCGAAGGGCGCATTCTAATCTTCAAAACGTATAAGGACGCGAAGAGCTACTACCGCGATGGTGACACAATCGTCTTCAAACGCTCACTGGGCATACGGCGCAATAGTGTGATTCTGCCCGCTGGATACGAGTTGGTGGAGTGCAATGTGCCCTCGCAGGTTTTGCCGGAAGCGGATGGACGAATCGCCATCAGTTTTCAAAACGCGGGACCCGGCGAAGCGCCCCTGACGCTGAAGGCAAAACTCGGCGCGCAGACAGGCGCGTCCGCCGCACCCCGCGCGTTGACCACAAAGAAAAGCTGGGAATCGCCCTTCGAGAGCGAGACCGAGCGGCAGCGTCTCTCCGAACGTGCCCACCAGGACCGGGACATCGTGTACTTTCTGCAACAACCGGAGACCCACGCGTTCAGCCTGTATCACGATTACACCGAGTCGCGGCCCGGCGTGGGCCGCTATTTGAATGTCGTTCGTGAAGGCAGCACGGCTTCAAGTCCTTCGGCGTATATTCTCGACACCGGCGAGAAGCTCGAAACAAGAACCATGACGGGGGCTGAAATGGCTTCGGAAAAAATCACAGCGGATGAGCCCGTGAAGCCAACCACTCAAATCGTGTTAATCCCGTTTAAGCCGGTGGCGAAAGGGCAGTCCGTACGCCTGCGAATTTCGGAGACGTACACCGCTCCAGCCAGCTACGGGCTCGATGGCGATGAACTGGTCTTCGACCGCAGTTTGGGCCGCCCGCGTAACGCGGTGGTCTTGCCGGAAGGTTGGTACCTCCTGGCCAGCTCCATTCCGGCTGCTGTCAGGCAATTGCCCGATGGGCGAATCCGCCTTGATTTCTGGAACGGCCGCCCGGACTCCGTGGATGTTCTGATTAAGGCAAGACGGCGCGTGAGTGCAGCCAGCGATTCCTCTGTGAAATGAGGGCACGCTAGTCTTTGCATGAACCGCCCTGCCCTGAAAAACAAGCTACCAAGTTTGAACGGGCCACTGGCATCCTCCCTCCGGCGGCGGGACCGTGCGAAATATGGCCGCCACTTCCGACGGACGGGTGTATATTGCGTGCAGTGGCCTCGATAAAGTAGGGGTCATGGAACCCGCCCACTGACATCCCTTTCACAGGAGAATTATCTTTTGTGATTTGGAGGACGCGATGAACTCGACAGGCGTCAAAACAAGAGAACTGACGTGCCAGGGCGTTTCGCGTATGGACGAACCCTGCGACGCGCAGGGCCAACGCTACTGCGAACGCTGCGGCCTGTGGTTCTGCCGGTCGCATTTCCCCGACCCTCAATGGCACCACTGCGCGCCCGAACAGGGCGAGAGTTAATACAAGTCAACCGGCCCTCCCCCCGCCAGACCGTTGGCGATTGCACAGCATGGTATGCGCAAACGATTGACGCGGAAGACTTGCTCCGTTAGCGTCAGAAGTGGCGGAGTCCCTCCCTGCTCCGCTTGTGAATTACACAAAATATCTGGGTGAGAGAGTCCATTGGCCAACGCAATCATCACACTGACTACCGATTACGGCACAAATGATCATCTGGTCGGCACGCTGAAGGGCGTCATTCTAAAGATCAATCCCGACGTGACCATCGTGGATATCACACATAACGTCACGGCGTATGACCTGCTCGATGGAGCGCTGACCATCGGCTCCGCCTATTCTTATTTCCCTTCGAAGACCGTTCACGTCGTGGTCGTGGATCCCGGCGTGGGCACCGAGCGGAGGCCGCTGCTCGTCAGCGCTCAAAACCAATATTTTATCGCTCCCGATAACGGCGTACTCTCTGTCATTTACGAACACGAGAAAGAAAGCCTCATCGTCCGCCACGCCAATGTCGAGCATTACTACCTGCAACCCGTCAGCAAGACTTTTCATGGCCGCGACATTTTTGCTCCTGTGGCCGCCTGGCTGACGAAAGGGTGGCAGACCGGCAGCATGGGCGACGAGATCACTGACTTTAAAAAGTTTGCGATTCCCCGCCCCAAAGAAGCGGACGGCGCTCTTAAGGGTGTGGTTCTGCGCGCCGATGCCTTCGGCAATCTCATCACGAATTTTCGGTCAGAGGACTTCCCGGAATCCGCACTGGCAGGCGGCGCCATCAAGCTTCAAGTTGGAAATCAGGCGGTGACGCGGCTGGTGGAGACCTTTGCCCAAGGAAACAATGGCGAGGCCATCGCCTATGTGGGATCGAGCGGCTACATTGAAGTTGGCATGAACAAAGGAAATGCTTCGCGAACGCTGACCGTTGGCCGCGGCGCACCTGTCGTCCTCACAAAGTAGCCTTGGGCTTGCCACCTGCCAGGATGACCTTACGGCCCTGGAGCTACTTGTCAACGGGGCGCCCAAAACACAGCAGATACCCGCTGTTATCAGTGATCTCGAAGGCCCTGAGTCCATCACTTGTGTTCGCCAACTCCCGAAGCATGGGAACCCCTTTGCTTACGAACTCTGTGTACAGTGAGTCGGGATCATCCGTGTAGATGTAGGCGTCCCAGCGAGCCCATTCGTGACGCGCACGATTCGGCTGTGGATGGACTTCGGGCGTGATGGCCTTGAACATGAGCATGACTCGGTCGCGTCCAAGGATGGCCCAGAAGTCGTCTGTGTTTCCGTCGCCTCCTCCTTTATAACGAACGTCGAATCCCAGCTTGGACTGATAGAACACGAGCGTAGCGCCCAAGTCGTCGACAATAAAAAAAGGAGTAACACTGTTCAACATGGCGAAAACGCCGTGGACTCCAAGATAGCCTAACAGGTACGAGCAGGAGAAGAACAGTCAAAACCCGCACCCTTAAACCCGAAGGGTGCGGCACCCCCTCTCAATTCAACGGGGTCGCCACCCGCCAGGAGAA
>Ga0210404_10001184_pt1 | contig 11484 bp, 8 predicted proteins | sample IncBWH28MmetaG_FD_155455 | JGI IMG/M metagenome (GOLD analysis project Ga0210404, IMG submission 155455) | Forest soil microbial communities from Barre Woods Harvard Forest LTER site, Petersham, Massachusetts, United States - Inc-BW-H-28-M | ecosystem: Environmental > Terrestrial > Soil >... | reverse complement strand
TAAGTTCCTTGTTCTCAAGATTTTGACCTCTAAGCTCTTTGACATCAAGATTTTGCAGACACTTTTTGCAGAACCCGCGCCCAGCAAGGCTTTCAGAGGGTGGGGGGGAGGGGGGTATCTCCAATTTGAGGTTCTCGGAGGGCAAAGTGTTCCGATCCGGGAAGACCTGCCAAACTTTATTTCGGTTGGAAATCCACAGCGGATTCCGCCCGACACCCCAGACTGTCAGCCCGAATCCCCACACGGTTTTTCCTTTCCGCCCCGCCTCTTTTTGATATAGTTCCGCACTGTCATGCCGACCACCGCCGCGCAAGAAACAAATCCCCCCGCTCCATCCGCGCCTGCTTCACTCACCCGCAATCAGATTCGCGGCTTCTGGGCATCGTGGGGTGGATGGACTCTCGACGGCATGGACTCAGTCGTCTACGCACTGGTGCTCGTGCCCGCGCTGCGCGAGTTGCTGCCCCACTCCGGCATCGCCGCCAACAAAGGCAACATCGGCTACTACGGATCTTTGTCATTCGCCCTGTTTCTGGTCGGCTGGGGACTCGCCTTCTTATGGGGTCCGATCGGAGACAGGTTTGGCCGCGTGCGCACGCTCATGCTGACGATCGTGTGGTACTCGGTGTTCACGTTCCTGAGTGCCTTCGTCACCAACGTCTGGCAGCTTGCGATTCTGCGCCTGCTAGCCGGCATCGGCATCGGCGGAGAATGGGCCATGGGCGGCACCTTCGTCGCGGAAGAGTGGCCCGAGAGTCGCCGCCGCATGGGCGCAGGCTTCATGCACACCGGCTACTACGTCGGCTTCTTTCTCGCCGCGCTGGCCAACTACGCCATCGGCAGCCACTACGGCTGGCGCTGGATGTTTGTTGTCGGAGGACTTCCCGCACTCCTGCTGGCCTGGGTTCGACACGGCGTTGTGGAGCCTGCAGCCTGGAAGCGGAAAGAGAACATTGTGCGGTCATGGGCAGTATGGCGTCCGTTCGCAATTCTGTTTTCGTCCACCTGGCGCCGCCGCACGATTATCAATGCCTTGCTGATGCTGGCTTCCATCTGCGGCCTGTGGGCCGGAACAGTCTACGCTCCCGCCGCAATCACAGCGCTGGCCGAAGCAGGAGGCCACGTTGGCCCGCAAGCCGCGCAAATCGCTTCGTGGGGAGTCATGCTGGTGTCGTTCGCTACGATTCTCGGCTGCCTGGCGATGCCCTGGCTGGCGGAACGCCTCGGTCGCCGCGGCGCGCTCGCCTTCTTCTTTACTCTGATGATGGTGTTCATCGCGCTCACTTTCGGCAAGGTCTTCTATCTCGGACCGAGCGCGCTTCCGTGGTTTTTTGTTTGTCTTTTCTTTCTTGGATTAGGAGGAGCGAACTTCGCCGTCTACACACTCTGGCTGCCCGAGCAGTATCCCACGGAATGCCGCGCCAGCGCCTTTGCTTTTTCAACTTCGTTCGCGCGATTCGGCGGAGCGGGAATTACTTTCCTGGTCGGCTACGGAGTCCGACATTACGGATCACTGGGAATCCCAGTCGCAATGACCTCCATTGCCTTCGCTATCGGATTGCTTCTGATTCCCCTCGGCACGGAAACGCGCGGCCAGCACTTGCCGGGCTAAGCAGGGAAGCGTCCGACAACGCGTGCCAAGGCAGGCGGCGTGACGCGTAATGGTTGAAGGGCTCCCCTTCCCATTCGGAAAGCGAGCCCTTCCGGTTGTAAACGCACGAGAGCCGGTTTAGGCCACGATGCGGGCCTTTACCGGTGTCAGCTGCGGGGCCGCCTCGCTGACGGGGTTGTGGACAGGTGCCTTCATCCGGCGCAGCACAAAGAAAGCGAGCACCGCCGCGGTCAGGTCGAAGACGATGGCGACCCGGAACACTCCCGCCCAGCCCGTCTTCGGCATCGTGAACTTGGCGGCGAACGGAGTCCAGACCGTGGGCACCACGGTCAGGACAATCCCGTAGGTGATCAATATTCCCGCCACTGACAGCAGAGCGATTTTGGCGTTTCGCCCCAGCTCCATCCGTAGCGCAGTCGGCAATACAAACACCGCGAACAGCACCAGCAGCCCGCCCAGCAGGAGCAGGATGTCCGCGCGGAAGTCGAAGGCCTTGCCCGCAGCCAGCGCTGATCCGATGGGCACGAACATCGCGGCCGTACCCTTGGCGGTATAGAGGAAGCCATAGTTCTCGGTGGCGTGCTTGCGCCCGAAGAAGTCTCCGCAAAGCGCCGGGAACAGAGAATAGATCTCGCCCCAGCCAAAGAAGGTAAACGCGCTGAAGATGACGAACAGCAGCGGGTTGCTGGCGAACTTAATGAGTACGTAGATGGCGACTGCTTCCAACCCGAAGGCCAGAGTCATAGTCATCTCCCGCCCGATGTGGTCCGAGACCCATCCCCAGAAGGGCCGGCAGAGCCCGTTTACGACACGGTCAGCCTGAAGGGCAAACGTCAGCGCCGGCAAGGTCCACCACAGCAGATGGACGGGAACCTTGTCGACCTTGAAGTCGACCGCCATGGGGTTGAGTTGGGCCACCGCCATCAAGCCGCCAGTCGCGACCATGGTCATCATCACGTACATGAGCCAGAAGTTCGGCGTGGAAACCATTTCCCCGGAGGTGAAATCCACCGGCGACTGCCGCTTCTTCACTTCTTCGCTGCCTTTTGATCTCCAGGTCTTGGGCAGCCAGCCAACCGGAGGCGATTTGAGAAAGAACGCCGCCACGATCACGGTCAATCCCTGGATAATTCCCCAGCGGATGAAAGCGGCCTGGTAGCCAGCCGTGGCAATCATGGTGGCTATAGGCTGAACGGTGAGGGCGGACCCAGCGCCAAAGCCAGCTGCCGTGAGTCCCGCCGCCAGTCCGCGATGATCCGGAAACCACTTGAGAGCGCTGCCGATGGCGGTGCCGTATACGACGCCAGCCCCGAGACCGGCGACGGCGTAGGAGAGATACAGAGCTGTCAGAGTCTCAGCTTTTCCACTGGCAATCCAGCCCAGCCCGGCCAGCACACCACCGAGCATCACCAGCAGCTTGGGGCCGAACTTATCCACCAGCCAGCCTTCGAAGGGGACAAGCCAGGTTTCCAGCAGCACGAAGATAGTGAAGGTCACCTGGATCAGGGCTTGTTCTGCTTTGAGGTGCTTCTGAAGTGGGGGCACGAACAGGGTCCAGCCGTACTGGAAGTTCGCCACCGCCACCATTCCGAGAATGCTAGCAGCAAGAATTACCCAGCGGTTGGATTCGCTGGCCGTTGGATTTACTGCGGCTGTAGAAGCAGCCATAGATACACCTCCTGGGTGTTCTCAGACTTTAAGGGCTCACTTCTAAAACACCGGTCCCCCATTTGCCTGCGATCTGTTCCACAGAGGTGCGCGACCAGACTCTAACTTGCCCCCGCCGTGTTCTAAGCGGGCGGGGCGTCGGCCTCCACTTCTGTCCGGAAAGGAATCACACCGGGAACCAGCCACTTTTCCCACATCTCATCGACCTTACTCTGGAAATAATCGATATCATCATTGGTAAAGTGCGCGAATCTACCTTGCCTCAGTAAGTAATCTCGTACCGGCTGCCGCTGGATTTTCTTGGCGGCAATTTGCTGCGTCCTCCCGGTCAGCTTGAGCACACCGTCTTCCACTTCGTAGAGCGGCCAAATTCCTGTATTGACGGCCAGTTCGCCCAATTCGTGCGACTGGTAAGGGTCGTAATCCCAACCCTTGGGGCAGGGATCGAGCGAGTGAATGAACGTGGGACCGCCGATCGTCAGCGCTTTGCGCATGGCATTCATTCCTGCGAGTCCGTAGGACATGCAGATGGTTGCCACATATCTGCAGGTGGGATGTCCTGCCGCCATCATGCCCGCCATATTCTTCTTCCAGCGGCGGTGCATAATTCTTTTCACCTTGCCCGGCGTACTGAACGTGGTATTAGCGCCCCAAGGCGTGCTGCCTGAAAGCTGTATATCGGTATTGGCGTAGGACTCGTTGTCATACATCAGAATCAGGCAGTTGTAATCGGGATGGGTGAGTGTTGCTGAGATTGCTCCCACTCCCATATCCGCCCCGCCGCCATCGCCGCAGAACGCTATCACATTGATAGGCTCTTTCTTCATCTTTCCCTTGCGCATAAGCACTTTCAGAGCGGCCGCGGTTCCCAGCGCGGCCGAGCCGCTGCTGCCAAGCTGAGTGTGCATCCAGGGAAGCACCCACGAGGTGCTGTAATACGTGGTGTTCGCCACATACATGCATCCCGTGCTGCCGAGCACGATGGTTCTGGGGCCGGCGGCTTTGGCCATCATCTTCATCACCAGCGCCGACTCACAGCCCTGGCAGGTGCGGTGGCCGGAGGTGAAGTACTCCTCCAGCGGAATCTTCTTAACCGCTTTGAAGGGATCCAATTTCTGGGTCGGATCTATCTGTACGTAGGTAGCCATAATTCTTTATCCTCTCTGATGTTGTGGAACCATCAGCAAAAACGGATTACTCGCGCAATCCGATCCATTGAGTTAAGGGCTGCGCTTTGCCATCCGCAGCGTTGTAGACGGCATCGGCCATCTGCTGCACATTAGGCACGGTGACTTCGCGCCCGCCGAGACCGCAAATGAAACCCACCACCGGCGGCTTCTTGCCCGGTCCGGGATAAAGCGCGTGGCGAACCTCGCCAGCTAATACACCTCCGAGATAGGGCGAGCCGAAAGAATAGTCGCGATCGATGACCCCAATCGCCGCAAAGCGTTGCAGAGATTTCGACAACTCTTCCGCGGCGAACGGACGGAACCAGCGCATGCGCACAAAGCCCACGCGCTTGCCTTCCTTGCGCATCTGCCGGATGGCCACCTTCACCGAGATCGACAGGGTTCCCATTCCCATGAGAACGATATCCGCATCGTCGGTCATGTACTCCTCGAAAAACGGGTTGCCATAGGAGCGTCCAAAGATGCGCTCGAAATCCGCGTAGGCTTCTTTGATGACGCCATGAGAACGCTCCATGGCCGCATAGTTCTGGCGGCGAATTTCCATGACCCAGTCTTCATTGCCCTGGGGCGCCACCGTGATGGGATTGTCGGGATGGAGCAGCAAGTCTCCGCGATTGTAAGGCGGCAGGAATTCGTTCACCTTCTCTTGCGATGGGATCTTGACCAGGGCCTGGGAGTGAGTCAGAAATGCGCCGTCGCAGCTGATTGCGCAGGGCAGGAAAATACGCCGGTCCTCCGCCACGCGATAGGCGATGAGGGCTGTGTCCAGCGCCTCTTGAGCATTGTCCACCCAAACCAGTTGCCATCCCAGATCGCGGACGGTCAACGCGTCGTTGTGCTCCACTCCGAATGCGCCAGGATCGTCCAACGCCCGGTTCCCCACCATGGCAATCATGGGAATGCGCAGCGCCGGAGTTACCGTGAGCGCTTCCATGGCATACATCCAGCCGACGCCACTGGAGCCGCAGAAAACACGCGCGCCGCAAGCGGATGCGTGCTTCACGATTTCAAACTGCGAGTGTTCACCTTCCGCGACGATATATTCGCAATCCATTTCGCCATTGGCCACCAGCTTGCAAACGTACTGCATGACGGTGTCGTAGGGGCGGATGGGGTACGCCGTGATTACGTCTACGTCGGCCAGCTTGCAAGCCACCGCGATGGCTTCGCTGCCGGTGATTAGGGCCGTTTCTTCAATCTTGTGTTTCTGCTCTTCGATTACTGTGGCCACTGCCATGACGGACTCTCCTCAAGAGGGACGCTGTAAACCGCCGTTTATTTCTCGTTCGCAATTTCCAGCATCTCCGGAATCTGCTCTGCATATTGCCCGCGGTAGCGGAACCCGTGGGACCGTTCCGGGTGCGACTTAATCTTCTCTTCCAGCCAGACTTTGTAGCCGTCTTTGTCTTTGCGCCAGTCTTCCCACTGGCTGCTGTTGTCTTTGAATTCCGTTTCATTGACCATGGTGACGCACTCTTTGACCGGGCAGACTGCCTCGCAAACGCCGCACCCGCAGCAGGCTTGCATGTTTGCGTCGTACAAACCTTCCGGAGTCACATCGAAACATGAGTCCGGGCACTGCAGCCAGCATAGTGTGCATTTGATGCAGGTATCGAAATTGACCACCGGCCGCATGGTTCTGGTGCTGAATTTCTTGAAGGTGGGATTGCGATCGGGCTGGAATCCCCCGTGAGCGTGGGACGTGGGATCGTCCATTTTGTGTCCGGCGGGAATGCTGGGGATGGCAATGCCTTCGCCCATTTCATGCCACTTGGGCAGGTCGAACTTGTAAGGCACTTCAGGATTACCCTGGTCAGGCCGCACCGTGATGCTGGTGGTGCGCTCGTAGGACTTGGCCGCGGAGGTCGCCTTGAGCTCATCTTTCCACTCGGAGACGATCGCCTTCTGCACTGACTGCAGGCTGAGCAGTTCGGGCAGGATCTTGGCAACCGCGCCCAGAATGCGCACGTCAGTGTGGTCGTCTTTGTACACCCACAGACCCGAAAAGCTGACCGTACCTTTAATGATTGCCAATTGGTAAGGGCTCTCCTTACGGTGGGCCATGGCGACAATTGCTTCCGGACCTTCGCGCGAGGTCACAATCAGCGTGCCCCCGGGTTTCAGCAATCGATTGACCGGCTGAAGCCCGTACCACGCCCACGACTCCACGCCCTTGCACAGCGTGTCATCGACGCAAATGGTGATATCGACTTCTTTGGGTTCATACTTCGCCATTCCTTCCTGGAGGGTTTGCTCGTCAGTAGCGACGATCGCGAAGTTTTTCGCGGGGATGCCGTTGCGCTCGGGGCTGTCGCCGTAACGACCAAAGGAAATGCCCATCTTGCCTTCCTGATGAGCGGCGAGCACGATCGCCCGGCTGATTCTGGTGGCTAGAGTTTTTTGAAAAATTCCTCTATAGATGATTTCGATTGCGAATAGCCGGCCCATGGGCGAAACCTCCGTTAGCAGAACTTGTCTAGCTAAAATTGTTAAGTACGATCTCTTCGACGTCTTCAATGTGCCGCCGCATGGCAGACTTGGCAGCTTCGGCATCGTGGCGCTTGATGGCAGCCAGTATCCGCCGGTGGCCAGCGAGCGATTTTTGCGAACGCCCGTCCACCTGCAAAGAGCGTTCCCGGGTGTCGCGCAGCAAGTCCATGAGAATATCGAGGACCTTCAGTACGACACTGTTATCGGAAGCCAGAGCGACGCTGTAGTGGAATTCCGCGTCCTCGGCGACAGCCGCGTCTCCCTGGCCCTGCTTTTCCTCTTGCCGCCGCAGGATATCTTCCATCTCGGCAATTTCGTCGGCAGACGCGTGCGAGGCAGCACGCGCTGCCAGCGGCGGTTCGAGCATCTTGCGAAAATCCAGAAGCTCGGTGACCAGTTCCCGCCGGCGCTTCAGCGCGTTGGTAAAAGGATTGGCCATAGACTCAGACGACGTTTCGCGAACGATCGTCCCAGTGCCTTGACGCGGCTCAACCAGGCCCATCAGCTCCAGGCCGCGAATCGCGTCCCGAATGGAGCTGCGGCTTACTTTCAGCATCTCGGCCAGTTCGCGTTCCGAAGGCAGCTTGTCCCCGGGTTTCAGTTTTGTCAGAATCAGGCGTTCAATCTGTTTGGCGACTTCTTCGTAGACCTTGTTCCTGCGGACCACCTCGAAGTCGGATTTAGTCGCGGATGCCATAGGGAAGTGGTCCGATAAGTGGACCAGCCGACGACGGAAGTATACCCCCGTTGTCAAGCCTCCAGCAAATGTTTTTGTGGGCTGGATGAAAAAAGACGATGCCGTTCACCTTAGCGACTGAGCGGCGCCTTGAACTGCAAACTGTTTCATAAATCGTTTGGGAAGGACGCTGCTTCAGCCCGTGCCGCCAGAGCCCATAAAGACGTGGGCTTTAGCGTGTGCGTGAGAACCGACTTTTGGTTGACGGGCGGAACGGGAATCACCAGACTCCAGCCCCGACAGGGGCGGCATTCATTATCCCCTGGGCGTAAGTCCCGGAAGCCGATGCTTTATCTCGGGAGGTCGTGAAGCGATTGCGCCAGCAGCTTGGTGCAGTTGTATACGGTTCGCGTGCAAGGCATGGGAAGCCCGACACGTTCTCCCAGCTCGACGACCGCGCCTACCAGCGCTTCCAGTTCCATGGGCCGGCCCGCTTCGAGATCTTGCAGCATTGAAGTCTTGTGCTCGCCAACTTTTTCCGCGCCCGCCATTCTCTGCTCGATCGAAACAGGCAGCTCCATCCCCAGCTTCTGCGAAACCGCCTCCACTTCCTGCATGATGTTTCGGATCACCGAAGCGACTCCCGGATCGCGCACCATCTGCGCCAGCGTGGCGCGTGTGAGCGCGCTGACGGGGTTGAACGACGCGTTGCCCAGAACCTTCACCCAAATCTCGTGCCGGATGCGAGTGGTGACCGGGCAGCGCAGGCCGGACGCGATGAGCGCCTCCGCAATTCGGCGGACACGATCGGAGCGCGAGCCGTCCGGTTCGCCGAGTGTGATGCGGTTGCCCTCAATGTGCTGAATCACGCCGGGCGAAGGAATCTCAGTCGCGAAGTAAACGATGGAACCGACCACACTTCGCGTGCCTATTGCTGCCGAAATCACGCCGCCGGGATCGACTCGCTCAAGATGAATTCCTTCCCACTCCCCGCCGAAGCCCTCGAAATACCACCACGGAATCCCATTCTGCGTGCTGACGACTGCGGTTTCCGGCCCGAGCACCGGCGTTAATTGAGGGGCAAGTTGTGGCAATGCGTGTGCCTTTACTCCAAGAAAGAGGACGTCTACCCGACCCACTTCCTCGAGGGAACTGGCGATTGTGGGTCGGGCCACGAAGTCTCCGTCGGGGCTCTTCACCCGCACGCCGTGCTCCTGCATGGCGCGAAGATGTGGTCCGCGGGCAAAGAGCGTAACATCGAACCCGGCCTGCGCCATAAGCGCACCGATGTAGGCTCCGATTGCGCCCGCGCCCGCGATCAGGAATCTCATTTCTGGTTATCCAGAAGCGCGGCGGCGACGGCTCGCCGGCGAATTTTTCCGGTCGCAGTGGTCGGAATACTTTTCACCATATAAATCTTTTTCGGACACTTGTATTCCGCTAACAATTCGCGGCAATGCTTGATCAGCGCAGATTCGGTGGCGCCATGCGGCTCATGCAAGACCACAGCGGCAGCTACTTCTTCCCCCAGCGTGGGATGTGCGCAGCCAAACGTGACCGCCGCCGCAACTGCCGGATGTCTCAGCAGAACCTCATCGACTTCGTGAGGCGCAATATTTTCGCCAGCGCGGATAATGATGTCTTTAATGCGGCCCGTCAGGTGCAGGTAACAATCTTCGTCGAGGTAGCCCTGGTCGCCGGTACGAAACCATCCGTTGACGAAGGCGTGGGCATTCGCTTCCGAATTATTTTCGTATCCACGAAATACATTCGCGCCCTGGATAGCGATCTCGCCGCATTGCTTGTTTTCCAGAGAGTTGCCATCTTTGTCCATGATCCTGACACGGAGGCCGGCACCCACTCCCACCGATCCCGCCTTGCGATGGCGCGGCGGCAGCGGATTCGAAGTCATCTGATGAGACGCTTCGGTCATGCCGTACGCTTCAACAAACGGGACACCAAACTCGTTTTCGATTTTATGAATGAGCTCCGGAGACAAAGGTGCGCTACACGATCGCAGGAAGCGCAGGGAGGCTGCTTCCGCCGGCTTGTGATGGGTGCGCGCCATAAGAAGCTGATGTATTGTAGGCACGCCCGAATACCAGGTCACGCGATGTTCCCGCACCGTCCGCCAAAACGTGAGCGCATTGAATTTCGTGGGAACCACCACCGCGCCACCGGAAAGCAAGGTCGCCATAGTGGAGGCAACCAACCCATGAATGTGGAACAGCGGCATGATGCATAGCGAAACATCTTCCTCGGCAAGCGCGTATGTGTTGGCAATATTTGCCGAGGAGACGGCCAGGTTGAAATGCCGCAAAGGAACCCGCTTGGGCTTTCCCGTGCTTCCGCTGGTGTGGAGGATCAGGGCAATGTCGTCGGCGGCGGGTTCTGTTGCCGTGACTCCGGTGGGAGCGCCGGTCAGGTGCACGTTGCCTCTCTCGTTCATTTCCACCGACATGACCGGAATCTTGCGGTCGGCGGCGGCGGTACGAGCGAATTCAGCGCCGACGGGGGGACAGATCAAGATGCGGGCGTCGGTATCCCCCAGAAAAAAATGAAACTCTTCGTAGGGATACGCCGGATTCAAAGGGGCTGCCTTGCCCGCAATAGACGCAGCCAGAAAGCTCACTATCGCAGGCAGGCCATTGGGCAATGCGATCGCCACAGCGTCTCCACGGCGAATGCCCACGGAAGCCAAAGCGTTCGCCATCTCAACAACCTGTCGCCGGAGCGAATCGTAGGTGACATGGAGGCTAAGTTCGGGAACGATGACTGCCGTGTGACTGTCAGCGAAATGCAATACGTCAAGAAGAGTTTGTACCGACTTCAATGTCATTCGTTTGCTGGCCCCTGGCGCGGAGTAGTAAGTCTCAGTTCGAGTAGCCCTCTGCGCTCAGGGCCTTCTTGAACTCCTTCAAGAAAAACTGCACGTTCTCTTCGGTGGCCAGCGGACCCATCACACCGATGCGGAAGACCTTGCCTGCGAGTGGCCCGAAACCACCGGCGATCTCAATGCCCGGACCATCCAGGAGGTGTTTGCGGACCTTGGCTTCATCAACGCCTTGCGGCACGCACACTGTATTCAGAGTCGCGATTCGATGGTCTGCAGGAACGTGCATGCGCAGGCCCATCGCCTCAATTCCTTTAACAAAAGTCCGGTTGCAACGGCGGTGACGCTCCCAGCGGTTCTCGATTCCTTCTTCGGCGATGACCAGGAGCGCCTCGCGCAAGGCGTAGAACATGGAGATCGGCGCGGTGTGATGGTAGCGATGCGATACCGTGGAGTAGTCGTGAATTAGTTTGAGATCCAGATACCAACTGCGTACCGGCGTAGTGCGCGCCCGCAGCCAGTCCATTGCCCTCGTCGACATGGCCATCGGAGATAATCCTGGAGGACAGCTCAGCCCTTTTTGCGTGCAACTGTAGGCCACGTCGATACCGGTTTTGTCGAACTCGACCGGGACTCCGCCGAGCGAGGTGACGCAATCCCCGATGACCAAAGCACCGGCATCATGCGCAGCGGCACAGATCGCGTTGCCCGATTGCAACGCTCCCGTCGATGTCTCGGCATGAACAAACGCCACCACCGCGGGCTTCTCTCGCGCGATGAACTCCCGTGCTTCATCATCGCTGTAGGTCTCGCCCCAAGCCTTCTCAAAGCGCACGACGTTCGCGCCGTGGCGCTTCGCCATCTCGGTGAGCCGGTCGGAGAAATATCCGTTGGCGAACACTGCGACCTTTGCTCCGGGCTCCAAGAAGTTGGCGACGGCGGCTTCCATGCCCGCGCTGCCCGTGCCGGAGATGACGAGCGTGGCGCCGCCGGTGGTTCCGTACGCAGTCTTGAG
>Ga0210404_10001183_pt1 | contig 11500 bp, 10 predicted proteins | sample IncBWH28MmetaG_FD_155455 | JGI IMG/M metagenome (GOLD analysis project Ga0210404, IMG submission 155455) | Forest soil microbial communities from Barre Woods Harvard Forest LTER site, Petersham, Massachusetts, United States - Inc-BW-H-28-M | ecosystem: Environmental > Terrestrial > Soil >... | reverse complement strand
TCCGGTGTCCAAGGTGCGCAAGATTCTGAAAATCGCGCAAGAGCCGATTTCACTGGAAACACCAATCGGCGAAGAAGAAGATTCGCACCTCGGCGACTTCATCGAAGACAAGGCCGTAGTTTCGCCGTCGGATGCGGTCATTAATTTGAACCTGAAGGAACAGACTTCTTCGGTGCTGAAGACGCTGACGCCGCGCGAGGAGAAAGTCATCAAGATGCGTTTCGGGCTGGATGATGGCAGCGAGCATACGCTCGAAGAAGTCGGCCAGTCGTTTGCCGTGACTCGCGAGCGTATCCGCCAGATCGAAGCCAAAGCGCTGCGTAAGCTGCGGCATCCGTCGCGTTCGCGCAAACTGCGCGCGTTCCTCGAAGGCCCATCGCGGGATTACCTTTAGCGCCAACCAAACCTAAAATGATGACGCCTCCGCATGCCCGGGGGCGTTTTCATTTGCAAACGTTTTTCCTATTGAGAGTTTGCTTTCCCGACGAGTTCGCGCAGCCGGGAATCTGAAAACACCTGAAACTTGAAAACAATATTGTCTTCCGGGCCATCCGCAATTCTCTTGTATACCCACGAGCAGGGGAACGCCTCGAGACCATCGTCAAAAATAAGTGGCATCGTGCCGAGCCCAGCCTTTTCCGAATCGCGCCGCCACTTCCCGGGACGCATTCGCTTCGCCACTTCGCCGATGTATGCTCCCCAACGCCTTGATAAGAGTGTGATTTCTTTTTCTTCCATGGGGTTCTGTAAATGGTGATCGTGGAGTTCGCCCAACATAACTTCCAGACGTTCGATCGAGGCGGGCGAATAGTCCAGTTCGATTCTCTGCTCCTCTCTCGCTCGCTTTACCGCTCCTGCGGCCACAGCCTGCATCGCGTAATTAAAATCGCTGCGCATCCCCCTTCTCACAAGATACATCAATACCGCAAAACCCACGAAGAGGGAACCAATCACCACTCCCACAGATCCTAGTATTCGCCAGATCATTTTTTCTCGCTCCGAGTATGCTGCTCAAGAAATCTCGTCAACTCCGTGGGCTCCCTGGCGGCACGCGGAGGAATTTGTTCAACAGCCGACCGGTCCACGCCATCATGAACACCAGGAGCCCTGCAAGCGCGTACCACATGCGCGCGGGGTCAGGCCGGTTCTTCGGATGCAAGTTGGATTGGATGGCGTAGTCGAAGGTGAGGATCATGATCAGATAGATGGCGCAGCCGAACCAGGCAAAGTAGGCGTTCATGAATTCCATCGTCTCGGCAAGATGCTCCGGAGCGAGCCAGTGTTGCTTGTTCGGAAGGTTGATCAACTGGGCCGGCACGACCGCGATGATTCGCGGGATGCCAAAGCCGAGCACCACCGCAAGCACGCTGACGCCGACAAAGACCCCGAAAAACGCTGATTTCGTTTGCCAGCCGTTCGCCACGCCACGGCCATTGAAGTGCGAAGCGACGACATCCGGCAATTGCGGATAGAGATAAGAAAAATGGATGGCCGCGTAAAGCGCCAACAAGACGAAAATCAGCTTGGGCAAGCGTGAATCCAAAGAAAGCCTCTTGAATTAAGCCTAGCCCAGGAAATCCACGGTGGTGTAAAGAAAATCGTTCCCTGCCGCAAGAAGGTAAGTTGTACCAAAAAGGGAAAGGCCCCTCGAGCTAGATTCCTTGTGTGAGCAAGCTCTCCTGCTTAGAATGAAGAGGCTTTCAAACGGCTTATGAAGACGAAGCAGAAAATTGCCGCGATTGTGCTGATTGCGCTGTTGGGCGCAGTTGCTTATGGATTGTTCCGCACCGGGCAGCCGGCGAGCGTGCCCACGATCAATACAGTGGCCGTGCATGGTGAGGCAGCACAGGGATCGATCGTCGACCAAACGCCGCTATTGACCGCACAGCGGTTGGCCCAGATGCCGACCACCGCAGAGGAACTGCCTTTTGCCCAGGAAGCCCTGAGGCTTGGGGATCACGATATGGACCTCGCCTTTGCAGCGGCGGTGCGTAACGCCCAGGAGCATCCACCGGTGCTAAGCGCCGAGGCCAAGGAGATAGAAGCGCGGCTGCAGCAGTCGGAGAGAGCCGTCGAAACGGACAAGGCCGAGATCGCGCGCCTCACCACCGCCTACGAAAAGGCCGGCGCAGACAAGAAGGATGCCTTGGACGATCAACTCGACATCGCCAAGGCGCAGCAGGAGCTGGATCAGGATGAAGCCGACGATGCCAAGCAGGATTTGATCCGTGCCGGCGGCGATCCGAAGGGCCGAATCCAGTCGATGGTCGAGGAGCACGAAGCCACCTCGCATGTGGCGGACACCATGCACGTGTCGGTCGACAATTCTGTCGAGGCGCAGGGATTGATTCACCGGGTACAGCGATGGTCGGCGCTTCACCAGAAGCAACTACTTCTCTGGCACGCCAAGCAAGACGCGGAGTCCCTGGCGATGTTGCTGACAGCCCAGCACAATGCGCTGGAATCGCAGATTAGCTCTGCTAAGGCCCACGCAGCGCAGACGAGCGCGCAAGCGGCGTCCGGTGGCGCCGCTGGTGGTGCCAAAAAACTTTCAAATCTGAACCGAGAAGAGTCGACCAATCTGGTGAAGGCCACCAAGCTGCGCGCTTCTGAGCAAAAAAGTTTGGCGGGATTTGGCAAGCGGATCGACGATCAAAAGCAACTGGCCGAGGTGTATGCCAAATGGACGGATGTTCTTGCCGCCAAGCAGCGGTCGGTGATTCACCGAATGTTGATGGGACTGGTTTTTATTTTGGGAATCTTGCTCATCGGAATCTTTTTCGATAGCTGGCTCGAACGGCTCCTGGGCAAGACATCTCTGGACCGCCGGCAGGTCGAAACGATGCGCACGTTAACGCGCGTGGTGGTGCAGATCTGCGCCGTGCTCTTTATTTTGCTGGTGATTTTCGGCCCTCCCAGTCAGCTCGGCACGATTCTGGGCCTCGCGGGCGCGGGACTGACGGTGGCGCTGAAAGATTTCATCGTGGGCTTCCTGGGCTGGTTCGTTCTTATGGGCAAGAACGGCGTCCGTCTCGGCGACTGGGTGGAAATCAACGGCGTGACCGGTGAAGTGGTCGAACTGGGAATGTTTCACACGGTGTTGCTGGAGACCGGTAACTGGACCGATTCAGGCCATCCGACCGGGCGGCGCGTGACGTTTACCAACAGCTATGCCATCGAAGGCCACTACTTTAATTTCTCGACGACCGGACAGTGGATGTGGGACGAATTGCAAGTCGTTCTTCCGACGGGACAAGACCCGTATCCCGTTATTGATGCAATTCAGAAAAAGGTCGCTGAAGCGACAACCGAATCGGCGAAGCAGGCCGAGCAGGAGTGGCAGCACGCGGCAAAGTCGCGGCAGATGACCGCGTTATCCGCCGCCCCGGCCATCAACGTGAAGCCAGTTATCGGCGGCGTGGAAATTGCTGTGCGCTACATCACCAAGGCGAATGAACGATACCAGCTGCGCGCAAAGCTCTATCAAGCGGCCGTGGATCTTCTTGGCCAGAAGGCTGTTCCTCCGCCTCCAGCTGCCTAGCCCACGATTTCTTCCGACTAACTCAAGCTCATGGGCGGCAGGCCGTCACTCCGCGCTGCTGCGCGCGCGGACTTCTTCGGAAGTGAGTCCGTAAAGCGGGGGCGTGGGCACGCCAAGCATGCCGAGATACAGATAGATCTGGCCGCGGTGATGGATTTCGTGTTCCACCATCAGACGCAGCCATTTCCATTTCGTGATTTGCGCGCCCTCAGGAGTTTTGCACTTGTGCTGCACATCCTCGTCGCTGAACCGCGCAAAGATTTCCATCGACTCGGCATGCAGCCGCTCCATGAACGCGATCACGTTTTCATAGCCATCCGCCAGCTCTTTGCCATGTGTTGTGTAGCGGCTGGTGCGGCCCTGCAGCGTCTCCGCCCACAGGAACCGCTCCGTCACCGCGATGTGACGCAGTAAATCGCCCAGCGTGAATTTTCCCGGCGCATAGCTCCAGTCGAGTTTGTCCGGCGGGATGCAACGCGCCACGCGCATGGTGCGCTCGCGCACATTTCCGAAATATTGCAGGAACGGTTGAATGGTGCGGATTTCCATACAGGCCTCGCGCAAAGAGAATTGTGCGAGTGAAGCTTATCGCAATAGCTGGCGCGCGCGGATGGCGGAGACCATGGCGCCCGTGTAAAGCAACGCAAGCAGCGCGTAGCCGGCGATGAGACCAGCGCCCTGTGCCACCCATCCCAGAACAAAACTCATGAACAGCTGCACGACCGTCGTCAGAATCGCCATCGCGGATTGCGTTCGCCCCATAAAATGTCTGGGCACGATGGTCATCAGGGAAGACTGAGCTACTACTCCGCCGAGAGCGCGGCAGAATCCAAACACGATCTGCATCAGGACTGCTCCCACGAGAAACGCGACGAAGGGAGTCGCCATGTGGCCCGCCGCGAGTCCCGCACAGGCCACAACATAGAGCGGCATGCGCAGGCGCTGCGGGAGCTGGCTGGAGATCAAGCCTCCGCAGATCGCTCCGATCGCCCACCCTGCCTCTAAAAAGCCCAGCCCTCGCGGACCGGAATGCAATATGTCATTCACCAGCGCCACCAGAACGACGTTGCCGCTGACCACTCCTGCCATCATGATGGAATGCGTGATGCCCAGCGCCAGCACCAGCGGTTGCTCCCGCAGATACGCGAAGCCTTCCTTCATGTCCGCGTAAACGGCGAGCGAAAGGCCCGCTTCCGCGACTTCCGGATTCTCACCCGTTTCGAGCGCCTCGGCGGTTGCTTCCGTCGCTTCGTTGTATTCCCGGGGATATTTCTGGCTATCGCGCGGCGAGACGTACCCGCGGCGCACTTGATACAAGCAGTAGGCGGACACGAAGTAGGTTGCGCCATCAATGGCCAGGATTCCCGCGATTCCCGCGGTGTTGTAGAGGAAGCCGACGAAGGCCCCGGCAATGAGCATCCCGCTCTGCACTCCGACCAGCACCGCCGCGTTTGCGCCGGTGAACTGACTCGGCGGAATCACTTCCTGCACCAGCGCGTTCACCGTGGCCCAATACATCGCCGAGCCGGTGCCGGTGATCAGCGTCATGGCGTAGAGATGCCAGAGTTGCAGATGGCCGCGCCACGCGATGTAGGCAGTAGCGAGCACGAACACGCCACGCGTGAGGTCGAGCAGCACGCCAAGGTAGCGCCGGTCGATGCGATCGATCAGCACGCCGCCGAGGAACGGTACGAACAGACCCGGCAGGGTCATGACGATCACTTGCCCGCTGACCTTTACGGTTGAATGCGTCGCGGCCAGGATGTACCAGCTGACGCCCGCGAAGTTCATACCGCTTCCGAAGAGCGAAACAAACATGGCGAGAAAGAAGAAACGGAACCCGCGCTGCGCCCAGATCAGCTTCCAGTCCACCCGGTGTGTCGCCGCAGTTGCCATGGAACCTACTAGCTTACTATTGTGGATGTCGCCGGCAGGCGGAGAGCGCCATCGAAGAGTTACGTCTCCGAAAAATGAGAACGGCAAGCGGGTGAATCACCATGGGAAATGAAGTGAAATGTTTGGTCCATTTTGGCAAGCAGCGGGGCGAAGGCCGGGCGCTGCTCGAGACCAGCGAGATTATTTTCCGCGGCGATTTCCGCCTGAAGATTCCTTTTTCCACGATCAAATCAGCGAAAGCTGTAGATGGCGAACTTCGCCTGCAGACTGCGGAGGGGCTCGCGATCTTCCATCTCGGCGCAGCCGCCGAAAAGTGGTGCGACAAGATCCTTCATCCCAAGTCGCGGATCGAAAAGCTCGGCGTGAAGCCCAACGCGAAAGTCTCTCTGCTCGGCAAATTCGACGCGGAATTCCTTCGCGAAGTCAGTAGCCTCACCAAGTCCGTGAACCAAGGAAAAGTTGCGGCGGATTCTGAATGGGTCTTTTTCGCCGCCGATTCGAAAGCAGACCTCGCCGGCACATCCAAAATTGTCAAAACCATGCAGGGCGCAACCGCGCTCTGGATCATCTATCCCAAGGGCCAGAAGCAAATCACCGAAAACGACGTTCTCGCCGCCGGCCGCAAGACTGGCCTCAAGGACGTGAAAGTGGTCGGTTTCTCCCCGACCCACACGGCTCTAAAGTTCGTAATTCCACTGGTGGGCCGGTGAGCAGTTGAACTAGCTATCAAGAATCGCCGCCAGCCGAAAAACAGTTACACTCGCGAATTACTCGCCGCTGTCCCCGACCTGCCCCACGCGTAACCTGTTCAGGCGTGCTTTGCGTTCAACTTTTAACTCTCAACTGTCAACTTTCTTTCCTCTGCGCTAGAATCCCCCCGCTGAAATATTCCCCGGTAACCATGCGTAGAACCCTCCAGAGAGTGGTGCTACGCAATCTCGTGGTGGAGGAATCCTCGATGGCTACTACCCCTGTTCCCGCGCCGGAAGCGCAAGCAACGATCAGCCCGTTCGGCCGAGTTATTGGCGTCTTCTTCTCTCCTGGCAAGACCTTTGAAGACATCGTGCGGAAACCTGGTTGGGTACTGCCGGTCATCCTCACAACGATTCTCAGCATTGGCGTCAGCTTTGTTATCAACCAGCGCATCAATTGGCGCGATTTCATTGGCCAGCAAATCGAGAAGAGCCCTCGCGCGGCACAGATGTCTGCGGAACAGAAACAGCAACAGATCGAAGGCGGCGCCAAATTCACGCCTCCCTTCACCTATGCTATTGGTCTCCTGGGTCCGATTCTTGGCGTGGTAATCATTGGCCTGATAATGTGGGGAGCGTACAGCCTGCTCGGCGGAATCAGCACAAATTTCAGCACCGCTCTTAGCATCACCGCTCACGCATTTCTAACTAGCCTCGTCAGCAGTCCGCTCTTCATTTTGATTCTTTATCTAAAACCTTACGGCACGGCGGATCTGGACAACCCCGTCGCCGCCAATCTCGCAGCACTTTTGCCCGACGAATCCGCAAAGTGGCTGGTGGCACTCTGCAAGTCCATTGACCTCTTCCAGTTCTGGACGCTTATCCTGCTCGCCATTGGCTTCGCCGCCGTGAACCCCAAAAAATTGAAAGGCGCGAAGTCTTTCACCATCGCCTTCAGCGTGTGGGCGGCCTACGTCGTATGCCGTGTAGGCTGGGCCTTCATCTTCTCCTGATACACTGACGTAGGACAGGCATTCCTGTCTGTCCTCTCCGGTGTTTAGTCGAAGATGACCTTCTCATTTGAAGTTCAAAAAACCGATTCGCTAGGCGCGCGCCGTGGCCGCTTGACCACTCCCCACGGCACTGTCGAAACGCCTTTCTTCATGCCCGTGGGCACGCAGGCCTCCGTTAAGGGCCTGACTCAGGAAGCTCTCGAAGAACTCGGCGCGGAAATCCTCCTCGCCAACACCTATCATCTTTATCTCCGGCCCGGCCACGAACTGGTTCGAAAACTTGGCGGTCTCCATCAATTCATGTCCTGGCCGCGTGCCATCCTGACCGACTCCGGCGGCTATCAAGTCTTCAGCCTTTCCGAATTGCGAAAAATGACCGACGAAGGCGTGCGCTTCCGCTCGCATCTCGATGGTTCGGAACATCTCCTCACGCCGGAAAAAGCCGCGGAGATTCAGCTCGCGCTCGGATCGGACATCGCCATGGTTCTCGACGAATGTATTGAAACGCCCGCGCCACGCGAAATAGCAGAAGCCGCGCTTAAGCGCACCACGGAATGGGCCAGGCGCGCGCGCAATTATTTTCAGGAATCCGCGCGGCGTAACGGCGATCTCAGCCAATGGCAATTCGGAATCGTGCAAGGCGCCACGTTCGCCGACTTGCGCCGCGAAAGCGCCCGCCAGCTTCTCGATCTGGATTTTCCCGGTTACGCGGTCGGCGGCCTGGCCGTCGGGGAGCCGCATCCCGTCACCTGTGAAATGACCGCGGAAGTCACGGCGCTGCTTCCGAAAGATCGCCTGCGCTATCTCATGGGAGTCGGCCGCCCGGAGCAAATTGCCGATTACGTTGCGCTCGGCATTGACATGATGGATTGCGTTCTGCCAACGCGCGCCGCTCGTCACGCGTGCCTCTACACCAGCGAAGGCCGCGTGCTCATCAAGAACGCGCGTTACGCGCAGGATCAGCGGCCTATCGATCCGAAATGCGCGTGCAGTGTTTGCCGCCGCTACTCCCGCGCCTACCTTCGTCATCTCTTCGCTGCGGGCGAACTCACCGCCGCGATCCTCGCCACCCACCACAATGTCCACTTTTACCTTGACATAATGCGCCAAATCCGCGAGGCTATCGAGTTTGGGAACCTAGCGAATTTCTCATCTGAGATGCACGCGCGCTATACTGCGGGACCAGCCTGAAGGCTGAATTCCGGGGAGCGCCCGCGCCATCCGCGGGGCACCAAAAGCAGCGAAAGTCTTGATAGTGAAGGGGCGAGCAACCGCGCTCCTGTGCGGCGCTTCTATCTGCCGTACAACTTGTTCGGGCGCTTCAAGGCCTTTCGATACGGGAAGTTTGAACCAAGAACTAAAGACTAATAACTGAGAACTGAGAACCAACTCGAAAATGATCGCAGCGATAATTTTTCAGGCTCCCGGTGGCGGAGCAGGCTTTGGCGGGTTCCTGATCCCGCTCGCCCTCATGTTCGGCATCATGTATTTCATGGTGATCATGCCGCAGCAGCGCCAGCGCAAAAAAATGCAGGCGATGCTCGCGGCGCTCAAGACTGGCGACAAAGTGGTCACCAACGGCGGCATCTACGGCACCATCAGCGGGATCGACGGCGATTCCGCCATTTTGAAAATTTCCAACGAACCACAAGTTAAAATCCGCATCGCGCGTGCGGCGATTGCTCAGGTGGAGGCATCGGAAGATGCAAAATAAGCCCACCCTTCGCCGGTTCACGCGTCTTACCTCCTGACCATGAACCCCAATCTGAAGTGGAGAGCGCTGTCCGTACTTGGCATCATCATCTTCTGTCTTTATTTTCTGTTCGGCTACCCGACGTTTCCCACCTCGTTCGCGCAGGTGAAGGACAATTTTAGCCGGCAGATCAAGCTCGGCCTCGATTTGCAGGGTGGCACGCACTTGATCCTACAGGTGCAGGTGCAGGAGGCCATCGCCCAGGAAACCGACAGCACTGTCGACCGCCTGACCACGCAGCTTCGCGCAAAGAACATTCATTACGACGAAGTGCGCCGAGTGGACGACACGCACATCCTGGTACGAAACATCGATCCGGCGCAGCTCTCGCAATTCCGCGACATTGTCAGTACGCAATATAACAACGTTTGGGATATGTCCCCCGCTGCCGGTGATCCCTCTGGCTACACTCTTACCATGCGCGCCGGTGCCGTCACCCAGATTAAAGATTCCACGATGACGCAGTCGCTCGAAACCATCGAGCGCCGTATCAACGCCCTGGGCCTTACCGAACCGACCATTCAGCTTCGCGGCGGCAGCAACAGCAATGAAATCCTCGTACAGCTTCCGGGTGAAGGCGATCCGACGCGCGCAAAATCTGTTATTCAGGCGGGTGGTCAGCTGGAATTAAAGTTGGTCGAGGATCCCGCTCCTTATCTGTCCGAATCGGCTGCCCTGGCCGGTCATGGCGGGATTCTTCCCCCAGGCACGGAACTCGTTCCGGGACGCTCGGAGGCTCGCAATCCCACAGGAGGCCTCGACACCGGCGAAGTATGGTACGTCCTGAGCCGCGCTGCTGTTGTTACCGGACGCGACTTGCGTAGCGCGGTCGAGAGTCGCAACACCGCCAATCCCGGCCAATATCAGGTCAATTTCACGCTCTCGCCGGATGCCGCCAAGCGCTTCGGTCCCTTCACTCAGCAGAATATTGGCCGCAACATGGCTATCGTTCTCGATCACCGCGTCTACTCGGCTCCCGTAATCAACGGCAAGATCGAAGACTCAGGCATGATCGAAGGAAACTTCAGCCAGCAAAGCGCGCATGACTTGGCGTTGACGCTCCGTTCGGGCGCGTTGCCTGCTTCCATCAAATATCTCGAAGAGCGCACAGTCGGCCCATCCCTGGGAGCGGACTCCATTCGCCACGGTGTGCAAGCTTCTTTTCTGAGCCTCATCGTCGTGATGCTTTTCATGCTCGTCTATTACCGCCTCTCTGGCATCAACGCCGATTTGGCACTGCTTCTCAACCTCATTATTCTTCTTGCCTTCCTGGCTATGTCGGGCGCGGTGCTAACTCTGCCCGGTATCGCCGGCGTCATCCTCACCATCGGCATGGGCGTGGACTCCAACGTTCTCGTGTTTGAGCGCATTCGCGAGGAACTTCGCAATGGCAAATCGTCGCCCGCCGCCGTGGATGCAGGCTTTGACAAGGCGTTCCTGACCATCATTGACACCCACGTGACTACAGTCGTTTCCGCCGCCTTCCTCGGCGTCTTCGGAACCGGCCCCATTCGTGGCTTTGCCATTACCCTGGTCGTTGGCTTGGTCGCCAACGTCTTCACAGCCATTTACGTGTCGAAAACGATTTTCCAGTATCACCTGGCAAAAATGGACCGCCAGGCCGAATTGAGCATTTAGGGCGTACTAGAACTGCTGGGGCGTGCGTTCCACTCGAATTCAAACGAGTGGGGAGTGGGTTCAGTTGGCGTTTCCCTCTACATTAAGTAGAGGGCTGGTGCCGGGAACATTCCACCACCCCCGGTGTCTAAGGAAGGGAAGCAAAGGCCCCATGATCGAGCTCTTCAAGCAGCCCAACATCGACTGGATGGGCAAAGCCAAGTATTTCTTTGCCTTGAGCGGCATTCTTCTCCTCGCTGGGTGGACTTCAATTTTCTTCGGTAGCGGTATTCGTTACGGGATCGACTTTAAAGGCGGCACCAACGTGGATGTGCGTTTCGCTCAGCCTCCGGACGTGGACAAGCTCCGAAGCGGCTTGGCTGCCCAGGGTCTCGGAAACACGGAGATTCAGAGCATCAGCGACATCGCCAATCCCAATTCGAACGAAGTCCAGATCTTTGTGGAAGGCAAAGGCCAGGACGAACAGATGCTGGATGCCAACCGGGCAAAAGTTCTGAGCGCACTGAATGCCACCTACGGTGTGGCGAATTCGAACAAAGCCGATTTCAATTCCGCTACACCAACTTTGCTCGCCGCCGTCCTCTCCGAAAAAGATCCATTGCTCCTCTCCGTCAACGCCGGTGACCGTTACCAGCAGCTCGCCAAAAAAATTCTCGACTACCGCGACAAGAACGCCAACGGCGTGCTCACCAATTTCGACGATCTCTCCAAAGCCGACGGCGTCACCGCGCCGGTCCTCGCCGCCGTGAAATCCAGCTACGCGCTCGGTCCTTTCGCCATTCGCGGAGGGGCGGTCGTTGGCCCCAAGGTTGGCGCCGAGCTCCGCCAGCAGGCGATTTTAGTTACCCTCTATGCTTTGGGCGGCATGCTGTTATATATTGCCTTCCGATTCCAGTGGGTGTACGGAGCCGCTGCCGTTCTGGCCGTATTTCACGATGTGCTGATTACCCTGGGGTTTTTCTCATTG